>FZPS01000180.1_pt127 | contig 29305 bp, 24 predicted proteins | sample 1817821 | NCBI WGS metagenome assembly FZPS01 (sample SAMEA104158645, study PRJEB21678) | metagenome | place: Germany | collected 2015-04-21
GATGATTGATTAGTGGATCCACCTAGTTCCATGCCGAACCTAGAAGTTAAGCACTAAAACGCCGAAAATAGTATGACTTGATCATGCAAAGATAGGGGATTGCCAATTTTCTTTCTATTTATTATTTGCCTCTGTAGCTCAGTTGGTTAGAGCGCATGACTGTTAATCATGAAGTCATAGGTTCAAGTCCTATCAGGGGCGCCACTTTGAGGCCCGTTGGAGAAGCGGTTAACTCACAAGCCTTTCACGCTTGCATTCGCGGGTTCGAATCCCGCACGGGTCACCAAATTTTTCATTTAGTAAAATAAATGTTTTTAATTTGTTTGTGTCTTATATTTAAGATACAATTCTCCTTTCTAAATAAATACGAAAAGTATTTATATAAAAAGCACTTTAATTTAATTAAAGTGCTTTTTTATTTATTGTTACTAAATCCATACATTTTATCTAAAACAAAATTTATAAATTTTCTTGGAAAGATTCTTTCTAAGAAAACTAATATTTTATAAGATTTTCCTATTGTTTTTCTTAATGGTGGTCTTTTCTTAGTAATATTTTTATAGATGATTTTAGCAACATATTCTTTGCTCATTCCTTTTAACTCATCTTCACGCATTTTAGTAAGGGATTTTTCAATTCTCTTACCATAAGCTGGTTCATTAACGTTAGTAGTTATTCTATTTTGATCAAAGTTTGTTTTTGCATCTCCAGGAATAAAATTGGTTACTTTAATGCCAAAAGGTTTAACTTCGATATTTAAGGCTTCACCAAACAAGTTTAATGCAGCTTTATGAGAAGAATAGAAGGCTTGAAAAGGAATAGGAAAAACAGCAGCTACTGAGCTAATTATGGCAATTCTGCCAAAACTGTTTTCTCTCATATAAGGAATAACTGCTTTACTAATATTGACTGTACCAAAATAGTTAACTTCAAATTGTTTTTTGATTAAATCTAAATCAGTATTTTCAATAGAACCTGAAATACCAAAACCAGCAGAGTTAATTAAGTAGTCAATTCTTTTTTCTTTTTCATATATTTCTTTTACATAGTTATTCACTGCTTTATAGTTAGTAATATCTAAGCTAGTTGCGATTAAACCTTCTTCTTCAAAAGGTTTACGGGCAAAACCATAAACTTTATAACCTTTGTTTCTAAAGATTCTTGCAGTTGCAAGGCCAAAGCCAGAAGAGATACCAGTAATAATTACAATTTTCTTTTCGTTTTTCATAATTATCTCCTTTAGTTTAATTTATTATACCATTAAAAGATTAAAAGTATATTAAATTTTGATTTGCTTTATTTAGTGAATAATGCTATAATAAATAATAGCTATTTAATTAGGAGGGTTTATATGAGTAAACTATTTAAATGGACTAAAAAACATATTCCTACTTTAATATTTAGCTTAATCTTTGCGGTTATAGCGCCGTTTACTTTTTCATTTGTGCCGATGTTTACTAAATACATTTTTAATGTAGTTTTAGGACTTGAAGGTGGAGATAGTAAAATTAATTTACCTCAGTTTTTGTTAGACTATTTTGATAAATTTGATGGTTTAAAAGCTATTTTGGTTGTTGGAATAGCATTGATTATATATCAAGCTTTAAGAGGAATTATTTTATTTTGTAATGGTTATTTTAGAGGGAAACTAGCAGAAGGTATTGCTTTTGATATTAGAAGTAAGATGTATTTCAAGATTCAAAACTTTTCTTATTTGAAGCAAAAGAACTTGCAAACTGGAGATTTGATTCAACGTTGTACTTCAGATGTAGACACAGTAAGTTCTTTTGTAAGTAGTCAAGTTACAGAGTTGATTAGAATTGGATCACTTATTGTCTTCTCGGCATGGCAAATGTCTCGTATTAGTATTGAGTTAACATTAGTAACTTTAGTTATTTCACCTATTATGTTAGTAGTTTCTGTTATCTTCTTTAGACACGTAAAGAAAATCTTTACTAATATTGAAGAAAGAGAAGCAGAGATGACTACTAAAATTCAAGAGAATATTAATGGTGTTAGAGTTGTAAAGGCATTTAATCAAGAGATTAGTGAAATAGAAGAATTTGATGAAAAGAATAAAGCATTTCGAGATACTTCTTATAAATTAGGACAAAGCAGTGCTTTATATTGGGGGGCTACTGATTTTCTAGCAATGCTTCAATATGGGGTAACAATGATAGTAGCTATCTTTTTAGCAAAATCTAACCAATTATCTACATCAGATATTATTACTGCTTTAATGTATATTGGAACATTGATTTTTCCAATTAGGGGTTTAGGTAGAGTAATTAGTGAGTTTGGTAAGACTATTGTTTCTGCGAACAGAATCGAAGAAATTGTTCAAGAAGAAAGTGAATATGAAGTTAATGGAACTTTAAAACCTGAAATTAAAGGTGGAATTGAGTTTAAAAATGTTTATTATACTTTTCCAGATAGTAAAGAACAATTATTTAAAGGTGTTAGTTTTAAGATTAATCCAGGGGAAACAGTTGCAGTTGTAGGTAAGACTGGTTCAGGTAAAAGTACTATTGCAAATATGTTAGTTCGTTTCTTAGAAGCTAATGAAGGTGAAATTTTTATTGATGGAGTAAATATTAAAGATATTGAAAAACATTGGTTAAGAAGTAACATTGGTTTAATTTTACAAGATCCATTTTTATATACAGGAACTGTTTATGAGAATATTAATATAGGTAATCGTAATCCAGAAACTAAAGTAATCACAGCTGCTAATGTAGCAGCAATTCATGGCGATATTTCTAACTTTGATAAAGGTTATTATACTTTAGTTGGAGAAAAGGGTGTTACTTTATCAGGAGGCCAAAAACAAAGGATTTCAATTGCAAGGATGTTGCTTTTAGAAAGACCTGTTTTAATCTTTGATGACTCTTTATCAGCTGTTGATACAAAAACAGATTATAAAATTAGACAAGCATTAAAAGAAGCTAATCAAGAGCTAACGTCTATTATTATTACTCATAGAATTACAACAGCAAGACAAGCAGATAAAATTATTGTCTTAGATGATGGTGTTGTAAGTAATATTGGTACTCATGAAGAGTTAGTGTTGAAAGATCCTTTATATAAATCTTTATGGGATATTCAAGGCGATTTAGAAGAAACATTTAATAAATACGTAGAGGAGGCAGTAGCATGAGTCCTTTAGTAATTATTTTATTAAGTATGTTTGTTTTAGATATTATTTTAGTTTTGTTTTATATTTCTTATTCTAAGAAAAGAACAAAAAACATTGATGTTGATGAAAGAGGAGAACAAACTAAATTTAGTTTTTCAGTTTGGAAGAAAATTTTTAAGATGATGATTAAGAAACCAAAGAACATTATTTTAATGTTAGTTTTTGGTGTTTTATTAGCTCTTCTTGATGTTATCTTTCCTTTAATAAACGCAGGAGCAATTGAAACTTTCTTTAGAGAAGGTAATTTTGATCAAACAAAATACTATATTGTTTATTATATATTATTTGCATTTGCAAGTATGATTATTGTTAATAGACATATCATTTATGCAGTTAGAGTAGATAGACAGTTGGCCTATGATATAAGACGCGAAACTTTTCATAAATTACAAGAGTTGTCATTTAGTTATTATGACAAGACTGAGGCTGGTTGGATTATGTCAAGGATGACAAGCGATTCTACAAGACTTTCAAGAATTATTTCTTGGGGACTATTTGATATCGTTTGGGGATCATTGAATATGTTGTTCTCATTGATTGTAGTGTTTGTCTTAGAATATCGTTTAGCTTTAATCATTTTATTCTTAATTCCTAGTTTAACTGTTATTAGTTTATTTTTTAGGACGAAGATTTTAGACTCATATCGTAAGGTTAGAAAGACTAATTCAATGGTTACATCCTCATATAATGAAGCAATGCTTGGAAGTCAAACAACTAAGAGTTTAGTATTAGAAGAATATAATAAAGAAGCATTTGATAATTTAGCCGGAAAGTTAAAGAAAGAATCAATCAGAGCAAACTATTTTTCTTCAATGTTTTTCCCTATTTTACTTGTAGTTAGTTATGTATCTGTTGTAGCAATTATGTATATTGGTGGTAACTTAACGATTCAAGGTTTAGTTACAGTTTCTGGCTTATATTTAGCTATTAACTATGCGAGGATGTTCTTTGATCCAATTATGCAAGTAGCTAGAATCCTAGCAGAATTACAACAAGCTCAAGCTAGTGCAGAGAGAATTGTAGGCTTATTAGAATTAGAACCTGAAATTCATGATAGTGAAGAGATTAAAGAAAAGTTTGGAACGATTTTACATCCAAAGAGAGAAAACTATTTAGAAATTAAAGGGAATGTTGAGTTTAAAGATGTAAGCTTTGCTTATTTAAAAGACGAATATGTTTTAAAGAATTTTGATTTAAAAGTTAAACAAGGTACTAGTGTTGCCTTAGTAGGTGCTACTGGTTCTGGTAAGACAACAATTGTAAACTTGCTTTGCAGGTTTTATGAACCAACAAGCGGTGAAATTTTAATTGATGGAATCAATTATAAAGATTATTCAATCGGTGGTTTACATTCGTCTTTAGGCTATGTCTTACAAACTCCACACTTATTTAACTTAAGTATAATAGATAATATTAGATATGGTAGACCAGAAGCGACAAAAGAGGAAGTTGAAGAAGTTGCAAAATTAATTGGTGCTCATGACTTTATTATGAAACTAGAAGAAGGATATGATACTTTTGTAGGGGAAGAAGGAAGTATGCTTAGTCTTGGGGAAAGACAGTTAATTAGTTTTGCAAGAGCATTACTTGTTAACCCAAAGATTTTAGTTTTAGATGAAGCTACATCTTCAGTTGATACAAAAACAGAAGAAGCCATTTTAAAAGCTATTGATATAGTAATGAAAGGAAGAACTACTTTTATTGTAGCTCATCGTTTATCAACTATTACTAATGTAGATAAGATCTTAGTTATTGATCAAGGTAAAATTAAAGAACAAGGAACACATAATGAGCTACTTCAATTAGAAGGAGAATATTATGAGTTATATAAAAATCAATTTATTGAAGAAACTATTGATAAATCGTCTAAGAAAGCAGAGAGTTAAATCTTTGCTTTTTTAGTTATCTTGAATAAAAAGGTAAAATATAGTATAATATTAAATAGAGGGAAGATATGAAAGCAATCTTTATTTATAACCCAGAAAGTGGTTCTGGAAGAATTAGAAGAAATATATCTTATATCAAAAAAAAGCTTGAGAGTAAATATAGTGTAGTTGATATTTATGAATCTAAATCAAAGAAAGATTTGATTAAAAAAGCTAGTATGACTAGTGATTACGATGCTTTGATTTTTTCTGGTGGAGATGGGACATTTAATGATATTATTACAGGTATCAGCAAGTTAGAGAAAAAACCTGTTTTAGGATATTTACCATCTGGGACTGCAAACGATATTGGTAAAAACCTTAATCTTTCTAAAAACTATAAGAAAGCTTTAAAAGTCATTTTAAATGGTAATGTTTCAGCACACGATGTTGGTTTAATTAATAATGATCATTATTTTATGTATGTAGTTGCATCTGGGACTTTTTCTTCTGTTTCTTATAGAACTAAGAGAGAAACTAAGAAAAGTTTAGGCAAGCTTGCTTATCTACTTGATGGATTAAAAGACCTTTTTAATCCTGAAGTAGTTGATTTTAAACTGAAAATGAATAATCAAGAATGGGAATATAGTGTTCCTTTAGTTTTAATTTTAAATTCTAAATCAGTAGGTGGAATTAAGTTTAACTATCGAGGACATCGTAATGATGGCTATTTTGATATTTTGATTTTCAAAAAAGGAAAAGGAAAGAAAAAAGGATTAGTTAATATCTTTGGTGGTTTCTTATCAGGAATTTTTCAAAGAAAGTTGAAGAAAAGAAACGTCATTAGTTTAAGGGCAAATGAGTTAATTTTAGAAGCAAGTGATAATATTACTTGGTGTATTGATGGCGAAGAAGGTATTAAAGGAACGATAACAATTAAGAACTTGCATAAGCATATTCAAATATACACACCTAAAAATTGAAAAAAAATGAGAAATATAGTATAATATAAAAAAGGAGATATGTTATGTCTTATAGTAAAAAAGAAGCTTTAGAATTGTGGGTACATGAGATGGGGGATAAAGAATACAGCTACGACTTTACAGGAAGAAAGATCAAACGAGAAGATTATCTAGAAAAAAATCAAGTTGGTTGGGTGATATCGTTTGTGAAGCCATTAAGTTTAGGTGGTAAATCTACAGCTGATAATGTTGTCATTTTACACCACTTAACTGAAGAAGAAAAAGGAGACCATTTCCCTATCTTTACTGCTAGATCTCGTAAATACGAAATCAAATACGACAAAGGACATGATTTCTACTATATTGAAAGAATTATTGAAGAAGATGATGAGGATAAGTATTTTATCTAAATGCGTATAATTACAGGTAAACATAAGTCAAGAGTACTTAAGACTTTGAAAGGTCCTAATACAAGACCAATGATGGATCGTATGAAAGAATCAGTTTTTAATACAATAGATTCTTATATTGAAGGAGCAAATGTTTTAGACTTATTTGGAGGTTCTGGTGCTTTATCATTAGAAGCTATTTCCAGAGGTGCTAAGCACTCATCTATTAGTGAGATTAACTATGAAGCTTATAAAGTCATTTTAGAAAATGTCCAAACTCTAAAAGAAGAAAATAGTGTAACTATTTATAAAATGAGTTATCAAAAGTTATTACAAGTCATAAAAGAAAATGAGTTTAAGTTTGATTTAGTTTTTGTAGATCCACCATATAAGTTAGAAGTTGCAAATTCAATTATTGAAGAATTAATTCAAAGTGGTAATCTTAATGACGAAGCAATTATTGTTTCACATTACTATAAAGGTACTTATCCAGTTTTAACTCAAGAAAATCTTGAAGTTTTAAAACATAATGTTATGGGTACAAGTGAATATATAATTTATAAGTATATAAACTAATAAGAAAACCCTGTTTAGATAGACAGGGTTTTGCTTGGAGTTGTATAATTTTCTCTTTACAAATTGTTTGAAATAGAGTATAATATAGTATATGTCCTGGTAGCTCAGCAGGATAGAGCAACGGCCTTCTAAGCCGTCGGTCAGGGGTTCGAATCCCTTCCAGGACGCCATTTGTTTATTTAATGCTACTAATAATAAGTAGCATTTTTATTAATCAAAATAAAAAGCTAGTTTTATTGACTAGCTTTTTTTGCAGCATCTGGCAGATTTACAACAACTTTACCATAATTAGAAAATTTCCAAATGGCATTTATTGCACCACTACCATCATCTAAAGTAGTTTGGCCTTGACCAGTTACATTATTTTTTTCAATTGTTAGATAGAAATAAGCATATTTTTCTGGGTTGGTAAATGTTGCATTCAACATATATTGATTTTTTTTCATATATTCCGAATAATTTTTTATATTAGTCCATTCTTCTGGCAGAGTTCCTGGAAGACGATCTTCATTAGAGATTTGTTTAGTCCATGTTTGTTTTACTTCATTATATGTATAGCTGAAAATGCTTCTATTTTCTTTTGCTACATAAGTAATTTGGCTAAAAGTTTTTAGACCTTCACTATCATAAACATCATAAGTAAGTTTAGCTTTATCAACATCAAGTTCAACTGTATAAGTTATTTTGCTTTTATCTTGACGAATAAAAGAAGTGGCTAGTTGATAGTTTTGTTTGTCAAGTAATGTGAAGAAATCTTCTAAAGAATTAATCTTTTCCTTACAAGAAGTTAAAAGTGGCAATAATAATATTAATATAAATAGTATAATAGCTTTTCTCATTTTTTTGCTCCTTTATAGTTTATATTATACAATATTTCACTTATTTTTTCAAGATGATATCATTAAGCTAAATATGTTTAAAGCAAATTGTAAGCATTTTATTATGATATTGCATTTTATAGGTGAATATTATATAATATAAATAGAGTAGGAATGATTATGATGCTTAGAAAAATTAGTAAGACAGTTTTATTATTAATTGTTTTTAGTTTTACATTTCTTTTAATGGCTTGTAAAGATGATGGGGCAATTCCTCATGATACGCATATTGTTAGTGAAGAGTGGCAATTTTCAACTGATGAGCATTGGCATCCGTGTATCGTAACTGGTTGTAAAGTAGTATTTGATAAAGGTAAACACATTTATGAAGAAGGTAGTAATGTTTGTTCTGTATGTGGTTATGTTAAGGGCACAGTCCCTCCTAAACCAGACTCAGACACAAATATAGATCCTAATCCAGATGTTGATCCAAATGCTAGAGTATTAGACCTACTAAGTTCTAATTTTAAGATGACTATCAATACTTTAAATGCATCTGAAGATAGTGATTTAGAGATATATCGTGTTGGTAATGATTTTATGTCTGTTCGTCAAATAACTGTTGAAGGGTATGGTACGCAAATATTAGCTGATTATTATAAATATTATGCTGGGCCAAAAACATGGACACATTATAATGTAGTTTCTGGTGATGCAAAGTGGAGCGAAAAAGAAACAAATCTTTCAGAAGATGATGTTCTTTATGATTCAAATTTAGGTTTAAAATTTATCGTTAATTATCCAGAAAAACCAGATAATTTAGAAAGTGTTGTTAATGAAGGTGCTAAAGAAGACATTTATGTTGGTAATAAAAAGTATGAATGTACTATTTATACGACACCAGATAATCAATGTAGATATCATCTTTGTATAATTGCTGGCTTGCAACATGCATTGAAAATTAATCATTATGGAACAGTTTTAACTGTTACAGAATATAAAATAGGCGAAGTGAGTTTTCCAACATTCAATGGGGAAATACCTGCATTGCCATAAAAAGGAGAAGGAAAATGGGAAAAAGATTTAGTTTAGTATTATTAGTTTTTCTAAGTTTATTGCTAGCTGGGTGTAGTAGTGCGCTTAATATTAAAGATATTATTGAGCCACAGTTTATTGATTTTGCTATAGAAAAGAGAGAGTTTTCAAAACCATTTACTATTGAAACAGCAGCAGAACTAGATAGTAATTTATCTAGCAACACAATTATTGGTTTTAAAAATAGGACCTTTTATAATTTAGAAACTAGGAAATTTATTGTTTTTGATCGTATGCCAGCAGGTGAAATTGACTATCGTGTAAGAGATCAATATATTGTAATGGGTACTGACCAATTTTATTATATTCATAGTGGAAAAACAGGTAAATATTTGTTTTCAATTGAAAAAGCAGAAGACGAAAGAGTTTATTTCTTAAACACATCTATCTATCATGATTATAAAGATGAAAATGGAAATGATAAAAGTGATAAATATACTTTTAAAGATTATGAGTATAAAAAAGAAGAGATTATAGAAGAAGATGTTGATGCACCTAATTATGATGAAACAAATGGAAATTATGGTTACATCAAAATTGACGATTCAAAAATTAAAGTTTTCAAAAATGATCTTACTTATTATACAATTAGTTTTACTGATGGTTATGAAATAGGATATGAATCAGATGATTGGCTTTTTGGGAATAAAATCAAAGGTTGGTATATATTAAATAATGGTAACATCTTAATACAAAGGTTTAGAGAAGTTCCTAAAGATTTTGCTAATTATCACTTTACTTATGATGATACTCGTTTTGTAATGAAATCTGAAATATTTATTGTTAAGTCAGCTACATTAAAAAGCATCGAATTAAATTTTGTAGTTGAGGATTTAAATAATGGTGGTTTTTATAAAGCGGAAAATTTAATTACAATTTTTGGTATTGACCCAGTTTTAAAAGATTTGATGAACAAAGAGAATGTTTTCTTTGATAACGAAATGAAATCGGAAAAAAGATTGGAATTTAAATATGGTAATATAGATGTTACTAATTTAGAAATTGTTGGGGATAATCTTTTCATTTATAATGATGAAACAACAATTTATGCTTTAGATGGCCGAAATAAAGTTAAAGGTGAAAAACATTATGATGCTGATGACTATTGGTTTGATCCATTACTAAATGGTTTAATTGAATTTGAAGATAAGACGGATTATAAATGTACTCTATATGATATTTTAAAAAACAAAGTTTTATATGAAAACTTAACAAAATTAGCTGGCGCTAATCAATATGCACTTTATAGAAAAGATGATGGTAAAATTATTATGGCATCTTTATATGGATTAGTCGAGACAGAATACACTAACTATCATAGTTATGGAGGCTCATGTTATAAGCTGTATAATGATGATGAAAAAACTTTTGAGCTATTTAATCTTCAAGGTAAATCGCTAGGAAAATTTGAAGATTCTAATATTCAAGTTATTTCTAAGGATATTGATTTTGGCGGTGAAGGGTATCTTGCTGTTAGAGTTGAAAAAGGTTTAGAATCCAAAGTTTTAGTTTATAAAGTAAAATAGAATAAAAAAAGAATCTCTTAATAAAGAGATTCTTTTTTAAAAGATAAATTTAAGGTTTTATGATATAATATAAAAAGAGGTGGGTATGAATAAATATTATGAATTACTAAAAGAAAAAGAATATCAAAAAATCAAAGAAGAAGCAATTATAAAAAATGATTTGGATTTTGATTATTTAATCGTTTTGATTAGTACTTCTTTTAAGACGAATGAATTTGTGATTTTATATTACTACCTATCAAAAACTAACTTTAAAAAGGAAATTGAAGATGGAGGAGCTAATTATACTAACTATTTAAATATTATTGATGAGAAACAACAATTAGCATTAGTTCTTACAAACTTTAGTTTAGGAGTAATCAAAGAAAAAAAAGAACAAGAAATTGATGATGATTATTTAAATTATCGAGTTATTGATTTATTAAACATTTTATTTGAAATTGGTTATGAAGACGAAGTTTTAAATAAAATTTATCATTTATTAATGTCTACAGAATAAAGACTTATTACTTGCAAAATGAGGCATTTTAGAGTATAATATTAATAATATTTGAGAAGGAGTATATATATGAAAATAGCAGTAAAAAAATTAGAGGGTAGTCAAGCAGAGGTAAAAGTTACTTTAAACAAAGAAGAATTTAGTAAGTATTATGAAGAAGCTTTTGATAAAGTATTAGCAGACTACCAAGTGGAAGGATTTAGAAAAGGAAAAGTTCCACGCAATATTTATTTAAATAGAGTAGGCTCAGATGCTTTAGTTTTAGAAGAGGCAGTTAATTTAAGTATTAATGGAACTTATTTTGAGGCAATTCAAGAAAAAAAAGTTAGAGCTGTAAATTATCCAAAAGTTGATTTTGATCCTAATCAAGTTAAAAAAGATGGTGGATTTACTTATACAGCTGTTGTAGATGTATATCCTGAAGTAGAATTAGGAGAGTACTTTGGAATTGAATATAAAGAGATAAAGCAAGAAGTATCTAAAGAAGAACTAGAAAAAGTTTTAAGACAAGAAAGAGAAAGAAAAGCTGTTTTAGTTTTAAAAGAAGATAGTTGTATTGAATTAGGAAACACTGTTGTATTTGATTTTGAAGGATTTGTAGATGGAATAGCATTTGAAGGTGGTAAAGCTGAAAACTATGCTTTAGAAATTGGTTCTGGCCAATTTATTCCTGGATTTGAAGAACAAATGTTAGGAATGAAAGATGGGGAAGAAAGAGAGCTAAATGTTAAGTTTCCAGATGAATATCATTCAGAAAATTTAAAAGGTAAAGATGCGATTTTTAAAGTAAAAGTCCACGAAATTAAAGAAAAACAAATTCCTGAATTAAATGATGAGTTTGTTTTAGAACTTGAAATTGATGGTGTAAAAACTAAAGAAGAATATGAAAAACATGTAGAGGCAGAACTACTAAAAGGAAAAGAAGCTGAAGCTAAACGTACTCGTGAAAAAGCGATTATTCAAACTATTTGCGATAATGCGAAAGTGGATATTCCTGAAAGTTTAATTGATATGAGAAAGAGTCAAATGGTTAGACAAGTTGAGTCTCAAGCTAAACAATATGGTTTATCTTTAGAGCAATTCTTATCTTTTCAAGGTTTAGATTTAGAACAATATAAAGAGGTTCTAACTGAACCAGCTAAAGCATCAGTTACTGAGGAAGTAGTTTTAGATGCTATCGTTTCAAAAGAAAAAATTAAACTAACAAAGAAAGAATTAGAAGCAGAAATCAAAAAGCTAGCAGAACATTACCAAATGGAGGTAGAAGAGTTTAAATCAAAGATTGACTTACAAGAACTAGAGTCATACTTAGCTATTGATAAAGCTAAAGCACTAGTTTTTGAAAAAGCAATTATTAAATAAGGGCTTTAGCCCTTTTAAAATCTAATCAAAAAGTGAGGTGAAAGAAATGTATAAAAGAGATGTAAATGCAACTGGTACTTTACCTGTAATTGTAACTAATAGCTTAGCGCTTATTCCTGATAATGAAGTATTTATCGATATAGCAAAAAGCAAGTCGCTTGAGTCTTTGAGAAAGGCGGAAAGCAAAGACAAATATTTAATTTTGTTAGTGCAAAAAGATCAAGAAGCTAAAGAAATTAAAAATGCAAGTGATTGTTATGCTACTGGTATTTTAGCTCGTGCAGTTTATGTTCAAGATAAGTCTAGCTATCGTAAAGTTAAGTTTGAACTTATCGTTAGGGTTAGTGTTGAAGAATTTAATTTAGAAACGTTTGAGGCAACATTCAAGACTAAACCAGCTAATGTTATTTCTCTAGAAGAAGAAGCTATTTATAAAAAGCTATTAGTAGCTGAAGTAGGAGATCCACTTAAAGCAGGAGAAATGTTTAGTAATGCTCATGAAATTACAAGGATTGTAAAATCAGATATTTCAGTAGATGAGTTTATTAATGTTCTTGCCTATAACTTAAAAGTAGATAACGAAAAGAAACATAAGTATTTAGAAAATGCAGATATTCAAAAGAGATTCTATTTTATCTTAGATGATATTCAAGGTATTAAATATATCAATCAACTAGAACAAGAAATTAATTCAAAGATTCAAAAGTCGATTAGTGAAAGCCAAAAAGAGTTTTACTTAAGAGAAAAAATGCGTGCTATTCAAGATGAATTAGGTGATAAGGCAATTAGAGAGCAAGATGTAGAGAGCTTAAGAGAAAAAATTCTTGCAGCTAAGATGCCTCAAGCAACTGAAGAAAAAGCACTAGAAGAACTTAAGCGTTATAGTACAATTAATCCATCTAGTCCTGAATCTACAGTAAGTAAAACTTATCTTGATTTCTTGGTTGATCTTCCTTGGTATAAAAAAACAGAGGAAGTTTCTGATATTAACAAAGCTAAAGAACAATTAGATAAAGATCATTATGGTTTAGAAAAAGTTAAAGAAAGAATTTTAGAATATATTGCCGTTCATATTCAAACAAAGAAAAACCCACTATCAATTCTTTGTTTAGTTGGCCCTCCAGGTGTTGGTAAAACATCACTTGCATCTTCAATTGCGAAAGCATTAAACAAAAAGTTTGTTAAGCAGTCTTTAGGTGGTATTAGAGATGTAGCTGAGATTATTGGTCATAGAAGAACATATGTTGGGGCATTACCAGGTAGAATCTTACAAGGTATGAAAAAAGCAGGAGTTATTAATCCCGTATTCTTACTTGATGAGATTGATAAATTATCAAGTGATTATAGGGGAGATCCTGCAAGTGCAATGCTTGAGGTTTTAGATCCAGAACAAAACAAATATTTCTCTGATAACTATTTAGAAGAACCATATGACTTATCACATGTATTCTTTATTTTAACTGCTAACTATTTAGAAGATATTCCTTATGCTTTAAGAGATAGATTAGAGATTGTTGAGCTTTCATCTTATACAGAATATGAAAAGTTTGAAATTGCTAAGCGTCATTTAATTCCAAAACAATTAGAACTAAATGGTTTAGATAAAGATTTTATACTTGAAGATGATGTTTTATGGGAGATAATTAGAAAGTATACAAGAGAAGCTGGAGTTAGAGAGTTAGAAAGAATGATTTCTTCTCTAATTAGAAAAGTTATTAAGAAAATGCTTTTAGATAAGGCTAAAGATATTAAAGTTAAGAAAGAAGACATTGAGACTTATTTAGGAAAACCAATCTTCTTATATAACCAAGTAGATTTGCAAGGCCAAGTAGGTGTTGTAACTGGACTTGCTTATACTCATTATGGGGGAGATACTTTATCGGTTGAAGCTACATACTTCAAAGGACAAGGTAACTTACAGCTAACAGGGCAACTTGGTGATGTCATGAAAGAGTCAGCTCAAGCTGCTTTAAGTTATGTAAAGGCTAATGCAGCTAAGTTTGATATTGATCCAAAGATATTTAAAGATGTTGACATTCATATTCACGTTCCTGAAGGTGCAGTTCCTAAAGATGGACCATCAGCTGGAGTTACGATTGCTACAGCTTTAGTATCATTATTTTCAAATAAGAAAGTAAAACATGATGTAGGTATGACAGGTGAAGTTACTTTAAGAGGTAATGTATTACCTATTGGTGGTTTAAAAGAAAAGTCAATTGCCGCTGCAAGATCGGGATTAAAGACGATTTTAATTCCAAAAGAAAACGAAAGGGATATTACAGATATTCCAGAGTTAATTCAAAAGGACTTATCAATTATTTTAATCAATAGTGTTGAAGATGCAGTTGGTCATGCTTTAGAATAAAAAGGGATTTAATCCCTTTTTTTAATTTTTAGCTAATTTGACAAAGAAAGAAAATTGTGCTATAATATATATAATAAAGAAAGAGGAGGGGTTATTAGAATATGAGAAAATTTTTTACTTTTTATCAAGTGATTTTTTTATTGATTGTAGGTTATGGTGTTTTTGGAATGAAAACTAATCAATTAGAGGCAATGGTTGGGCCAAACGCTTTAGTTCCTATTGATGATATAATTGATGATGGTGGTGGTGATCAGGTTCTTGCTAAAAATGGAGAAGTATCTAATAATGCCTATATGGCAAATTATGGAATTGGTATAGATGTTGTTGATTATAGAATAACAGAGTTTGATGAAATTAATTTTAGTCATAGTTATAATGGCCGCGTTATTGGTACTGCTCAAATAAATATTTTTAGAGCTAGATTAAGAGAGAAGGTTTTTAATGATTATGTTGATAAATTGTTAATTGTAATTCAAATGCAACCAAGAGAAGGTGTTAAGGGTAATGGCAGTAAATATTATCATGGATTGAATAATTATGCAGGAATTGAATTTCAGTTAAAGAACAACCAACATAATATCTCTCATGCACCTATGTCGCTTCCACCTGTTGGCCAAAACAATTGGACATATGGTTTAGGTTTTAATGATGAAACTGTAACTTATAGTGTATCTCTTAGCACAGTAACAACAGTTAACGCTATTGAATTAGTAAGCAGTTATGATGGCATAGACAAAACTTATAAAATAGGATTTGATTATCAACCAATATCTGGTAATGATTCAGATGGTTTTGGCATTAATAATTGGTTGAATACGACTCATATGGTTTTATTGGGAATTGATTTCAGAACTCCAGTTAAATATAGGAATTTCTTTTTGACTTATGAAATAGAATTTGCAGTAGCTGAAAATTACAGTGAAATTTATGATGGTGAAAAAAATCTTGAATTTTTACCAACACTTTCCAAGAGAATAGAGCATATTTTCAGATATGGCCAAAGTTAAAAATAAACAAAGTTTAAATGTTGTGTTTTTTTGGGTTTTAATATTCATTTTTAGTATAATTTTAAAATTCACCTTTGCATCAGTTAAAAAGAAAGAAAATAGTGATCCTTATAGTGAATTGAAAAAATTGGATTCATATGATAGGTATGCTGAAATTTTGAAAAATTATTATCCTATGGATATAATTTTATATGGAGATTATATTAATTTAAGAGATACTATAAACTATAGACATATATCAAAACTTACAAAAGATAATTTGGAGTCTAATGCAACTTATAAAACTTTAATAATACATGATTTGCTTGGCGAATTAAATCTTGCTGATGAGGAGTGGGAATTAGTTAGATTTTATGTCCAAGAAAAAAAGTATGATCTTATTTATTTTGGTAGATATTATCACAAGATAAATGAAATATCACACATTGGTGGTTTTAGCCAAGATAGTATGAAGGTTGGTGATATTTATTGTTATTTATTTAGCGATATTAGTTTTACTACTACAGAATATATTATTTGGAGCAATTTAGATGATCAGACAAAAGGAAGAGAACATGAAGATTTTAGTTTTAGTATAATTGAAGCTATTGCGAGAACTATTAGACAAAAGAATGATCCAAGTGCTTCGGGTTTTGAAAAGATGAGTCAAGGGCTTTGGCTTTATAATAAAAATTAGGATTGAGTGGTGAAAAATGATACAAATTAGAAATGTTAGTAAGACATATTATAATAATGATGGAAGTGTTGTTTTAGGACTCGATAATATATCTTTGCAATTACCAAAAAACGGATTAATTTTTATAAATGGAACATCTGGAGCAGGTAAAACTACTTTAATCAATTCTATTTGTGGAATTGACAAAGTTGATTCTGGAAATATTATTATTGATGGAGAAGATATTACTTTATATAATGAAAAGAAATTAGATGATTTCCGAAAAAAATATATTGGTTTAGTTTTTCAAAAAAATAATTTATTTGATAATTTAACTGTATATAAAAACATTGCAATTGGCGGGGAAATTTTTGGTGTTAGCGAAAAGGACTTAAAAATAGTTGTTCCAAAAATTTTAGATTTCTTTAATTTGTCGGGAATGGCTGATAAGAGAGTAGCCGAATTAAGTTCTGGTGAACAACAAAGGGTAGCTATTGCTAGGGCTGCAATTAAAAAACCGAAAATTATTTTAGCTGATGAACCTACAGGAAATCTTGATGTAGCAACAGGTAAGATCATTATGGACTTTTTCCAAGAATTAAGTAAAGAACATTTAGTAATTATTGTTTCGCATAATTTAGAATTTGCTAGATTATATGGAGAAAGAATCTTAACAATAGATCAAGGTAAAATAGTTAAGGACATTAATAATGATTTTGTATTAAGAGATGATGAAGAATATTACACTGAAATAAATTATCAAGACAAAAAAATAATTCTTAAAAATGAGGATAAAATTGATGATGTAATTGCCAACATTTTAAAAGAAGAAGAAAATGTAAACATTCAGTTTAAGAAAGTTAAGAAGGAAAAGAAAGATGTTAAATCGAGTAAAATATTGGATTTAGATTATAATGTTAAAACAAATAAAACAAATTTAAAACCGATTTTATATTTCACATTTAAAAATTTCTCTTCACGTATTTTTAAAAATATTCTTGTGATTATAATGTTATCTTTGTTTGTTTTCTTTAGTGTTGGAATATCTTTGTTAAGTTTTTATGACTATGAATATAATCAAATTCAATATATGAACAAAAATAAAACTAATTATTTAACGTTATATGAGTCCGTTTCTTATAATAATGTTTTTGGTGATGGCGGTACAAAATTTATTTACAAAGGTGAAAAAGTTGGTTTGAAAATCTATGATATTTTTGAAACGCCGATAGGAGTTATACAATATCAACAGATGTTTGCAGATACGATAGATACTTCTCTTACTCTAACGGTAGGTTTTTTAGATGATGATTCATATCTTAATTTAGATATTGAAGGAAATGTTCCTAATGCAATTAATGAAATAATAGTTACTGATTATTTATGCAATGAAGGAAATTTGAAAATTGGTGATGAAGTTAGATTTTATGGTAACCCATTTATTATATCTGGAGTTATCAAAACTGATTTTAAGGAGATGTTAGTAAAAAACGAAGAAGGTAAGCTGACTGATTTAGCAAATCACAAATATTATTATGAATATCAACTAGCATTTATTAGAAAAGAATATCTTGATAATTATCACAATCAAGTTGATGTTTTAGAAATCAACGGTACTGATTTTACATCAGCAAATTATTTGAACAATTACCTTCGTCGTTCTTTAAAATATGCGAAAGCTTCTGATTTTATAGATGAAATAAATATTATCAAGGGTGAAACAAATCAAAGAGAAAGCAGTGTGCTTATTTCAGAATCTATGTTGAACCAGTTAAATCAAGATTTCATTAGAAATATTGCTGTTCATGTTTCAAATTTAAACAAAGAAGAATATAATGGCTACTTTGATGATACTTTCAATTTGTATAAATATTATCCGGATGGAATTAATATTATTGGTATTTACGAAGATAGTCCTGATTTGCCAGATGTTTTAATTAATGATAATGTTTTTCAAAACATGAAAGATGATTATTTTAATTATTATTTTTATTCTTATTATATTAATTATATTGATGGCAATTATTCGAGTTTAGTAAAAGAATATTCAGAAGCAAATTTAAGGTGGAATCATACAGCAGCTTTTACAATGGAGAAGATTGACAATTTTAGAATTAATAAAATTGATGATTTATATATAATTGCTATTATTTTTCTAATCCTTACTTTTTCGTTAATATTTGTAACTATGAGGCAAAGTATTATAAATAGTTCACATGCTATAGGAATTTTGAGAAGTCTAGGAATTACTCGAAGAGACAGTTACATTATTTATATTTTCGAAGCATTTGTAATTTCAATAAGCAGTATTCTTTTTGGAACAATATTTTTGTTTCTTGGAATATATAAAATTAATAAAGATGTTACACTTATTGATTTTAAACGAGTGATGAATGTTTTTAATTTTAATTTTAGAGTTTATGCAATTGTTTTAGCAATTATTCTTTCTTGTATAGCTTTGTTGGTGTTTATCCCAATTTATAAAATGCTGAATAAGAAGATTGCTGACATTATTAACAAAGAATAAAAGGGATTTAATCCCTTTTATTCTTATTGCTTTTTAATAGCAAATATGCTATAATACAATATAAGTTGTGGAGGAGATTATGAACGCACAAGTTGTAGATATTTTATTTTTGATCGTATCGATCTTATTAATAGTTATTATTATTTTACAAAAATCAAATGAAGATGCTTCACAAGCATTTACAGGTAAGAAGTCAGAATTGTTTGCGAATAAGAAAGAAAGAGGAATAGATGTTTGGATTAACGTAATTACATCAGTATTATCAGTTGCTTTCTTTATTTTAGCAATCTTAGCAGCTTTTTTTGTTAAAAGATAAATAACTAAATTTAAGGTCTTGGCATAAGACCTTTATTTTTTGTAAGGAGAGTTAATGGAAGAAAGAATATTAAAATTAATAAACAATAAAAAATATCAACCACTAAGTGTCGAAGAGTTAGCAAATGTTCTTAATTTAGACTTTAAAGAAACGATGCTTGCAGTTGATGATTTAATAAGTAAATATGAAGTCTTTATTAGTAAGAAAAACAAAATTTTAAATAAAGACCAAGCTAATCGTTATTTAGGTACTATCTCACTTACAAAAAATGGTTTAGGTTTTATCACCTATAAAGAAGAAGTAGAAGATTTGTTTGTAGGCCGAGATGACTTAAATAGCGCAATGGATGGAGATTTAGTGTTATTTAAAGCTGATCCTTTTTTTGAGAAAGCTGAAGTTATTGAAGTTATCAAAAGAAATATTGAGTATTTAGTAGGGGAAGTTGTTAAGGATAAAAGAACTTATCTTTTAGATACCGAAGATTATCACAATTTAGTTTTATTAAAACAAGATTCAAGATTAGCTGTAGGCGATATAATTAAAATTAAGATTGTAGAATATCATGATGATTATTTAGTGGGAGAGTTTTTTGAAAGAATTGGAAAACACAATGATTTTGATATTGATATTTTAAGTTTAATTGCTAAGTATGGTTTTAGTAATACTTATCCTGAATATGTAAATAAAGTAGCTGAAAGCTTAGAAGTAAATGCTAGGCAAGAACTTTCAAAAAGAAAACTAATTGAAAAAAGAATTGTTACGATCGATGGTGATGATGCTAAAGATTTTGATGATGCAATTAGTATTGAAAAGTTAGATAATGGAAACTTCCTACTTGGAGTTTATATTGCAGATGTAGGGTATTTTGTTGAAGAAGGTTCTGTTATTGATAAAGAAGCATATAAAAGAGGAACTAGTGTTTATATTGTAGATAGAGTATTACCAATGCTACCTTTTAAATTAAGCAATGAATTATGTAGTCTTCAAGAAGGTGAAGAAAGATTAGTTGTTGCTTGCTTTATGGAAATAGATCACAAAGGTAGGACATTAGATACTGTTATCGAAAAAGTAAAAATCAAATCAAGTAAAAGATGGACATATAAAGCAGTAAATGAAATTGTAGATAATCAAATTAAGACTGATAATGAATTAATTAATGATTTATATCTAATGAATGAACTCGCCTTAATTTTAGAAGAAAAAAGAGAACAAAGAGGATCTGTAGATTTTGATATACCTGAATTAAAAGTTTTTGTAGATGAGAAATGCAAACCTTATAAAATTGAAAAGATTGAAAGAGGTCGAGGTGAAAAGCTAATTGAATCTTTTATGATTGAAACTAATGAGGCTATCGCTACTTACATTACTAATATGAATTTACCTTTTATTTATAGAGTTCACGATAAACCTGAAGTTAAGAAAATTAAGGAATTTACTAATATTTTAAGAAATACAAAGTATAAGTTTAATGCTAAGAATATTAAATCTAAAGATATTCAAATGTTAGTTAATTCTTTTTCAGAAGAAGATAATTATCTTAATAAACAAGTATTAAGATTAATGAGTAAAGCTGTTTATGATAATTATAATATCGGCCATTTTGGTCTTGCGAGTAAATGTTATACACACTTTACGGCTCCAATTAGAAGATATCCTGATTTGGTTGTTCATAGACTAGTTAGAAGATATTTGTTTGATAGTAACTATAAAACAAGTAGTGAATACACAAAGAAATTAAAAGAAATTGCTCTTCATTCCTCAACTACAGAAAGGAACGCTGATAGTTTAGAATATGCAGTTTTAGATTTAAAGCTAGCCGAATATATGGAAAAATATGTTGGAAAGGTGCTAGAGGGAAAAATCACGTCTATTTTGTCATTTGGAATGTTTGTCTCTGTTTTAGAGGGAATTGAGGGTTTAGTTCATATTAGCAGTTTGCCTGGTTTTAGGTTTGAAGAACAAAGAAAATTATTAGTAAGCTATAACAAAACTTATAAAATTGGTGATAAAGTAAAGGTAATAGTTTTAAGTGCTAATAAAGAAAAAGGCAAGATAGATTTTGAAATTATGAAGTAGGGATGATTATGGAAAAAGAAACACTAATAGCTACAAATAAAAAAGCATATCATGATTATGAATTATCAGATGAAATTGAAGTTGGCATAGTATTAACGGGAACGGAAATTAAATCTGTAAGAGAAAGTAAAGTATCTTTAAAAGAAGCATATTGCTATATTGAAAAAGGAGAATTATTTGTTGATTCTATGCATATAGCAAAATATGAAAAAGGTAATATTTATAATCATGATGAAAAGAGGACAAGAAAACTTTTAGCTCATAAAAATGAAATCTTAAAGCTTTTAAATAAAGTGAAGGCTAAAGGTTATACAATAGTTCCATTAAAGATGTATATTGTTAGGGGAAGAGCTAAGCTTTTAATTGCTTTAGGTAGAGGTAAAAAACTTTACGATAAGAGAAAAGATATTCAAGAAAAAGATGTAAAGAGAGATTTAGAGAAAGCATTGAGGAGATAAGATGATTAAGTGTATTAGATGTGGCAAAGAAAACGATGATAAAAATGAAGTGTGCAGTAATTGTGGGTACAGCTTTAAAGAACAAAAAGTAGAAGAAACATATCGTAAGTTATTAAAAGAAGATCCTGTTGTTCCTGATGAGGAAAAATCAGGTTTAATTGATTCACCAATTCTAACTTTTATTTTTGGGATTTTGTCAATGTTATTACCAATTTTTGTTTTTAGTTTCTTAGCATGGTATAATTATAAAAAGCCTTCAAAGGTAAAGCTTGAACCATTTAGAAATATTGGTAATATTTTTGCTTATATTGGTGCTGCTATATCAATTTTTTTACTAGTATATTTAGTTTGGGGTTTAATTGCTCCTAAATAAGGGATAGTCTGGATTCGACAGGCATAAGGACATATAAATAGCATGTTATGGTAATCGCATATAAAAACGATCTAGGTATTAAATTAACCGCAAAACAAAATAATTTACAACTTGCTTTTGCGTAAAGCAAGGCTCTTTAGTTGTAGTTAGCCTTAAGCTAAACTAAAGGGTTCAAGAATTTAAGGATAGAACATTTAAGTTTTCTTCGGCTTATTTGTTTGAAACTTCAGAAGATGGTTTAGCTTACTTTGTTTATTTCGTAAGTTAGGCAAGACAAAAAAATAAACTAAGCATGTAGAGGTTTGTGTGAAATTGTGTTTGGACGGGGGTTCAAATCCCCCCTATTCCACCATATTGAAAGCATAGGTTTGATACAAAAGTGTCAAGCCTTTTTTATTTGGAATAAAGGGCGAAAATCCCTATATTCCGTCTGCCGCCAATTAATAGCAAGCATAGAAACGCAAGTTTATAATGAATTTTTAGTCGCTTTATACCTAAACATAACTACAATTTAACGATTACCATACGATTTAACGATTACCCTACAATTTAACGATTACCCTACAATTTAACGATTTGAGACAAAATGGATATAAATATGGTATTAATATAGTAATTTATAGACAATTTGATAAAAAAGTGTTATAATCTTGAGTAGGTATAAACATTAATAATGGGAGGTAACTATGGATTACCAACGACTAGTTAAGGAATTAAGAGTAAAACTAATTTTATCTCAACAAGAATTTGCTGACTTGCTTAATGTTTCTTTTGCATCTATTAATAGATGGGAAACTGGTAAACATGAGCCAACGATTAAAATAAAGAGAAAAATTGTTGAATTGTGTAAAGCAAATAATATTGACCTGGAGGGTAAGGAATAATGTTACATTTTAATGAAGATACAAGAGTAAAGTTTCCTGCCACCATTCATTTTTTAAGATTGGGTTATGAATATCAAACTCTCAAAGGAGCAAGAATTGATTTTGAAACAAAAATCTTTATTGACAGGTTTAAATCGTCACTAGAACGAATTAACAATAGAGAAATTTCTAATGAAGAGATATTTGCGTTAATAGCTGAAATTAACACTTTAATTAAAAATAACGATTTAGGTAAAGAGTTTTATAAAAGATTAATTTCTTTAGAGCATCCAATTAAATTGATGGATTTAGATGATTATAAAAATAATGATTTTGCCGTAGTTAATGAGCTTCCTTTCAGTATTAAAGAAGGAACAGAAGAAGGTTCTTTTAGGCCAGATATTAATATTTTAATTAACGGTATGCCTTTAGCATTTTTAGAAGTAAAACATCCTAATAATAGTGGTGGTATTCAAGTTGAATTTGAAAGAATGATTAACAAAAGATTAAAGAATGATGATTATAAAAAATACTTTAATCTAATTCAATTTATTTCTTTTTCAAATAATATGGAATATGAAGATGCCGATGATGACATAGCCGAAGAAGTAAAGGCTGGCTCATTTTATACAACTCCAAATGGACAAAGCACTACATTCTCATTTTTTAGAGAAGATATCAAAGAATATCATTCAAATTATAAGTTAAAAGAAATTGGTATTGAAACAATTAAATATGTAGTGAGAGACGGTGGTTATAATCCATCTGAAACTGAAACTCCTGAATTTGAGACAAATCTTTCTGATCTTACACCTTGTAATAGATTTATAACATCGTTTTATGACAAGGAAAGATTTATATATATGCTTCGTTATGGAATTATGTTTTTAACGGAGATTAAAAAGTTTTATAATGCTTCAACTAATACTGACGAAGAAATTCCAATCAAGCAAAAACATATTATGAGATATCCACAATTCTTCGCTACAAGAGCAATTATTAAAAGATTTGGCGAGAAAGATAAAAATGGTATAATTTGGCACACTCAAGGCTCAGGGAAAACTGCTCTTTCAGCTTTTTCACTAAAAGTCATTGCTGATTATTTTGCTAAAAAGAATGTAAACACTAGATTTTTCTTTGTTGTTGATAGACTTGATTTAATGAGACAAGCAACAACCGAATTTACAAACCGAGATTTTGTTGTTACTAATGTATCTAATAAGACAGAATTTGCAAAAGAATTGAAAAAACCACTTGATGAAGATAATGATGGTATTGGAACTATCTGTGTAGTTAACATTCATAAGTTGATGGAAGAATCAAAAATGCCTGTCATTGAAAATATCTATAATGTCAAAGTTCAAAGGATTTTCTTTGTCGATGAAGCCCATAGATCATATAGTATTCATGGCGAGTTCTTCAAAAATCTAATGACTTGTGATTCTAATGGTATTTATATAGCCATGACAGGAACACCACTTCTTAGTAAAAAAGAGCGCTCAAACTTAAAATTTGGTGATTATATTCATAAATATTTTTATGACAAATCAATTGCTGACGGTTATACATTAAGAATTAAAAAAGAACAAATTGACACTGCGGCAAAGGCAGAAATTAAAGAAAATCTTGATATTGAAAATCAAAATTTGGACAGCAAAGATGTTTATGAATCTGATGACTATATCGATGGTGTTTCAAAATATATTGAAAAAGATTTCAGACAATTTAGATTTGTTAATACAGATAATACCATTGGCGGAATGATTGTTTGCCGCTCAAATGAACAAGCAAGAAAAATCAATGAATGGTTTAAAAGCAATAGTCAATTAACAAGCGGTCTAGTGATGTCTGATAGTGAAAACAATGCCGTTCAAAGTGCTTTAAATAAACAACACCAAATCAATTTTAGAGAAAGTGGATTTCCTGATATTTTAGTTGTCCATTATATGCTTACAACTGGATATGATGTAAAAAGGCTAAAGAAAATGTACTTATTAAGAGGACCAAAGGCACAAAACTTGCTTCAAACAATATCTCGTGTCAATAGACCATATAAAACTCCATTAGGCAAAGTTTATCAGTATGGTTACATTGTCGATTTTGTTGATATTGAAAAAGAATATACTAGTACCTTAGATGCTTATATTAAAGAACTTGAAGCAGATATAAATGTTGATGGCGACGATGAAGTATCACTATCTGGCATAGTTGTTGATAAAGAAGATATTAAGAAGAAATTTGATAAACTATCAGCCGAGTTAAAACAATTTATTCCTGTTGATAATATTGAAGTGTTTGTGAATATGATGCAGTACTTCAACAAGGAAGCTTTATTGAAGATCAGAAAACTTTTAACTGGTGTGAAAGATTGCTCAGTTGAATTCAAACTTTCAAGAGCTGAGGAATATTCAAAACTAATTGATGATGATAAGGTCAATAAATATTTAAAAACAGTTAACGATAGAATCTCATTTATTAACTTATCAAGCAAGGTTATTGATACACTTGATATCATGAATAACGAAGATGTAATAAAAGTTGTTTATGAGTTTATTAAAACGAAAATCACGATTCTTGATCTAGGCAAGTTCATGTTAAAGGATTCTGATTTTGATAAAGTTAAAGATGTACTAACTGAACTCCAAAGGGAAGTTCAAAAGAATAAAAACAAAAAAGATATTAAAATTCAAAAACTAGAAGAACTACTTAAGAAGATTTTTGAAAAACTTCAAGTTTTCGACTATGCAACGATAGATGAATTATCAGATGAATTAAGAACAGCTCTTGAAGAGGCTAAAAGAATTAATGAAGAAAACGATAGATTATCTCAAGCCTATGGTGGAAGTTTTGCATTCGTCAAAACTTTAAGTGATGCGGTCATTGAAACAACAATTGACAGATCAGACTTAGAAGCATTTTTAAGAATTGTCTATGATAATATCAAAGATACCATTTATGATGATGCACTTATTATTCAAGGCAAAAAAGGCTTCGTTGATGCTACAAAGGCAAAGATAACCATTATTCTAATTAAAGAAAAACTATTTAAAAAAATAAAAGATTCATATGATGAAATTCTTGAAATATTATATGTAAACTTACTACTTTATAAAGAAAGCATTTAGGAGGAATAAAATATGCATAATTATGTAGAATTAGAAAAAAATATAAAGTCAATTATTGACGACTTGCAAGGCTTATGTTCAACAAATGGGCTCTCTAATACAGCCCATGAAGAGGTTGTTGTTACCACTGTTTTTCTTTATAAATTTTTAAATGATAAGTTTATGGCAAATTTAAGAAAATTTTGTAAAGACACTGGCTTAGAGTTTGAATCAGTAATTAAAAACGAAGACGATATGTTAGATGCCTTTTATGCTTCTTATCCTCAAGATGTGGCTTTTAAATATGAAGATACTATCGATTATTTAGTTCAGCATATTAAAGACGATAATTTTTATAGTCAATTTGATAAAACATTAATTAGAATCTCAAATTACAAAGAAAATCAATCATTTAGTATCGAAACGTCTGGTGGTGAAAAAAAACCTTTATTTACTGAAATTACGGATAAAGTAGAGTCGTCAAAAAGAAATGCTTTTGCAAGAAATATTTTCTCATATATCACAAGAGATAGATTTGATTTTGGTGAAACAATCGAAGGAAACTATGATTTCTTCAGTACTATTTTTGAATACTTAATCCAAAATTATAATGTTGCTAGTGGCACATATGCAGAGTATTTTACACCACAAGCTTTATCAAGTGCGATTGCAAAAATATTAGTTCATATGGCACCTGTTGAGGATAAAATATATGAAATATATGACCCTTCAGCTGGTTCTGGATCTCTTATATTACACTTAGCAAATGAACTAGGTGATGGCAAGTTTGGTAATAAAGCAAGAGTATATACACAAGATATTTCTCAAAAGTCATCTAGGTTCTTAAGAATCAATATGTTACTAAATAGCCTAAAAGAATCACTAGAGAATATCATTGAAGGGGATACATTAGAAACTCCTGCTCATTATAGGATTAAAGGCGATGATACTTCAGGGTTAAAGAAGTTCGATTATATTACTTCAAATCCACCATTTAAAACAGATTTTTCTTCCACTAGAGATAAAATCCAAAACAAGTGGGAAAAAACAACAAGATTTTTTGCAGGTATTCCAACTATTCCAAATAAGAAAAAAGATTCAATGGCAATTTATCTTTGTTTTATTCAGCATATTTTATATTCGCTAAAAGATGGAGGAAAAGCGGCAATTGTTGTACCTACTGGTTTTATTACTGCTCAGGCAGGTATTGAAAAAAGAATTAGACAACAAATTATTGATAATAAATGGTTACGTGGTGTAATATCGATGCCTTCAAATATATTCGCGAACACAGGAACAAATGTATCAGTATTATTTGTAGATAAGTCTAATACAAATGGTGAAGTATTGTTAATGGATGCATCAAAACTTGGTGAAAAAGTAAAGGTTGGGAAAAACCAAAAGACAGTTCTTTCAAAAGATGAATTAGATAGAATTGTTAAAACGTTTATTGATCATAAAGTAGAAGATGATTTTTCTGTTTCGGTGACTTATGATCAAATTAAAGAAAAAAACTATTCATTTAGTGCTGGTCAATATTTTGATGTAAAAATAGAATATATTGAGCTAACTCAAGAAGAATTTGAAGAGAAAATGAAAGAGTATAAAGCTAATTTATCCACTTTGTTTGAAGAAGGCAAAGCTCTAGAAGATGAGATTATTAATCAACTGGAGGAGTTAAAATATGATTAAAGCTACAGAATATTGCAAAAATGTTTTTGATGGTACTCACGATAGTCCAAAACCAGTTGAAAAAGGTTATCGGTTATTGACATCAAAAAATATTATGTCAGGTTATTTAGACAAAACAGATTCATATTTTATATCAGAAGAGGACTATATAGCAATTAATAAAAGAAGCAAAGTTTATAAATGGGATATTCTTTTTAGTATGATAGGAACAGTTGGGAATGTTTGTATAATTACAGATGACAATATAGATTTTGCAATTAAAAATATGGGTGTGTTTTCTTGCAGAGATGAATATGAAGCTAAATGGTTATATTTTTATTTGCAGAGCCCATACATAAGAAAGATTAACGAAAATTATTTAAATGGTGCTATTCAAAAATTTTTACCATTAGGTAGATTAAGAGAATTAGAAATTGTACCTTTCGACAATGAAAAAAAGAAAATTGTAGATTTATTATGGTCTATTGAAGAAAAACTAAGGAAAAATAATTTAATCAACAATGAATTAGAATCAATGGCAAAGACTTTGTATAATTATTGGTTCTTACAATTTGAATTTCCAAATGAAAATGGTAAACCATATAAATCATCAGGTAGAAAAATGGTATGGAATGAGGAATTAAAAAGAGAAATTCCTGGAGGATGGAAAGTAGACAACTTGATGGAAAGTTCTCTATGTGAAGACATAAAATCTGGCGTTAACTATTTTGAAACCAAGAAGATTTATCTTCCAACTGCAAATATTATTGGAGAAGAGATAACTGATGGTGAATACATATCGTTTGATAATCGAGAAAGTAGAGCAAATATGCAACCTGTCAAAAACTCAGTTTGGTTTGCTAAAATGAAAAATTCAATAAAACATCTAACAATTCCTGAAAATTCGGATTGGTTTATTAATAAATATATTTTATCTACCGGCTTTCAAGGACTGAAATGTAGTGAAGATTCATTAGCATATATACATTGTTTAATTAATAGTGATTGGTTTGAAAAATATAAAGATGTTTTATCTCATGGTGCTACACAAGAAAGTGTGAATAATGAGGATTTGAAAAATATCAAATTTGCTGTTCCTACTCAAGAAATCTTGAAAAGATTCGCGGAAATTGTAAATCCAATAATAGAAAAGAAATTTCAAATTATTAAAGAAAATCAAGAACTAGTATCGCTTAGAGACTTCTTATTGCCTTTATTGATGAATGGACAAGTAAAATTTAAAGATATTTAGAACAATCATTATTGAGGTAGATATTGTGAATTAATTTAAATGATATAGGTGGGATGATTAAATGGCATCAAACATGAAAATTGATAAGATATTAGATTTAAAAGGATCAAATGATAAAAAGAAACAAATACTTGCTAAGCTAAAGGATTCTGATTTCAAGCTTTACAGGTATTGTTCTTTTGATGATGAACATAATCCATACAATAATGATGGATTTAACTATGATTTTAAGAATCTTATCAATCATTTAATATATGTCTCTAAACCTAGCCAATTTAATGATCCATTTGATTGCACAATTGGGTATTCAACTGAAACTTTGTTAAATGATATCATCAAATCCTTTTTTA
>FZPS01000190.1_pt10 | contig 29294 bp, 29 predicted proteins | sample 1817821 | NCBI WGS metagenome assembly FZPS01 (sample SAMEA104158645, study PRJEB21678) | metagenome | place: Germany | collected 2015-04-21
CGTTAATCCTGAGCCAGGATCAAACTCTCCATTAAAAATGTATTGTTTGAGCTTTAGCTCTTATAATTTTCTTTTTTTTCAAAAAAATTGGTTGTTTATTTCTCATCATTATTCAGTTTTCAAAGACCAAATATTTATTCGTCTTTTTTAGACACTCATTTATTTTATCATTTACAAATGCACTTGTCAATTTATTTGGTAAGTACTTTTTAAATAGATGGTGGAGGGGGGCAGATTCGAACTGCCGAACCCTGAGGGAACAGATTTACAGTCTGCCGCGTTTAGCCACTTCGCTACCCCTCCGCTAAAAGTCGCGTCTTGTAATATTTTATAATATTCATATTTAAAAAGCAACTAGAATAATTTTAAAATTAAAAATTACCCTTTTTATTGCTTTTTTGTAGTCTTTATACGCGCGCGTACGCGCTTATTAAAGATATATATGCTATATTTTTTTAATTAATATATTATTTCTAGTTCCGCTATCTTCTGGCAAGTAGGTATTTTCGATACTAACTACTTTTGTTTTATCTTTATATTTATTAGATACTTCGTTAAGTTCTTCTTCGTATTTTACTGATTTATAACTTAATATATAGCCGTTTTTCTTAATAAGTGGATAAGCATATTTAATGATATCTTCTAAACTACTTAATGCTCTAGCTGTCGCTAGATCAAAATAATCTTTAGTTTGTATCTTTTCAAGTCGTTCATGAAGTGTCTTAGTTTTAGATAAATTTAATTTTTCGATTAACTGATCTAAAAAGATTAATTTTTTCTTTCTAGCATCAACTAATAACACTTCTAAATGAGGATATAAAATCTTAAGTGGAATTCCAGGAAACCCAGCGCCTGATCCCATATCAATTATTTTATTTAATTTAGTAAAATCAACTTGTTTAATTGGAAGAATTGAATCAAGAAAATGTTTAATATAAACATCTTCTTTTTCAGTTATTCTAGTTAAGTTAACTTTTTGATTATATTCAATTAAAAATTCATAATAAATTTCGAATTGATTTATTTGATAATCATTAATTTCATATCCTGTGTATTTTAACACTAGTTCCTTAAAGTTCATGATTTTCTCCCTAGTGTTTCTAAATAAATAGTAAGTATTTGAATATCAGATGGGTTAACTCCGATAATTCTTGAAGCCTGACCGATAGTAAGCGGTGCAATTTTAATTAATTTTTCTTTAGCTTCAAAACTAATATTTGGTATATCGTGATAATTGATATTAGCTGGAATTTTTTTATCTTCAAGTCTAATTAGTTTATCGACTTCGCGGTATGCTTTTTGGATGTATCCAGAATATTTAATTTGAAGTAAAACTTGCTCAAATACTTCATTATCATATTCTTTTTCAATAAATGGTGTTAATTCTTTGACATTTATTTCTGGACGTTTACCTAAATCCGCTAAAGATATTCCTTCTTGAAGTGGTGATGAATCAATTGATTTTAAATAATCGTTTAATAACATTCCATTTACTTCAGTATTAGGAGTAACTCTAGTTGATTCTAATAGTAGAGAAAGTTCTTTAATACTTTCCTTTTTATTTAAAAACTTTTTATATTCACTTTCTTTTAAAAGTCCGACTTTATGTCCGTAATCACTTAGTCTTAAATCAGCGTTATCGCTTCTTAAGAGTAAACGATGTTCAGCTCTTGATGTTAATAATCTGTAAGGTTCTTTAGTTCCTTTAGTTACTAAATCATCAATTAATACGCCAATATAAGCTTCGCTACGTTTTAAAATAAACGGATCTTTCCCATCAATTTTCAAGCAAGCATTAATCCCCGCCATTAAACCTTGGGCAGCGGCTTCTTCATAACCACTTGTTCCGTTAATTTGACCAGCAGTATAGAAGTTTTTAATTTTCTTAGTTTCAAGTGTTGGATATAACTCTAACGGATTAATACCGTCATATTCAATAGCGTATCCATATTTTAAAATTTTCGCGTTTTCTAAACCTCGAACACTCGCAACAATTCTCCTTTGAACATCACGCGGAAGTGAGGTTGATAATCCTTGAACATAAATACTATTACCTTCAAGTGTTTCGGGTTCGATAAAGACTTGATGACGCCCTTTATCACTAAATCTAACAACCTTATCTTCAATTGAAGGACAATATCTAGGACCAATTCCAACTTCATCCCTTGTATACATTGGAGAACGGTCTAGATTGTTGTGAATAATGTCGTGAGTATCTAAATTAGTATGTGTTAAATAACATTTAACTTGTGGTTTTATTGTTTCGTTTTCCGGATAAAAACTAAAAGATAAAAACCCGTCATCTCCCGGCTGAGGAATCATAACGCTATAATCAATTGTTGCACGGTCAATTCTAGGAGGAGTTCCAGTTTTTAATCTTGTTACTTCAAATCCTAAATCTTTTAATTGTTTACTGATTGTTTTAGTCGTCTTGCTACCGGTAGGTCCCATATTAACTCGTTCTTCGCCGATTAATATTTCGCTATTTAAATATGTACCTGTTGACAGAATTGTAGTCTTACCTAATACTTTAGTGCCATCATCTAAAATAACACCTAGACAAACACTATTTTCAATAATTAATTCTTCTGCGTATTTTTCAATAATAGTTAAATTTGGAGTATTTAGTAATACTTCTTTTGTATATCTTGGATAATCTTCTTTATCTAATTGAGCTCTAAGGGCCCTGACAGCAGGACCCTTAGAGTAATTTAATAACTTAATTTGAATATGGGTAGCATCAGTGGTTTTTCCCATTTGACCTCCTAAGGCGTCTATTTCTCTAACTAAAACACCTTTAGCTGGTCCACCAATGGAAGGATTGCATGGCAAAGTAGCGACATAATTAATGTCGCTTGTAATTAATACTGTATTCTTTCCAATTCTGGCCATAGCTAAAGCGGCCTCTACTCCGGCGTGGCCTCCACCAATGATTATACCGTCAAACATTTATATATAAATTTTCCTTTATTTTACTATTTTTAAAAATCTTTTAACCACTTCTTTTGAAGTAAATTTAAAGTGTTCCATAGCTTGATTGCCTGGACAGCTAACACCAAATGAATCAATACTCATTACATGTAATGTATATTCATACCAACTCATTGAGCTTCCGGCTTCGATTGCTAATGTTGGTACATTAGGTAATACTGATTCTTTATATTTAGCGTTTTGTTTAGAGAATAAGTAATGACTCGGCATACTTACTACTCTAACGTCAATACCTCTTCTACGTAATGATTTTTGAGCTTCAACCGCTAATTCCACTTCACTACCTGCAGCTAATAATACACCATCAACCCTTTCTTTTTCAGGTGATACAACATAAGCTCCTCTTTTAACTCCATCATAGTTAGTTCCTGGTAAGTTTGTAACGTTTTGTCTAGTTAAAACTAAAACTGTAGGAACATTTTCAGATTCTATAGCTAACTTCCAACTAGCGATTGTTTCGTTAGCATCTGCTGGTCTTAATACGTTTAATCCAGGGATTGCACGTAATCCAACTAATTGTTCGATTGGTTGGTGAGTTGGACCATCTTCTCCAACAGCAACTGTATCATGTGTAAATACATATGTTACAGGCAATCCCATTAAAGCGCTTAGTCTAATTGATGGTTTACAATAATCACTAAAGACAAAGAATGCTCCAGCAAAAACTTTTAATCCACCGTGAAGCGCAATACCGTTATTAATTGCTGCCATTGCGTGTTCTCTAACACCATAATTAATATTTCTACCTAAACGATTCTCATTAGTAAAATCACCGTCAGCACCTTTAGCTTTAGTTGAGCCTGTTAAGTCAGCAGATCCACCAATAATGTTTTTATTTTCTTTTGATAATTGATTTAATACAATACCGCTAACATTTCTAGTAGCATCTTTGGATTTAGCAATTAATTTTTGATATTTTTTATAATTTAATTTAACTTTGCCATTTAAGAATTGCATTAATTCTTTATGTAGTTCTGGATACTCCTTTTCATATTCACTTAGTAGATGGTTATGTTCTTGGTTTAAAATTTCACCACGGTTAGTTACCTTTTTATTAAATAATTCATAAACGTGTGCCGGAACTTCAAATGGTGCATAGTTCCATCCTAATTTTTCTGCAGCATGCGTTCTTTCTTTATCACCAATAGGTGATCCGTGAGTTTTAGCTGTTCCTTCATAAGAAACACCGCGCCCAATAACTGTTTTAACTTCAATTAATGAAGGTTTATCTAATGCAGCTTTAGCATTTAAAATAGCTTTATGAACACCTTCTAAATCTTCACCGTCTTCAACTAATTGATAGTGCCAATTCATTGATTTAAACTTCATAGCAACATCATCACTAGTAGCTAAACTAGTTGGACCATCTAATTGAATATCATTTGAATCCCATAAAACGATTAATTTGTTTAATCCTAAGTGACCAGCTAAGCTACAAGCTTCAAGAGCAACCCCTTCTTGTAAGTCTCCGTCGCCACAAATTACATATGTATAATGATTAATAACATCAAAATTTGGTTTGTTAAATCTTGCTGCTAAATGACTTTCAGCAATAGCCATACCTACTGCGTTAGAAATACCTTGTCCAAGTGGACCAGAAGTTGTTTCAACGCCGTCAGTATATCCATACTCTGGGTGTCCAGGAGTATTTCCAACTTGTCTAAAATTCTTTAAGTCATCTAAAGAAATATCATATCCCGACAAATGATTAATAGCATATAGTAATGCTGAGCCGTGTCCTGCTGATAAAATGAAACGGTCTCTATCGAACCATGAGCTATTCTTTGGATTAATTCTTAATTCATTTACGAATAATGAATATGCCATAGGTGCAGCACCTAAAACAATACCTGGGTGTCCACTATTCGCTTTATTGATCGCGTCTACCCCTAAAAATCTTACTGCGTTAACGCCGTCTTTGTGATTAAACATCTAAATCATCCTTATTTTTTTCTTCTTCTTGGTTTTCTGATTCAGTTTCTATTTCTGCTGGTTTTTCTTCTACAGGTTGTTCACCCGAAAACTCAGCATCTCTAGCTTTATTTCTAAGTTCTCTAAATTCGATTTGATCTTTCGCTACTTGATCATATACCTCTGGAGTTATATGTTCTTGAATTGCTCTTTGAGTTTTGTCGTTTTCTTGTTCCATTTTAGTTCTAACAACTTTTGTTTGAATTGCGTTTACGATAAAAACAACAACCATCATACCGATTAAAATATATAATGAATAATCTTTGAAATATAAAATTGAAATAACAGCGACAATAATATATACCAACATTAATGGAAGCATTAGTGTAAATAAAAACTTACGTTGATATTTAGAAATAGTATCAACATATCTTATCCATTCTGTATTTACAGGTTGAGTATAAAACTCTTTAATTACTCCGTGATTGTAAAAATCTTCGTTTACTAAAAATCTAAAATCTTTACCGTCAGAAGTCCACATGCTGTATCTTCCTTCTGCATCAAATTGTGCCTTTTCCTCTTCGGTCATAAAGAAGATTTCAAGCTTCTTTCCGTCGATAATTTGAACCTCGTTTGGTTCTCTTGTTAATGAATCAAATAGTTTTTTATTAATTTTCATGTTTAAATCACCTCTAATATATATTATAGCATTAATTCCAACATAAATATTCTATAAATATTTATAATATGAAAAAACATATCCGAAATTAGGATATGTTTTCAAAAAAATTTAATATATTTTAATTTCATTTGTAATATCTGTTAATTTATATGCACTCACTGTTACGATATAATTATCGTACTTAAACGACTTGGCAAAGCATTTATCGGTTCCATCAACGATTTCATAGTAACCATCGTGTTTAATCACTTTAAGAGAATTAAATCTCTTGGTAAGTCCTCTTGAGATCAATTTTGAATACGCTTCTTTAACCGTCCAAATTGTAGTTAATTCTTCGTCACTAAAATGTTTAAGTGTGTGATTTTTTAGTTCATCTGGGTGTAAAAATCTGCTTGTTATTTTATTAGCTTTAGAACTTATTTTTTCAATGTCTATACCAACCTCAACACTTGCAATAACACAACTTGAATATTCAAAAGAATGAGATAAATTGAAAAATAAATCTATATTAATTAAATAAGGTTTTCCTGATTTACATCTTTCAATTTCAAAGTCAGTTATTCCCTTTTCTCTTAACATTAGTTTTAATAATCTTAATGATGAATAAGCTTCAAGTCTTCTTTTTAAAGATCCGTAAGTAGAAATTCTTTTTACTTCCGCTTGATTAAGATCATCTGTATATTCGTTTTCAGTTATTTTCTTTAAACCTATAACCATATTAACTCCTATAAAAAATTCCTATCTAGCATCGCTATCCACATCCTAACAATGCTTATGGCTGCTTCTTTCACGACCTGACCAGGTTCACACGCTAGAATTGAATAGCGATGCTAGATAGGAACTTAATCCCTTAGCAATTTAAAAAAATCCTTTAAGAGTTTAGAACTCTCCTCTTTCATTATACCAAATTCTACATTAACTTGGTGATTCCATGGATTTGAAAATAAATTAACAACACTACCACAAGCTCCACCTTTTGGATCTTTGGTTGCAATATATAAATTTTTAATTCGCGCTTGAATAATTGCGCCAGCACACATCGGACATGGTTCTAGTGTGACATACATATCACATTCTTCTAGTCTCCATGTTCCTAATTTTTTAGATGCTTGTCTGATTGCATTAATTTCAGCGTGCATTGTTGAATCCTGAAGTATTTCTTTTAAGTTATGAGCTCGGCTTATAACTTCGCCATTACAAACAATAATTGCGCCAACAGGGACTTCGCCTATTTGAAATGCTTTTTTCGCTTCTTCAAGCGCCAAATTCATAAATTTATTTTTTGTTTCCATTAAATTTAGGTTTATTTGGAACTTCGTGTGCATGACGAGAACGTGCTTCGTAATAGTCATGTCCACTTACTAAAATTACTTCAGAATTATAATCAGCTGGTTTGCCATCAATAATTCTTTGAGTTCTAGTTGCTGGTTCACCAGTTTTAACACAAATAGCTGTTAGTTTAGTAACAAATTCAGCTTTGGCTAATAAAAATGGCATTGGTCCAAATGGCTCCCCTCTAAAGTTACGATCAAGACCACCAATAATTACTCTTAATCCCTTATCAGCTAAATCGTCAGCTACATCAACTATATCCATATCAAAGAATTGTGCCTCATCAAAAATAACTGCATGAGTATCTTCTTTAATATAGTCATATGCATCTGTACTTTTTTCAATAAAGTACGCTTGTGTACGCATGTTACTGTGAGATACTAGTTCACTTTGTGAATATCTATTATCTAACTTCGGATTAAAAACTACAATATTTTGTTTTGCATATTGCAAACGTTTAATTCTACGAATTAGTTCCTCTGTCTTACCCGCAAACATTGGACCGCATACAACTTCAATAAATCCGTTTTTATATTGATGATACATAACTATTACCCCTCAGCTTTTAGTAATAAAAAACGTGATTATTCATCACGTTTTTCAGGTTTGTTTTGGTTTTGATTAATTCCGTAACGTCTGTTGAATTTTTCAACTCTACCAGCCGCTTGAACAAATGTTTGAGTTCCTGTGTAAAACGGATGACAATTTGAGCATGTATCAACTTTAATTTCTGGTAAAACTGATCCCACTTCAAACTCATTTCCACATGTTGAACACGTAACAGTTGCAACATTATATTTTGGTTGAATTTCTTTTTTCATATTTTTACGCTCCTTCCGCCATGAATTTAATCATGATAAGTTACCGATATATTATAACATTATGATTTTTATTAAGCAAGTATTTTAAATAATATAAATATTATTATATTTAATCAATAAAATCGTCCTTATTATTTTCTTTCTTTTTTTGGGAGCTAACTATATCTTTTGAGAACCACCCTTCAGTAATTTTAATGAATTGTCTGGCAATTAATCCAATAATAAACCCCGTTACAATTCCTAAAACTAACATTAGTGGCAGCCACATAATAAGTCCTTCACCAATAACAATTAACCCCATGGCAAATTGACCAAACACGTGTGCTAGGGAACCAAATAGGCTAACACCTGGAACTCCAAAAAATTTCACTTGTTTGAACAACCACATTACTAAAACTGATAAAATACCGCCAGTTAAAGCCATATAAAACGTTGGTCCCAAAAATCTTCCCGGTGATAGAAGTGAAGCAATAACAACTCTTAAAACCGCGATAACAAATGCTTCTTTAAATCCAAAAGTAAATAACACTATTAAAACTACAATATTAGCAAGTCCTAATTTTGCTCCTGGAACAGGGATAAATCCCGTAATTTGATATTCAATTAAATTTAAAACTATAGCTATCGCCAGTAACATTGATAGGGTGATTGCTTTTCTTAACTTAACATTCATCATACCACCCCATGAGTTCCTGTACCAGTATCAAAATCAATTGATACTGAATTTGGTAAACAAATAATATAACCATAATTTGTCCATCCTTGCTTACTACATAAATTAAACGGACTCTTTTCTTCGGACACTCTTATTCTCTTTTGATCAAAGTCAATAAGGATAACTACTTCTTGTCTAACACCGTCAACTTTAAAATCACCAAGTAATGTAATTTCAAGATAATCATTTCCTACTTCTTTTCTAGGATAATTATCATCTTCTTGGTATTTAATAATTGTCGCATTTCTTTCACTAAAATTTACTTCAACATATACTTCTTGTTGATAAGAAATATTGGCGCGAAGCGCCGCCTTTCGTGGCCAAAAATGATAGTTTAAGAACGCCCCACCAAATACTATTAAAAGGACACTGAATAAGATTAAATCGCGTTTTACTTTTAATTTTGAGTTTTCTTCAACTTGATCTTTAGTTTTAATAAAATAACTTACAGCGAAATAAATTATTGTTGCAGATACTATTATAGTAATTCCTAATACTAAATATCTTCCGACACCTTTTTTAGGTGCTGGATCAATTAAACTAGATAGATTTACTTTATCACTAAAGCTTTTAATTTGAGGACTTTCTGGATCGTGTGTCCCAGCTTCATAGAAAACTGCTTCAGCGTTAATTTTATTTAAATATGCTTCCGCTTCTTCCATATTCATTGAAAATAGTGCCGTAGATGCCGCATCCATTAATCCAGCATCTTGGCCAATTATTGAAAGCACATGATAATTAGAACTAGGAACTTTAGTTTTAGGTGAAATGATATGGTGGAACCTTTCACCTTTATATGTAAAATATTGTTCGTAATCACCACTTGTTGTAATAGTTGAATCAACTATTTTTACAACACCATAAATATTTCTTTCTAAAACAGGTTCTCTTAGCCCAATTGAATATGTTGGATAATCAGGATTTTTACCGGCTGCAATCGAAGATGTTCCGGCATTGATGTAATAATATTCAACCCCTTTTGATTTTAGGTAATCAATAGCTTTTTGAGTTGCATATCCTTTAGCAAATGCTCCTAAATCTAATTTAGCTCCCGGATTAACTGTAACGAAATAGTTGCTTTTTGAACTTCTTAAAGTAATTGGATTATCAACTATTTCAATACTAGTTACTTCTTCAATTATCGACTTAAACTCCGATTCTGGAATTTCTTTTTTATCGTATTTTCTAATAGCTGATTTCCACACATCAATAATGTGACCTATAGAGTAATCAAAATAACCATTAGAAGAAACTCTAATTTCTTCAGCTTGAAATAACATATCATATAACTCTTTACTAATTTGCATTTCAACACCAACGTTGTTGTTTAAATCATCAATATTAGTTTTAATATTTGTAAGTGTCTTACCAAATTCTAAAGAATCAAGTTCATCAGCAGTTAATTCATTTTGTTTACTGTAAGATAAATAGTTATACAATCGATATATACTATCTAATTTAGTTTTATATTCTTCATGGTTGTGAGTATCGTTTGTATGTGCAGTTATACTAACACTTGATGCCATTACATCACGTATAAAAACACTCCACTTAGTAAGTTGAGTGTTTTCATTAGCTTTTATTTGAGGTGATGTTAATACTGCAACAAGCAATAAAATAAATGTTAGTATTTTTTTCATTAATTAAAATTAGAAATCACAGTTTCTTGGAGTTCTAGGGAAAGGAATTACGTCTCTAATGTTTTCTACACCAGTAACAAACATAATTAAACGTTCAAATCCTAGACCAAACCCCGAACTTGTAGTTCCTCCGTATTTTCTTAAATTAATATACCATTCAATTGCCTCTGAATGCATATTTAATTCCTTCATTCTCTTAGTTAATAAATCAAATCTTTCTTCTCTTTGAGATCCACCAATTAACTCGCCACTCTTAGCAACTAATAAATCCATCGCTCTAACGGTTTTACCATCATCATTTTGTCTCATGTAGAAAGCTTTGATATCTTTAGGCCAGTTTGTAATAAATACTGGGGCATCAAAATGTACTTCTGTTAAATATTTTTCGTGTTCGGTTCTTAAGTCTTCTCCGTGCTTCGGTGCAAACTCAAACTTTGTTTTTGCCTCTAATAAAATGTCAATTGCTTCAGCGTGTGTGATTCTGTAAAACGGCTTTTCTAAGACTACTTGCAGTCTTTCTTTCAACCCTTTTTCAACGAATTTATCAAATAGTTCTAATTCATCAGGAAGTTTATTAAAAAGTGTTTGAACTAGGTGTTTAACCATAGCTTCAGCAACATTCATTAACTGATTTAAATCAGTAAATGCCATTTCAGGTTCAATCATCCAAAACTCGGATCCGTGTTTTGGAGTATTTGAATTTTCAGCTCTAAATGTTGGGCCAAATGTATAAACGTTTCTAAATGCTTGCGCGTATGCTTCAGCATGTAGTTGTCCAGTAACAGTTAAGAACACTTGTCTTTGGAAAAAATCTTTTGCGAAATCTTCGTTTTTCTTAAACTCTTTTAACGTTGTAACTGTAAACATTTCACCAGCACCTTCACCATCGTTTCCAGTTAAAATTGGAGTATGTACATACACGAAATCTTGATTTTGAAAAAACTCGTGAATTGCGTGAGCCATAACTGAACGAGTTCTAAAGACAGCGTTAAATAAGTTAGTTCTAGGACGTAAGTGAGCTACTTCACGTAAGAACTCTCTTGAATGTCTTTTTGGTTGAATTGGATAATCTTCTCCAGCTTCACAAATTAAAATTACTTCGCTAGCTTTAATTTCAAATGGTTGCGGGCGATCAGGGGTTAGGACCACCTCACCGGTAATGTCTACTGAACTACCTACACCAATTTTTTGAATTTCTTTAAAATTATCTAATTGATCATCATAAACAATTTGAATATGATTCAAAGTAGTTCCATCATTTACTTGTAAGAAACCAAATTCTTTTTGAGCTCTATTTGAACGAACCCAACCTTTAATATTAACTTGTTTTCCTGCTACTTCTTCAATTTTTCTTTTTAAATTAATTATTGTTTTCATATATATCTTCCTTCATTTTTATATTACAAGATTTATAACATATATTAATTATAACATATTTTACTAGTAAAATAAGTTAGATTATAATGAGCTTGGTCATTATACTTAAAATTATAAAAAAAAGAGAATTCGTATTCTCTTTTTAGTTATTAATCAAATATTATTAAAGGAACTATCAATTCATCTTTTGTATATCCGGCATGATGTGCTTTAAATGGACTTGTTTCTTTGGAAAAACCGATAGCTTTATTTGAAATTGATATAGCTAAATAATCACCTAGAAATGTATCGATTAGTGGGTGTTTGTTGCCATATCCAAAGATATTACTATTAATTACCTCTTCTTTTGTAAGAAGTTTAAATCCTGGTTGAAAATGTTTATTAAATAATTTTTCAAATCTTTCTTTTTCATTTTCTTTAATAAAAAAGGTTTGGGCTCTTGATTCAATACTTGGCATTCTTCTGAATGTTTGATATATTTCTTCGCAATCATCTAGATATACATACTCAATATCTATAATTCCGTGATCTGCAACTATGATAAGTAGTGTGTCTTTAGATAATTGGTTAGAAAAACTGGTAATTTTATTATTTAATTCTTGAAGGGTCTTTTTTGTCTTTTCGCTACGAAGCCCATTCATATGAATTGTTGAGTCAGGTTCTGTGTAATAACAATAACATAAACTATTTTTACCTTTTGTAATTTCTAATAGTCTTTGAAGCATAACATCAAATGACTCATATGTACTTCCATGAATTGGTGCGGGATATAATTCTTCAATATATAAATCGTGGTTGACAGCTTTAGCTTGTTTAGTAAAAGTGTTTGGATACATATGATCGTATAAATTCTTTTCTAATTTTTCTCCAGTGAAAAAATCTGTACGCGTAAATATTTCATCAGTAACATCTTCAAAGGAGTTATATTGAGACCATCCTAAAAAACCAGTTTCTATTGGAGTTTTACCTGATAAAAAAGCGTTGGTTGCTGCTACTGTTGTTGGAGGAAAAACAGCAGATAATTCTAATCTTTTATGTTTATGAAAAATCGAGTTTTCATCAAATGTGCTTAAAACGTTTATCCCTAAACCGTCAAGTAGCATCACAATTACATGTTTATAGTTCCGCTTCAAAATCTCATCAAGAAGCGGTAATGTATTGTGATGAGGTTTGACATTGTAGTGTTTCAACATTGAGTTTGTTACACTAATTAAATTATTTTTGTAATTTACCATTTTATACCTCCACAAATTTAAACTTGATTATTTGATCGTTTAAAATAAATATTCTTAGAGTTAAAGGTTTTTAAAGATAGTTCTACTTTTGACTCGTGCATAAAGTTTTCTTAAAAAGAAAGATATTCATTCATTTCTTTTCTAGTCAATAATATGCCCTACTTTTTATTAACCCTTAAATCTTCATTATCATAATAAATCTCGTCATTAATCGACTTTAATAATATATTTTTATATTTTTCCATAACAGCACCACCTTCACATTTATTATAAACCAGTTTGTAAACCTTGTAAATAGCTATTGTAAACCAGTTTGTAAACCGTTATTTATTAATAAAAACCCCTAATTAAGGTTATATTCCTCAATTAGGGGTTTTTATTAATTTATTTTTTTATTTACTAAATAATAAACGTGTTCGACACCTTTTTTATCAACCTCGAAATAAGTTGAAATCATTGTATCTTTTGATAGAATTAAGTCATTAACTGATGTAATAAATCCGTCATCATTTAAGCTAAACTTTTGTTTGCCATTTTCATCAACTAGTGATTGATAAGTTCTGCTCATTAAATCTGTACAATAGTATTTTTCTTTAGTATCTAACCAGAACATATAGTTATAAATGACGTTTTTTCTTCTTAGCTCATTAATATATTCAACAGCCTCTCTTCTTTCATCAGCAGTTGATTTCACTCTTAATCCAATAGATTTATTTCTATAATATGTGCCATCACTATATTTACGAATAAAATAATTAGAAGGTGTTTGTAAAACGCCACCCGTAAAATTATGATTCGGATTTCCTTCTTCATCATATTTTACTTGATGAAAAACATATTGCGGAATAGATTCTCCTTTATCAGGAAATCCGGCAATTTCAGTTAACTCATCTGGAGCAGTAACCATTGCTGCATGCCCGCCAAAATAATATGAAACGAATTGATGAATAAATGGAAGGTTTGGAAATGGTGATTCTCTAGTTACTAGAATATCTCCGATATTACCCATAAAAAATTCATCTTTTATTTCTATATATGTTTCTTCATCTAAACGTATTTTTGATTCTACTTCGTAATATTTTCTAGTCTCGGTTGACTTTTCTTCGTTTAAGACTCCGGCTTTTTTAAATTCAGCAATCATTTTATCGACTTTAGCATTTTCATATACTGAAATACCTAAACTATAAAATATCGCTCCTATAATTATTACTAGTAAAACATTTAATACTTTCTTCATTATTTCTTTTTAGGCTTAATAATAAGTGATCTCTCTTGGCCTTCGCCTTCAGAGATAGTTTCTACATCTTTCCATTCAGCTAATTTAGTATGAATAATTCTTCTTTCATAAGAATTCATTGGATCTAATTTAACTGCAATTTTAGTTTTAGCAACTTCTTTAGCTGTTTTAGTTGCTAGAATTTCTAATTGTTTAACACGATTTCTGTGGTACCCACCGATATCAAGGTTAACAATTATTTTAGAATCAGTAAACTGAGATAAATATGTTCTTAGCGCAAATTGTAGTGCTTTTAAGTTTCTACCGTCTTTTCCAATTAATAATGAGTTTTCGGTAGTTTCTAAATTGTAGAAAATTTGCATGCCACCATCAAGAGTTCTAAACTCAGTTTTACATTCAATTCCTAAGTTTAATAAAATCTTTTCCAAATATTCTTTCCCCGCAGTTACTAAATTAACATTAGGTGTTGCTAGATATGTAGTAACACTACCAATACCTAGTAAACTTTTTTTCTCTTTAACGATTGCTAAATCAATATAATCTTCTGCGATATTTAATATTCTCGACGCTTCCTTTAGGGCTTCTTGATCAGTCTTAGCTTCGATTTCTACTCTTTTCATAGTATCCCCCCTAGGGTGTCTTCTTGTTTCTTCTCATGTTGTCTTTTACTAATTTCTTTATGAATTAATGATTGACCTAATGAGAATAAGTTACCAACGATCCAGTATAATGCTAACGCGTTTGATCTAAATGCGAAAATTACCATCATTACAATCATTACGTAACTAACTATTTTCATTGTTTTTGCAGTTTGTTGAGCTTGATCATCTTGTTTATGTTGTGTAGTGTTTTTTAAATGTTTTGGTTTTCTTTGAGACACCCAAGTTAATAAAATCATTGTTGCACCAACTAATCCAGCTAGAATATAAGATGTCCAGTGTGAACCAATTGAAAGTTCAATTCCTAAGAATTTAGTATTGCTAATTTTAGCTGCCCAATATCCTCCTGGAACTAAAATTCTTGTTACAGTTTGATACATAGCGATGAAAATAGGCATTTGTAAGAATGGTAAAAACATACTTCCCATACCAATTTTATGCTTCTTATAAATTTGCATCGTTTCCATCTGCATTTGTTGCTGTGAAGCCTTATCTGTTCTACCGCGATACTTAGCTTGAATACGTTGTAAATCTGGTTGAGCTTCAGCCATCTTTGTTGACATTTGGTTAGTTTTAGCATAAATTGGCCATGCTAATGTTCTAATAATGATAGTAGCAAAGATAATACCTAATCCGTAAATACCACCAAATGAGAATAATTGCATAATAAATCCAACAGGAATAACTAATAAATAGTCAAACCAGTTAGCTGATTTAGCATGAATTGGTTTTTCACCACCAACAGCAATTACCGGAACTAATCCTTTAGCAGTTCCGTGGGTAATTAATTCATCAAATCTTCCAGTTTTGTATCTAATTTCAAAATCGTCTGCTCGCTTTTTTAAACTTTCAGCAACTTCTTTAGTTACATCAAGTTGAACTGTTTGATTACCAACATTAGTGACTTTAAACACTTTCATATATTTGCTGATTTCATCTTTATAAAATGAATATCCTAACTTGTGAGTAAAAGCGTATGTTTTAACTGCTTGTTTGCCTTCTCCGACAATAACTTCATTAAATTGGAATGCTAAGAAGCTATCACCTTCTCTAATTCCGTTTGGATCAGTTGCTTGGCTTCTATCAACTACTTGAATTGTAGTTTGGATATTTTTATTTTTATCATTTGGATCTTTATAAACCATATCTGTAATAACTAGATTACGAATACCAGCTTCAACTCTTGAAGCGGCACCTTCGGGTCTTTTTAATTCAAAAGCATAATCGCCATCTTTTACTTGTTCAACTTGTCCGGTGTCATAAATACGGAACACCTTCATCGTTTTAAAGTTAAATGTTCCATCAGTAACAACTTCATCTGGTGCACTAGCAATAAGTGCGATTACTTTTGGTTTTTTAGCACATCCTGATAATCCCAATACTAATAGTGCTAGTAATGCGAATATCATTAAAAATCTTTTTTTCATTTAGTTTCCTCCGTAATTTTTGCTTTAGATAAGAGTTTTAATATTTCTAAATTGATTGTTTCAAAATCTAAATCATTAGAATTAGGTTTAACCACTACAACAAAATCAAAAGGTTTAATTACATCTTTTGACTTTCTAATAATTTCTCTAATTCTTCTTTTCATCAAATTTCTCTTAACAGCATTTCCATATTTTTTACCAATTGAAATGGCAAAACGAAATGAGTCATTTTCAGATAACTGGTAAAAAATATTAAAATACTTACCATTTACTCTTTTCTTTTGATTAAATATTGCATCGATTTCGCTTGTTTTTTTAATTCTAAATTTTTTTTGCATCTTAAGTAAAAATAAAACTACCTAAAAAGATTAAAATAATTTTTCAGGTAGTTCAGGTTTTCAAAATATTTTTATATATTATTTAATTTTTATTCGTCAGAGACTGTTAATCTCGCGCGACCTTTTTTACGTCTAGCAGCTAGAACTGCTCTTCCACTTGCAGTTGCCATTCTTGCTCTAAATCCGTGGGTCTTTCTACGCTTTGTTTTACTTGGTTGATAAGTTCTTTTCATATTAAAACCGCCTTTCGTGCGAATCCATGCTTATCAAGTATAACAAATTAAATTAAATGTTTCAACTATTATTATTTTTACTTATAATTATAATTATAAATCTCTAAAAGGAAATCCCATTTATATTGTCAATTATTATGTGTTTAGTGTGATATTATGGGATTTTCCTTTTAGATTTACCGATTTTACTCATTATTTGACTCATTTATACTTTTTTACTACTCTTTTACAACAAAAATTAGAATTATTGTTTTTTTTGAAGTATTATATTATTGTTATAAAAAGGAGGAATTTTTAATGCAAGATTTACTAGTTGTACAAAATTTAACTAAAACTTTCAATCTATCAAAAAAACAACAACGCATAGAAAAAACAAACTTAAAAGTTAAAGTTGCCGTTAACAATCTCTCATTTACTACTAAAAGAGGGGAAATTTACGGATTGCTTGGTCCGAATGGCGCTGGTAAAACCACTACTTTAAGAATGTTATCAACATTAATTAAACCGAATTCAGGTGATGCATTTGTTGATGGGTTCTCAATTACCAAAAATCCAACTGAAGTTAGAAATCGAATCGGCTTTTTAACTAGTGATTTGAAACTAGAATCCCATTTCACACCTAATTATTTATTTGATTTTTTCGGTGCATTACAAAACGTTGAGCCACATGTAATAAAAGAAAGAAAAGATCATTTATTTAATAAGTTCGGAATTGAAGAATTTAAAGAAGTAAAGATTGCCAACTTATCAACAGGTATGAAACAAAAAGTTTCACTGGTAATTTCAATTGTTCATGATCCAGAAATTATTATCTTTGATGAACCAACTAATGGATTAGATGTTATTACTGCAAAAACGGTAACTGATTTTTTACTTGAATTAAAAAATCTCGGTAAAACAATCATCTTATCAACTCATATCTTTTCACTTGTAGAAAAGTTATGTGACCGTGTCGGTATTATCATTGAAGGTAAGATGGTGGCCGATGACCTTTTAGCGAATATGACTAAAGATAAATCCCTAGAAGATTACTTCTTTGAGCTTTATTCAATCCATGGAGGTAACAATCTATGAAAAATGTATTAACCATTATTAAGAAAGAATTACGTAGATTTTTTACTGATAGAAGAATGCTTCTTTCATTAATCTTACCTGGTCTTATTATCTTCCTCATTTACTCAGTTATGGGTGAATTTATAGAAAAACAATCAACTGTTGCTGAAGATTATAAATATGAAATTGTTATTGTCAATTATGATAATAACTTAGATCCATATTTTGGTTTTTTAACACCAGAAACTTCAAATATTACATACCTTGATGATATAAATAATGAATATTTTAATGATATTAAAGAAAAGAAACTTGATATATATGTTGTATATCCTGATAATTTCTATTTAGACTCACTTAATTATGATCCAAGTGTCCAAGGAAGTGGAAATTCTCCAGTAGTAAAAATTTATTACAACTCATCGAAAGTTGAATCATCTCAAATGTACAACATCTATTTATCTTGCCTTTCAACTTTTCAAGAAACTATTTCAGAAAAGTTCAGAGTTAATGTCGGGGATGAACAATTTGATTTAATCACTAAAGAATCAATGACAATTGAAATTATTACTATGTTAGTTCCGTTCTTATTAATTACCTTCTTATTTACTGGTGCTATGAGTATCTCTGTTGAATCAATTGCCGGTGAAAAAGAAAGAGGAACCATTGCGACCATCTTAGCAACTCCTATTAAACGTACCGAACTAGCATTTGGAAAAATTATTGCCTTAGGTATTTTAGCGTTAATTGGCGCCGCTTCTAGCTTTATAGGGTTAATGGCATCACTCCCTAAATTAATGGCAGGAATCAACTTAGATTTATCAATTTATGGTGTTGGTGAATACTTATTGTTGTTGTTAGTAATTATTGGCACTACTTTAGTTTATGTAGTATTAATCTCTATTGTTTCAGCATTTGCTAAGAGTGTTAAAGAAGCTAACTCTTATTCTGGAATTTTATCAATCTTAAATATAATGATTGGAGTCACTTCAATGACCGGGATTAGTTCAAAAAGTGTTGCTTCTCACTTAATCCCAATCTACAACTCAACTCAAGTTATATCAGCTATTTTATCATTAGAAGTAAATATTGTTAATTTAATAGTAACTATTTTAGTTAATTTAGCTGCAGTTGCTGTGGGTGTGTTTGCATTAACTAAAATGTTTAATTCAGAAAAAGTTATGTTTAATTCTTAATGTTTATATTAATAAAAAAGGACCTCGGTCCTTTTTTTATTGCTTCATCTTCTTTTTAAAAATTATAATTGATAAAATTACCGTTATTAATGTATATGCTAAAACTACTAATGTTGAAACTAATATATCGTTATAATTACCTGATACAATACTTTTTACTAAATCTACGCTGTGGGAAAAAGGTAGTATATACGAAATAATTTTAAAAGCTCCGCCTATTAAGTCAAGACTAAACCACATACCACTAGTAAATGCTACTACTTGAATAATGATAGATGAAACCCCGCCTACAACTGAGTCTTTTAACAAACTTCCAAAAACTAATCCTAATCCAATAAAAATTAATGATATTAGTAGTAAAAATGGAATACTAGCTAAAATATTTAGTGTAAAATTTAAACCTAAAATAAATCCAATTGCATATAGAATTAATATTTGTATAAACGCTACAACTAACATCGGAAGCGCATATCCTAAAATGTAATTATGAGCCTTTAAAGGTGAGACATACATTCTAGATAAAAATTCACTTGTTCTATCTTTAGCAATTAACATTCCTGAAAACATCGTTAAAAAAGTAAAGCTAAATATGATTGTTGAGGGAACAAAATTTTCAACGTTAAATGATTCATTGAATTGTAAGCTTTTATTGAAAATAACCATAAATATAATTAAAAATACAGGAAGACCAATGGTAAACGCCAAGTTAATTGGATCATTTAATAATTCTTTGAAATTTCTTTTCGAATATACTATCGTTTTCATAATATTGGATCCCCTTCAGTGAAACTTAAGAAAATATCTTCAAGTTTTTCTAATTTAGTTTGTTCTTGAAGTTCACTTAATGTTCCTTTAATTTTTAATTCTCCTTTATCAATGATAGCTATACTATCTGCTAATGCTTCTACTTCATCTAAATAATGTGTTGTCAAAATTATAGTCACTTTTCCTTTTAAACTTTTAATAATATGCCATAATTCTCTCCTGGCTCTAACATCTAATCCTAAAGTTGGTTCATCTAAAAAAACTATTTTGGGTTCTGAAATTAAAGCCATAGCAATACTTAGTCTTCTTTTTAATCCCCCCGATAATTTTTTAGCTTTATCTTTTTTTCGATCAGTCAACCCAAATTTTTCAATCATATTTATTGCTTTTTCTTTAGCTTCTTCATTTTTAAAGCCATAAATTTCCGCAATAAATACTAAATTTTCAAATACCGTTAAATTAGGAGCAATCGCGGTTTCTTGCGGTGAAATATTTAAGTCTTTTTTTATTTCATCAATTTCATTCATTAAACTTTTATTTAAGATTATTGCATCACCTGATGTTGGTTGAACTAAACCAGATAGCATCTTAATTGTAGTTGATTTTCCTGCTCCATTAAATCCTAGTAAAGCCAATAACTCTCCTTTTTTTATAGTTAAAGACAGACTATTAACTGCAACTCTTTCGTTATAGTGTTTACTTAATTTCCTAATTTCAATTGCATTCATTTATCATTCCTCAAATTTTTCCTTTTGTGCATCAAAAATCATTTGTGCCATTTTTACATAGTCCTCATTAGACATTACCGCAATTCCTCTTTCAATATCAGCAAATAACATCAATGTATCCCCTGGTTTAATATTGAACATCTCTCTCATATCTTTAGGTATTACGATTTGACCTTTTTCTCCAACCTTAGCAACACCCATTAATTTTCCTTCTAAATTGTTTTTCATTTTTTAACCTCCGTTATACTTGTTATACCTTTCATACTAATTATACAACTATTATTTTTTAATTGCAAAAAAAAGTAGACGATTTTTATAAAAGTCTACTCTTTTTATATTTTTATGATATTTATACTTCTTTTGTTTCCTTAATTTTAAATATCAAAATAATTCCAATCATTACAACCGCTATTGATATAAATTGAGCGGGTGACATTGATAAGATCGTTCCACCTCTTTCATCGCCTCTAATAAACTCAATTAGAAATCTAAATACTCCGTAAGATATTAAATAAATAGGCATCGTGATTGTTTTTTCTTTTTTATAAGCGATTAGAAATAATATAAATGATAATATTATTAAAAATGCCGCTTCAAATAATTGTGTAGGATAAACAGGATTAGTCATTCCAGGAAATTTTACCCCAAGAAACGAATCCGTTTCAATTCCGTAACAACATCCTGCAAGAAAACAACCAATTCTTCCGATTCCGTGAGCTATCGTTATTGAAGCTGGCGCAATTATATAAACATTTTTAATTATATTAGTTTCAGGATGTCTTTTTACAATAAAGTATTTATATATCAATAAAAATGAAGCAACTCCAAAAGCTAACCCACCATAAAATGTCATTGACCAAGTTAGTTCTTGATCACCTTTTATTAAATCAAAAAGTATTTGCAATAATAACGCTCCTCCTAAACCAAAACCAATCGCAAAACAGGCTACTAATAATACATCCAATATATATTTAATATCCGTCTTATTTTTATTATATAAGTAGAATAAAAGAAATGCTCCAATGATTCCTAGAAACATCATTAATGAATAAGAATCAATAATCCATATTTTCGGTAACATAATTTGTATTCTCCTTTATCACTATTTTTTGAATTATAAACAAATACACTAATATTAAAACACCAATAACGCCATTAACTAAATAAAATGAAAGATCCCATCTAATATTAAATAATTCTGATATTAAATTACCATTTAATATATTAAATAATAAATGGAGTATTATTGGATAGATTACGTTTTTCGAAGTCATATAAATAAACCCTAAGATTAACCCTAAAAAAGCAGTATAAACGCATTGTATTAAGATATATGGAATTGATGAAAGTGATGAAACGTTTAATATATGAAATCCTCCAAATATTAACGCCCCATAGATAATTGTTTTATTTAGCGAGTATTTTTTCTTTAAACTGTTCATCAGTAAATATCTAAATAATATTTCTTCTAGTATAACTATAATTACAGTTAATATAGTTTTTAGAATAAACATTTTAGTATTAATATTTGATGTTTCAATATCTTTTTGAAATAATAAAACAAAATAATTAGAAACACATAATATTAATAGTGGAAGATAGTACCATGGTTTAATTATTGGCGTTTCTTTATTTTCGATAAAGTTTCTTTTTTTAATTAACATTATTACAATAATAACACCGATTAAACTAGTTATTATCGCTAGTATATAAATAAGAGTTTCATTATCAATAAACAGGCGATATGGGATAAATGAAAAAATTAATCCAATACATATTATCTCAAAAACATCTAAAAATCTTGGTTTATCATTCATATCATTCACCATAAATAGTTTAACATATTTATTAATATGTTTTGTAAAAAGAAAAGAGCGCTCGGCGCTCTTTTTTGATAATGTTTTTAATTAAAAGAATTTTTGTCTAGCTTGTTCTTTTACTTCTCTTGATGCAGTAAATGGAATTCTAGTAGTATATCCAGCTCTAGCTGCTACAATCATTTTAGCTGGCCAGTGGAAAATATCTTGGTTCCATCTTAAAACAGTGTCATTGTAAACTTCTCTAGCAGCAGTAATTTCTCTTTGTAAATAGCTGTTTTGTTGCATAGCATCAGCTAAAGAGCGGTGCGCTTTTAGATCTGGATAAGCTTCAAATGCAACATTAATTGAATTCATTGCTTGATCAAGTTTACCAGAAACTTCGTTACGGTTATCGTCTCCAGGACGAACACCTGAACGGAAAGCTGCAACTGAAGTCATAACTTCTTTGTCAAGAGCAACTGATTTTTCAACAATACCGACAACATTTTGTAAAATTTGAACTCTTTGTTCTAGATAGTTGTCGATTTGTGAAGCACTGTGTTGGATTTTTTGTTGTAATTGAGAAAGTTCTCTTCTAGCTACAATTTTTCTCCATAAGAAAATTAAGCCTGGGATAATTCCTAAAACCCATAACATTATTTCAAATACTGTAGATCCAACTCCAACCTTAACTGGAATTTGTTTTTCTATTACGTTAACATCTCTACCCTGTTCGTTAATAGTTCCTTGTAATTCGTCTAATTCATTAGCCATTATTATTTTCCTCCGTTTCTTTTTTATCTTTTAATAACACTAAGAATGTTGATAGTCTAAATATAGATTCTTCATTAATATCGCGGTTTTTTAAATCAGTAAACATTTTTTCGAATTTTTCGCGATATGTTTCTTGTTCTTCCTCTTTTGGAACATTTACTTCAATATCGGTATCTTGTTGAACTGGTATATATTCTATCCAGTGAACTGGAATGGTGTGGAGTCTTCCGTCTCTACCCATTTTTGTTACATATTCAACTCTTGGAACAGTTTCATATCCATAAGCTGTTACTGTTACGTAATCACAATAGTTTCCGCTTTTGACTGTAGATGTTTTTAATATGTTTCTTGTTCCTGATAACGGGTGTTTGAAGTGATCTTCTCCCATTTTATTAACAATTTGTTCGTGTTCATAAAATGAGGCATATGAATCATATAATCCACTATAGATATATTCATGTGGTTTTTGATGTTGATATAGTGGAATTGATAATATTGGTGCAAATGTGAAATACATATGCTTGAAATAATTGTTTTGATAGTTAATAAATTTAGTCTTAATTTCTTCATAATCATAACTATGAAAATATGAAGGTTCTATATTAAAATTAAATCTTTTCAAATGTTCTGGATAAACGACGTTGATCATTTTTTCTTTAACAAAGTTGAAATCATCACCAAACGCTATTTTTTTATCCTTCATTAACGCTAGTAATTGTTGTTGAGCCAAAGCGGTAAATAATAATCTAAATTGAACTTCATTATTTCTATTATGAGCTCTCCATAATACCTCAAATTCATAATTACCAATAATAGTAATTGCATCTGGATCTTTAGCTGTTTCTTTTTTAAGTCTTTTGATTTCTTTTTTAACGTGACGTTCAATTTCTTTTTCACTCATCTTTTCTGCATCTGAGTCGTCACGTGAAAAAATTAAATCTGGAGCTGCCTCATTACCATAAACTAAAAATGGTTGAGTTGCATAATATGGACAAGGTCTAGTAATGGTTGCAGTTAAGGTTTGTGAGTGGTGTCTTGTTACCGTTCTTCCTTTTGAGTCAGTACCTGTTGTTGTCCAGTGAATAACAATCGATCCGGTATAATCTTTAGTTCCTAGTTCATGATACAAGTTATCACTTATGAAAAATGGGTTACCGTTAATTTCTCCTGATTGAACATATAAAGTTGATCTATCAATACTAGTATCTTTATATAATCCAAATTTTTTTGTCAGATATTCTAATCTTCTACTATCAAAAAATTTATCAATTTTAATTAAAGGTAATGTTTTTTGAAATAATTCAGCTGCTGTTTCAAGTTTAAATAAACTATTAAGTGGTCCCATTTGGGCCCAAGCTTCTTGGTATTTTAGATTTATTTTATTTTGAAGAGCATCAGTTTCTTCTTTTAAAACTTTAATTCTTGGATTAGCTTTTTTAAATACTAATACTATTGAACCAATTGCTACTAAGATTAACCCAATTCCAACTATAATTGTAGTGGTTGTTGGAGATTGTGTGAATAAATAAATTGAAACAATTACTAAGATAATTGCTAGAACGATTAGAAATCCTTTAAATATCCTCCAGCGTCCTAACTTTTTCTTAGAATCAGCCATTATTTGTTCAAGTGATCTAATCTCTTTTACTGTTAATTTATTTAGTTCGGTATTAACTTCAGATTTAAGAGTTAAATTTTCAAAATATTTAGTAACATTTTGATTATGCATATCTCTTAAAACCATATCGTATTCTTTTAGCGGTTCATAAATTATATCTTGAGAATAAGAATTATAATCCACATTATCACCTCTTTTTGAAGTTAACCTTCATATACAAATTATATCATATATGATTTTTAATAAATATAGTCTTGTAAAAAATAACATATTTTTTTATTTATATTATTTTTAATTATAAATTTTATTTTAAATCTTTTACCTTTACAAAGCCACGAAGTTATTATTTATATTTTTATTATAAATTAGAGTTACATAAAATTTTGTTATTAAAATTGTGTATAAATTGTAAACATTTTGTAAACAATTGTAATTGTTGTTGATAAAATAAAACACGCTAATAATCACGTTAAAAGGGAATTTTATCCACATTTTTTTTGTGGATTATTAGCTTTTGTTTTAAAAATTATCCACAATAATCCACAATTGTTGTGGATAGTTTTACTACGTAAATATGGTAGAATCATAATAGACAAATTACTTTAAAAATTTTAGCGAAAAGGGGACAGAATTATCATGGAAATCTACGAAAAATTATGGCAACAAATATTAGGGGAACTTCAATCTATTTATACTCAGGAGACCTATGATGATTATTTTGGCAATTTAAACGAAATTTACAAATATCAAAACAATCATATATACATTATCGTTGAGAATGAATGGACCAAAAGAAGAATAAATGATGTCCACTTAATGAAAATCAATTCTTTGGCGAAAAAATATCACACGGAGCCAATTGATTTTATTTTTATCACTGATCCAAGTGAGGTTCCTGGACTAGCATCACCAAAGCCAGAATATTCATTTGGCGTTAACTATGAAAATACTAATTTAAATAGAAATTATACTTTTAATTCTTTCGTTGTTGGTCCTTCTAACAATTTTGCGGTTAAAGTTGCAATGATTACTGCAGAACAACCAGGTACAGCTCATAACCCTTTATATATATTTGGTGATGTTGGGCTTGGAAAAACACACTTAATGCAAGCTATTGGTAACTACATTGTTGAAAAAGATATAAATAAAAAAGTTTTATACGCTCGCGCTAGTGATTTTATTGAAGATTACACTAGAGATCCTCAATTTAGAAACATGGATGCTTTTTATGAAAAATATCGTAGTATTGATGTTTTATTAATTGACGATATTCAAATGATGAGTCGTGCATTAAAATCTCAAGATGAGTTTTTTAAAGTGTTTGAGTTATTATATAACTCTAATAAACAAATTGTAGTAACTAGTGATAAACCAGCTGATCAATTAAAAGATTTTAGAGATAGAATTATTAGCCGTTTCCAATGGGGGTTAAGTATTGATATTCAAGCTCCTGATGAAGAATTAAGAGTTAAAATCTTAAAATCTAAACTGGAAAGCTCGTACGATCCAAATGATTATAATAATATTCCAATTGAGAGTTTAGAGTATATCGCTAGGATGTTTACATCTAACGTAAGAGAACTAGAAGGGGCTTTATCAAGAGCTTTAACGTATTGTAAGATCAATGATTTAGACTTTAGTGTTAAATCATTTGAAGAAGCTTTGGATTCTTTAATCTCTTCTAAAAAAGCGAGTGATTCTATCACTCAAAATAACTATATTAAAATTCAAAGTGTTGTTAGTGATTTTTACAGTGTATCGGTTGATGACTTAGTTGGTAAAAGTAGAAAAGCTCAACACTCACTTCCAAGATTTATCGCGATGTATTTAATTAGAAAAATCTATGATGTTCCGTACAGCACCATTGGTGAAATGTTTGGAAACAGAGATCATAGTTCAGTAATTAACGCGTGTAACCGTATTGAAGAAGATTTAGAAACTGATATACTTCTTAAAAAAGCAGTCAATGATATTACTAAAAAATTAGGTGTGGAAAAATAAAGAATTACTGTTTATAAATTGGGATAAATATGGTATAATAAATAGGTAGCAAAGCGTTTAAATAATTTTATCCACAAACCCACAACAACTAATTATTGTTATTTAAACTAAAAGAATAAAAAAGGAGCCGAGAATTATGATTTTTTCAATTAATCGAAATGTATTATTAGATAACTTACTTGTAATCCAAAGAGGATTACCTAATAAAACACCTCTTCCAATATTAAATGCTATTAAATTTGTAGTTAATGAAGATCATTTAATTTTAACAGCAAGCAATAGTGACTTAGCTATTGAGTTAACTATTGAAGATAAATCACTTAAAGTAAAACAAACAGGTAAAGCTGCAATTCCTGGACGTTTTTTAATTGAAATCATTAGAAAATTAGAAGCTACAGTTATTGAATTTGCTGTTGTTGAAGATAGAACTGTTGTTATTAAAGCTGAAAGATCAGATTTTAAATTAAATCTTCCAGATGTTTTAGATTATCCAGAAGTTGATTTCTTAGATTTAAAACAACCACTTGTACTAGATTCAGAAATTATCAAAACAATCATTAAAGAAACCAACTATGCTGCAGCTAATACTGAAAAAAGACCTATTTTAACAGGAGTTAACTTCTTACATGATGCTGGTCAATTATTTATTACTGCAACTGATAGTTACAGACTAAGTAAAAAAGAAATTAAAATAAGAGATAAAATTGAACCATTTAACTTTGTTATTCCTAGAAAATCACTAGAAGAATTATCAAAAATCTTAGACTTAGTTAGTGAAAATGTAGAAATTTATGTAAACCCTAATAAGGTTTTATTTAAATTCCCTAATATCATGTTCCAAACTAGATTACTTGAAGGTAAATATCCTGATACATCTAGAATTGTTCCAACAGATTTTCCAGTTGTAATTCCGTTTAATAAAGAAGAATTATTAGCTGCTGTTGAAAGAGTATCACTTCTATCACCAAGAGATAGAGATACTAACTACAACATTATTAAATTAACACTAAGACCAGATCACGTTGTTGAAATTTCTTCAACTAACCCTGAAGTAGGGGACGCTTTAGAAGAAATTACTCCAAATGGTAGAGTTGTTGGAACATCTATGCAAATTGCATTTAGCTCAAGATACTTAATTGAAGCGTTAAAATCATTTGCTTCAAGTGATATTACAATTAGTTTTGCTGGTGAAGTAAGACCGTTTGTAATTCATGGACCACTAGATATCGATTTACTACATTTAATCTTACCAGTTAGAATTGATTAATTATTTTTATAATTAAAATAGATGCCGTATAAAGGCGTCTTTTTTTTACTATACTTCTCATATACTCCATAAAATGATATAATTTTTAAGGAAATATAGGAAGGTGGAAATAAATATGGCAAAAAAGAAAAAATCTAAAAAATTAACTAAAAAACAAAAACAATTCATAAAGAAAAATTATAAAATCATTTTAGCATTAGTTTTAATTTTAATAGTAGTTGCATTAATAATCGGAATTGTTTTTAAAGATCAAATCTTAGAAATACTAAAAGGTCCTGAACCTACAACACCATCAGTTAGTAATATAAAGATAACAGATGACGGTAGACTAAGTTGGAATAACACTAGAGAAGGTGCAGAATACACGATAATCATTAACGGAGTTAAACACACGACTAAAACGTCATATTATGATTTTAAAGAGCACCAAAGCGAAATTGGTGATGGATTATTAGTTGAGATATATGTTAATTTACCAGATCATAAAAAATCTAACAAAAAAACCATCACTATTAAATTTGATCCCGATACTTCAATTTATTCGATTAAATATGAATACACTTATGAGGGGTATTATTTAGGATTAGATTACGGTATGAGCAATTTAGAAATATTTAATAAGTTACACGAAAAAATCAATATTGTAACTGCTGGTAATGGCTCACAGAACTCATCTTACGGTGAAGCGCGTGAGATATTAGTTAAATCAGATGTTGAACCCGGGAAAGAAACTTTATTTGGAATTTACGATAATGCAGAGATTCCTGCAGATTGGGGATCAGGTAACGTTTTCCAAAGAGAACACGTTTGGCCAAATTCAAAATTAGGTATCGAAGGAGTTAGTAATTCTAGTAGGGATCAAGGAAGTGATCCTCATAATTTAAGAGCTATTGTTGGTTCTACTAATGCAAGTCGTTCTAATAGATATTATGCAGCTGGAAGTGGAGTTAAAGGATACACAATTGGAACTGATGAATATTATCCGGGAGATAATCACCGCGGAGATGTTGCAAGAATTTTATTATATATGGCTGTTAGATATAAAGATATTTTAACTTTAGTAGAAACTCCAGTTGATAAAGCTTATGTACCTGAAGGTGCACAAATGGGTAAATTAAGTCTACTTCTAGAGTGGCATGAAGCTGATCCGGTTGATGAATTTGAATTTAATCGAAATGAAGTGATTTATAGTTATCAAGGAAATCGTAATCCATTTATTGATCATCCAGAATTATTTGAAAGAGTATATGAATATATAGTCTCTACTTCTTTAAAAACACCACAACCACAAAAAACATTACAAAACATTATTGCTAACTTAAATGTTCAAAAACAAACATACATAAATATTAAAGAAAGATATTTTTTATAAAAAAATAAAAACAGAAGCCCTAAATATCAAAAATTAGGGCTTTTTTTATTTAAAAAAGACGAAACAGCCCAAAAATTAAAAAACTCTCAAATTTTGCTATTTTAATCATATTATGTTATAATA
>FZPS01000062.1_pt1271 | contig 29276 bp, 21 predicted proteins | sample 1817821 | NCBI WGS metagenome assembly FZPS01 (sample SAMEA104158645, study PRJEB21678) | metagenome | place: Germany | collected 2015-04-21
GTAAGTGGAATCTCATCGGCTTTTCCATTACCATTTGGATCCTGTGTTTTGAAAGCTTTCAGCACTTCGTATAGTTCTTCAGTGGTCTGTGGTTCTTCCAGACCTAATTTTTCTAACCAATCATAAGAAATGATACATGTTTTATATCTTTTTGTAAATAATAGATATCAGGAGATTTCCTTTTTACTTGGTATATGAAGGGCGCATCTACACCATACACTAGTCCCTTTACTTCTATAATTATTACAATAATCATGCTAATTAGTTTATTTAAACCTACTGCAAAACATTTATTGATAAACTCAGTATAGCATTTACCTTAATGCAAGTCAACAATTCTCCATTATAGTCAGCCGTCTCATTATTATTACCAATTTTGCAGTAACCTGTGTCTTTTAAAGTACCACTAATAAAAAAAAGAAAAGGATTTTTATATGCTGCCAAATCCTTTTCCTTTCATTTTAATAGCATGTATTAGTAGGTTCAATAATAAATTGGTCCAAACTAAACTAATTCAATATAAATAAACTCTTTAATTTTTAGGCCTTCTAATGAAAGTGGATCATATTTTATTTTTTTCACTGCCATATAATCGATCCACAAATTCTATGTAAGCAATCAGGCTTGGTGTAAAATAGGGTGCACAATCTGAAAATTCTCCTGTAAGAGGATCCATCTCCTGTGCAAAATCCTTATGGCTGTTTGTAAACTGCTTAACCCAAATTTGCATTACTTTTTCCATATCTTCACTTACACCGTAATGCTCCATCCAAAACAGTGTTTCAAGTGCTGTATGGGATTGGCTCATCCCGCCCCATGAATTATACTTTAGCTGGCTATTGTAGGAAGGGTCTGAGATAGAAACAGATGGGAAGGGATAAGGTGTCCAAAAATGATCAGGACTTTTAATATAACGTTTATAAATCCTGTCAAACATGTCTTGATCCAATACACGGTTTATAAACAGCCTAAAGATATGTTCTGTCTTGTACTTTCTTAAATTTCCTTTGGAATCTACATCATAAAAGAACTCATCTTCTTCATCAAAACAAAGCTCTATGAGTTTAGCCTTCATTTCTTCAGCTTTCTCTTTCCACAGTGCTGCCTCATTATCCTTGTTTAGTGCTTCAGCCATGGCTGCTAATGCAATTCTGCCTCCATATACTGTAGCAGTCAAATCTGTTGATATAATGGGTAATACGTCCACAGATGGGCAGATTCTGGAATCCCCATCAGGACAGCAACTTGGAATACCTCCATCTGTCACTCTAGCGGAGTTATCATGGCCTGTATCCCATTCGCAAAACATTTCCACAAGACCTGTTCCCCGGGTATTCCTGTACTTCATAAACCACTCATCATACTTTACACAAGCCTCATAGGCTTTTTCCAAAAATGCTTCATCCTTAGTTGATTTTGCTATCTCCCATGATGATGCTGCAATGGGATACACAGTTTGTACATGCCCATAGCCAATTCTGTAAGTAACCTCACCGTGAGGCTTGCAAATATAGGCAGGAAAAAGGCCGTCCTCAGCCTGAAAATGGAAGAAGATTTCATGGCTGGCTTTAGACACCTCAGGATCATGCCTAAGATAAAACAGGGAGTCATGATTGTGTTCCAGCCAAATTCCTGGATAACCCATTCCTGTGGTTAAAATTGGTTTAGGAAAACAATCATACTGTTTTACATTACCCCGCAGGCCTTCCAGGGCCTGCTTATATCTTTCCCATATCTTTTGAGGATTTAAATCTAAACTCATATTACCCTTCCTTCCTTATTTTAATTTACATCCTTAATTTTTGTAATGTGACTGGTGGTGCTGGTTGGACCTTTAAATCACCATATATATAATAGCTATTGAAAAGCAAAGGTTTATTAGCCATTATGATTCAAATCATATTTTTTTATGAAATAACGACCCACTTCCAGCTTTAATTTTAATGCATGCTTAGCCAGTTCTCCAGGGAATTGCTTAATGAAATTATCGGCTTCAAAGGTGAAATCACCATCATATTGAATATCTTTTAGTGCAGTCATAACTTCATCCCAGTTAATCTTTTGGGTAAATGGCAGGGTGTGTACATCACGAACCAGGTTATTATCATGAATATGTAGCGCCTTAAGCTTATCATGGCCCAGGGTTCTGATCATCTTGGCTGCTGACTCCCCTCCGGTGTTTTTCATTTCACTATGACCTATGTCCAAACATGCCACAAAATGGTCAGCATCCAAAGTCCATAATGCATCCAGATAGGCGCTGAATTCCTCGGGGGTAGAGCAGGTAGCCGGTGATGCTGTATCATCTCCTTCATACCAGTTAAACATATTTTCAACAGCAATCTTTACATTACAATCCCTGGCATATGGAAGTAAAGAATTATAAAGTTCCATATTTGTTTCAAAACATAAGGGATTTTCTCCTATCTTATGACCTGGGAAAACAGCTGGATGGATTACAACTACTTTGCCTCCCAGCAGACCTGTTATTTCAATAGAACGAACAAGAAGTGAAAAAATGCGGTCGTTGTATTCCTTATTGTTTTGTAGATAAGTTGGAAAAGGAGCGTGGGATTGGTTGCATTCGATGTTGTTTTCCTCTGATATACGCTTTAATCTTAGAGCTTCTTTCTCATAGTCTCTGCGATTTAGTAAATATTCATCTGATTCAGTATCAAACATTGAAAAGTCATAGGCATCGAACCCAACCTCAGCAAGGATACGAATGGCCTCCTCTTCTCCAAATAGTCTAGCTAAATGGTCTGTTTGCGTAGAAATTTTCATTCTAATAACCCCCTGTTTTTTGTAGTGGTATAATTTTTATTTAATTTACCTTATATGATACATACCCTAATCGGGCCTAGTAAACCGGAGGGAAGTTTTAATCCACATATTCTATTAGCTATAGTATTGGTTACTTCTATTTTAATAGTATTTTGCCCTATGCTTATAAACTGGGTTATATCAAATATATATGGAGCCCACATTTTAACCCCAACACTCTTTCCATTTATTTGTACATGGGCAATGTCATGAACTCTCCCTAAGTCTAAGTATATTCTTTGTCCTTTACCAGGGATTGAGTCCGGCATAAGCGAATTCAGCATAAAACTGTTTTCATATACCAAGGTTCCTGAAAATTCCTCCATACCAGGACATTCCGTCCATGACCTTAAGCCTAGTTTCCGCACCTTAGGAACAGGTGCATTAAGGATTTTCCATCCTTCATCCAGAACTTTAAGCTCATACTTTTCTGTACTCTCCTTTATAGGATTAAGGCTTGCTGATTTGGAAGGATCAACCACTATGATAAGGCTTTCACGTCTATCAAGCCTTATATCAAGTACCATTTTATCATCCTGAATATGACTTACAAAGGCTAAATCGGTCTTTCCATTCCATGCATCCCACTGTTCAGCCTGCCCTACTATAGGGATAGCCATTTTCCTATCTATTGGTCCTCCCCCTTCATTGACCAGCAAATAGAAATGTATATCATCCTTTACCACATGGCTTAGCCTTAAATCTCTACAAGGCCTATCCAATAAAATCTCTCTCCCAATTAGAGAGTTCAGTATATCTACCACCTCATCTAGTTTATGAATTTCCTTTGCATCAGTTAAATTAATGTCACTATGGTTTGGATTATATATTATGACATGTCCACCCTGATGAATAAACTCCTGTATTTTATCCAGGGCAAAAGGGCTAATTAAATGGAAATCCTCAATCACTAATGCCCCATATCTCTGCTTTTGTATAAGGATAGATCCATCCTCTATTCTTATATCTCCTTCACTAAAAAGCTCCTCCTGAAGATAGTTAAATTCAATCTGGTTTTCAAATAAGGGCTTGACTATTGCCCAGGGTAGTTTATCCTCCTGGCACAGCACCGCTACAGAAGTTACATTTACTGCATCAGTCATCAGCCAGCTCATCCGTTTTATATAGCTGGATATTTGATTGTAATATGGCCACCAAAGATTATTGGGGCCTACATCCGGGGGTCTTTCTCCGTATCGCCTTTCACCCTCTATGGAATAGAAAAAGGCATGTGGATATAGGAGGTTAACTCCCCGTACAAAAAGCCAGTCCATATACCATTTCATATCGTCCACAGTAAAAGCCCAGTCAACCCCATTGGGTCCACAGCATCCGAAACACTCATTAGAGTTTCTCCTTCTAGCCAAATGCCTGGCTGCATCGGAAGAGCATTTTCCCTGTGTGCTATGTACCCCTTCCAGGGCTTTGCCATCCTCTGGCGCCACCCATCTCCAAACAACATCCTGCCCCGGTATGTGAAAGTATTTTAGTACTCCAATATCATCACTGGATTCAGGATGACCTGTAAGAGCAATACCGTGTTTATCACACCACTGATAAATTTGTTTGTAATAGGCCGTTTCCAACCGCTTATTGACAGCTTTTCTGTACTGTTTTCTTTTAAGCTGGGTTTCCGGCCCTATATCCAGCCATAATGCCGGAAGATCTTTTATATCATTCCCCCGTTCTATATACCAACCTAAAAAGTCCCAGGTCCAGGGAATAATATCAGAAGATGCTCCCCTTCCCAGTATAGCAGGTTCATCAGTAAAAATCCCTATAATAGTAGTTCCAAAGTATTGATAAAGCCACTTATAGTAGCGTTCATGAGTAAGTTCAATAAACTTTTCAACTGCCTTGGGGTTTAATAGATCTGTGGATGGAGGAGCATTGGGCTCTCCATCATCTTCACCAAAATGGATACCTCTAATATGCCCTTTACTATAAGTCTCAATAAATAATAAAACTTGCCATTCTCCCTTACCTGGCGGTGAAAAAGAAATCTTGCCGTCAAATACATCCAATACTCTAACAGAGTCTGGATTAATAGCCCCTGGTCCTCTCTTTTCTGCTGCTAAAGCTGCCACTAGGTCTTCTCCATCTTCTAACTCCAAGGGGATTTCTATAGCATTATTACATTCATATGGTATCATCTTAAGCCCTCTACTGGCAAATTCAGGGTTAGATCTTACCACCATACCATTAGCTGATCCTGAGGGATACATTCCTTCGTCATATAATATTACCTTCGTATCCAACCTGGCAGCCTCTTTTACAGCACATTCTATCAATTCCATAAACCTATCTGACAAATAGCCTATCTCTTTTGGAATGCCTATTCGGGGATGGATGACAAATCCATCCACCCCCTTATCTTTGAAATCATGAATCTGTCTGATTATCTCATCTTCCTCTAAATGGTCATTCCAAAACCAGAAAGGAATAGGAGTATATTCACTAGAGGGATATAAAAACTCTTCTCTTAGCTTATTAATATGCATGTTTAAAACTCTACCACCCTGTATTCATAGCTGCCAATGTTTAAAATACCAGGCTGGATGGTTTGTCCTTTAAGAATATCAAAAGCTGGCTGTGGAATTTCAACGCTTCCACCCTTGCCATCCATATTTACTATAACCCATACCTTTTTATCCTTACCATGTCTTGGGGCTACAATAGTTCCCTGGGTAGCATTTACCCTCACGCTAATTCCAGCTTCACAGGCATAGTGATCAATTATCTTTTCCATCATGGCCTTACCTTCCTCACCTTGAGGGGTTGAGCCTATCATAACTATTTTTCCTTTTCCTATCTTATACTCAGTGATAAAAGCCAGTCCTGGGGTAACTCCACCGTGCACAGTACCCATAACTTTTGCACCTTTAGGTTCAAATACTGCGCTTAACAGTCCCAATGGAGCAGACATGCCAAAGGCATTTCCTCTTGCTTCAGTACCGGTCATGGAGTAAATATAGGTTGTTTCTACTCCAGCTACCTTCTCCAGCCTGCCCAGGCCAGCATCAGTGTGAACAGTATGTTCCCCTGTCCTCCATCCTGTAAGAGGTCCAACTATCCATATACCGCCATTTTCTACAAAAGCTTTGGCTCTATTTAGATATTCATCTGATACGTAGGGCATAAAGGGAGTTAACAGCAGCTTATACCCTTCTAAATCCCCGCCTTCAAATATCAAATCCCTATGAATTCCCATATCCATCACCATATGGTGTAATTTCTCCATGACCTGGACATAATCGATTTTTTCTAAGGATTCGGTGAGGAAGAAAGCCTTGGCCCTGTCAGAATAGGTGATAGCCAGCTCAGCTTGAGATGGCTTGGTTTCAAGGATAATGGGTTCAATATCTTTTCTGGCCTTTTCAGCATTTACAACATTATCAAAACCAAGAGTTGGTTTGCCCCAGGTACTTAAAATAGCACTATGGGGAAGTTCGCACCCTGTTCTTTGCTGTCTCCATAGCCAATAGGAGAATCCCTGGGCTCCCATAGCATAGGCTGATACTACCTCTGCCGTTAGAAAACCATTCCTATGGGGTTTTTGGTAACCATGAAGATGACCATTATGAGACGGACTAGTCTCCATTACCCAAAATGGCTTGCCCTTCTTTGTATTTCTCCAAATATCATAGTTAAGTATCATCTGATTGTATTGGTCGCAGTGGGGATAAGCGTCAAAGGATGCAAAATCCAAGTTTTTAAACAATCTCTCATTGTCTAGAGCAAAGCCTCTGCTGGTATTATGGGTAATAGGCCTATCGGAATACTTACGAATAGCTGCTATCTGCTCATCATTGTACTCCGCAATTTTCTCCCTGGAAAACATTCTATAGGCGGTGCTTAAAGAGGCATTGTGCAAAAAGGGAGTCTTGTAGGGTTGAGGAACCTGTTGGAAGTCATGGTAGTATTCGCTCCAAATCATGGTACCCCATGCTTTGTTCAGGTTTTCGATGGTTCCATACTTTTCTCTTAACCATTCATGCCACAATTCTTTACAGGTTGCGCACATACATTCCTGAACATGGCACTTAAACTCATTATCGGTTTGCCAGGCAATAACTCCTGGATGACTGCCTACTGCTTTGGACATGGCCTCAATAATTATTCTGCTTCTTTCCCTGAAAAAAGGATTGTTGGTACAGATATGCTGCCTGGCACCATGAGACATAACAGTTCCATCTGCATCCACATACATTCTCTCAGGATGTCCATGGGTCATCCAAATAGGTGGAGTAGGTGTGGGTGTGCATATAATGGTCTCTATACCATTTTCATATAGCTTATCTATAATATTGGCAAAAAAACTCATATCTATTTCATCCTGTTTGGGCTCCATCTTTGCCCAGGCAAACTCGCCCATCCTTACAACATTTATACCCACTTCCTTCATATAGCGGATATCTTCCTCGATAGTTTTTTCATCCCACAGCTCTGGATAATAGGCTGCGCCATAATACAATTGTTTCTTCATAAAATCCCCCTTTGTTATACCTTATTACGCTGTATATTTTACATCCACATAAGACTTAGTGGAAAAGTTATATATCAATCTTTGTTTGCCATATTCTTTGCTATTAATTATAAATCATTATAATAAGTCAAATATTACTACTGATAAGCAAAGATCTTAGCTAATTTTGATCATATATTCAGTTTAAATATTCTTTTCGGGTTATCTAAAAAAAGCATTTTGGCAATGTGTTTAGCCTCATCTACACCAAAAACCCCTTCTTCCACCTTATAAGCCAGGGCTTTGCTCACATTGACCCTAGCCAGATATTGATGGCCATATACAGCATCCACAATCATATAATCTCCTCCAAAGGCAATTATCTTGTTGAAGGGTACCGAATCAATCCATTCATACAAAGCATTTACACTTGCAGCAGGTGAAATAATATGAGCCCAACACATATCAATATATACATTAGGGAAATTCTTGGCCAAGGCTGATAAAATATGCTGATATGGATATCCTATATGGAATATATCAAAATCTACATCAGGATATTCCAGAAACAGATTGGATAAGAGGGAAGGATCGCTATTATATATAATATTTCCATTACCCTCTTGTAATCCAGTATGAAATTGGAAGGTAAGGCCTCGCTTATTAGCAAGCCTAAGTATATAATGCATCATATAATCCTGTAAGGGTTTTCCAATAGCCATAGGATTAGTATCCCATTCAGGAAGATTGAATGTTTTAAAAATCTCATTAAAGCAAGCTTCGGCTTGGCTCCTGGTATACCTTTGGTATTTAAGAGTGCGGTTATAGGCAAGGCCACTTTTTAATGCTACAGCACCCGCCTTTAAAGCATTGTCCAGTGCCATCTCACAGGCATCCAGCCAATCGTCGAAGGAGTTTATCCTAATCCCACTACTCCTTTCCACATGCTTAAGGGTATCCCTGCCTAGAGGATATATAAAGTGATCCAGACGGTACACGCTTCTAAAAAAACATGTATCACAGTCAAGATTGGCATCTAACAGGCTTATCTTAATTTTGGACATATCCTTTAATACTCTCTTAAAGTGCCCGGGTTTTAAGGATTTTTGAAAGGCATCGTCCAGTTGCAGGATAGTGTCCCTGGATATCCCGTCTATGTTGTAAATTGCTTTAACCGATATATCTAATGCCCTTCCATATCCTGTATATCGGCAGTTTTCCCAGTAAGGTTCTACAATATCCCATCTTTCCATAATGGGAATTTTATGATCTATTACCTTTTCAAAATCATTAGGTTTTAAGCCTGCAGAAATCAAATCACTATTAAAATAATGTGCCAAATACTCTTTAAGGACATCAGTATCCTTATCCCTGGCATCCTCCCGATGGGGTAGATGTTCATGGGAATCGATTATTTCCAATTCCTTCACATATTCAAATATTTCCTGAAAAGCGCTTTTCACCTTACCCTCCCCCTTCCCTTTCTTACTTATATTATATTTAACCTATAGTGCTGGTTCCATCTTTAGAAAACTATATATAATGGCTATTGATAAGTGAAAGGTCAATAGCCATTATTAGTATGATAAACTAGCACTATATTTTAATTTACAATTCCATCATAAACTCAAATGTCATATCATCAAATCCAGGCAGCCACTCATGACCAAAATCCGGATATATAACCATTTCCTTTGGTGCGGTGATTTTATTGTAAGCAGCAAACTGGGTTGATGGAGGACAAACTGTATCCATAAGCCCAACAGCCATCAATACTTCTCCCTTTATTCTTTTTGCCAGATGCTGCACGTCTATATATCCCAGAGTGGTAAAAACCTCATCTTCTCTGGCATGAGTAGGATCAAAAAGCCTAAAATAATCTTTAAGTTCCTGGTAGGCATCCTTAGCAAGGTCCATTTCCCATACTCTTTTATAATCACATAGGAATGGATATACTGGCGCCAATCTTTTTATTCCTGGCTCCAGGGCTGCACAAGCCAAGGTTAAGCCGCCACCTTGGGATCCTCCTAAAGCACCCACGCGATTTTCATCAACTTCCGGCATGTCCATAACAATCTTGGCAAGCTGAGCTGTATCTAAAAATATGTTTCTAAATAATAGTTTCTCAGGACTATCATCAAGACCTCTTATAATATGGCCACGAAAGGTGTTTCCTTTAACCCCGCCAACATCCTGAGAAAGCCCTCCCTGACCTCTGCAATCCAAGGCAGCCACTGAAAAACCATTGGCTACATAGTTAAGCTTATCTGACCAGGATCCGCTGTTTCCGCTATATCCATGGAACATCAAAACAGCAGGATGTGGTTTATTACTGTTTTTAGGTCTCAAATACTTTGCATGTACTCTAGCGCCGCCAACCCCTGTGAAGTACAGGTGAAAACATTCTGCACATGGTGCTTGGAATTTTGCAGGAACAAGCTCTACTTCTGGATCAATGAATCTCATCTCTTCCAGAGCCTTATCCCAGTATTCATCAAAATCATGTGGACGTGGATTTATACCCTGATACTTTTTTAGTTCTTGTAAAGACATATCAATTAGCATAGTAAAAATCCTTCCTTTTCCTTATTGTATTTTGTATTTATACTAAGGGTAGTTATATGAGTTGATGAATATATTATATACTGTAACAACATAAAAATAAATGTATAATCGCAGTTTTTCCCAAAAATTAAAATAATATGAACTTCTATATTGCTTCTATTAAGGGAGGATAGTTTGGGATAATTAAATAATTTGAATCGTAAAAAATGCTGCCCCCAGCTTATATAATAGGAAGCAGCAATTATTTTAAAAAATATATTTTACAAGGTATCCAAGGATTCTAGGACAACATTTTCTTCTTCAGTTTCCATACAGATTACTGTATCAATATCATCTGGCATTTTTTCTGGTAGTTGGAAGGAAACTCTATGCTGTTTTAGTGAAGGTATGTAGTCGCGAGTAAATTTGATCTCCTCACCGGTTGCCAGAATATAGGCTCTTCGAATATTATTAGCTAAGCAGTGAAGTACTATATTATCTGTCCATTGGAAAAGGTGCATAAATAGTCTGTAGGGCTTATGGGTAAACATAATGCCTTCCATTTCATAAGGGAATACCGGGACTGGTTGTGTTGCATAAATACTTTCACTATTATCTTTCATCCATTCCCCTACCCGTTTTAAGATATTGACACTGGGCTCTGGAATAACGCCTCTTCCATCCGGTCCTACATTTAACAAATAGTTGCCTCCCCGACTATTGATCTTAACTAACAGTTCAATTATTTGCTTGGGAGATTTCCAATTATCATCGTCCTTTTTATATCCCCAGGTATCATTTAAGGTCGCTGGAACTTCCCAAGACCCATAATAGGGAAGTGTTGGTATCTTATTGTCTCCCGTTGACATGTAATCACCAAACTCATTGCCGATTCTACCACTAACTAAACAGTTTGGTTGAATACTTTTTACAAATTGTGCTAACTCCCGACTATGTTCAGGTGACATAATCATTGGTGTATCGAACCATATCAAACCAATCTCACCATACTGTGTCAACAGCTCCCTGATCTGTGGCTTACACTTTTCCTCTAAATACTTTTCAAATTCTTTTTCCTCATCCGGTATTGGTCCATAGCCATATCCATTGGGATCATGCCAATCTTGAGCCTGAGAATAATAAAAACACAGTTTAATACCTGCATCGCTACATGCTTTGGCCAGCTCCTCCATAGGATCCCGCTTAAAAGGAGTAGCATCCACAATGTTATATTTAGAGCACTTTGAGTGGTACATGGCGAAACCGTCATGATGTTTTGCTGTAATGACTATGTACTTCATGCCGGCTTTCTTTGCTAAGGATACCCATTCTTCCGCATTAAAATGCACTGGGTTGAATTCCTTTGCAATCCTTTCATACTCCTCTACAGGTATGTTCAATTGTTTCATAATCCATTCGCCAATTCCCTTAACCTTTTGTCCCTTCCATTCTCCCGCAAGCTGTGAATATAGGCCCCAATGAATGAACATACCGAATTTGGCATCCTGCCACCATTTCTGATCACAATACTTTGCCATTTAATTCCCCCCATTATTTTATATTTTTTTATGATATCTTATTTACTGAAGCTTTAATCTGTTTTCTATCTCTTCATACCCTTCCTTGCCATGGAGATTATGAAACTCCCAAAGGTCATAAAAGGTATCAAATATAACTGTATCCAACAATATCAGCAACTGTGACCATTAAATATGACAGAAGTACCAGTTGGTCCGAAATCCGCCCTGTTTCTACCTTATCAGGCCTCCTTATAATCAAAGAAACCCTATGGCCTCCTTCATAAATATCTGCCCTATGCCCACGGAAAATATAACTGAGATGCTGAAAAGATAATATAAAAAGAAAATATAAAAAGATAGTATAAAGTTAATATGAAGTATTGCATATATTATATACTGTAACTATAAAAAAATAAATTCATGATTACAGATTTTTGCAATAATAAATATGGTACAATTATAGGATTAAAGAACCATACCATAACTATACCATATTTTAGCTGATTAAGTTAAGTGTTTATCTTAATATATTCATAATGGCTATTGATAAGCAAAGGATCAATAGCCATTATTTCATTACTCCAATCATCTGGATTGTAACATCTGCTTTCACATTTATATCGAGATTTGGAAAAATTTCATCCCATTCATCTTTTACTTCTTCCCAATAGGCAGGTTTTTGAGTTCTCACCTTTCTATTCAATTGAAAGACATCCACATTACACTCTTTCTGCATCTTTTCAATGGTTTTTTTACATCTTGTTTCTATTGTCTTAGCAAACTCCTTTTCACATTCCTTTATATACTCTATATCCACCAATCCTCCACTAGTTACCCCCACCTGCTCAGCATACTTTCCTTTCATTTTTACATGTACATCAAAACTTAGTTCCCCATCCTTTATTACAGGAGTTACTTTTGTTTTTGAGCTAGTCACTTCCATTATTATAATCCCTTCATCACTTCCTGGCAGACGTCCAATTACAGTGCCTCCCTGGTACTTATCTGCCATCACATTAATAACTTCTATATCCAATTCATCAGCCCATCCTGCCATTTTTCCATCTTTAATCAAAGCACCTCCCGTTATCTTAATTTCGTCTTTGGAGGCTTCTACTCTGGGCAGAATAAAGGCATCTCCGCTACGGAGGCAATTCATGGCCTCTCCCAAGTTATGCTTATAGGCTATTCTGGAGTTTTTATCTGCATTAATAGGCAGTTCAAAGAGATAAGTAGCTGCATGATCCTCCTCCTGAGGTACTACCTCAAGGATTTTTTTTGCCGATCCCTCTGCAACAAAGAGACTTACACTGGTCCTCATCTCACGATGCCTTAAGAAAAAATCTACCATATTATGCAAGCCATCCTTTAAAACCTTGTCTGATAAAACTAAGACCTGTAGGTGTTCATAATAGAGGGTAAGGCTGGTTCTGGATTCCATCTCCCTTTCCATACTAATAAAGGCGTTGCCTACCTGGCTTATCTGCCAGGTTTTAGGTTCATTGCCCCCACTAGAACCGCCAGCGCCTGATGCGGCAAGAGAAGGAGACCTTTTGATTATGGGTATCTGAACTGTCATCTCATAGATAGGTTGACCAATAGCAGTTTCTGTCTCTTCGAATTCCTCTTTTTTTGCCTCATGTCCTTTTGCCTTAGTATCTTTAGGAGAATAGGAGTCAACAGCAATTCCTAAAACATAGCCTCTATTTTCAATGTCTTTTCTATCCCAACATCCTGTAAGGGTAAGTAGATCTATTATCATAATTAGCAAAAGAATTGGTGGTATAGCCTTCTTCATTGTTGCATGCCCCTCTTTTTCTTTATAGCTGCCCAGACAGTCACTATTGGAAATATGCCAAAACCAATAAGTACTTCCATATATTTTACTTTATCATGTAGTTCAAATACATATAAGCTACTTGGGGGAAGGAGAGCAATTATGGGCAGCATAAGAATATGAGCTAAAATCACATATTTGGTATATTTACCGGGTATAGAGAAAAACTCTGAAAAATTTCTCACAGAGCTATAATAAAATAGTACCAGAGATGAAAACACTAAAGATATCCAAAATACTGCCATAAAAGACTCTAACCGATCCAAAATTGCAGCTTCAAATTCAATGGATTTTGAAAGATTGAGTGTTGGATAGACTATAACTTTAAGGGGAGGTGCGCCAAAAACCATAATACATATTACTGTTGTGACAACATAGAAAAATACAGGAACACCAAGACCTAATAAATAGGATTTACAGGCCGACTTTCTGTTAGCTGCATAACGTAAAAAATATGAAATTGCACCAAAACCAGCAAAATGATAAAAGCCTGGAATAATAGCCTTAAGCACATTTTTAGTATTTCTAAATAAAATTGGCTTTATCCTGTCCGGCTCTATATTTTGCAATGACAATACAATAAGAATAATTAGGGTTACAATAGAAATAGGAAATAGAATATCCAGTACAGCTCCCATAGTATGAACATCCTTATATACCACATATGCAGCTACAATTACCAAAAGTATTACCATAATCCATATGGGTGTCTTGTCTACTAAAAATAATTTTAATGCCTGCGCAAAAAGCCTGGTAGACATCCCGGCATACATAACAACAAATATAATAATGGGCAAAAGCAAAATTCTTCCTAACCATTTCCCTGCTACCTGTAGAATTATCTGTGGCAGATCCTTATCTGGATAAAGGTTTAATAGATATAAAAAGGGTATTGCACCTATGTAAAGTAGTAATCCACCCAATATAAGTGAAATCCAGGCATCCTGATCTACTAGTGTTACCATATTATGGGGAACCACTAACACATCCACACCTAAAATGCTAAATACTGTAATTACGAATATCTGGGATGTGGTCAGCTTTTCATTTTCCATATCCATCCCCCTTTTTAGCCTCTGACTGCTTTTGCTTATCCTGAGGATTTAGAAAAATAGGTCGTTCTATCATGGAACTCTTCTTACTGCTTACCAATATTTGCCTTAAATCACTGCTCCTATAAGGGGATAATGGACGGATATAACGAACGCCAAAGCTTTTTAGATCAGCTATATAAATGAGCAGTAATAACATGCCCATAGAAACTCCGAAAATACCTAATGTTGATGCCAGTATCATAAATGGAATCCGTATAGCTCTAGTAGCCAGGCTTAAACTATAGTCGGGTATTGTAAAAGAACCTATGGCAGTAAGGGCGGTTATAATAACCATAATAGGACCCACAATTCCTGCCTGTACGGCTGCCTGGCCAATTACCAAACCTCCTACAATGGATACTGTCTGACCTACTACCCGGGGCAGACGAATACTAGCCTCTTGAAGCATTGCAATAGTTACCTCCATAAGGATTGCTTCCATAATAGCTAGAAAAGGCATTCCTGCTCTAGAGCCTGCAATAGTCAAAACCAATACGGTTGGCAGCATGCCGGGATGATGACTGGTCACGGCTATATATATAGCAGGAAGAAAGGCTGATACAAATAGACCTACATATCTGGATAAACGTAAGATAGAAGCTATAATCCAATTCTCGCAATAATCATCTACACTCTGTACCATTAAAGGCAGTGTAACGGGCACCAATAAGGCACGAGCCCCGCCCTCTATCAGTATGGCAACCCTACCCTCCATGAGCCCTCTTACCGTCCTATCCGGCCTCTCCGTTAACTGGAATAGGGGAAAAATTGAGTTGGGACTGTCGGTTATATGTAATCCTAGCTGGGCTGCACTTTGAACCCCCTCAATATCTAAAGCGTTTATTCTCTTGATAACATCATTGACTATATTTTGATCCGCTATATCCTTTATGTAGATGACCACAACTTCTAGTTTGGTTCTTCTACCTAATTGATGTACACTAAAAACCAAGTTGGGGTCCCTTAATCTTCTGCGAATAAGACCAACATTATCCCGTATTGTTTCAGTAAACCCTTCCTGGGATCCTTGCACAGAGGGCTCTAAAATAGGCTCTCCAACCTGTCTGCCTACATATTTTCTAGTACTGATTATAAAGCCTTTCTCATAGCCTTGGATACACAAAAAAGTATCTCCAGACATAAGGGCTAATATTATCTCATCTATAGATTCTACAACCTTTACATATTCTGCAGTTACCATTGATTCTATTATGGTCTTAAATAGAATTGGATCATCCCTGTCTATAATTAAGGAGGACTCAATCATCAGGGGATTAACAATATGTTGCAAAACTGTATCCTCATTTGCAATGTTCTCTATATATATTACTCCTGCATAGATCTCCTGTCCCCTTAGCCTAAATTCCTTTGCTTTTATATCAAAATTGTTATTCATGGCATTTTTAATATTGGTTATATTGTCCTGCAAATTTCTGGTCAGCTTTATATTTTGATATTTTTGACCATATATAGTCTGGTTATTTTGGGTCTGGTTCTTTTGACTCTGCTGATTATCCTTATTTTCCTCTCCTTCTGTATTCTGTTTTTCTCCTCTTCCTCCCTTACTCAACCATTTTCTTAATATATTCAACACCTATGTTGCCCCCTCTAGCCAAATTAATCTAGAGTTAGTATTACCATAGATGCCTATCTTTATTAATATAGGGAGTACTTTCATTCATCCATAGAAACAAGACAGATGTAATAGAAGATAAAAAAAGAGTTAGACCTGTGCAAGTCTAACTCATTTCTTATAGCGGTTTAGTATACCTTCCAGCATTCTGGCATGCCTGCCTTCGTCCTTGGCCGATTCATTAAAATAATCCCTGGCAGTTTCCAGTCCCAACTCTGCTGCTTTGTCGGCAGCTTCCTTCTTATCCTTATTAGCGAAAATCTCTCCTTCCAGCATTTGGGCAATATTGTCAAAGAGACTATCGCTTATCATGCCATTAAGCTCTGCAAACCTGGCAGCATGTTCGGCCTCTTCCCATGCGATACTCTTTAATACCTGAGCAATCTCAGGATACCCTTCCCGCTCTGCCTGTCTTGCTATGGCCAAATACATGCCTGTTTCGCTGGTTTCTCCTTTGAAATTTTGCTTAACCGCCCTATCCAGGGGGGTTCCCTTGGTTTCTCCTATTACATTTTCAACGGTGAGTGTTCTTTTGTCCATATGCCTCTACTCCTTTCTTCTGTTAAATGATTCAAATATCCTGTCAGCAATATGACTGTCAATAGACTTTATATCATTTAAATACATGAAAGTACTTCCCCTATACTCCTGGGAGTCACCAAAGAGTATTATTTCAAGACATTCCCGGACAATATTGATAATACAATCTTCATCATGATACAGATTACAGTTACGGCACTGGTTAAGTAAAAAGCCAATGGCTTCAATTAAAACTTCATTATCATATATTTTTGTATCCCAATAGGGGATATTATCTGCCCCATCATCAATAAATCTATCCTTTTGTTTGAGAGCCTCTAATAGGCAGCTTTTACAATACCCAATAAGACATTCTTCCTTTTGGCACTCCCCACATTCCTCTTCACCCAGGCAGCATTTGCCAATCTCTGTTATTAATTGTTCATAATTTATGGTACTGCTAATTGTGATTACCTCCTTGCTAGTCCAATAATTAAATGTGATAATTTCACAAAAAGATATATACCACAAATAGGTATATTTAAACATTATTTTACTTTATTAATCTCTATGTTAATAATACATCTTTATAGTGTCAATATAACTCATTGTGCTAGTTCAGCCCTTGGTTCTTTATGCATATAAAGGCTATTGACAAGTGAACCTTTAATAGCCTTTATATACATATGAGGTGAACCAGCACTAGGGTTAATATATAGTTTTATAATATACTGCTGACTTTACAATGCACCGTATATAACAGCACGAAGCCTTGGCTGGTGATACTCTTCAAAATTAGGGATCATCTGCTGCATGTAAACTGCAGATAGTCTTTCTGCTGGATCTATCAATACCCAGGTTCCAGCCATTCCACACCATCCGAATTCTCCTATTGAACCATTGCCACCAGCTGCTACCGGATCCATCATAACCCTAACCCCTAGTCCATAACCATATCCTGCCAGATAGGGCCAATCAAAATCAGCCAGCTGTTGCGGGCTTAAATGATTGGTTCTCATCAAATCAATGGTCTTTGATCCCAATATCCTTACACCGTCTAACTCACCACCACAGGCCAGCATCTGTGCAAACCGGCTATAGTCACCAAGAGTAGATAATAAACCTCCGCCACCGCTTTCAAATGCAGAATCCGATTGAAAACGGGTATCTATACTAGTATCCTTGTTTAATGTACCATCATCAGCCCGATTATATAGACTACACAGTCTATCTTTCTTTTCCTCTGGAATTGTAAAGAAGGTATCATTCATCCCCAGGGGTTCAAATATCTCTTCCCTTAAAAACTGGCCAAAGCTTTTCCCTGACACAACTTCAATAAAGGCACCTAAAACATCATGGCTTAGACCATATCTCCAGTGGCTACCAGGTTCGAATGCCAAAGGGATGCCTGCCAGTGCCTTAGACAGGGTTCTGACATTAAACTTCTCACCATTAGCCTCTTTTCTTCTCAGCTCTTCCATTACCTTGCTGGTCTGCCTTTCAGTTTCATTCTGATTTCCACCATAGGTCAAACCCGATGACATGGTAAAAAGATCTTTAACCAGAATAGGCCTTTTAGCAGGAGCGATATACAGATTGCCATTGGGGGTTTGATGATAAACTTGAGGATTTTTAAATTCTGGAAGATATTCCTCCAGTGGATCATTAAGTAGATATAAGCCTCTTTCATACAGCATAAGAGCAGCAGTACAGGTAACAACTTTTGTCATGGAATAAATCCGGTAAATAGTATCAGGCTCTATAGGCTTTTTAGTTTCCAGATCAGCGTACCCAAAATATCCTTGGTACAAAGTCTTTCCATCTTTGATAACAGAACATGCACATCCAGCCGGTCCCTTATCAACAAAGCTTTTTAATAAATGGTCTAACCTGTTAAATCTACTCATCTACTATACCTCCCTATAAAATAATAATATTTGGTTGTACTAGTTCAACTCATATGAATCATAATGGCTATTAAACGTTCACTTATCAATAGCCATTATTTGCATAGTGATCTAACGTTGGAACTAGCACAACGGGGGAATTTAAGATAAATGTATGGCTTTATAAACAGTAGAAAAAGTCACTTGCCATAATACAGCTTGAATGCATTATTGTACATTATATTATCGATTATATCCTTGGCATCATTTAATGTTATATAACCATCTTGGATCTTTTCCTTTAATACTTTAACTAAAACAAACCTAAAAGCTAATAGAGCACCATAGCTTTCTTCGGATGTCCATGTATCGCATCCCCAACAAACTTTGTCACAAGTTCCGCCTTCTATAAGCTCATGTAACATTCTAATGGCTGCAGATGTTGAAAGTAGAGGCAACCAACACAAATCTGGATATACATTATGGTAAGTGCGTAACAGCCCGTTTACATCATCCATCCATGGATAACTACAATGGAAGATTACAAATTTAGTTTCAGGATTTTTCTCTATAACCTCCTTCATAGCCATGGCATTAGTTTTTGTAAGCTGACCCATACCAGTATGACATTGAATAGGCAATTTAAACTCAGCAGCTATCTCGCATATTTTCCAAAATATATAATCTTGATATACTTTAATATCTTCTGCTGTTTTTTGGACATCCTTCTTGTTTAAAGCCTTGTATGCTTTATCCCTGGATACTTTTTCAAAATCTAAACCCCGATTATAAGCTATTGCACATTTAAGAGCTATGCAGCCCTGTTCTTTTTTTAAGGCTACAATATTTTTAATAAAGGATATGTACTCATCTAAATCCTGGGGAATATCTCCATATAATTGGAAAGGCCTATTGCCATCGTGATCCCGAGCATCTGGGTCATACCCATAAAAAAATGGATCAACTCTAAAGGTGGGTGTAAAAATATCAGGTCTGCCATTATTACTACCAGGCTGCCAGTAAGTATCTAAAATGATTTTCTCATACTTACATTTTTCTCGTAGTATATCCATGTGATATTCTTTATCACCATGGGCCTTCTCTATCCTCTTTGAAATCTCGTCCCAATTATCAGCAGTAAGAGGCTCATAAAATTCATATAATTCCTGTAAGCTTTTCTCCAGCCACACAAAATAGGAATTGAATCTGTTTTTTTCTAAATAGTTTGCTCTACTGGCATATGTATCTTCTAAAGGTACCTGGTACCAATTAACATAGCTCTGCCTTAATATAGCATTTAAATCCAATCCTTCAAAATCATGATCCTGTAAGTGATGGCAATGAGTATTTATTATGGGATGATCTCTCATATGATCTTTTAATTCCATTATAATATTATTCACTTGGTTCTCTCCCCTTCCATACTCCTTCAATCTTCTTGTAAAGAAATGTCATATACATATATGTCATAAGAGTCATGTATAGGTCGAACACATGTAGGTCCAATTGTTTAACGGCAGGTTTCTTGTAATTTATATCAGCTGCTTCAGCAACTATTAAATATTATATCATGTGAAGAAATTTCCAGCTACAAATTATAAAAAACACTTTGCTTAAAATTCTTTAAACAAAGTGTTTATAAAAATCATTCATTAATAGTTGTCATATTACAATATAATTATTATATTCTAATATGCATATCATATCTTAGGAATAACACTTATCTTTCCCTCACCCATACTGTCATCTCACCAGGCTCGCGGTTGACCCATGCATAGTATGGCACAAATGTAAGCTGAGCAGGCTGATACTCAATACAACCTTTAGCCTTATATAGCTCTGGACCCCATGCCTCTACCTTGGCCTTTTCTCCCTGAGCAGTTATGACATTAACACCACCTAGCAAATCTTGACGATAGTAAACTTTTAATTCTGCATCCTTAGGTAGCACTATAGTGTGAAGGTTTGGTCCATTGTCCACCTCTTCCAAGCAGTAAACTATGGGACCATTTTGAATAGCAACCCTTCCGATATCTGCTCTAACCAAAGGATTGGGTCTTACCCTCACAGGTTCCATGGCTAAGTCTATTTCTACCCTATCTCCATCCTGCCAATTGCGCTGGATTACAGCATAACCATCTACTGTTACCTCAGCTAGATCTATCTTTTCACCATTAACAAATATCTTAGCATCATTGCACCATCCGGGGATCCGAAGACCTAGACCAAACTCCTTTGTTCCATCCAGATTAATAGTGATATTAACCTTGCCATCCCATGGATAGTTGGTATCCTGAGTTATTCCTACCTTTGTTCCATCAATATCCACCTCTGAACTGCTGCCTATATAAAGGTGTGTATATACTGTATTATCCTTTACACCGTAGATATAACGGCCTAGTGAAGCCAAAAGTCTTGCTATGTTGGGAGGACAGCATGCACAGGCAAACCATTTTTGACGTACAGGCTTAACATGCCTCATGTTACGATTTTTCTCACAGGCTTCTGGATTAACCTCTAAGGGATTTACGTAGAAAAATCCTCTGCCATCTAAGGACATACCGCTGATTATTCCATTGTACAGGGCTCTTTCCATAACATCGGCATATTGACCCCTGGGCTCAGCCTGGAGCATTCTATTGGCAAAGAATACTAGACCAATGGCTGCACAAGTCTCAGCATACACTGTATCATTGGGCAGATCATAGTCAAAGGTGAAGGACTCTCCATGAACCTGGGAACCGATACCTCCGGTTATATACATTCTCTTATATACAATATTATTCCATAACCTGCGGCAAGCTTCCAATAATTCCTCGTCCCCTGTTTCCATTGCCACATCTACCATAGCTGTATACATATACACAGCTCTTACAGAATGCCCAACTGCCTCAGTTTGTTCCCGCACTGGAAGGTGGGACTGTTGATACTCATGTCCCAAGTTGCGGTGCCCGGGCCAAAATTGTGTTTTACCCCTCTTTTCCCATTCTATATCGAAGTAATAGGGCTTTTTACCACGCTCATCCAAAAAGTATTTGGCTAAATTCAAATACTTCTTGTTACCTGTAACCCTATAGAGTTTGACAAGAGCCAGCTCTATTTCCTGATGTCCCGGATAACCTTTAAGTTTTCCTTCTTCAGGTCCAAATACGGTATCAATATGGTCTGCAAATTTACATAGAATATCTAATAATTTGCGTTTACCCGTTGCCTCGTAGTAAGCTACGGCCGCCTCAATGAAGTGCCCTGCGCAATACAGTTCATGGCATTCATGCAGATTTGTCCATCTTTTATCCAGTCCATTTATTATGAAATAGGTATTGAGATACCCATCTGGCTGCTGAGCCCTCCCTATAAGATCGATAATCTCATCTGCCTCTTTTTCAAGTTCTGGGTTGGGATGATTTTCTAAGCTATAGGCAACAGCTTCTAACCACTTTGCCACGTCACTGTCCTGAAAAACCATTCCATAAAACTCGCCCTCTTCTTCTCCGGCTGCGATACGAAAATTTCGAATGGCACCACTGGGATCTGCATCAGTTACATTGTCATTAAAGACATCTCTTTGATAGGGGATAACTACATCTCTTACCAGTGCATCATATTTTGACCAGAAAGCATCCTTGATTTTAACTTTTGACTTAGCCATATGCTCACTCCTTGTAACATTTTTATATAATCAAAATCCTTTACTTCACTTTGAAATATGCATGGTAGGGGAAGTTCCATGCCATAAAGTTAGGTACAAGGGTAAGACCATTCAGCTCAAACACCAGGGGATCATCGGTACCCTTGATCTTTTCGGCCAAGGTGTTTTCATCTGCGTCCAGCTCAATGTATTCAGTGTTATCCGACTTTGCTACCATAACAAGAGGTCCGTACATAATGCTGGCTATTTCCTTTACATCTGGTGTACGCTCCAGCCTAAATGTAAAGGGAATATTAATCTCTATCCTATCACCATCCTGCCACTCTCTCTTAACAGTAGCAAAACTTCCTGGGTGAGTATCTGTCTTTTCTTCCTTACCGTTGATCTTTATGTTAAATCCTTTTTCAATCCAGTATGGTACCCGGAAATTTATATTGAATTTTCCACTTCCCTTTATCTCAAAATAAAGGGTATTATCCCTTAAATAATCTCCCCATTGAATAATCTCTACGCCCTTTTCCTGCCAGTCCAATTTTGATGGAATATAGAGATTTACATATAGATTATCATCATTATAAAAGTATATGGACTCCTGATATTTTATATGGCTCTCCATTCCTGTTCCATGGCAGCAGCTATTGCCATCCTCATCATAGGCCTTTTGACCACCTGGAGACAGAGGCATAAAGTAGGTTGAACCACCCACTGGACCACTTTGATCCTGAGAAGCCAGCATATGGTTATACAATGCTCTCTCATAATAATCCATATATCCTGCCTCAGGGCAATAGCGGAAAAGACTTTTGGTTAGCTTAAGCATATTATAGGTGGCACATGACTCTGCAGTCTTCTCACTTATAAAGCTGCCTATTTGGCCTGCAGGTTTAAACATCTCGCCCTCGCCAACACCACCAATATTATAGATATGATCAGCAACTACCATATCCCAGAAATTTTTAGCCATCTTAAAATATTTCATATCCTTTATCTCATCATATATCCTTAAAGCTCCTACTACCTGAGGAATATGCTGATTGGCATGCATGCCACCCAGGGTATCTATGTTTTTTTCCATAGGGATAAATAGCTTATCATTATCAAAGAGTTTTGCGGCTTGGATGAATTTTTCATCCCCGGTAATGCTATAGAGCCTGGCCATGGCTTCATTCATTCCACCAAACTCACCGGCTATATACATAGACCACATTTTATCCAGTTGCTTTTTGGGCAAGGAGCTAAGCCTATTATAAACCCAGGTCCCTATCTTTGTAGCTATCTCTAATGCTTGTTCATTTTTACCTAATTCATAACAATCTAAAAGTCCAGTAAGGATCTTATGAAGGGTATAGTAGGGGGCCCAGATAACAGGATAAATGGTATATTCCTCTAGCAAGTCAAACTGCTCCTCGGAATAGGCACTTAAAAAGCCATAATTATACTTGCCTGATACCTCTAGTGCATGCTGACACTTGCCCAGCTCAGAAACCATATAGTCAATCTTTTCTTTAAATCTTGGATCTTGAGAACTATCATAAGCAATGGATAAAGCCGATAAATAATGCCCGGTAGTATGGCCCTTTAGTTTACATTCAGGAGCATCCCAGCCTAGCATAGGCTGGGCGCCTTTCTTATCCAGACCAGCTACATCCCGGAAGTTGTAAAGCATTCTATCGTCGTCAACTGATAGCAAGAATTCCTCTCCTCTATCTCTATTGGCGGTAAATATGTCATCCCTAAGCTCTACCCTATCTAGTTTAAAGGGCAAGGCTACCACGTCTACAGGCTCAGCTTTCTCTTCTTCTTTACTGGTTACAACAACATTGACAATTGCCTTTTGATCTGTCAATGCCACTGAGCCTTCTACCTCAAACTGTCCCTCTTTGGCATACATGGCTGGATCAATATCATCCCAGTTAACATCTGAAATACCATAGGTGCCATCATCCTTTTTAACAATGACTACAGAAGGCAACAGGGGAGCACATCCCGGCTTGCACTTTACATAAGCCTTTTCAACATCTACAATCTTAAAGTCTGGCTCCATCTCTAATATGGTAACTTCAAACTCCCTGATATCGGAAACCTGACCATATGTAATTGTGGCCTTTAAAGTGACTTTACGATTTCCTTTACCAAACTCCGGCCTTGTGACTTTACCAGTGCTTGTCAATAGATATTCCTTGTCCGATTCCCAGGTAATTTTAGATCCTAGCTTTCCTTCAAGAGGCAGATTTAAATCCGAGTCCACTGTAAAAAGGTTACCAAGATAGATAGCTTCCTTGTCCAGTCTAACAATCTCTTCCGGTGTTAAATCTGGTCTCACTTTCATCCCCCTATTTCAGCAGTCATTTTTTTAAGCCAATTTTTCTGTTCCTCACCTAAATATGGACTTAATACATTGTAAACATCCTTGTGATAATCATTTATCCAGTCAATCTCATGCTGATCTAATAAGGATACATCAATCGCTCTTATATCTATAGGACAGTAACATAGCATTTCAAAGCGATAAAACTGTCCTGAATCCTCGTCATATTTATCCTTTACCACAACTACGGTGTTTTCCGTTCTGATTCCATACCTGTTCTCCTTATAAACACCAGGTTCGATAGTTAACAGCATTCCAGGTTCTAATGGTACATCTACACCAAAGCCATGGGGGCCTTCATGAACACTGAGGCAAAAACCTATTCCATGGCCTGTTCCGCATTTGTAGTTTATATGATACTTCCATAGTGGCTGCCTTGCCAGGGCATCCAGGGACTTACCAGTGCTACCTTCTAGAAAAACTGCTGTGGCTATGGCTATATTAGATTTTAATACCAGAGTAAAATCCCTTCTTTGTTCTTCGGTAATATCTCCCAATACCATAGTCCTGGTTATATCAGTGGTGCCGCTTAAATATTGGCCTCCGCTATCCACCAGCAAAAATCCTTCTGGTTTTAGCACAGCATGATTTTCCGGTGTAGCCATATAGTGCATCATTGCAGCATTAGCATTATATCCTGCTATGGTATCAAAGGATGCGCCCAGACAGTGTTCCTGTTCCTTCCTAAATTCCAATAATTTTTCAGCCACGTCAAGTTCCGTAATCTCATTTTTCCCTATGTTGGTATCCAGCCAGTAGAGGAAGTTGACCATAGCAACGCCGTCTTTAACATAAGTCTTTTTGATATTCTCTATCTCAACAGGATTTTTAACAGCCTTTAGCTTGGCTATTATGTCATCCTTACTTACTATCCTGCCATTTTTAATTGCTGAGTAGATAGCATAGCTGTTCTTCTTGTTATCTACCAGTACACTGTGTTCAGCAGAAATGCCTTCTAGCTCCTGGAAAATCTCCTCATAGCCTTTAACCAGAATATTATTTTCCTCGAGGTAAGCCTTAACCTCATCTGTGATCTTGGTCTGATCAATAAACAAGGTTACTGAAGACTTGGATACCAGAAGATAGGATATAAAAACAGGAATATAGGATACATCGTTACCCCTTAGGTTCAAAAGCCAGGCAATGGAGTCCAGGGCTGAAACGATATAGTAATCTGCCTTATTTTTCTCCATTTGTTCCAGTACCTGATCTAATTTTTCCTTAACAGAACGTCCAGCAAAAGCCAGGTCATGGATAAATAAATTTTCCATTGGTATAGAAGGCCTGTCCTCAGTCCATATCTGACTTATAAGGTCTATGTCGCTCTTTATAGAGATTCCCTTTTCATCAAACTTTTTCTTCATCTTGAGAACATCTGCGCAGGGCATTACTCTACCATCAAAGCCAACACCTTGACCTTCTGATAGATTTTGCTCGATAAATTCTATATAATTGGGGATACCCTTCTCCATCTTATATAATTCAAACTCACTATCCTTAATCTGTCTGGCAGCCTGAATATAGTAGCGGCCATCTGTCCAAAGAATGGCTTTATCAAAGGTCACGACTACAGTTCCTGCCGATCCTGTAAAGCCGGATATCCAGGCTCTAGCTTTGTAATGATCAGGAACATACTCATTTAGATGGGGATCTGTACTGGGAACTATATAAGCATGAACTCCATTTTCACGCATCTTTTCCCTTAATAGCTTTAACTTTTCATTTACTGTCACTTTACAAACTCCTCTCAATATATTATTTAAAAAATTTTGATGTTTGTATTTATAACATAATTCTATCTCTTTTTTACTCCTAATGTAAGCCCTTTAAAATAATATGACAAGAAATAACCTTAAAAATATCATTCAACTGACTGTGTTAGCCAACCACCATAATGGCTATTGACCGTTCACTTATCAATAGCCATTATATAAGTGATAATTATTGAACAGGTATGAAAATTAATTTAGGTATCTAAAATTCACTGGTCTCCTTAAATTTATTGGGGGTGGTTATCTCCAAAAGCCTAACAATTCCATTGGTATTATTCTGCCAGTTATGGGGATCATGGGAATGGACATGTATACAATCTCCAGGATAGAGGTCATACTTTTTATCTTTATAATAATAGGTTAATATGCCTTCTAATATATAGATAAATTCCTCTCCTTCATGGGAATATAGAATTACTTTTTCCTGCTTCTTGCAGGGTAATATCTCTACTAGTCTGGGTAGCATGTCCTTATCTGACAAACTCTTTGACAGGCTGTACTGTATGAAGTTATTCTTATCGCTAAGGATAATCTCGTATTCGTGTCTTCTTGCAACAGGATCTTCATTATGACTTTCTCTCTCTGTAAAAAAGTAGTTTATACTCACTCCCAAAACTGAAGCAATATTCAATAGGGTATCTATAGCTACACTGGTCATTCCCCTTTCCAACTGGGACAGAAAACCTACTGATAAGCCGGTAAGCTCGCTTAGCTGTTTTAGGGTCATTTGATTTTTCTTCCGTAGCTTTTTGATTTGAGCGCCTATTTGATCCTGAATCATAAAAATCATCCTTTGTATTCATATTTATTATATTGATGAAATGTATTTAAGCAGGACTAAAATATTATTCATGGCCATATGGACAACATGGGGTTAAAATATTAGTATATATTAAAAAGTTTTATTTAGATTTGATAAAAACCAAACTCCATCTATATTATAATAATATCTTCCATGGCTGTAAACATGCTTTTACTAATATTTAATTTTCTTATAATAGTGGAGAGGTATAATACTGGTAATGTAACCTGGGTTGTCCTGTATATGTGACTTAACTTTCAGGTAAAATGCTGGGAGTGAAGGCAAAAAATAAAATTTATTCGTTTATAATTCAAAATGGCTATTGATAAGTAAGCACCTTCGGTGATTTGGCTAAGAAAACGCGGTAAGTTTTTCAAAATGAAATAAACCTAGTTTTCTCCAAATCAGTGATGAAGGGAACTTTCAATAGCCATTATGCATATAATGATGGATATTAAACTAGCAAATTGGTACTTAATATAAACAGACTTTATCTATTATTTAGCTTTAGCAAGCCTGATAACATTCCATGAGAGATTGTTAAGCTTAGCGGTCAACAATCCATCTACTACCTCTGTACCCTGTCTATGAGATGGTACCACATTGTTAGGATTGTCCCGGGTATTCCTGGCCTTAACATCCTCATGTTCCATAACTATGTGTTCTACAACCTCATATCCTGGGAAATTGCGTAGATCGCACTCTAATACCAGGGAATCTTCCATATCCCTATTTACTGCAAATATGGTCAACTCCTCATTTTCCTCATTCCATACCGCTGTGCTGTCAAGGCAAGGCACATCAGAGTATTCCTTAGTATCATATACTGGTGAGTTTACAACAGGATTGAGTGCCACTCCTCTACCGTATACGGATGCATGCATATATGGATAGAAAATAGTCTGACGCCATGCGGCACCACCATTTTCTGTCATTATAGGTGCAATTACATTTACCAGTTGTGCCATGCAAGCCATCTTTACCCTATCAGCATGTCTTAGTAGGGTAATAAGCATAGATCCAACCAGCAGAGCATCCTCAAAGGTATAAACGTCTTCTAGTTGTGGTGGTGCAATGGACCAGGGTTCTATCTTCCTGTCTGCCTCGTTGGAATGGTACCATACATTCCACTCATCAAAGGAAAGATTAATGGTCTTTTTGCTCCTCTTCTTTGCTTTTATGTAGTCACATATGGATATTACGGATTTTATAAAGAGGTCCATATCCATGGTTCTTGCAAGGAAGTTGGGAGTATCGTTGTCACGATTGCCATAGTACTGATGAAGAGATATATAGTCCACATGCTCGTAAGTATGATCAAGCACTGTTGCCTCCCATTCTGCAAAGGTAGGCATGCCTATACTAGAGCTTCCACAAGCTACTAATTCAATGCTAGGATCTACCCATTTCATTACCTTAGCCGCTTCACAGGCTATCCGACCATATTCTTCAGCAGTTTTATGTCCAATCTGCCATGGACCATCCATCTCATTACCCAGGCACCACACTTTTATATTGTGAGGTTCTTCATATCCGTGAGATCTTCTGAGGTCACTCCAGTAGGTGCCCCCTGGGTGATTGCAATACTCTATAAAATTGCGAGCAGCATCTACTCCCCGGGTTCCCAGGTTAATAGCCATCATAACTTCTGCATCTACTTTTTTGGCCCAATCTACAAACTCATTGGTACCAAACTGATTGGTTTCTATGGTTCTCCAGGCGAGTTCCAAACGCCTTGGCCTCTGATCTTTTGGACCAACACCGTCTTCCCAATTATAGCCGGAAACAAAGTTCCCGCCGGGATAACGTACAATGGGTACCTTCAGCTCCCTGACCAGAGAGATAACATCCTTACGAAAACCACTTTCGTCTGCTTCAGGATGGTCCGGCTCATAAATTCCACCGTAAATGGCCCTTCCTAAATGCTCAATAAAGGAACCGTAGATACGATCGTCCACCTTACCAACAAGAAAATCCTTGTCCAAGATCATCTTTGCCTTTTTCATACTCCTATAACCCCCCTATTTATTTTTTTAAATTAACTGGTTTTGCCAGTTCAACCTTTAGATCACTATGAATATAATGGCTATTAATAAGTGATAAAGTGAAGGGTCAATAGCCACTATTTACATATATAACAATAACTGTCGAACTAGCCCAACGGGTTGAATTACACTCTATATAAACCTTACCAGTTGTTTGTCATAATGTCAACTTGTTAATATTTATATTAACAAGTCTTTATATTCCTTCTTTCACATTTGACTACCCTTATCCCTTATAAAACCTGTATTTGTCAACTGCTGCCACAACAGCCTCTATGTTTTCAACAGGTACATCCACACCGATTTCCACCTTTAAGGC
>FZPS01000099.1_pt184 | contig 29249 bp, 31 predicted proteins | sample 1817821 | NCBI WGS metagenome assembly FZPS01 (sample SAMEA104158645, study PRJEB21678) | metagenome | place: Germany | collected 2015-04-21
AAGTACAGAACCCACAGTGTTCAGCTCTCCCTCGCGGGGCAGTTTAAAGTACAGTCAAAAAATCATGCTGGATGACACTGCAACCCTTTTTACCGATAGAGACACCGCCGCCTGGAGCGCCGGCAGCAATCTCCAGGAAGCGGTCCGCTTTATTGCCATGCAGCAGCAGGCGGACGGCTCCTTCCCCGCAGAAGCGGAAGCGGTTGACAAAGAGGCTTCCATATTCGAAAATACGGCCCTGGCAGCCCTGGCCATGTTCCTGGCTGCCGATGATACGAAGATCTATCGCCGGCAAATTGAGAAAGCCTTGAATTACCTGTTGGATGAACAGCAACGCAACCAACTAGACGGGTACCATTACTTTATTGCCGCCCTGGCCTGCAGATTGTATATTGAGAAAATGAAACATGACAAAAGAACCGCCAGGCTGGCCGGCTTAAAAATCCAAGCAATGCGGGATAAGGCCGGCACATTTTCCGCTGCTCTCCTGAAACCCGAATTCTCGGTAGAAGAGCTAGTCGAGGAACTGTATAAGCTTCTGGGAGACAGGGAAAGCACCCTGGCAGGCATTGGCGCAAAAAGCGGCGTTAAAAAACTGGCCGCCGCCATTTTTAGAGAAATGCTGCAGTCCGGCCGGTAACTTCCGGCTGCAGCGCAATGAGCCCCTGCTCTTTTCGGGCAGGGGCTTTAAATTAGAACAGGGTAAGATATCGGAAGAGTCCTTCTTCGGAATTCATTTAACGGTATCGTGCTTCGCCAGGCTTTGTTTTGCAGTTTTGTGCCCTAGCTATAGGCCCACTCTCCCATATCCCTTGCACGCCTGATGGCGGCCTCCAGCCTGTCGCTTGGTATACCGAGTTTGCGCCGGTACGCCTCGTTCAAGGATGCCCTCAAAGCAAGATAGTGCACTTACAACTCGAACCTGCCGACTTGATCGGCTATAGGCTGAGCAGGCGTTATGAAGGAAACCCCTACCACTTTTGCCCCCTTGATTTTCCGCAGAATACGCTCGGGCAGCTCGCCGAAGCTATCCAATACGCAGGCGTCATAATCAACAGTGAACCCCGCCTTCCTTAGCGCTGCTCCGATGTACAACAACCGGTCGCTTTAAAACCGCTCCAGGCTTCCCCTAACTCTTCCATGCTGAACAGAGTAATATAGAATAAAAAATCCCAGTATCCAGTAGGCAGTGCCAACCGCCAATTCGGCGGCAATCAGTCCGGAATTTCCCGCTAGATCCCCCGTAAGCAGGTTTCGGACAGCGGCCAACCCATTGGTCAGCGGCACAAACGAAACCGCTCTAGCTACCCACTTCGGAAACATTGAGAGTGGAATCATCACTCCACAGAAGATCGTCAGAAATTGGGGAACCAGCGAGGTGATTACCATGTCATACCGGGTCCGGAACACGATACTGCCAACCAGGAGACCCAGCCCCGAGAGAGAGTTACAGATCACGGCCAGTACTACAGAGAACAGCATAAAACCGGCAACCGTGGGCAAAATTCCTGCCAACGGCAGCAGGATGGCTGCTGCAATAAAGACCGTCAAGATGGCCTCCATAGAAAAGAAGATAGATCGCCCTAACAACAGGGCCGCCAGATTGACCGGAGTGGTAACCAGATAGGTTAGATACCCCTCCTCCCGGTCTGCCACCAGGTGATAAGTAGTCTGGATGCAAGTCGGAAGAGCAGCCAGGCGGACTATATTGCCCACCAGGGCAAACTGGGCCATTGTAGGCCCCCCTGCGAAGAGGGCAATAAGCGTATAGAACAGAGTTTGCAGTATCAGGTTCGGTAACCAGGTCAGGAAGTAAAGGTGAACAGGCATCTCGTACAACCGTATCTTAAAAGCCGACCAGATCCCTGCCTTGATCGCTTCCGATGTTGCTGCCATGACTAGTACCTCCCCAGCCGTGCTTCTACTCGAGCCTTGTGGATAACGGTCCGATACACGAAAAAGGCCACGAACAGATAAACAGCGGTAATGGCAATAGAACCGGCAGTATAGAACATCCATCTGTCACCATCGACTGTCCCGAGGCCCGCCCGATACAGCAAGATGCTCCAGGTTGTGGGCAGGAGATAGCAGAGTGGCTGGATGCAGCGTGGCAGCAGATCGATGGGAAAGACCAGTCCCGACAAGATAAACACCAGGTAGAAAAAATCGAAGATCCTATAGTAGTACCTGGTGACCACCGAGAGGCTGCTTAGCAGTAGACCAACCACGGTGACGGTTATCATGGAGACAACGATGGAGAGCAGAAAGACCCAACCGTTTGCAACGTGCAGCCGGTACTGGAATGCGACGGCCATAACCGCCATGGAAACTACCAATGAAAACAACGAAAAGACTGCGGCTCCCATGGTCTTACCCAATATTACCAGAAAGAGGGGCGAGCGGGTGGTTGCCAAAAACTCCAGTGTACCGAAACGGCGTTCTCCCTGTATGATACCTGCAGAAGCATAGAGGTTGGAATTCCACACACCGAACATGCCTGCGCCGACTACGGCGTAGTCGAGGTGCTCAGTTTTCCCGGAAACAGTAAAAATCAATCCGGTCAGGATCGCCATGACAGCCGGCTGAAAGAAGACAGCGGAGATGTAGTTGGGTGTCGCGATATTGAGGTACAACTGGAGTTTAAAACCGGTCGCAAGTGTATACCAGACCCCGCGATCCATTAGCCTGCTGAACATTTCACGCACCTCGCTCTTCCAACAGCTTCAAGTAGGCCTCCTCAAGAGTGTTGCCCCGGGTCGTGATCTCCAAGATGGTCATATTATCCAAAGCTTTCACCAGAGAGCGGACGGGAGCGGCACCTTTGTAGCGCAGCCGGATCACCGTGCCACTCTCTGTCTGCTCGCAAGAAAGTGCCGCTCGATCACCGGACAGCCCCAGCCGCTTTCTGAGCAAAGCAAGGTCCAATGGGAGCCTATTGTCCAGTTTGACCTCCAGTATACAGAAGGTATCAAGGGAACGTTTAATCTCATCCGGTGTTCCCATGGCTGCCATCTTCCCCTTGGCGATGATGGCCACATGGTCACACATGCTGTCAGCTTCGCTCATGTTGTGTGTGGTCAGGATGATCGTCTTGCCCATTTGCTTCATCTGCTTGATCAGTTGCCTGAGATTCCGGGATGCGGCGGGATCGAGCCCGCTGGTCGGCTCATCCAGGAAGATTAGATCGGGGTCATGGATCAGACATCTGGCCACGTGGAGCCGTTGTCGCATGCCTCGAGAGTAGCTGTCGACCCGTTTCTTGGCTGCATCTTTTAACTCGAATTGCTCGAGCAACTCCCAGGCACGGGCCCTGGATTCCTTCATTCCTATACCTTGCAATTGCCCGGCAAAAACAAGGTTGTCCAACCCGTTAAGGCGCCAGTAAAGCCCGAGGTCGCCTCCATAAGCCACACCAATGCGTGGCCGGATCCGGTGGGCCTCCTTTATGACGTCGTAGCCAAATATGCGGGCACTACCCTTGGTGGGCGTGACTACGGTCGTAAGGATCTTGATCATCGTGGTCTTACCGGCTCCATTAGGACCAAGAATGCCGAAAAGCGTCCCTTCCGCTACTGAAAATGAGACGCCATCGAGAGCTCGAACTCTACGAGAAGCAACTGCTTTTAACTGACCGGCTGGCAGGTAGTCGCGGACAAGGTTCTCCACCTCAACCATCGCAGGTTTATTGCTCATAGCCCATCTACCCGGTCTGTTAGCCCCTGATCCCGCGCTACCTTAATAACTTCCCGGATGAAATCGTTGGCGCCACACGTGTTGTAGTCACCGTGAAAAAAGATGGATGAAGCTGGGCACCGGTAGGTACAGTGATCTCTTATCTCACAGTTCCCACAGTTCTTGAACGTTTGCCAGTTCATCTGCCTGAACTCCCGAAGCACCTGTGACTCGTTCCAAATTTCGAGACAGGTGTTCTCACGTATGTTCCCAACCATAAACTCGCCGGCTGCCGATAGATTGGCACAGGGATAAGTACGTCCGTCATACCTGACCCACAGGTCAGTGCGACCCCCTTCACATCCTAGAAACAGGGCGCTGAATATCTCCGGTAGATCCAGCACGTTAAGCGGCCTGCCATTGGGGAAGATTTCCTGATACCTGTTCTGGTAGAAATCGATCTTGATTTTTCGGGCCTCCAGAAAGAGCGCGGCATCTTCCTTACCGGGAACTAGGTCATCCCATTTGTCTAGCGCCCTGCCCAAGGGCAGGAGCGGATCCATTTTTAGCCGGATCCCGTTTTCCAGGCAGAAATGCATGACCTCTTTGGCATGCCCGGCGTTCTTCTTGGTGAAAACAAGGGTAGCCCCCACAGGACGCCGGTCGGCTTTCAACAGTTCAATGGTCTTTAGCAGTCTGGAAAATGTTCCCCGCCCTCGTACATATTCGTACTGCTCATCCAAACCGTCAATGCTCAGTTGAAACCCAACCGTCCGGGGAATTTGCCTGAGCATCTCGGGGGTAATTAGCAGCCCGTTCGTCAGGACAATAGTACGCAGCCCCAGGTCGTCTGCATACTGCAGTAGTTTTACCATATCAGAACGGAAAAACGGTTCACCGCCCGTAATTGTGATCGAAAAGACCTTCAGTTGCTTCCACTCATCAAACAGCCGCATTACTTCCTCTGTAGTGAGCTCGTCCTGCTCTGTTTCTCCCGCCCGATTGGCACAATGAATACACGTCAGATTACAGCGATTGGTGACCTCCAGCGCTACGTTAATGGGGGTAGCCAGATGCGAAAAGGATTTCGAACATCGAGTTCTTCCAATTCGAATTCACTCCAGTTCCTTTTCGGGTTGCCGGGCGCCTTACCTTCGATCACGTGCCGTGCAACGAGATACTCGTACATGGCAGAAGGTACCGTATGGTTCTCCACAGCATCAACTACTTCCGGCCTAACAAAAAGGACAGTCTGCCACGGATCATCACACAGAATTATTCCACCAAAAGCCTCTCGCCTAACTTGGGCGTATTGCTTCAATCTCAATAGAATTCCTCCATTCGCGTAGAAAATAGCATCCCCCTGAGTTTTACCTGAGTGGATCGGAAAGTTCTTGACTTACGCCGCGGCGGATCGTTTCCCGGGTGAAGGCATCGGCTCCACAGACCAGGGGATCGCCGTGCATCGCCAGGGAGATGGCCGGACAACGAAAGTTGCAGTATGGCGAGATGTCGCACTCTGCACAACCCCGGAAATCATGCCATGTTATCTGCCGGAAACGATCTGTCTCTGCGTTAGAGTGCCAGATATCTTTTAAGCTCTTCTCCCGGATGTTCCCCAAGGGGTATGTATCAGTACAAGCGCAATTTATGCAAGGATAGACGGTACCATCAAAACTGATAGTAAGATCCGACCGCGTCCCGGAGCATGCCCAGAAGGCGCTTTCAATAAGCTCGGTTATATCGTCAATGGCAAAGGAGGGAGAACTGAACCGGGGGCCGCTCTGCGCCTTCCTGGTGGCGTAATAGTCCCGCTTTAGCCGTTTCAGAGCAACAAAGTCATCCGCTTCCGCCTCTGTTAACAGCAACTCCTTGGAGAAACGTGCTCGTCCCAGTGGCAAGACCGGCGTTGGAATGACGGGGATACCTTCTTGGAGCAGAAATTGTTCAAGTACTCTGCGGGTCTGATCCTTGTTCTTTTTAGTGAACATGCAGGTCAGGGCAAAATTTCGATTGGCTTCCTGCAATAACCGGAGTGTCTCCATAATGATCGTGTTATTGTTTCGGCCCCTGAAATAGTCATACTCTTCTCCAAACCCGTCAAGGCTGATAAGAAAGAAGACGTTGGGAGGAATGCTGCCCAATGTGGCTTCGTTGAGCAGGAGACCGTTGGTGAGAAGAGTAACCCGGAGTCCCATACCTTCCGCCCGGTGTAATAATGGGATGATGTCCTGTCGGATCAGCGGCTCTCCTCCAGAGATAGAAATTGTAAAAACTCCCATCGCATTTGCCTCATCTAAGAGTGCATGCAGCTCTGCTTCTTTTAGTTCATTACGAGATGGCATACCACCGTTAGTAGCGCAATGGGGGCAACACAAGTTGCATTCACGGGTAACCAGCAATAAGAGAGTGAGTGGGTTGGAAAGAAAATTCATACCCGCGGGTATTTCAATTTCGTCCAAGAGGAAGCGAGTCTCGTCAAATGAATCTGGGCACTGGAGGGAATTTGCATGAGTAATCTCGTTATGCACAAAGAACCGATACATTTCGGCGGGGGCCTCTTTAGTCTGCAACGCATCGATTACCTCTGAATTTACGAAGAAAATCCGCCCTCGCGTATTACAAACTAGACCGCCAAACTGTTCCATCCGAAAGCGGACATAAGGTTTTAAATCAATATTCACACCTATTACCCCCGATATACCAATCCATATACGGCCCAGAGTAAGGAGCCAGTCTAACACTGGCCCCTTACCGGTACCTCTGTCTCTTATCAGAATAACATCACTGCACCGCCACTAAACTTGCAGAAGACAATGGGATCTATAGACCTTAGCTTCAATACCCGCTTCTCCTGAGTTTCTTCGTCCCGAATCTCGACGTCTTTAACTTTATCTTCCTTCATGAGCTAATACACCCCCTTTCACCATTGAGAAGCCAATTGGCTTATCTCCATATAGCATTATACTGTACTTTCTGAAAATTAATTGTCGAAAACTGTCATCCTATTTATTAAAGTTCCTTAATATTTATAATAGGGCCATAAGTGCAGCCCCGGAACGTTTTCACCCGCCACCTCGCGTTGTCATTCATGATGTTGCGGCTCACCTTCCGGCGCAACTGGCAAATCTTCCGTGCAACTCGTCCCGGGGCCATCCAGTACTGCAACATTGACCGGCAAAGCTGAAACAGTCGCCAATAGTGAGAAAACATGATAAAATTATTTAAACCATCCAAATAAGGAGCATATATCCTTAATCTTTTTCCTGTCTATATCAATTAAGGAGGGAATCTCATGGCAAGAAAGGCATGGTGGAAAAGGCCGGCAATATGGGTGCTCGTGCTGCTGGTTATCGTCGCAGTGCTGATCTGGGCAACCGACTTTCTCCGCTGGCAGATGGTCCGGGGGCTTTTCTGGCGGCCGTCGTCAATTGCAACGGGCAAGCAAACAGTAGTTATTATTGATCCCATGTATACTCCCCCGGAGCAAAACCTGATCATGAACCCGGCTTACTGCCTGGCCGATTTCGTAACCCAGTTAGCCGATGTGAATATTGATATTATCCATTACCCGCAGGCGGACGAGGCGCGGGTGATGCAGCACAACCCTGTCTGCGTTTTGATCTCCGGGCAAACCGCTCCCTGGACCGACTATGACCCGGCGGTCATGGAACCCATGTTTAGCTTCCTAAGGGACACCTCCCTGCCCGTTTTCGGCATCTGCGGCGGCCACCAGGTCATCGCCCAGGCTTTCGGAGCCCCGGTGGCGCCCATGGGCTACCAGGAGCTGGGCTATATCGAGGTGGAGCTGCTGAAAGATGACCCCATACTGGAAGGCCTGGACAGCCCCATCTCCACGTTCAACTGGCACGGCGAAGAGGTCAAGGAGATGCCCGCGGATTTTGAGCTCCTTGGCTCGAGCGATCTATGCCGGATCCATATCTTCCGGCACCGTGAGAAGGAAATTTACGGAGTGCAGTTTCATCCCGAGCTTTCGGGGCGCATACCCGACGGCAAGATCATGTTGATCAACTTTCTCCGCCGGGCCGGAGTCTCCTTGAAATAAGAAGTCTTGGGGTTGACGGCGGACCTGTTTACTTGCCAGGAAAATCGCCTCCAGTCACATGCGATAGGGTGAAGCTGTAGCGGTAAAGCAGCCCCCGCTTCAGCTTGAACTCGTCGTGCAGGGCGAGCAGGCCGGGGATGTCGCCGCCCACCCCTTTTTGCTTGTAGTCGATCTGCAGGGTGATGGTCTCGCGGCGGGGCAGCTCGTGGATATGGCGCGCCCGCTCCAAATCCTCTTTGGTATAGGGCCAGGCGCTCACGTTAAGCAGGGTGCCCCCGGCATCCCTGACCAGCAGCCCTTCCCCCTGATCGCCGGTCAGGGACAGCCAGCGCACCCCGGAGCGGTTCCCGTTCTCCTGGGGGTAAAGGTAATTGACGACAGCCTCCTCCACCGGCAGGGAGTGGATGCCGATAACCCCGCTCATGTTCCGGTCGAGCATGGTCTCGTGCGGCCCTTTGCCGAACCAGGTCATCCGGCTGCAGCGGCTGGGTATCTCCATGATCATGCCGAAGCGGTCCATGTTGATCCGGGGGACGAAGGAGGCTGTAACGGTGATCTCGCCGTTTCCGGAGATGGTATAAACCGTGGTCAGCGGCGTTTTCCCGAAACGGACCCGGGAGATAACCGTGATCACCACCCGGCCGGGCTCCGGCTGCTCCCAGCGGAGGCGGCGCAGCTTCAGGCGCTGCTCCGCCTTTTTCCAGGGGCTTGGCCGCCTGAGAAAGGGCACGAAATTGGCCACCCCGAAATCGTTGCAGGTATCCACGCGGGAGAAGTTGGGGCGCAGTGGCGAACTGATGAGTTCCCGGCCCTGCACGGCAAAGGAGGCCAGGCAGCCCTTTTCCCGCTCTATCAGCACGCTGAAGCCTTCTCCCTGCACTTTGATCCCCTTTTCTTCCTCGATCACGGCCAGCGGAGGCAGGGTCTCGCGGGAAGCTTTCTTCTCCGGCGCTGAAAAAGGCAGGCTGAACTGCTCCCAGGCCATGACATGTCCCCGCGGGGCGTAGGGACTGTCCTGGGCCAGGCAGAATTTAACGTGCAGGTGGTATTCCCTGGCTGGCGCCGCCGGCGGAGCGGTATAGAGAAGGGTTATCTCCCTGCTCTCCCCGGGCGGCACGGCTACGGGTTCGAGACAGCCCTGCTCGATAACCCTCCCGTCGGCGGTCACCTGCCAGTTGATGGCCAGGAAATCGAGGCTGCGAAAGCAATAGCCGTTCTCCACGCGCAATTTTCCCGCCTTTAAATCGACGGGGTGCACCTTGACCTCCTGGTAAACCTTCTTCACCTCGTAGAACGCCGGGAAGGGGCTGCGGTCGGCGGCGACAATGCCGTTGCCGCAGAAAAAGCCGTCATTGGGCCTGTCCCCGAAATCGCCGCCGTAGGCCCAGAAATCTTTTCCGTCGGCGGTCTTCTTTAAAATGCTCTGATCGGCATAGTCCCAGATAAAGCCGCCGATGCAGCGGGGATACTTCTCGAAGAGATCCATGTACTTTTGAAAATTGCCCAGGCTGTTGCCCATGCAGTGGGCATACTCGCAGAGGACAAAGGGCTTACCCGCATACTGCCTGGGGGTCACCCGCCGCCCCAGGGGGTTGTTCGCCTCCAGCCGGCCGACGCGCACGCTCTTGCCCCGCCCGATCTTCTCCACCGTTTGCGGGGTGGCATACATGAGGCTGAAAAAGTCGGAGATGTCGAGGACGTGATCCCCCTCGTAGTGGATGGGGCGGGTGCGGTCAATCTGCAGCGCCGCCTCCTTCATCTTGCGGAAGTTGTCCCCGTAGCCGGCCTCGTTGCCCAGCGACCAGCTGAAGATGCAGGGATGATTCTTGTCCCGCTCCACCATGCGTACCATCCGGTCAACGCAGGCTGCCGTCCAGCGGGGATCGCTGCCCGGCACGCGGCGGCGCAGCCCGTGAGTCTCGAGATCTGCCTCGTCCATGACGTAGATGCCGTAGCGGTCGCAGAGCTCGTAGAAGCCGGGATGGTTGGGGTAGTGGGAGGTGCGGATGGCATTGATATTGTTGGCCTTGAGCAGCTTGATATCGGCCTCGGTAATCTCCAGGGGTACGGCGTGTCCATGGCGGGGATGGAATTCGTGCCGGTTGACCCCTTTCAGCTTAACGGACCTGCCGTTTATAAAGAGCCGGCTGTCCCTGATCTCCACCTTCCTGAAGCCGAAGCGGGAGCAGCGGGCATCGAGGAGCTCTCCCTTGTCGCCGTAGAGAAGCAGGAGAACCTTGTAGAGCTGCGGCGTCTCCGCCGACCATTTCCTGGGATTGGCTACCCTGCCCTTCAGCTGCAGGACTGCCTCCCCCACTCCTTCGCCCTTCTCCAGCACCGCCTCCGCGTACATGCGCTCGCACTGCTCCACCGGCCGGTCCGCCTCGTCAAAGAGCAAGACCTCGAGGCGGCAGCGCTTCGCTTCGGTGAGGCCGTAGGCGGCAATCTTCGCCTCAACATGCAGCTCCGCGTCCCGGTAGTTCTCGTCCAGGCCGCAGTAGATGAAGTAATCGCGAATCTGCAGCCGGGGCATGGCCAGCAGGTAGACATCCCTGAAAATTCCCGAGAGGCGCCACATGTCCTGGTCCTCCAGGTAACTCCCGGCGGACCACTTGTAGACCTCCACGGCCACCCTGTTGGCGCCCTCTTTAAGCAGGCCCGTAATCCTGAACTCGGCCGGGGTCATGGAGCCCTGGCTGTAGCCGGCAAGATCGCCGTTGATCCAGACGTAAAAGGCCGATTTCACTCCGGCAAAATGAATGAAGATCTCCCTGCCCGCCCAGCTCTCCGGCAGGGTAAACTCCCTGATATAGGAGCCGACGGGATTGTCATTGTGGTCGATATTGGGAATGCGGAATTTTTTGACGCTGCGGCTGTAGCCGAAATTTTTATAAATGGGAATTCCGTAGCCGGCGATCTCCATGTTTGACGGAACCTCGATTTTAGCCCAGTCCCGGTAATCGTACCCGGGCTTGAAAAAATCAGCGGGACGCTCAGCCGGGCGCCTGGCCCAGTGAAAGCTCCAGCTTCCGTTCAGCGAAAGGCAGTAAGGCGACGGCCCGCCGGCCAGCGCCGCCTCCCCATCCGGGTAGGGAAAGGAGCTGCAGCGCCCCGGCTCCCTGTTTATTCCAAGCACCCTCAGATCTTCCCACTCATGGCGTTTTCTGCCCAAAGGACTCACCTCTGCCTCATTTACTCCACCGTCACCGCTGCACTTAAACTGAGGTTGCAGTAACAATCCATTATTGGTAGACCCAAGTTCTATAATTAAAGGTCTGAATCATTATCTCCTGCCATAAAAAATCAAAGGGGGAATAATAGTTCCAGCGCAACCTGCCGGTGATGCTCGTTTCTCCATTATTCTGAAAGGTTTTTCTTTGTGTGATCAAGAATTAAATAAACGGTGTTTTTCCGGAAAAAGGCGGTATTTATTCCTTGAACCGGCAGCAGTACTTTTAAGCCGGCCGGACAGTTTCCCAAGAAAACGCAAAAGCGGGGTGTCGCGATTGCAAGGGAAAATGAAAGCTCTGATCAAGGAGAAGCCGGGTCCGGGAGCGGCGCTCAGGCAAGTGGAGATTCCCCGCATTGGGCCTCACGATGTGCTGGTCAAGGTTATCGCAACCTCCATCTGCGGCACGGATCTGCATATCTACAATTGGGACTCCTGGGCAGCATCGAGAATGAATCTCCCCGTGATCATGGGACATGAAATGGCGGGAGAAATCGTGGAGCTGGGGCCGGCGGTAGAGGGCTATTTCAAGGGCGATTATGTAAGCCTGGAATGCCATCAGGCCTGCGGCCGGTGCTACCAGTGCCGCACCGGCCAGGCTCATATCTGCCGGGATTACACCATCACCGGCGTAGATTTTGACGGCTGCTTTGCCGAATATGTCCGCGTTCCGGCGGCCAATCTCTGGCTGAACAGCAGGGAGCTGCCTCCGGAGATAGCCTGCCTGCAGGATCCGCTGGGCAATGCCGTGCTGGCCCTTTCGTCCGCTCCCCTTACCGGGAAAAACGTCCTCATCACCGGCTGCGGCGCCATCGGCCTTTTTGCCGTCGGCGTAGCCCGCGCAGCGGGAGCAGCCCGGGTCTATGCCGCCGACATCAACGATTACCGGCTGGAGATCGCCGCGCAGATGGGCGCCGGAACGGTGATCAATCCCCGCAGAGAAAGTCTGGTGAAGAAGGTGCACGCAGATACCGCCGGCTGCGGCGTCGATATTTTCGTGGAGATGAGCGGCAATGAAAGCTGTCTCCATGACGGGCTGCAAGCTATGAAGAACGGCGGGCATGCAGCCCTGCTGGGCATACCGGCAGACAAGGTAACCCTGGACCTGGCCAATGAGGTCGTCTTTAAAGGGATTACCCTGGCCGGCATCACCGGCCGGAAGATATTTGACACCTGGTATACAACCGCCGCCCTGTTGAGCGGGGTCCTCGATATCCGACCGGTGATCACCCACCGCATGAAGCTGGAAGATTATGAAGAAGCATTCGAGATCATGAAAGCCGGACAGTGCGGGAAGATCATTCTTTATCCCTAAAAATGAGGTGAGGCCATGAATGATTTGCTGGAACAGGTTTTAGGCGAAAAGATTGACGAGCTGAAAAATAAAAAGCTGTTTCGCGAACTGACAGTTTTACAGAGCGCGCAGGGCCCCCATGTAACAATCAACGGTCGCGATGTGATCAACCTGGCTTCGAACAACTACCTGGGCCTGGCCACCCATCCAAAAATAATCGATGCCGCCGTGAGAGCAACGAAGGAGCTTGGGGTAGGCTCCGGCGCGGTACGGACGATCGCGGGGACCCTGCAGATCCACCAGGAGCTCGAAGAGAAACTGGCCCGGTTCAAGCAGACCGAAGCGGCGCTGGTATTTCAATCGGGATTTACCTGCAACATGGGCGTGATCGAACCTTTGCTTTCACCGGAAGATGTGATCATCAGCGATGAACTGAACCACGCCAGCATCATTGACGGAATCAGGCTAAGCAAGGCCGCGCGGCGGATTTACCCGCACAGCGATATGGATGCCCTGGAAAAGCATTTGCAGGAATGCGCCGGTTACCGCCTCCGGCTTATTGTCACCGACGGCGTTTTCAGCATGGACGGCGATATCGCCAGGCTGCCGGAGATAACCGAACTGGCCGAAAAATATAATGCCGCGGTGATGGTTGATGACGCTCACGCCAGCGGCGTTCTGGGGCGGCGGGGGCGGGGAAGCGTGGACCATTTCAACCTGCACGGCCGGGTTGATATCCAGGTGGGCACCCTCTCCAAGGCCATAGGAGTGCTGGGCGGCTATATCGCCGGCAGCAGGAAATTGATCAATTGCCTGATCCACCGGGGCCGGCCATTTCTATTCAGCACCTCGCACCCGCCCGGAGTAACCGCCGCCAATATCGCCGCCCTGGAGGTAATGCAGGAAGAAAATCTTCAGGAAAAGCTGTGGGAAAATGCCGCCTACTTCAAGAAGGGGCTGAAACAGCTGGGCTTTAATACCGGGCAGAGCGAAACACCAATCACCCCGGTGATCATCGGAGACGGGGCCAGGGCCATGGCCTTTAGCGATGCCCTTCTCGAAGAAGGGGTCTTCTGCACCGGTATCGGCTACCCCACGGTCCCCGAAGATAAATCGCGGGTCCGGACCATTGTCACGGCAGCACATACCCGGGAAGACCTGGAGCAGGCTCTCGAGGCCTTTGCCAGGGTAAAGGAGAAACTGCAGGTATAGGTTGCAGGCTTAAGATTCACCACTTCGAAGGGCTTCTCTGAAGCCGCGATGGGCGGCATATCTGAGCAGAAGGTGCAGGCATTCGTGCTTGGGCACGAAAAAATAATCATTTTCTGCCGGCAGGCCGGCGTAGTAAGCTTTCGCCTGCGGATGTTTTTTTAGAAAAATAGCCAGCCAGTATGCAAATTTCCTCTGGCGGTCGAAGAGATCGTCAAAGTCCAGCCGGTGCAAATGATAGGCCAGCGCCCCGGGATCGTAGCGCATCGGCAGGCCCGCCCTGTAGAGCCTGTAGCCCAGCTCGATATCCTCGCAGGAGGCCTCGCGAAAGTCCTCGTCAAAGCCGCCGGCTTTGAGCACCCAGGCGCGCGGCAGGGAGAGGTTGCCGGTGATAAAAAAAGCAAAATTGACGTTCTCGTGGTCGGAGATCTGCTCATATGGAAAATAGTAGTGGTCAATAAGGGCTCTAATTTCAGGCCGCAGCTCGATCTCCGGGGACCAGGCGATACGGCCCAGCACGGCGCTGTCTCCAAAGCGCCCGTGCATGGCCCGGTGCCGGGCCAATAGATCGGGGGCGGCAAGGCAATCGTCATTTAAAAAGAGGACAATCCGCCCCGCAGCCCTCCTCAAGGCGGCATTACGCGCCGCTGCCGGACCTCGCCTTTCCTGCGCAAGACAATCAAAGGGAAAAGAGAAAGAAAGGGCGCTCTTCGTCAGCGCCGCCATGGTATCGTCGGTGGAGCCGTCATCGGCGACAATGACCTCAAAGGGCCGCCCTTCCTTTTCCTGCCTGTCTAGAGAATGCAGCACCCGCACAAGCGACTGGCGGCGGTTGCAGGTAGGGATAATCACGCTGATCAAATCTGCTGCGCCGGACATGGTCTAGCTCTGCCTCCCCTTTTCGTTTGTCACTTCCGCCCGCTTCCGGCGATGCCAGTCCAGCGTCCTCTGCAGGCCCTCTTCGAGGGGGACGGCAGGCCGGTAATTCAAGAGACGCCTCGCCGCAGAAATATCCGGCACCCGCCGGGGAACATCTTCATAAGAGAAGCCGTAAAATTCTTCATAGGGTTGAAAGATTAGCCCCCCCTCGCTCCCGGAAAGGCGGATAATGAGGCGGGCGAGATCAAGAATGGAAATCTCCTTGTCGGTGCCGAGATTTATGATGTGTCCTACAGCCGCCGGAGCCTCCCCTGCGGCAATCGTCCCCGCTACAATGTCGTCGATATAAGTGAAGCAGCGTGTTTGCCGGCCGTCGCCGTGGACTGTCAGCGGTTTTCCTTCGAGGGCCTGCTTGATGAAGCAGTTGGCCACCCCCCCGTAAACAGAGCTGTCTCCATGGGGGCCGTAGACATTGAAATAGCGCAGGATGACCACCGGCAGCCCTCGCGCGGCGTAGCCCAGGCAGAGATGCTCGGCGGCGCTCTTGGAGATGGCGTAGCACCAGCGGCTGGTCAAGGATGATCCGTAGAGGCGATCCGCACTCTCGTTAAAGGGAAGAACGCTGCTCTTCCCGTAAACTTCCGAGGTGGAGGTAAATACTATTTTGCGGCGGTGAAGCTGTGCCAGCCGCAGCAGCATTGCGCCCTGGCAGACGTTTGTTTCGATTACCCTGACCGGATCTTCTACATAGCGTTTTACCCCAACCACGGCGGCAAGATGATAGATTAACGCTACCTGCTTGATTATTTCAGCCAGGCCGCTCACAGCATCAAGAGGGCCGGGGAGCCCGTGAAAAGAGCGATCTTTACTGAGTTCATGAAAGCGTTCCTCTTTCCCTGAACTGAAGTCATCAATCCCCCAGACCTCTGCTCCCCGGTTCAGCAGCGCCTTGCAGAGATGGAACCCGATGAAACCGGCTGCCCCCGTAACCAGGCACTTCATCTTCCCACCTCCGCTCCTATTCCTACTCCCCGGTAATCGATGCCCAGCGCAGCCATCTCGGAGGGTTCAAAAAGATTTCTCCCATCCACAACCAGCGGGTTGGCCAGGCAGCTTTTCAGCTTCGCCGGGTTGAGATCCCGGTACTCAGGCCAGGCAGTCAGTATGAGCAGGGCATCTTTCCCTTCGGCGGCCTCGTAGGGGGACGAAGCCCACCTCAGGTCAGGCAAAAAAGCGCTCATCTGCCGCGGCCAGCTCATCATGCCGAGCAACGGGTCGTGAACGGTGACTTCAGCCCCCGCGAAAACGAGCTGCTCAATTACAGGCAGGGTGTGGGTTTCTCGAAGATCATCTGTGCCCGGCTTGAAGGAAAGTCCCAGCACCGCAATCTTTTTTCCTTTAAGCTCGCCCAGGTTCTCTTTCAGCCTGGAGACAACCAGGTAGCGCTGCCTTTGATTGATATACAAGGCTGCTTCCAGGAGAGGCGCCTCCTCCCCGGCATCCTGGAACTGGCCAATGAGCGAGCGCAGATCCTTCTCCAGGCAGGGGCCGCTGAAACCGGCGCCCGCTTCCAGAAAAGAGGGTCCAATACGGGGATCCAGGCCTAGCCCCTTGCTGACAACCCTGATATCGCCGCCGCTCTTCTCACAGAGACATGCCAGCAGGTTAATAAATGAAACTTTCAAAGCCAGAAAAGCATTGGCCCCGTACTTGATCATCTCGGCATTCTCCCAGCCGGTTTTAATCACCGGGACATGCGGCGGAGCGTAGACCCCGGCCACGATCTCCGCCGCCTCCGGTTCAGCCGAGCCGATAATGATGCGCGAAGGATGCCAGAAATCATCAACCGCCGAGCCCTCAGACAAAAATTCGGGATTCGATACAATCACCGCCTTTTCCGAAAGGCGCTGCTGCTGCAGCAGCCGGCTTAAGCGGCGGGCCGTGCCCACGGGCACCGTGCTCTTCACCGCGATGATCGCCCGTTTCTGCACAGCCCTGGCCACCGCGGTAACCGCATTTTCCACCTGGAGCAGCTCTGTCCTGCCGCCCGGCAGGGAGGGAGTGCCGGTACAGATGTAGGCCAGGTCAACCTTTCTTAAGCGCTCAATTTTGCCGGTAAACTCAAGCAGCTTGCATTTCAACCCGGAACGCACCAGTTCGGCAAGACCCGGTTCATAAAAAGGAATTATCCCTTTCTGCAGCTCCCTTATCCGGGCCGAATTCAGATCATAAGCAATGGTGTAATATCCTAAAGAGGCAAGACCGGCCGCCTGAACCAGGCCGACATGGCCGCCTCCTCCCACTATCCCCACAATAAGATCAGGCATAATCCTATCCACCTTCATAGTATTAATCAATAGCTATAATACGCGTATTACCGCCATGGGTTACCGGCACCGGAAAGAACTACAATACTGCAGTAAATGTTTTGTCTCATTCCCTTTCAGAGATGAACATTCCACAGGTGAAAAAGGTTGCGGTTAATGCTCATGCCGGAGTTGTTGAAATAGCGAAGCACATCGGCACAGCAAGGGCCGTCAAGAACCACAATCCCATTGATCAAGCCTAAATTGTACAGGCGGAGAGCCGCATCCAGGTTTAACGATCTTTCAGTAAACTGGTACGCGCAGAACTGGATATCAACATAGGGGGCAATGCGCTGTGAGAAGTGCCAGCAGCCTTTTTCCGGTCCGAAAAGGATGAACTGAGGGCGCGACTTTAAGTGCTCGAAACAGAGCCGGCGGATGGAGCGCAAGGCAACCAGGATCACTTCGCGGCAGGTTTCCGCATCATCAAGCCGGTACAGGGTGCAGCGGTCCGCCCGCCATCGATACAACGTCAGCGGAATTTTGTCAATGGCTTGAAGCATCAACAGGCGCACCCACAGGTCATAATCATAAGCTAGGCGGTACTGCGGGTCATAGCCGCCGGCAAGCTGGAAAAGTTTTTTTGAGTATATGGCCGAACCGTGGCACAGGTGTAGAGCATAGAACCTGTTGGCATAAATCTGGGCGCGCGTGCATACGGAATTGTACAGCTTCTCCACGGCGCGCAGCTCCAGTTCCGAAAAGCTCTTCTTACCGGGCAGGCACTCGATCAAGGAAAAGAGGGCGGCAATATGGGGGTAGATACGAAGATAACGCTCCTGCCTTTCCAGCCTTTCCGGTAAGCTCATATCACCGGTATCCTGCACCGCAATCCAGCTGCCCCGCGCATTCTGCACGGCAAGGTTCAAAGCGGCGGCGGGGCCGCTGTTATGATCCAGTTGAATTAAGCGAATACGGCGATCTTTGAATTGCTCCAGTATTTTACCGGTAGAGTCGGTAGATCCGTCATTGACGATAATAAACTCAAAATCCCGGTAGCTTTGCTCCAGAATGCTTTTCACGGTATCCTCCAGGTAATCCTCACCGTTAAAAACAGCCATGACCACTGAAATTTTCATGGATTAAGTCAAGACCCTCCGATCAAAACCGGGACATACCAGAGCGTTAAGCGGCCTCTTTCCAGTCCCCATAGACCGCCCCGGGCTTGCGGCCTGGATGGACCTTATCCGTCAATGATAAGTTATGAAAGTTTCCCGGGAAGGTTCCTGTTCGCTCCCTTTAGCAAGAGATTGCTTTATTGACAGAACGGCAGTTATTTTATACAATTAATTAAAACGACCGTCCGGTCGGGTATAGGTCCGGGTTAGCGCATGATTGAAGAAAAAAATAACCTAAGAGGGCATGAGACCAGGGCGGCAATTCTCAATGCCGCCGCGGCATGCTTTGCCGGGAAAGGCTATGCCGGAACAGGCGTTGCCGAAATCTGCGAGCGCGCCGGGATCAGCAAGGGCGCCCTCTATTACCATTTTGAAAGCAAAGAAGCCATCTTTTTGGAGCTGGTCGATGTCCAGCTTACCGAACTTGAAAAGACTCTGGAGAACACCGCCCGTAATGCCGTGAATATTCCCGCGAGCCTGCTCCGCCTTTCACACCTTATGCAAGGCCTTATTCAATCGGATTATACGCGGGCAGGCATATTCCTGGAAATCTGGGCTCAGGCAAGCCGCAACCAGATCGTGCGCAGGGCTACTCTCGCCACCTTTCAGCGATTCGAGAAGATCTTCACCATGCTGATCCGGCGGGGAATTGACGAAGAGACGCTTGAACCGGTCGATCCCGGTGCCGCGGCCCGGGCTATCCTCGCCATCGCCAGCGGCATCTTTATGCGCAGCCTGCTCGCCCCCCATGAAGACGATTGGGGCAAAGTTACCGAGCAAAGTATCAAGATCCTGATTAACGGATTAGAGCGGAGGTCGATTTAGATGATATTGGTAACGGGGGCTACGGGGCATATCGGAAATGTCCTGGTCAGGGAGCTGGTTGCAAGGGGCGAAGAGGTGAGAGCCCTGGTCTTGCCGGGCGAATCCTGTGATTCCCTGAGCGGGCTGCCTATCGAAATGGTGGTTGGGAATGTCCTCGATCCCGGCACCCTGGATCGATGGATGAGAGGGGTAAAGCTGGTTTATCACCTTGCCGGGATCGTCTCCATTATGCCCGGTGACGAGGAGATTATGTACCGGGTGAATGTTGAAGGGGCGCGGAACGTAGCCCGGGCAGCTCTGAAAGCAAAGGTAAAAAGAATGATCCATACCGCTTCCGTTCACGCTTTTAGAAGAGAGCCGAAGGGCGTAACCATGGATGAAAAGACCCCCATGGCCCTGGACGGTGCCGCCGGAGCCTATGACCGGACCAAGGCCGAGGGGGTGCAGGCGGTGCTGGAAGTGGTCAGCGAAGGCCTCGACGCCGTCATCGTCTGCCCCAGCGGGGTGATCGGCCCATATGACTACTTCAATTCAGAGATGGGAGAACTGCTAAAAACCTTTGCTGACTCGAAAATACATTTCATCATTAACGGCGCCTACGATTTTGTTGATGTCCGGGATGTAGTGCAGGGAATGATCCTGGCCGCAGAAAAGGGCCGCACCGGTGAAAAATATATTCTCTCCGGAGAGCAGGTCACCCTGCGGTGGCTTCTGAAAAAAACACAGCAGATCGCCGGACTGCGCTCTCCCTCGATGGTGCTGCCCTTTAATTTGGCTCTTTTTTTCTCAAAGTACACCCATCATTTCTATCGCCTGTTGAAAAAAACACCGCAATTTACCACCTACTCGCTGCTGACTGTCTCTGAAAATTCCCGGTTTTGCCGGGCTAAATCTGAAAAAGAGCTCGGTTACCGGGCCCGCCCCCTGGAAGAATCAATCCGGGATTACCTGGCCTGGCGAAGCGAATATTACCAGAAATACTACGGGAAAAAAGCAGGCAAAGCAAAATCCCGCTCCTGGAAAGAGGGCAAAGCCGAAAACCCGGGCTAGGTAACTGAGGCTAGGGCAGTTGAAATTCCATGGCCCAAATCTCTGTTGATGCCGGCATATCTTCTTTACTTACAGTAATGCTGCTCCCTTTTTCACAGACCGGGTATGGCAAATCTTGATTTAAAAAATCTTGCAATGATCCCAGGTTATGATCGCCGTAATACCCGGTGCGGTAATGCATGGGTATGACCACCGCCGGTTTTAACCCTTCCATTACCTGTTGGATTGCTTCGTAGGGGAGGGTGTAATGACCTCCTACTGGAATTAAGAGCAGGTCCACCGGCCCGATCTGCTCCATTTCATCCGGACCCAGCGGGTGCCCCAGGTCCCCGGCATGAGCCAGCCGCAGCCCGGCAATCTCAAAGACGAAGATGCTGTTCTTGCCCAGCCAGCTTCCGCTGCTGGAATCATGATATGTGTTTACCGAGTAGATTCGGGCAAAACCGTCGTCTTCTTCTACTTGCTGCCATTCACCGTCCGGGCTTAATCCAAGGAGCACCCTGGCTCCGCGGCCTCCTTCGGCATAGTCATGGTCAAAGTGGTGGTGGCTGATTGTCACCAGGTCAACGGGGAGGTCAATCCGGCCGTAGCCCAGCTCCGGGCGGTAGGGGTCAACCAGAATTTTTTTGTCTGCTTCCATCAAGAAAGCCGACTGGCCGTAATAGGTGAGGACTACGGAGGCAGTCTCTGCTTCTCCGCTGTTTTCCGGTTTATCGCCAGCCTCTTCCTCTTGAACTTCCGGCAGCACGGCGCATCCTCCGGTAAAGAGAAGCAGGGCCAGGAAAAGCGCACCCAGGGGCAGAAAAATTTTTGCCGCCATGCACGGCACCCTCTTTCCCGCAATCCTTACTTATATTTATTTCCCACCAGGGAATTTATTCAGCAAATAAAGGAAATGCGAGAAATAGGCAATCCCCTTAGTTTCCCAATTCTCCCTAAAACCCCCTTTGAAAAAGGGGGTTTTTAAACAGCTATCCCCGTGCATTTATTGTTTTCAACCTGAGGGCGAAGCCCAAGGCTTCCACAAACTCCCCCCTTTGAAAAAGGAGGGCCGGGGGGTTTAAAAAAAAAGAGGACTTAATAAAAGGCTGTTGCCGGTGAAAAAGTTGGGCGGCCTCATGGACCGCCCTACAGACAGCTGCCGCGCGAAAACTCCATTATAGAAAAGCGGCGCTACGACTCTATTTATTTTTAGGTTTAACGGAAAAAGACATGGTTTCCGATAACGGTGGTCACCGGCTGCATCCGCACCCACTGGTTGTTCGTCTTGGCCGGATTGTAGAATCCCGTTGCTCCATTGGAGGGATCCCAGCCGTTGAGCGCATCCTGCACCGCGCGGTTTGCGCTTTCACTGGCCGGAAGATTAATCCTGCCGTCCTGCACCGGCGAATACTGGTAGAAACCTCCCCAGACCTGCAGGATCACACCCCGGACCGTGTTCGGATAGCGGCTGTCTTTGACGCGGTTTAGCACCGTTGCAGCAACTGCCACCTGCCCTACATAGGGTTCCCCCGCCGCTTCGGCGTGAACCAGGCGGGCAAAGAGGTCCAGATCCGCATTGGACAGGGACACTCGTCCGCCCCGCGAAACTGGAGAACTCCCACCGCCGGCCGGGATGGTCAAAATCTGTCCCGGATAAATCAAGTTGGGATTGGCCAGGTTGTTCGCCTGCGCAATCGCAGCTGCGGTTGAGCCGTATTTTTGGGCAATCCGCCAGAGGGATTCTCCCCGGGCCACTTTGTGCTTATTCGGTATCGACAACTTTTGTCCGCTGTAGATCAGGTTGGGATTGGCCAGGTTATTGGCCTCCGTTATAGCCGCGACCGTAGTGTCGTATTTTTGGGAGATAAGCCATACCGTTTCACCCGGGACTACGGTATGACTCAGCGCCGCTTCAACTACCCCCGAGCCGAGCAGCAGAAGAGCCATCGCCATGAGCAAAACTCTTTTGAATGGTTTGAACATTAAGTAAAACCTCCTCTTTTCCGCCTCCGGGGTTAGCTGGCGGGTTAGGGACGGGAGTTATCCCCTCGCATTAAAAAAATGCGATTCACCCCAGGTTCCGGTTTCCCCGTAGTTTCCATTCGGCGTTATGTTAAGAACGATTATAGATAAAAAAAATAAGCCTGGCAAACAGGCCTATTCAAGCTCTAAAATAATCTTTGTTAAGATTATATAACATTATGTTAACATCTTATCATTTTTAGACTTTCTCGCGCAGATGGTAAATTAGGAGAAGTTCCGTTAATATTATCCGATAATGCCCCGGTAATGGCGGAGGCTGTTCAGGGCCATGCTCTTTCGATCCATCAGCACCGCTATGAGGTCGAAGCGGCAGGCAAGCTCGCGGCCAAAGCGCGACTGCATGTAGAACCGGGCGGTTTTTTTCAGGCGGTTAAGCTTCTCCGGGGTGACGGATTCCGCAGGAATGCCGAATGAACTTCCTGTACGGGTGCGCACCTCAATGAAAACCAGGGTGCTGCCTTGATAAGCGATGAGATCAATCTCGCCGTAAGGACTGCGGAAATTAGCCTCGGCTACCCGGTATCCCCTGCGCTGCAGGTAGCTTCGGGCAGCTTCTTCTCCCGCCCTTCCCACCTGCTGGCGCCGCCGGGTCAAGAGAGCTCTCCTTCCCGGCTGCCGCAGCTGCGAAAAGAGCGGCGGTGTTCCGGACAGGTCCCGCAGCGGGCCAGGGCCAGGAGGTGCTCCCGCGTAGCGTAGCCCTTATTCCGGTCAAAGCCGTATTCAGGGTAGCGCCGGTGCAGATCGAGCATGATCCGGTCCCTGGTCACCTTGGCCACCACCGAGGCGGCGGCAATGGAAAGGGAGAGGGCGTCGCCTCCCGGGATAGCTTTCTGCGGCATGTCCATATCTCGAATGGGAAAACCGTCCACCAGCACCACTTCGGGCCTGGGAGAAAGTTCCGAAAGAGCACGGCGCATAGCCTGCATGGTTGCTCCGAAAATGTTAAGCCGGTCAATCTCAGCAGCCGAGCATATGCCCACGGCGCAGCCCAGCGCAATTTCCCGGATGCGATCATAGAGCTCTTCCCGCCGCGCCGCGGTAAGCTTCTTGGAGTCATTAAGATAGTGAATCACTGTTCCCGGAGGCAAGATCACGGCAGCGGCTACTACCGGGCCGGCCAGGGGGCCCCTCCCGGCTTCGTCGACCCCGGCAATAAGCCTAATCCCCTGCCTGTAGAAAAGATTTTCTTCACCGAGCATTTTATGTAAACGGCTCTCTTCCCTCCGCCGGGTCTCTTCCCGGCGCAGCCAGCGCTCCAGCAGAAGGCGTGCTCCCCGGCGCCGGTCTGACTGCAGCAGTCTCTTCTCTTTAGAGCTCAGCCGGCCGCGCTTCTCCAGGTATGCAGCCAGCTCTTCCAAAGTCATCCTGTTGAAAAGCATTTTCATCCCCCTTCTCCCGGCCAGTTAGTTAACTCGGTGCCAGGCACCGAGTTAACTAACTTGGGGGTTCTTCCAGGGTAAGGCGGCCCAGGTTTCCTGTTCCGTAATCGCGCAGTAAAATCGTCGCCGCGCGGTCGAGATCAATCTTTCCTTGCGGAAGAAGGCAGCCGCGGGCGGTCCCGATTTGACGAAGCATGGCCTCGGGAGCAGCCTGCTGCAGCCCGTCATAGCGCCGCTGCAGCCGCGCCACTTCACCCCGTTCCAGGCAAAGGCGAAGCAGCCAGATTGCCGTCTGCTGGGGGTCAACTCTGCCCGGCGGCAGCGCTCCGATTGCCGCCAGCGGATAAATTGTTTCCGGTGAAAGGAGAGGCGGCAGGACGCCCGGTGTGTCCAGGAGCTCTACTCCGGGTATCAGCCTGAACCACTGCCGCCCCCTTGTAATGCCGGGCTGATCGCCGGTTCGGGCTGCCGACCTGCCGGCGAGATAATTGATCAGGGTAGATTTACCCACATTGGGAATTCCGACAATCACGAGGCGCAGCGGTCTTTTCAAACGGCTGCGGCGAAGCCGCCGCCCCTGGGTTTCAAGGCAGTTTAAAAAGGATCTGAGAGTCCGGGGCAGGTGCACGCTTGAGAGCATGGCCTGAACCCCGCTCTCCTGGAAATATAAAAGCCACCGGGAGTTCACTTCATCTTCTCCCCGGTCGGCTTTATGCAGCAATATCAATCTCTCTTTATGTCTACAGAGACGGAGGAGCTCCGGGTTGCGGCTGCTCGCGGGAGCCCGCGCGTCGATCAGCTCAGCTACAAGGTCAACCAGCCCCAGGTCCTCTTCAAGCCGGCGCATGGCTCGAGCCATGGTCCCGGGGTACCACTGGGTACTCTTCAATTGGCTGCCGCCTTGCCAACGAGTAATTTTGTTTCTCCGGGAGGCCAGAAAACCAGGCAGGCCCGCCCCTTGATCCGTTCCATGGAAACAAGCCCGACCCGCGGATCCCGGCTGTCCATACTGTCCCGGCGGTGGTCTCCCATCAGAAAAAAGTAATGCGGAGGGATTTCCACGGGACCGTAATCCTGGTAATCGGTTTGACCCATCAGGTAAGGTTCTTCCATAAGAACGCCGTTGCGATAAACCTTTCCGCCGCGGATCTCGATGGTGTCGCCACCGACTCCGATGACCCGCTTGATGAAGTCTCTTCCTGTATGACTGTCAAAAACCACGATATCACCGCAGTCCGGTTCACGGAAGCGATATGAGATCTTGTCTACAATCAGCCTGTTGCAATCATCAAGGGTGGGATACATCGATTTGCCGTCGACAACAAATACCTCGATGATAAAGAAGCGGATCAGCAAGGCCAGAGCGACCGCAACGGCAATAGAGCGGATCCATTCCCAGGTCTCTCTTGAAAAGCTCATGCAATAACGCCATCCTTCCTTTTAATAGCGGATCTCGCGTATCCTCGCCGCCCGGCCTGTCCTCCGTCGCAAATAATATAGCCTGGCCCGGCGGACCCGGCCCCTCTTGACCACTTCGATCCGGCTGATGGAGGGAGCATGGACCGGAAAAATCCGTTCCACCCCGATCCCGTAGGTTACCCGGCGCACGGTAAAGGTTTCTCTCAAGCCCCGGCCTTGCCGCCTCAGAACCACACCTTCAAAAACCTGGATCCGTTCACGGCCTCCTTCAACCACCCTTACATGGACCCGTACCGTATCCCCGGGTCCAAAGGGGGGTATATCTTCTTTAAGATACTGTTTTTCAACCTCTTTTATTAAATCCATTGTTTGCGCCTCCCTAACATGAGTTTAACATATGCTCTGTTCATTAGAAACCGGCCCATACTACACTGCCGGCAAATGCATTTTTTCCCTACAGTTTCATTTCCTTCAAGAGACGGCGATCTTCAGGCGAGAGTGCCGCCTTCTCGAGCAAATCCGGCCGCCGCTGCCTGGTCCGGAGCAGCGCCTGCTTCCGCCGCCAGCGGGCGATGGCTGCATGATCACCCGACAAGAGCACCGGCGGCACCGCCATCCCCCGGAAGACAGGCGGCCTGGTATAATGTGGGTACTCCAGCAGGAAACCGCTGAAAGATTCCTCAGCCACGCTCGCCTCTTCCAAAAAACCCGGCAGCAGCCGGACCACGGCATCGACAACTACCGCCGCAGCCAGTTCGCCTCCGGTAAGAATGTAATCGCCGATGGATATTTCATCGTCCACCAGTACCTCCCTGACCCTCTCGTCAACACCCTCGTAGCGGCCGCAGATCAGCAGAAGCCGCTTCTCGCCGGAGAGCTCCCGGGCAATCTCCTGGTTAAAGGTGCGTCCCTGCGGGGTGAGCAGGATAACCCGGGCCCGGCTTCCCCCGCTGCGCTCCTGCAGGGTTTCCACCGCCTTGAAAAGGGGCTCCGGCTTGAAAACCATGCCCCTGCCGCCGCCATAGGGGGCGTCATCGACCTGGCGGTGCCGGCCGGAAGCAAAAGAGCGCAAGTCAATTATCTCTATCTCCACCAGGCCCCGTTCTACCGCCCTCCGGATCATGCTCTCGCCAAAAGGGCCCTCCAGCATCCCGGGAAAAATGGTCAAGATCTCAATCTTCATGGCTTACAGCTCCAGCTCCATTAATCCCTCGGGAGGATCGGCAATGATCCTTCCCCCGGAGAGATCGATTTCCCGTACCATCGCTTTAACCGCCGGCAGCAAAAACTCTTTCTCCCCCGGCAGCTCCCGCTTGATGAGATAAAAGTCATGGGCCGCGCCCGGGATAATATTTATAACCTGCCCCAGGCACTCCCCGGCAGTATTATACACCTTTAAACCGATCAACTGGTCGTAATAATAACTGCCGGCAGGCAGAACTACCCTCTCTTCGGGGCGGATCAAGATCCAGGCGCCGCGCAAGGCTGCCGCCTCTTCGCGCGTGTCGATGCCGGCAAACTTGATCAGCCAGAAACGGCCGTAAAGAGAAGCTTCCTCCACCGCAAAGCGCCGTACGGCGCCGCGCAGTTCACAGGCAACCTCTTTCAGGTCGTAGCAGCGCTCCGGAAAATCAGTGGTGGGAAGCACCTTTAACAGGCCCGCCGTTCCGTGCGGCGCCAGGACCCGGCCCACGGCCACACCGGGCTTGCCTGTGCCTGCCCCGTTTTTCACGGCACCACTTCCACCAGCACCCGTTTATTTTCCTTCGCCGCCGCCGCGTTGACCACTGCGCGGATAGCTTTCACGATCCGGCCCTGCCTGCCGATTACCTTTCCTATATCCTCAGGCGCAACCCGCAGCTCCAGGGTATTTACCCTCTCGCCTTCCACCAGGTGCACTTCCACCTGGTCGGGTTCGTCAACCAGTGCGCGTGCAATATGCTCCAGCAGCTGTTTCATAACAGCCCCACCTCGGAATTCCTAAATATTGTCTACACTACGGTAGACGGAAAGTGCTGATAAAGATGAGCTTTCGTTACAACGAGCTATTTGGAAAAACCGGCTTTTTCAAAGATCAGCTTGACCGTATCTGAAGGCCTGGCGCCCCGTGAAAGCCACAACTCCGCCTTTTCCCGGTCTATTTTAAATGTTGAAGGCTTCGTGGTGGGGTTGTAATAACCGATCTCTTCGATAAACCTGCCGTCCCGGGGAAAGCGGGAATCGGCCACCACGATCCGGTAAAAAGGTTTTTTCTTCGCGCCCATTCTCTTCAGCCTGATGCGCACTGCCATTCTATCACCTCCGCTGCTTTAAACATAACATAACTGTAAATGTAAAGTTGGCCCTAGAAAAAAGGGAAGCCCCCTTTTCTCTTACCTTTCTTGAAACGTTTAAGCCCTTTCTTCTCCAGGGAGCCCATCTGCTTAAACAGCTTCTGCATCTGCGCAAACTGCGCCAGCAGCCTGTTGACGTCCTGAACCGTGGTCCCGCTGCCACTGGCGATGCGGCGCCGCCGGCTGCTGTTGATGATGGACGGCCGCCGGCGCTCCTCCGGCGTCATCGATGTAATCACCGCCTCGATGCGCTTGAACTGCTTCTCATCAACTGATAGATTGCGCATCTCTTTCGGCAGCTGCGCTGACGGCAGCATGGCCATAATCTCCTCAAGAGAACCGATTTTGCGCATCTGCTGCAGCTGCTCCCGGAAATCATCCAGGGTAAACTCCTGGCGGCGAAGCTTCTTTTCCAGTTCCCGCGCCTTCTGCTGATCAAAACCGGCTTCGGCCTTCTCGATAAGGGTAAGAACATCGCCCATCCCCAGTATCCGCGAAGCCATCCTTTCGGGATGAAAGGGTTCCAGGGCATCGAGCTTCTCTCCCACCCCGGCAAATTTGATCGGGCAGCCAGTCACCGCGCGCACCGAAAGAGCCGCTCCCCCACGGGTATCACCGTCCAGCTTGGTCAGGATAACCCCAGTCAGGCCGAGCGCCTCGTGAAAACTGGCGGCGGCATTCACTGCATCCTGGCCGGTCATGGCATCGACTACCAGGAGCAGCTCCGCCGGCTTCAACTGCGCCTTGATCTCTTTCAGCTCATCCATCATCGCGGCGTCGAGATGAAGCCTGCCGGCGGTATCCAGGATCACCGGATTGTGCCCCTCCCTTTCGGCAAAGCGCAGCGCCTCCCGGCAAATCTTCACCGGGGCGGCGCCCTCCATTCTGAAGCAGGGAAGCCCCGCCGAATCGGCGAGCACCTGCAGCTGCTCGGGCGCCCCGGGGCGATAGGTATCCGCCGCCACCAGGAGCGGGCTGCTCCCGCTGCGCTTCAAGTTCAGGGCCAGTTTCACCGCCGTGGTGGTTTTCCCGGACCCTTGCAGGCCGGCCAGCATGACCACGCCCGGCGAGCCTGCTGTATTGATCTTGCTCTGCTGGCGCCCCATCAGGGCGGTCAACTCGTCGTGCACAATTTTCACAACCTGCTGCCCCGGTGTAAGGCTCTGCCGGACTTCTTCGCCGATGGCCCTCTCCCTGACGCCGGCGACGAAGTCTTTGACCACCTTAAAGTTTACATCGGCCTCCAGCAGGGCCAGGCGGATCTCCCGCAAGGCCAGGTCAACATCTTTCTCGCTTAACTTGCCCTTTCCCCGCAGCTTGCGCAGCGTATTCTGTAATTTTTCGGCCAGGTTTGCGAACATGGCTCTCTCCTAATGTTTACTGTTCATTTTTCCGCCGCAGTTCACTGATAATCTCCTTCAGCCGCTGCAGATCTGCAGGGCCCGGCGGCTGCTCCAGGATGCGGGCTGCTTCCTGCAGCAGCCTCTGCTGAAAACAGAATAGATCATAGAGGCCCAGCTTCTCTTCAAAGCTCTCGATGGCTTTCAAGGCCCTCTGGATCAGGTCGTGAACCGCCTGCCTGCTGATCCCGTATTCGGCGGCAATCTCCCCCATGGAAAGGTTGTCGCTGAAATAGAGCTGCAGCACCTCCTGCTGGCGCGTGGTCAGCAGGGAGCTATAAATATCATACAAAAGATTAATCCGGTTTAGCTTATCAAGCATAGCCCCTCTGTAAAGGTTTTGTCCTTTACGGACAATAGTGTAGCAGAATAAAAGGGAAAAAGCAAGGAGGCGTGTAAGCGAAACCTTCTGCTTGCACGCGGTATTTTTATTGTTTTCCTGTACGCCCTCGGGCGGCTCATGAGCCGCCCCTACAGCTTTGCGCGAAATTTACTGCTTGATGGTACAGGTTTGGGCGGGCACAAGGCCCGCCCCTACAATTTTACACCCGAAGGATTGGTTGGAAGAGGCAGCGGTGAAGAGATCCTTCGCTGCGCTCAGGATGACACAAAAAAAGCTCAGGATAACACTAAAGGTATTTTGCTTTAAACCAGGTATTTGTGTTGCTTTCCGGTACGTTTTTGGGCGGCTCATGAGCCGCCCCTACAGCTTTGCGCGAAATTTACTGCTTGATGGTACAGGTTTGGGCGGGCACAAGGCCCGCCCCTACAATTTTACACCCGAAGGATTGGTTGGAAGAGGCAGCGGTGAAGAGATCCTTCGCTGCGCTCAGGATGACACAAAAAAAGCTCAGGATAACACTAAAGGTATTTTGCTTTAAACCAGGTATTTGTGTTGCTTTCCGGTACGTTTTTGGGCGGCTCATGAGCCGCCCCTACAGCTTTGCGCGAAATTTACTGCTTGATGGTACAGGTTTGGGCGGGC
>FZPS01000216.1_pt352 | contig 29235 bp, 26 predicted proteins | sample 1817821 | NCBI WGS metagenome assembly FZPS01 (sample SAMEA104158645, study PRJEB21678) | metagenome | place: Germany | collected 2015-04-21
TTGGTAGACACTCAGGACTTAAAATCCTGTGAACATTGCGTTCGTGCGGGTTCAAGTCCCGCCCGGAGTACAAAACAAAGGACCTTCTTATTCACTTCGAATAGGAAGGTTTTTTTATTCCCTAAACCTTCCCAGAACGTTCTCGATTTGTTTAGTTGTTTAGTCGTTTAGTTGTTGAGGTGTTGAGTTGTTAAGGTGTTTTTGTCTGAATCAGGATTCTCAGGATTTAAAAGATTAATAGGATGCAAAGCCCTTATGGATTGACAATGCTTCAATAACCGAGAATATTGCTATATTCGACAATGCTTCAATCTTCGACAAATGCAAGTCCCAGAGGGGCGACATATTGGTATCGTCTGCTTTTCTTTTTGAACTATGATTGAATGATTTAAAATGATTCTAATGATGACTGACGCAAATAACTCCTCATTCCTAATTCCTAACTCCTAATTCAAAGATTAACATCTCTCTTAATTATATCTTAAAATCACCTTGTTTTACACCCAATTAACGGCCTAAAATTTAAGGATTACAACCTCTGTAAAATGGATTAATAAGACGGTCTGTTTTCGTCGAGAGTTAGTAAAATGCTCTTTTGCGACGGTTTGCTAACTTCCCAATTCATTTTGAAAACATCGGGAAATAATACCCCAATCTCTCGGTGATATTGGCGTTTATAAGAAATTTGAAATTTTGGTTACAGGGCGTGCCTATTTATGGCAAGGGCTAAAATCAAGAAATAGGGCTTTTAAGAATTGCCTTCGATTAATTGTTAATTTAAATCTTGAGAAACTCTTTGAATTAGGGCTGATACCCTCAGGAATTAAAGAGCTATTTCTGGAAACACATAAGATATTATCTAATAATTGAGAAAACACAAGCTCATCCCTGCTCTCCTTTATAGAAAACAAGAAGCCTCCGCTTAGAATAAGCGTAAGAATCGCAAGGATTAATCCGTAAATTATATTTATCTCAATCATCATTCTTTGATTTAATATAAGGCAGGTTTATTCCCACCAATCAATATGCAAACATACAACAAAAATCTCTTATAACCAAACCATTACAAAAGAATATCTAATAGAAATCTCCCCATTTTCACTCTTATCGGAAGATAATTTATTATTCCTCGATAATAGTCGTTTTTAACTCCACATATTTTTGGTGTTTGGTATTTGATTTTTGGTGTTTGAACCCGGATTAATTGTCTTTTTTTGTCTGAACCGCAGATATAATGGATAAGAACGGATGAAACGGATGCAAAGCCCTTATGGATTGTTCTCTTCTTCTTTGAACTCGGATTACTCAGATTATCAGATGACCCTGACGGCTGACGCGTATATGATTTTACTGCATCAGCCAAGTCCTGAAGGGACGGTATTATGGTAGCGTAGAATGTTGATGCGTTGATTTGTTGATGCGTTTGGTTGTTCTTTTGTCTAATCACCACCTCCTCGCTTTGCGATATATAAACTTCCATAAAAGCCCGTTAGGGCTGGCTATTATGGTAGCAAAAGATAACACCCACACTCTCTCCCAAACCCCGTAGGGGTGACAATTATGGTTGCAATTTAAAAAATACTCATTATAATTTGGCAGACTTGAAAAACTATTTCTAACTTTGTGGTCTGCTTTCACAAAGGGTTTAAAAGGGGATTTCCTCCCTTTGGAAACAAGAAAAACGAATAATGAGAAGTCCCCTAAACTCTTATTCAATCTCAAACATCAATGGACAGACAATAATCAATAGAGAAAAGGTAAACACCAATAAAGAAAGAATAAACCTCACCAGCTTTCCAAAAGGAGTCTATATACTAAAAGTCATCACTGACAAGAATGTATACACCAGAAAGGTGGTGAGGAGTTAAGAGTTAGGAGTTAAGAGTTAGGAGTTAGGAGTTAGGAGTTAGGAGTTAGGAGTGAGTGGTTAGGAAAAGGTTGTGGTAAAGACTCCTATTAGCAAATATAGGAGTCTTTATTATTTGTATTATTATTGTATGGAAGACATTTGTCAATTCTTACCTTATAGAAGCTTCTCCACGTGAAATAGAGGGCAATAAGTAAGAATAATATACCGAAATAAGGGGCTATGGCCTTGAAATTGGCTGAGATGGCAATCTCCATGGCCAAAAGACCGAATAAGGTTGTGAATTTAATAACTGGATTAAGGGCTACTGAGGATGTGTCCTTGAATGGATCGCCTACTGTGTCGCCAATTACTGATGCATCATGGAGTAGAGTGCCTTTCTCCTGCATATCCACCTCTATTAGCTTCTTGGCATTATCCCAAGCTCCTCCCGAATTGGCCATAAAGACCGCTTGGAAAAGACCGAAGATTGCAATGGCTATAAGATAGCTTACAAAGAGTGAGACTGCATCCTCTCCCCCTATGCCTGAGGGTGAGGAAAGGCTGGCTATAGCTAGGGCAAAAAAGAATATTGCTATAAATATATTAAACATTCCTGTCTGTGCATAATGTGTACATATCCTTACCACTTCTATACTCTTGGCTTCGTCTGCCTTTTTGGGTGCATCTGGGTCGAGATTGATATGCTTTTTAATATATTCTACTGCCCTATAGGCTCCCGTGGTTACGGCCTGGGTGGAGGCTGCTGTAAACCAATATATAACTGCTCCTCCTAGGATGAAGCCTAGCAGAGTATAAGGATTGAGGAGGTTGAGTATGGAGCTTGGCTCTATGCCTAGCAGCTTATTGATTAGAAGCACTATTGAGAATATCATTGTGGTGGCTCCTACCACTGCCGTACCAATAAGTACCGGTTTGGCTGTTGCCTTAAAGGTATTCCCTGCCCCATCGTTGGCTTCCAAATAATACTTAGACTTTTCCCAATCGGGAGTAAAGCCAAAATCTCTTTCTATCTCTTGGTCTATATCCTCAATCTCTTGGATTAGGGATAGCTCATAAATAGATTGTGCATTATCGGTTACTGGTCCATAGGAGTCGACCGCTATGGTTACTGGCCCCATGCCCAACATCCCAAAGGCTACCAAACCAAAGGCAAAGATGGGAGAGTATACCATTATATCTCCTGGTATGGATAAGGAGACTAGATAGGCTATAAACATTAGGGCAACAAAGGCAAGCCCCGTCCAATAGGCTGAGAAATTGCCCGAAGCAAAGCCTGAGAGTATGGTTAGGGATGGTCCTCCTTCTGAGGATGCTTTTACTATCTCTTTGGTATAGGCGGACTTGGGTGAGGTAAACACCTTCGTTATCTCTGGAATTATGGCTGCTCCCAGGGTTCCGCAGCTAATGATTATGGAGAGTATCCACCATAGATTATTATAGCCCCCAATCTCTGGTATTAGGAAGTAGGAGATTATAAATGTGGTTATTATGGAGAAAATAGACGAAATCCATATTAGGCTGGTAAGTGGCTTTTCGAAGTCAATATCGTCCTTGCCCTCATATCTAAGCTTGGAATAGTATTCGTTGATAAAATAGGATAGCACTGAGGTTATAACCATTAATATCCTCATTGCAAATATCCATATTAGAAAGTCTCTTTGCACCTCAACGCTTGGTATGGCTAAAAGAATGAAGGTTATAAGGGCTACTCCCGTAACTCCATAAGTTTCGAATCCGTCTGCTGTTGGACCCACTGAGTCTCCTGCATTATCTCCTGTACAATCGGCAATAACTCCAGGGTTTCTTGGGTCGTCTTCTCCTATCTTAAACACCACCTTCATTAGGTCTGAGCCTATATCTGCAATCTTAGTAAAGATTCCTCCCGCAATCCTAAGCACTGTTGCGCCAAGGCTCTCCCCTATTGCAAAGCCTATAAAGCAGGCTCCAGCAAGATGGCCCGGGACCAAAAGGAGTATGATTAGCATAAGTGCAAGCTCCACACAGATTAATACTACTCCTATACTCATTCCTGCAGATAGGGGTATTCTTAAGAGGTTGAGAGGGTTGCGTCTTAGGGACTCAAAAGCCATTCGGGCATTAGCTAATGTATTCATCCTAATGCCGTAGAGGGCTACTATATAGGAGCCAAACATTCCAATTATACTCCAAAACAAAATCAATAATACCCCTCCTATGCCGTAGGAGTTGTTTCCTAGCTCATCTTTGGACAAGAAGCCGAAATAGCCTGCTATTGCTATGCCGATAAATATAAATAGTATGATAAGGAATCTGCCCTGCTGTCTCATATAGGTCCTACATGTTTTGTAGATTACTTGAGCAATCTCTAGCATTGAATGATGTGAGGGTAGTTTCTTAATCTTAAGGAATTGGTATAGTCCAAACATAAGCCCAAGCAAGCAGACCAAAAAGCCCCAGTGAAGGATGCCGACCTCTTGAACTATGGATGGAATAATAAGATTAGCCTCACTTGCCATAAGGCCCATTGGCAGAATAATGCTTAATAATAGGCTTGTAATTTTCTTAATCATAATCTTGTCTCCCTATTAATATGGTTCTTAATGATTATGCAAAGAAAAAGAAAAAATTGGAAAAACAATAGGATTTATTGAAATAATTGAGCTTAGCAAAAGAAAGCCTTATCTAACAATCTATATATCAACAAACTAAAAAGAATAAAATAAAAACATAAGCTACTATGCTCTAAGTCTTTCGCTGACTTGAACTATTAAGTCTCCACCTCGCTCAATTAATCCTCGATAAGGATCTCTAAAGGATGCCATGTATTACTTCAAAACATGCCATGTATTGAAACCAAACATACCATGTATTGAAATCAAACATGCCATGTATTGGAGCAAAAGATGGTATGTATTTGAGATCCATATCGAAAGACATTTTGTTGATACCTTATTTCAATAGTCTAAATCACATATCTGTAAACTCTATCTAGGAATAAGAGCCGAAAGTGTAAACTCTATTTAGGAATAAGAAGCAAAAGTGTAAACCTAAATCAGGAAACAACATTTTGAAATAATTGAAGCCATTAAAGAGAAACCTTAACTAACGCACTATATATCAATAGACTAAAAAGAATATATAGTAAGAATAAAACAAATTCAGGGTTTCGTTGTTATAATTACGAATTTCAATGTATTTGACAGGTATTGTAGACAGTTAGAATATGGACAAGAAAAAGGTATTTATTAAGAAGTTAGAACCATCTCTTAACTCAAACTACTATAATGTGTTTTTGCAGGAAGAGGATGGAAATAGGGTGTTGAATATTACTATTGGAGAGTTTGAGGCACAGAGGATGGCTATTGAGATGGACGAGATTGCTGTTCCTAGGCCGCTGACCTACGATATGTTTAAGGCCATTATGGATGAGTATGGGCTGGAAGTTGTGGAGGTTGTGCTTAATAAGTTTTCAGAAGGGATTTACTATTCTGAGATTGTATGTAGCGATGGTAGGGAAGAGAAAAGATTTGATTCCAGAACTTCTGATGCAATTAATATGGCTCTTAAATTTAAAACACCTATCTTTGCAAGCGAAGAAGTCTTGGATAAGGTAGGCTTCCCTGATTATGAGGTTGAGACTAAGGCTCCTATAGTTAGGACCAAAGAGCTGTTTTTTAGCAAGGCCAAGGAAGTACTTATCGAAGATTTAGAGAATCTTTTGGAGGTTGCTATCGAAAGAGAAGAATATGATTTGGCAGCAACCCTAAGAGACCAGTTAAGGATTTTGAAAAACAACGAAACTAAATAGAAAAACAAATAGAGATAAAAGTAAATAGAAATATATGTCATTATTAGAGATAAAAAATCTCCACGCTTCAATCAACGGCAAGGAGATTCTAAAAGGAGTCAATCTAAAAATTGAAAAGGGTGAGGTCCACGCTCTTATGGGACCTAATGGGAATGGGAAGAGCACTCTTGCAGGTATAATTGCTGGCAAGGACACATTCGATGTTCCTCAGGGGCAGATACTTTATAATGGTAAGGATATAGAGGAACTTTCAGTGGAAGAAAGAGCTCGAGAAGGCATATTCTTAGGCTTTCAATACCCTGTTGAAATCCCAGGAGTAAGTATGTCTAACTTTATGAGAACGGCCATAAACGAACAGAGGCAGTATAGGGGTTTGGACCCAATGTCTACTAGGGAGTTTATGTCGCTTATGGAAGAGAAGAGAAAGATGGTGGGCATGACTACCAACCTAACGGGACGCTCTGTGAATGAGGGCTTTTCAGGAGGAGAGAAAAAGAGGGCTGAGATATTTCAAATGGCAATGCTCAACCCAACCCTTGCTATCTTGGACGAAACAGATTCGGGATTGGATATAGATGCTTTAAGGGTGGTAGCTGAGGGCGTTAATAATCTTCGCTCCGAAGATAATGCCACACTTGTTATTACTCATTACCAAAGGCTTCTAGACTATATTGTACCAGACTACGTCCATGTTTTGTTTGAGGGCAAGATTGTAAAGAGCGGCACGAAAGAGCTTGCGCTAGAGCTTGAGAACAAGGGATATGAGTGGTTAAGAGATTAATAATAGACAGATTATGAACTTAGATATTATTAGGGCAACAAGACCTAAGGAAGAAGACTTTCTAAACTTTAAATGTAATATACCCAATCTTAATACCAATAGGATAGTTCAAGCCAATGGCTATTTCTCCGACCTTAATAGCGTTAATGCTAAGGAGTTTGAGGGAATTGAAGAGATTATTATATCGAGTGTTGAGACGGCTAAAAAGGATTATGCCAAGGTGCTTGATAGATATGGGATTGAGCCTTTGGAAGAGAATGGTATATTTATTTATATTCCAGAAGATATAAGTGTTGATATCCCTATTCAGATGCTGGATATTATTAAGGCAGATAGAGCAATTAGCATTAATACTCATAATATTGTTGTGCTTGAAAAGAACTCCAAGCTCAAGCTAATCCACTGTGATGACTCTGTAGATAATAATCCTAGCGTTTCGAAGAATAAAACCAATGTCTTCTTGGATGCCTTTGCAGAGCTAGAGTATTATAAGATGGAGAATATTAATAATAGTTCTTCTATTAGTACTAGTATTGAGTTTAGCTTAGAGAAAGAGTCTAAGCTAACCACCTTTTGGCTAAGCATTAATGGAGGTGATATTAAGAATGATATTAGGGTTGATTTCAATGATGAGGACGGAAGCGCCGAGTTAAACGGCCTATACCTAACTGATAAGGAACAGATTGTAGACAATAAGGTTAGGGTTAATCATAATAAGCCTAACTGCTTTTCGAGCCAGCTCTATAAGGGCATATTGGACGATAGCGCTCAGGGCAATTTCAATGGGCAGATATACGTGGCTGAGGGAGCTTCAAAGACCCTTGCTTTACAGAATAATAATAATATATTATTGACTGATAAGGCCATTGTTAACACCCTGCCTTTCTTGGAGATATATAATGATGATGTGAAATGCTCCCATGGTGCAACCATTGGTCAGCTCGATGATGATGCTATGTTCTACCTTCGCACTAGAGGGATTTCGGAACGTAATTCTAGGATGTTATTAATGTATGCTTTCTGCAATGATGTTCTTGCAAAGGCGTCTATTGTAGAGCTTAAGGATAGGCTTTCGGATGTGGTAAAGAGAAGACTCCATGGGGAGTTGTCCACATGTGAATCCTGTGTGCTTCATTGCTCTACACCTGATAAGTTTGAAATAGACCTATCTATAATCTAATTGGAAAACAATGAGGCTTGCTCTTTTTGGAAGAACTCCAAGACAGGGAGATTTGATTTATGTTCAGAAACTTATTGATGAGATAAGCAATAAGTATGGGGGCTTGTTTATACATAGGAGCTTCTATAATAAGATTAAGGAGAATATAAGGCTTCCAGATAATATTGAGCTTTTTGAAACCAAGGAGGAGCTTCAAGGTAGGGACTTTCTAATATCAATGGGAGGTGATGGTACCTTTTTGGATACACTTTCCATTGTAATGGATTCTAATATCCCAATAATTGGAATAAATATTGGTCATCTCGGCTTTCTTACTAGTGTAGGAAGGGATGGGATTGATAAGGCCTTGGAAGACTTGGAGAAAGGGAACTATACTCTTGAAGAGCTTTCGCTTATTAGGATTGAAACCGGTATAAGAGATACTATATATGGGCTTAATGATGTATATGTAAAAAGCTCTCATGCGGGGGGCTTATTGGATATTGATACCAGTGTGGATGATAAGTATATTGCAACATACGTTGCGGATGGTGTAATACTTACAACGCCTACCGGTTCAACGGCATATAATATGAGTGCTGGAGGACCTATTATCTCTCCAAAGTCTTCTTGTATGTGTATTACTCCAATCTGTCCTCATAATCTAACCCTTAGACCTTTGATTATACCAGATAAGTCCAAGGTTTGCCTAAAGGTGACGGAGCCTAATAGGGAGGTGTCTCTCCATATTGACTCCTATTCTTTTGAAGCAAAAACACCTATTGAGATAGAGATTAGCAAAGCCGACTTTAGGATAAAGCTGGTTAGGATTGGTGGAGAGTCTTTTTATACGGCAATACGTAATAAACTGATGTGGGGAACTAATATTAGAAGGAAGAAATGAGGTTTACACCCAAGCGAATAAGAAGGAAGTGGAAGAAGATATATCCTCAGTTCAAACATAAGCATAAGCTTATTGTTATGGATGCTGAGACCTATGTGGAAAAGTTTAGTCTAACCCTAACGGGAAGAAATCTTTTTACTATTACAGGACTTAGTATAATTGGGCTAATTATTCTTACTACCATACTTATTGCATTCACTCCCCTAAGAGAATATATACCTGGATATTCTAGCACAGAACAGGAGCTTCTTACCTACCAAAACAAGGTAAAGCTCGACTCTTTGGAGAATTATATTAGGGCCCAAGAGATTATGATTGATAATATTAGGCTGGTTATTAGCGGAGAGGACATACCCGGAGTAGACGACTTCCTTCGCAGCGAAGACACTAGTCTCAACTATGAAAACATCGAGCTTAAAACCTCGAAGCAAGACTCTCTCTTTAGGCTAATTGTAGAAAAGGAGACAAAGGAGTCCACCATTGATTATACTGGTATTGATAATAAGATTGTTTATGATTATGGCTTCGTTATACCAGTTGTTGGAAAACCAATGAAGACTAGTAAGGAACATATCGGTATTGATATTGAAGCCAAGCAGAACCAAGAGGTTAGGGCAATTGATGATGGAGTGGTGCTAATGTGTTATAATACGACTGAGAATAAGAAAATCATTCTAATACAACATTCTCGTTCCTTTGTTTCTGCCTACAAAAACCTCGAAGGCTTATTGAAGCTTAGGGGAGAAGAGGTAAGAAAGGGTGAGGTTATAGGGCTTGCAGGAGGAAGCGGAAGCTGTCAAGCCTCTCCATACCTTCATTTCGAACTATGGTACGACTCCCAAAGCGTTAATCCACTGGATTATATTAAATTCTAAACTATGCACACAAAAAAGAAAATAGCTATAATTGGCTCAACTGGTTCCATTGGGACTCAGGCCTTGGAGGTGATTGCTCACCACAATGATAGGTTTGAGGTGGAGGTGATTACGGCTAATACACAATCGGATTTATTAATAGAACAAGCTATCAGATACAAGCCTAACTCTGTGGTTATTGCAGACAAGTCAGAGTATAATAAGGTTAATGATGCCCTATTCCCAGAAGGGATAAAGGTGTTTGCTGGTAGTGAGTCCATTGAGGATATTGTGGAGATGGATAGCATAGATATGGTAATTATGGCCCTTGTGGGCTTTTCTGGTCTTATGCCTACCATTAATGCAATCAAGGCAAAGAAACCTATTGCCCTTGCCAATAAGGAGACCTTGGTGGTTGCTGGTGAGTATATTACAAGGCTGGCTGCAGAGAATAATGTGCCTATTATACCTGTAGACTCCGAGCATTCAGCAATATTTCAATGTATATCGGGAGAGTTTAATAATCCAATTGAAAAAGTTATACTAACTGCTTCAGGAGGACCATTTAGGGGCTGGACCAAGGAAAGAATTGAGAAGGCAACTGTGGAAGAAGCTCTTAATCATCCTAATTGGGTAATGGGTAAGAAGATAACAATTGACTCAGCTACCCTTATGAATAAGGGGCTTGAGGTGATTGAAGCAAAGTGGTTGTTTGGATTGGAATCAAAACAAATAAGAACAATAATCCATCCACAGTCCATAATACATTCCATGGTTGAGTTTGAGGATGGTTCTTTGAAGGCACAGCTAGGACTTGCCGATATGCGTCTTCCAATACAATATGCCATTAGTTATCCACAGAGGTTAAAGTCTAACTATCCAAAGTTTAGTATTATAGACCATCCTAACCTAAGCTTCGAACCTGCAGACAGAGAGGTGTTTAGGTGTTTGGACCTAGCCTATTACGCAATGGAAAAGTCGGGAAATATGCCAACCATACTCAATGCTGCAAATGAGATTGCGGTTCAGGCCTTTTTGGATAAGAAGATTAGGTTCTTGGATATAGCAGACCTAATTGAAGAATCTATGGCTAAATACAATTTTATTGAAAACCCTAACGTTAATGATTGCTTTGAGACTGACAGAACTGTAAGAGAAAGTATTAGAGAGAAATTAAATTATAAGAAAGAATAATATGAAAATAATAGCATTATTACTTAGTTTATCCTTATTGGTATTTATACACGAACTAGGCCATTACTTATTTGCAAGACTATTTAAGACGAGGGTAGAAAAGTTCTATCTGTTTTTCAATCCAAGCTTCTCCATACTTAGGATGAAGAAGGTGAAAGGGAAATGGATGTTCTCTTGGTTTAGCAAGTCTTCGCCTAAAGAGTTTGAGGAAGAGCCTGATAAAACAGAATGGGGCTTGGGCTGGATACCACTAGGTGGTTATTGTGCCATAGCTGGTATGATTGATGAAAGCAATACATCGGCAGAGTCAATGAAGTCCGAAGCACAGCCTTGGGAATATCGCTCCAAACCAGCCTGGCAAAGACTACTCATAGTGCTAGGAGGTGTTATTATGAACTTCGTAGGAGCCCTTGTGATTTTCTCATTAATGCTATTTGCTTGGGGTAAGGAGACCCTACCTATCCAAAACGCTACCCTTGGATATAATTATACTGAGGTAGCCCTTAAGAACGGGTTTGAGAATGGAGACATAATAATTGCAGTAAATGCTAAGCCTGTAACAGAAATGTCTGAGGCAGTGGAGCTTCTGCTTTTGGATGGCTCTCCATTCTGTACCATAAAGAGGGGTAATGAGCTTATTAGGCTCGACCTTCCAAAGGACTTTTCAAAACAATTGATTGCAGAAAACTCAAAGGTCTTCGCTGTTCCTAGATTTCCTTTTATTATTAATAATTTCGCCATTGGTTCCATTGCCGAACAAGGCGGAATGAGGGTTGGAGATAGTATTATTAGTATAAACAGCCTATCCACCCCTACCTTTAATGATTTTGCGGAAGAAATAACTAATCATAAGAATAAGGATATTGAGGTTGGTTATTATAGAGAAGGTGAGTATATGGTTGCAAACCTAAAGCTAGACGACAATGCTAGGATTGGTGCATATACAAGAAGCCCTTACGATATTTATCATACAAATAAGGTTGATTATGGGTTCTTCGAATCCATACCAGCAGGTATAGCTCAAGGAACTCAAAGCCTTGTAAACTATGCTAAAAGCTTTAAACTAGTCTTTTCCAAAGAAGGAGCCTCACAGCTAGGAGGCTTTGGAACCATTGGTAGCCTATTCCCTTCTACCTGGGACTGGCAGATATTTTGGAGCATGACGGCATTTCTATCTATAATACTTGCCTTTATGAATATCCTACCAATCCCAGCCCTCGATGGAGGCCATGTAATGTTTACTCTTTGGGAAATCATAACAGGTAGGAAGCCTGGAGATAAGTTTATGGAAAGAGCCCAGCTAGTAGGTATGGCCATACTATTTGCATTATTGATATATGCTAATGGAAACGACCTAATAAAATGGTTGAGCTCTAAATTCTAAACTCAATTGGTATAATAAGATTCTTTGGAAGCTTACTATGGTTTTCCTCATCCAAGGCAGACCATAGAAAGCCTCTAACCTCTTCAATACTCCAACCCGCAATCCCACAACCTATCTTGGTAAGATAATAGGTCTTATCAGGGTTCTCCAAAACATGTCTTATAAATATTTTCATACTCTGCCTAAACTCAGCCTCTTTCACCTGATTGAGATTAGCGTCCAATGTTGGGAAAGCATAGGTCTGTCCGGTTAAACCTTCTCCAACACCCATTTCAGCACCGAAGCTTCTATGAGCCACCCTTGCAGCACCAGCTCCATGCATACCTGCAGTATTAGAGCCAAATACAAATATCTCATTAGGCTTTAATTCACTAATAATTTCTGGGGTATATTTAATCATAGTATAATCACTTTTATAATAATCTGCGACAAAGATATAAGATTTTTCGATATAAACTGCCATTCTTGTCCGGTAAAACTTTCGGTTTAGGCTAAGGGGGAGGCTTGACTCTGGACAAGAATGTTAATAGATGTAGAAGAGAAGAATTTGGGGATTTTGAGTGAAATGCAGCATTAAAAAAGAAGCCTATTGGTTAATAAGCTTCTTTTGCTTTACCCTTAGCTATTGATGGCTGAGGGTTGATAATACTGCAAGAGTCTAAGCTGGAATAAAACTGATAACTCTTATGGTCTTGGAGCGTAGCTTGGCTTAATAAGCTCATTGAATCTAACCTTTGCACGCTTCATAGCATCTCTAAGATTTTTCCCAGGTCTAAACCTTACAGAAACATTAGAGATGGTATCTGCTGTTACTTCCTCATACTCTTCCATTGCCTTGGCTTTGAACTTAGGATAAAACTTGCCAAACTCTCCCAAATCTACTGGTCTTCCATCTGCAAGAGTCCACATCATAATGGTGTTTGCCTGCATAAGAACACTATAGACATCACCTGCCGTCATTGCTGACTGTTCCGCAACCATAATCGCGAGTTTGTCAAGAGTTAAGGACTGCCCATACTGAATTTGCGCTATATACTTTGGACCTGGGTTGGAGCCAACAGTTATGTTTTTCAGCGCTCTACTAAAGAGAATCATAATACTATACCTTTAATCGATTAATAAATTAATGTAGAATATTTCGACTATCTATCAGAGAGTAGAACTTCATTTTTTTATCTTGACAGAAAGCGAAGCATCTACAGTCTTACAATACGAGAATGCATAGAGAAAAGTTTCAAAATAAACAAAATAAACTTATGACAATTTGTCGAACACCTTGCTGTCAAGCTGTCAGGAAGAGTGAAAAATCAATACACTTGATGAAAACGTCAAATAGACGGCCTAAAACTGACTAAAAGAGCAAGAGTTCATGTGCTGAAGATCAAGTCTAAGCATGGTGGAGATCACTATCTCCGGGTAGTGAACTCTTGATCTCGAGCACACGTAGACTTGATCTTTTTGCTTAATCGACGGCCTCAAAACGTTGATTTGACGCCGTAAATCCAATTCACTTGATGGATTTCAAAATTCAAAAATCTCCATCAAAAACCATGCCAAGAAAAGGCTTTTAGTGATAACCCTATCTTTCTTGATTATTCTATACGGCTATCTTTGGAACTTATAGGTAATGGTTCCTTTTTGTTCGAATGGTGCAGATGAGTTTGGAGTAAACTTAGACTGTGAAGCTGCATATTCGCAATGTCTCCATAGGGATTTATTGTCTATGGTAGTACCTCTTGCTCCAGCTACTGCCCTTGTTACATTCCCTGATTGGTCAACCCAAATGGTTACAACAACAGCTCCAACATCATTGGTCTTGGATGGAGGTAGACCCAAGGTCTTACTTCCTCTACCCGATAGAGAAAAGCTTGTACCAGAACCAGATAGGTCAGTACCACTACCTCCCCCACCATGGTCTCCATCACCCTTGCCTCCACCGCTTCCTTCTCCTTCACCTGTTCCTGTATTCTTTACTCTTCCTCTTTGGAATAAGGCATTTGGATTGATTGACTCTACCTTTTCCTCTGGCTTGGTATCAGCTCTTGGACTATCAGGAACTGCACTTACTGATTCTGATTCCGAGGCCGTTATTGGAGCCTCTTCTATGCTTTGGCTTACAATGTTTTCGTCTTGTTCTGGTATTTGGTGGATGGGATTTGCGGCCTCACTCCCACCTAGGTCTCCTGCTATTGCATTTCCGTAGTCGGTAAGGCTTCCAAAATCCATTTCTACTCCAAGCTCAGGCGGCGGTGGGTCAGGATATTTCAAACCTATGGACATAAGCAGTACCAACACTAGCAAGTGAAATGCTAATGTAACTATTATGCCTATAAGTGTTTGCTTCTTATCTCTTTCTTTTAATATCATTTCTCAATATTAATTGCTTGCCTGAGTGGCGAGTATAACCTTATGCCTTGTTTGATTATAAGTGTTTATCTTATTTACCGCATCTATTACTGTAACTACGTATTGAACAGGCACTTCCTTATCGGCATGTAGTTTAATGGTGCCTTCTTCTATATCTCCCAAATAGTTTAGTATAGCTTCTGCCAGCTCTTCCTTGGGTGTTGGTTGGTTTTCTACAAAGAAATCGTAGTTGGTATCTATTGCTACTACTACATTCTGCTTGGCCATTGTTTGTCCTGAAGTGCTTTGTGGCAAAAGGAGCTTAATGGCGTTTGGGCTGATAAGGGTTGAGGTTATCATAAAGAAAATAAGCAAAAGAAACACCAAATCGCTCATTGATGCTGAGTTAAAACTCGGGTCTATCTTATTTCTACTTCCTATCATATTGCTATCTTTCTATCGTTTATGCTGGTTCGTGAAGAACATCCATAAACTCCATTGTTCTTGCTTCGAGGATGAAGATAATCTTATTTATCTTACTGATTATTATGCTATACATAAAGCTTGCTAAAAGCCCTACTATCAAACCTCCTACTGTGGTTACCATGGCTTCGTATATTCCTCCCGAAAGAATCTGAATGTCAATATTATTACCTGCCATCGACATATCGAAAAAGGCTCTAATCATACCGGTAACTGTTCCTAAGAAACCAAGGGATGGAGCTAGGTTGGCAATGGCACCTAGTATGGATACACCATTTTCTAGCCTTGCTATCTCGAGCTTACCTACGTTTTCAACTGCCTGATTGATATCGTTAAGAGGACGTCCTAGTCTAGATATTCCCTTTTCCATCATTGCACCAATTGGAGTTGAATTGCTTGCACATATTTGTTTGGCTCCCTCAAGATTGCCTTGGTGAATCTGCATCTTAAGGTTATTCATAAAGTTTTTGTCTTCCTTACCTGCCTTGTTGAGAGCTAGGTATCTTTCTACGAATATATATACTGCAACTATTGAAAGCACTCCTAATATTAGCATTATCCAGCCACCTTTGACTGCTAGCTCAATTATATTCAGTGTTTTCTCTGTTTGCACAATCGTTGTTGCTGCCTCAGCACCTTCTTGTATCTGCAAAAGAATGTTTGATAACATAGGTTCTTCTATTTAATATATTAGTGAATAATTACTTTTTTTGTTTTGGTGGAGTCGCCTTTATAAACTCTAATCAAAAAAACTCCCTTTCTTCCTTCTTCAAACGCATAGGTCTCAGGAATCTTATTAGATTGGTAGATTATTTCTCCCAAAGAATCCCAAATCTCAATCCTATCTATATTCTTATCCTCTGTCTTAAACTGTATTAGCCCATCACTTGGATTTGGATATATCTCCAATTCAATGCTTTCCGAGCTTATTTCATCCAAGCCCGAAGGCAGGGTGGTAAATAAGAAATCATCGGACCAATCGCTTTCGTAACCATTTTCACAGATTGCCCTTGCCCTAATCTTATAGCGGGTGGCGGACTGGAGACCTATTGGATAAAAGGTTGGATTACCTCTGATTATTGTTCCGGTCTCAGGCATATCGTCAGTAAACTTTGCTATAGCTATCTCCCAAGTGTTTTGGAGCATAGAACCTGGCGTCCAGGATATTACGGCCGAAGAATGCTCTACTGCTATCACGTAAATATTGTCTATCGGAGCGCATAGAGGTGGAATGGTAAAGAAGGTTTTGACTACAGACCAATCACTATTTACATCACTACAAACCGACCGCACAAAAACAGAATAAGACATTCCGGCAGTTAGGTTGGTTATGGTTATGGAGTCGTAATTGGTGTTTGCAATCACTCCCTCTCCTGGTTCATGACCAACGAATCCATAGTCTACATCGAAATTAACCTGACCCTCCCTCCTAGTCCAAGAAACCTGAGCCGTTGTTCTAGTAATCTCATCTACATCCACATCGTAGGGCGGTGAGTCGCAAGGGTGTAAGGTCTTAAATGACATCTCATTGGCATAAATGGTGTCGTTGAATTGTTTATTGGTAAACTTACATATTGTAAACGCACGATAATAGTATATCTTATTAGAAATCAAACCCGTAAGAGGCCTTGACATTTCATAAGGGTATTCGGGTATTCCTCCAGGTACTGTCAGAACCCTAGAAGAGCCACCATGGACGGGGTCTGGAAGAGTATCGTATACAAACCCTTTTACTAGAATATTAGGGTCATTCTTCTGTGTTATTTCACCGTGTATTATTGCTGAAAACAGGCCAGTGTCAGTTGCTACCTTGGTGACTATGATTGGTGGTGTTGCATCAGGAGTAACAAAGGTCATAATATCCGAATAGGCAGTGTCGTGAACAGGATTCATCCTCTTCACATAGGCCCTTACGTAATAGGTTTTACCAGAAGCTAATAGCTCTGCCATGGTTGTAGGTGTTGCAGAAAAGTCTACATTTAAAGGTGGGGTTGAACCTGAAATTTGTTTGATTCTAGCACCTGTTGCTCTCGCTGGTGGCGAAATGGTATCGTAAATAAACCCATAACCATTGATTATCCAATCATCCTTATCGGTACATTGTGCCGTAAAGGTTGCTCTATCATAGTTAATATCAGTAACTCCCGTCATCGTAAGAGTCGGCTGAGCCTTAAGGCCATAGCTAATGCCAAGAACCATTGCTATTAAAAATAATAAATGTCTTTTCATAACATCAGTATATTTTGATTCTAGTACTAATCTGCAAATATACGATATTTTATTATTATATTTCCATTGATTGAATAATAAATATGTTTCTCTTTTAAATGAACTAAGATATGAGCTAGATTCTTTGTGGGTATTATTGAAATGAATGCGGAAAACAAAAAATTGTTTTTCGAGAAGGATTTTCTGTTTTCCGAGAAGGATTATGCGATTTAAGGGAAGAAATCAGAATCTAAAAGGAGGAAATAATCGCTATAAACCATGATAATAATCCATAGAAGAATAAATAATCAAAGAAAGGCACAAAAATTATTCTTTTGATTATCAATCACAAGCAAAGATAATTAGAAAAATCTTCAATAATTATTTGGTAGAATAAAAAATGGTTGTATCTTTGCATTGCTTTTGGCGGAAGTAAAGCATTCCTCCTTAGCTCAGTTGGTTAGAGCACATGACTGTTAATCATGGGGTCCTTGGTTCAAGTCCAAGAGGGGGAGCAAAAGTTAGTGAGAGAGATTAAGGAAGAATCGAAATGGTTCTTCCTTTTTTTATTGCTTTAATTCACAGCATCTCCCGTATTATTTGTATTTTTGTAAACTTAATTACCATATATCAAATTTGAATTATAATCGTATGATGAGCTTTGTAGAAGAACTAGAGAAAAGAGGTATGATACACGATATTATGCCAGGTACAGAAGAACTACTTAATAAGGAGTTGACCACAGCTTATGTGGGCATTGACCCAACTGCCGATTCGCTTCATATAGGACATTTGGTAAGCGTTATGATGCTTACTCATTTTCAAAGAGCAGGCCATAAACCAATACTATTGATTGGTGGAGCTACTGCAATGATTGGCGACCCTTCGTTTAAGTCTCAAGAAAGGGTGTTGTTATCCCTAGAAGAGATTAGATATAATCAAGAAAAGATAAAAGGCCAGCTTAGTAAGTTCCTTGACTTCGAAGGAAGGGACGAGACAAAGGCCGAAATGCTTAATAATTATGATTGGCTAAGCAAGTGGAATTTCCTTGAGTTTATTAGGGATATAGGGAAGCATATTACGGTTAATTATATGATGAGTAAGGATAGTGTAAAGAGCAGGCTCGACACAGGCATTAGCTTTACCGAGTTTTCTTATCAACTCCTTCAAGCCTACGATTTCTTACATCTATACCAAGACCATAACTGCAAGCTCCAGATGGGCGGTTCGGACCAATGGGGTAATATTACCACAGGTACGGAGCTAATTAGAAAGACGATACAAGGCAATGCTTTTGCTTTGACCTGTCCTTTAATTACTAAGAGCGACGGCGGTAAGTTTGGCAAAACAGAGGATGGAAATATATGGCTAGATGCTGATAAGACCTCTCCTTATGAGTTTTATCAGTTTTGGCTAAACACATCTGACGAAGACGCAGAAAGATTCATAAAGATATTCACCCTATTCCCAATCAAGGAAATTGAAAGCATGATTGAGGACCATAGAAAAGAACCTCATCGTCGACTCCTCCAAAGAACGCTTGCAGAAGACATCACAACCAGGGTCCATTCCAAGGAAGACTACGAAAAATCTGTTGAAGCTTCTAATATATTATTTGGCAAATCCACCACAGAGGCATTGAGGAATATTGATGAAAGAACCTTCCTTTCGGTGTTTGAAGGTGTGCCAAGATATGTTGTAAGCAAGGCCTTGCTACTAGACGAAGGCATTGAGGTTATAGAGCTATTGGCTGAGGAGACCAGTGTATTCCCTTCCAAGTCTGACCTTAGAAGAACAATAAAAGAAAACGCATTGAGTATTAATAAGGAAAAGGTGGATGGTGATAAGATGATAAATAGTAGCGACCTGCTCAATGACAAGTATATACTTGTGCAGAGAGGCAGGAAGAACTACTATTTAATTATTGCTGAATAAATCTTATTAAATCATTGGCTTGCCAAGAGGCAGAACGGTTTTACCGAAAAACGTATTGAGGTACTTGGCTGCTAGCACGTAGAAGGCTAGTAGCGAAGTGCATGCCTCAGCAACACCTGCTATAATCCCCCAAGTGGAACTACCTGTAAATACGTTTATCATTAGGGCGAACAAAAGTATATCTATAAAGATTAATAAGATAAACATTGTTGGATTCATCCTTAGGGTCGAAACGGTTAGTATTATTGAGAAAAGCACATAACCTAGGAGTGCAAAGCCAAACTGGCTCATATCAAGAGATGATTGCATTGCTTCTCCAAAATAGCCAAACTTGGTCATCCAAGTAAAAGATACGGCAATCCAAAACAGCCCATACCCTGCAAAAGCAGTAGCTCCAAATAGATTATTATGTTTAAAATCGAATATACTTGCAATCACCTGAGCTATCCCTCCAAGGAATATCGCCCAAGGTATAATGCCTGCAACATCCGAACTTAGTCCCAGCTTAGATGAAGCTGCAACCATAGTAACCAAGGCCAAACCAAACAAGCCCAATGTTGTTGGGTCGGCAACCTCGTTCTTAACTTTGTAAATGTTTTCTTTTGTCATTCTGTTTTTTACTTAAATCTTTGTTTCTATTAATTTCAAGGCTTCTTTTTAGTTATTTCTCTTACCAAAAAGGGAGAAGCCCTATCTTTACCCCAATCGTAAGAAGGCGCAAAGATACATCTATTTTTCCAGAGTAGGGCCGGTTCTTTAGGGCTTAAGCGAAATTTAGGGCATAAAAAAAAGTAGTCTCATTTCAATTGGGACTACTTTCAGTTTGTTTTTACAGATTCAATCTGTAAGCATGAAATTATTCAGCGTCTTCTATTGTCTCAGACTCAGTCTCTACAATTTCTTCAACTTGCTCAATAGCATCATCCATTGCATCTTCTACAGCTTCTACTGGAGCTTCTGCTTTTCCACCACATGCAGCAAACATTGCTACTGCAGCTAATAAAAACAATCCTTTTTTCATTTTTCTTTTGTTTTAAAAATTTGACAATTCATTTGTTATAACATTGCAAAGATACAATGAATATTTGTATTTAGAAAATCTTATTAATAATTAAGCCAAGACAGTAAGCTCAATACATTATAATACAAGACAATAGATAGCAAAGAAAATTATTCATTTTCCTCAAATAAGTCTCCAATATCTCTAATTAGCCTATGATTAGGCAAAAAGTCCTTAGCTCTTTCTAGATTGTATTCTGCCTTTTCAAATTCATAATTATGATATTGCATAAGAATAATATCCCTCCACGCCTTTGCCTCCATAGGATATATATCCACATATTCTAGGATTAGATCTTCAGCTTTCTCAAACTCGCCTATTTCTTTGAACTGCCTAAACAAGAGATTGATAGGATAATAGGACTTGGGCTTCATCCTCATTAATTGCCTAGAATAATACTCAACAGAGTCTGGCTTGCCAAGCTTATAATAGAAATTAGCCAGCCTATATTCTCTAAGTCCATTATAAGGATTGGATCTATCGTCAATAATTAGGTCTATAGCCTCCCTATACTTCCCTTCTCTAGCATAGACTGCAGCAATATTGGTGGGGATGGAGCGGGTGCCTTCGTCAATATTTGGAATCCTAGGGAATCGCCTAAGCCACTCATCTCCACTATACCACACCTTGAGACTACCATTCATCTGCTTAGTCCTCTGCTTCTGCATTATGGAGGAAACAAAATGTAGGGTTTCAAAATAGGCTATAGGTATGGAGACCAAACCTATTAATATAATAACCCACTTCCTTAGTCCCATGCCCTTATCTTGTCTTCTATAATAAGAGAATAGTATCATAGCAAGGGAAAAAGCTAGATAGAGCTGAGCGTCTGCCCTTTCGAGTGGGAAATTAAACATAGCGTCATTCATATAGGTAATAAGGGTAAGGAAACCCAAGAGAGAAATGATTTTGGTACTTAGGTCATTCTTCCGAGATATCTGGGTTAGAAGAAATAATATGAAAGCTGTAATATAGATTGAAATATAGGCAAGCAAACCAAATATTCCAAGCTCCGAAAACATCTCAAGATAGTCGTTATGAGCATGGTCGGAAACAACGAAATTCCTTTTCTGAGCCGCCTCATGCTTCATAATAGCAATCTTATGCACCCCTACCCCATGGCCAGTCAAAGGCTTTTCTTTGATAAGGGAGATAGTATTATTCCAAATCACATTCCTACCGCTAGAACCTTTCTCTTCAATGCTTTTCCATCTATTAGAGAAACTATACTTATTCTCTTTTCTTACGTCTACCACCTCCTCCTTCGCCTTATATTTCTTGTAATTATAATTGACGAAACCATCACCCAAAACAACGCCAAATATAGATGAAATAAGTATTAGTGAAAGGCTAATCGCCAAAGTCTTTCTATTCTTATTTCTAAGCATATAGATAATTAGGAATAAGCTTAGAACAAATAGCTGAAGGAATAGCCCAATAAAGCTTGCCCTTGCACTAAGGACTACAATCGAAAAGGCCATTGCGATGATTAAGAATGCAGATGCATATCTATAGAAACCTTTCTTACGCAAACAACCATAGTAGAGAAGCGGGAGCTTAAAGAGAACTGCAACTGCAAATATATTCTTATTCCCGTAGAATCCATTAAGCATAGATATCTTACCTGTTTTATAGGTCTCCAAATAATAGTATGGAATAATTAGAGAAAGGAAATTAAATAGGGCAATAAATAGGGTAATCTTAAAAGTAAAATCAATAAGTTTAGGGAAGTTCTCCAAGAAATAGCTTAGGTAAATAAATAAGAAGAACACTATAAGCCACCTATTAAGTGTAAGAAGGCTTTCTGCCAAATTAAACGATTGGAACATCGAAATACACATAAAGAATATTAGGACATACCAGGCTATACTAATGGGGTTGAGAAGGTGGGAGCGTTTGATTGGTTTAAAGAAGAATAGTATATAGGTAATTGAGAAGAGATTGATTATAGCAAATAAGAAATGACGCAAGGAGGTGGAGTCCAAAACCCAAAGCGGTGGAAATATCTGTACAATTAGGTATATTGCAATAAAAACGCTTGCAATTATATAATGTTTCTTTTCTTTCATAATACTCTAGCCTAAACTATTTTCTACTCTTTTATCACTGCAAAATTACTCAAAAACAATGTATAAACAAGGCCAGAAGATGGATAATTAAGCTTAATATGGGTTTTGGTACGATTTTTGAATAGGTATAAGAAAAGTGGAGAAATTTTTGTTTGAAAGAAAAAACTCGTACTTTTGTAGATTCTAATTAAAATGAGAATATTAATAAACAAATTAAATAACTGAATATCTATGAAGAAGAGAATTTTAACAAGCATTGCATTATTAGTAGTTTTTAGTGCAATAAGCATTAGCAGCTTTGCTCAACAAGGCAGGTTCAAAGGGACTGTTAAGTATGAACTAGAGTGGGAAGGTGATTATCCTCCTGGCGTGCCTACTGAGATGGAGATAAAGGTATATGATAATAAGTCGAGCTTTACCAATATACTATCAATGGGAGAGCCGGTTATTACTAATTCTGATGCAAACCTAATCTATTCTATGTACGACTTTTCTACCATTCCAGTAGATGGCGTTACGGGGAAATGGTATTATAGGAATAAGGTAGAAAATGAAGAATTAGAGAAAAACACCTATACCTTCTTGGACGAAACCAAGGAGATTGCGGGTATGACTGCTAAAAAGGTTGAGGTTAAGTATGAAGATAAGGATGGTAAAGAAGTAGAAGAAATAATCTGGGCATCTGATGAGATTGGGCCGAAGATTGACCTATTATTCTATACCGGGCTTAAGGCAATGCCTTTCCAATTCGACCTTGATGCTGGAGACTTTAAGATTACTTTTACGGTAAAAGAAATCACCAAAGGCAAGGTTAAGTCGGCTGAGATGCTAATACCTACTGGATACGACGAGGTGTCGGTCGAAGAGCTACAAGACATATTCGAAACCCTAATGGAAGCATTAGGTGGCGGCGGCGGCGATGACGACTTCTAAGATAGAAGAAATAAGAAGATTATTTAAAAGATTATAGTTTAAGTATTAAATAGAGAAAAGGTGGCAAAGAAAAAGAAGAAGAAAACCAATAAGACTAGTAATGGTCCTAATATTATGGATAGACTTAGGTCGGACCTAAGCAAAAGAAGTATAGGAGTCTTTCTAATACTGCTTTCAATGTTCTTAATAGTGTCCTTCATCTCTTTCTTTCTCACCTATTTCAACGACTTTAGCATTATCTCCAAAACAGGCTTCTGGGAAATCTTCAAAGGAAATAAGGAGATTATAAACTGGGGAGGTATACTAGGAGCCTATCTTTCGTATATATTTATATATAAGACCTTTGGAATAGCTAGCTTTGGCTATATTCTCATCCTAGTCTTATTTTCACTAAGGCTGTTTGGACTTAGCATCAAGGCACTTAATAGAATAATCATTACCACCATTGCTATTATGGTCTGGCTAAGCTCAGCCGTTGGGTATTTTATTTATTTTTATGCTCCTGAGAGCTTGGAGGTTTATTCTGGGATATTTGGAATAATGCTTAACTCTTGGCTAGATGGCTTTATTGGTAAGGTAGGTGCAGGCCTATTATTATTGTTTATCACTATAGTTTTGCCAATGTTTTTGTTTGGCGTTAGGTATAGTTTCCTTAAGAATATAAAGCTACCTAAGATTGAGAGAAAGCCTAAGGCAAAGAAAGTAGCTAAGCCAAAAAAGCCTAAGAAGAAAAAAGAAAAGACTATTCTTGAAATGCCGGAGGTAGATATAGAGCCAGAGATAGAGGAAGAAGAAATCACCAAAGAAATCACCAAAGAAATAATCTTAGAGAGCAATCTTAATAAACCTCTTATTAATCTAAAAGAAGAGAAGAAAGAAATTGAAGAAGACTTCTTAAATTTCGAAATCAAATCCACCGATATTCCTATACAAGAAGAGGACGAAGGCTTTGACGAAGACGACGAGGAAGAAGGAAATAGAAGGGGGCTAGGCACTATCTACGACCCAAGAGAAGATCTTTCTACCTACCAGCTACCTGATACCGAGTTCTTAATCAACTACGAAGAGAGGAATAAGAAGGTGGAGAAGAATGAATTGATTGAAAACAAGAATAAGATTGTTGAGACCCTAAAGAACTATAAGATAGAGATTTCGAGCATTAGCGCAACCCCTGGACCAACAGTTACTCTCTATGAGATTGTTCCAGCACCGGGAGTAAGAATATCCAAAATCAAAAACCTAGAAGACGATATAGCTCTTTCTCTATCTGCCCTAGGCATTAGGATAATTGCACCAATACCAGGTAGGGGAACAATTGGAATTGAGGTACCTAACCAAAACCCTCAGATTGTTTCAATGAAATCCCTAATCAACTCTCCTGAGTTTAAGAACTCCAAACACGACCTTCCTGTGGTATTAGGCCGAACCATTTCTAACCAACCCTATACCCTCGACCTTGCGAAACTGCCTCACTTATTGATGGCTGGAGCAACAGGACAGGGTAAGTCGGTAGGATTAAACGTTATTATTGCCTCATTACTCTATAAGAAACACCCTGCAGAGATTAAGTTCGTAATGGTCGACCCCAAAAAGGTAGAGCTATCACTATATAATAAGATTGAAAGACATTTCTTAGCAAAGCTACCAGATACCGAAGAGGCCATTATTACAGATGTAAGAAAGGTAGTAGCCACCCTTAACTCTCTAGGGATTGAGATGGACCAGAGATACGACCTGCTAAAAGAAGCACATGTAAGGAATATCAAGGAATATAATAAGAAGTTTAAGGAAAGAAGACTTAATCCAGAGAAAGGACATAAGTTCTTACCGTATATTATATTGGTTATAGATGAGTTTGCCGACCTTATTATGACAGCAGGTAAGGAGATTGAAATGCCTATCGCAAGACTTGCCCAGCTTGCAAGAGCCGTGGGTATACACTTGATTATTGCAACGCAGAGACCTTCGGTTAATATTATTACAGGAGTAATCAAGGCCAACTTCCCAGCAAGAGTAGCCTTTAGGGTTGCATCCAGAGTAGACTCTAGAACAATTCTAGACACAGGAGGTGCAGACCAGCTGATAGGAAGAGGAGATATGCTACTATCGACTGGCAATGAGATTATAAGACTACAATGCGCTCTAATAGAAACAGAGGAGATTGATAGAATCGCTGACTTTATTGGTTCTCAAAGAGCCTATCCACAGACCTTCCTATTACCAGAGTATATTGATGAAGACTCTGAGCCTAGCAAAGAGATTGACCCTAGGCAATTTGACGAAAGATTTGAAGAGGCTGCAAGGATGATAGTAAGTCTTCAGCACGGGTCTACATCCATATTGCAGAGGAAGCTATCGCTAGGATATAATAGGGCAGGAAGAATAATTGACCAGCTTGAGTCTGCGGGAATTGTTGGACCGTTCGAGGGTTCAAGAGCCAGAGAGGTCTGGGTCAAAACAGAGGCCGAGCTAGAAGAAATACTAAAGGAATTAAAATAATATGAAAAGACTAACCACCATAATAATCACCCTAACCACCCTCCTACCCCTTATTACAACGTCTCAAACAGAGATAAGACGTGGGCTGGTTGAGGACAAAAAGGCTCAGAAAATCATTGAAGATATTGTAAGGACAATGGAGAAAGAGTTTCCTATAAGCATTGAATTTGAAATAGAAGCCAAGGACGCAGCTAGGACCAATAAGGCTAGTCTAACCATTGATAAGGACAGGTATTTCGGAAGCTTAGAAGGAAATATGATTTTTGCAGACAAATCCACCATAACCATTTACCAAGAAGAAATCAACGAGGCTAGCATTAATAATATTGAAGACTTCGACAGCGACTTCCTAAATATCAGCCAATTCCTTTCTGAGGCCAACACTAAGTTTAGGCCTAAGCTAATCAGAGAAGAAGATAATAGCTATATTATTGACCTAGCTCCAAGGCAGAGCTCAGAGTTTTCGAAGATTAGGCTGATTGCAAACAAAACAACCAATAGGATAGTATCCCTACAGCTCAACTATATTGGAGGCGGCTCTTATATATATAAGGTTAAGTCGTGGAAGCCAAAGCAAAACATAGACGACTCCCAGTTTAGGTTTAATAAGGAGAAACATAAAGACGTAATCATTATTGACCTTAGGTAGATGAAAGCCAAAACCCTAACCCTTGTTCTAATCCTATTAGCCTTTATCGCCCATGCTCAAAAAGACCTATCCAAAAAGGCATTTATAGAAGAAAGCATAGAATGTGGTATTGTCGAAGAGCTTATCTTTGAAGAAAGATTCATCGGCACAGAGCTAGACACCAATCACTGGAGGCTAATGGAAGGAGTAACCAATGCCTATAATATGTCCCTGCAAAAGTTCCACCTCCATAAGGAATGGTCTTGTAAGGAGAATAATAAGATTGAAGACAACAGGCTTTTGATGATTACGAAAAGAGAGGAAAGAAAGAATAAGACCTTCATATCCAATTGGGAACCTTATACCAAAAAGCAAGGAGACTTTGAGTATACAAGTGCAGCCATATCCACTAAAGAAAAGTTTGAGATAGGTATAAGAGTCGAGGCAAGCATTAAGATACCTGACGCTTACGGGCTATGGCCAGCCTTTTGGCTATATGGAGAAAACAGCGGAGAATATAGTGAGATAGATATATTCGAAGCCTATACCACCACCAAGACCCTCAACTCCAATCTCTACTATGCTAAAGACGGAGGCTATGGAAACACATACTCCAATATGAAACGCCATATCAAGCAGATTAAGAAGAAGACCGGTCTTAACTTCGACTCATTAGCCAATAGGTTTGTCAAATATACATTGGTTTGGACCAATGATAGGATTGAGTGGTATATAGAAGACGAGCTAATCAGAACAGAGCCAAGATATATACGACATCGCCTCCTCGGCCTTATCAAGAAGCCTGTCTACTGTGATGACCTCAACCTAGACAAGAAATACAGAGAAAACAAAGCATTCCCATTGGGCAATATGAGGATTATGCTCAATACGGCCGTAATGATGGACGAAGAAAGTCCAAAACCAGACACAGAGTTCCCTGCCACAATGGAAATTGAGTATATCAAAGTCTATAGGATAAAATAAAATCCTATAATCTGCACAATGAAAAGTCTATAATTTGCACAATAGAATTATAATAGACTATATTAGAGACAATTACAAAGCCGCATAAAAAGATCTTTTTCAATCGCCTTATTATTCATTATCCACTCTTAACTTTCCACTTTTTACTTTTCATTCCTTGTATTGAATATAATCGCAGCGATTATACCTGGTATCCATCCCAGCAAAGTTAGAAAAAAAGTTATTATTATAGCTCCACATCCTTTGTCAATCACTGCTAAAGGAGGAAATATAATTGTAACTATAGCTCTAAAAAAGTTCATACACGGACAGTTCTAATTATTCATTTTTCTTCTCTTTCTCAAAGGGTTATCTTCTTTTCTTAAACCCTTTACGAGAATACATTACAAAGATACACAAAGATTTCTATATACATAGCTCTTAATAGGAAATATCTAAGATTAAATTCAACACCTCTAAGGCTATATTAGCGATAGTCATTGTGGTAAGCGTTTTAATCTTTACCTAAGCAGAGTAATACAAGAAATTAGCATATTAATATGCGAGATTATTTGAGTAAGATACTATCTTAGTCATAGTAAGATGCCATCTAACTCGAGTAAGATGCCATCTTAGTCAAGTAAGATGCCATCTTAGTAATAGTAAGATGCCATCTTAGTCGAGTAAGATGCCATCTTACTGAAATGAACTCCGAAGACAGTAAACCAATATCGAGAGTAAGGGGCTTAAAGTCAATAATTAATAGCCTAAAATATAGAATATAATAACTGAACCTAAAAAGCGTGTAAACCTATATCAGGGATAAGCAATTCCTAACTCCTAACTCCTAATTCCTAACTCCTAATTCGAAAAAGCGGCCTTACTCCATTATTATGCGGCATCAGTAAAATGAAACAAAGAAACAATTTAATGAATCAAAGAAACAATCTTTTAATCTCGCATTCTAATTTATAAGTATCCCATGATAAGGGTAGCGATATAAGGATTGGATAAGCAAAGGATATTGCTTGCCTCAAAGAATGGTTTACTACCATAATGCCGTCCTTTCAGGACTTACTGACGCATATGGTTATCTTCAAATGTAAACCATTCTTCGCTTTGCGATATATCTACTTCAATAAAAGCCCGTTAGGGCTGGCAATTATGGTAGGAGTGGCAATTATGGTTTATTCCAGGCTTAATTACAAACATTTATCTATAAAATACGTATACGTTGAAATATTTGTGTAATTTTGAAGCCTGAAAAGAGATGTCATAATAAACTAGCTTGAATACCACTAGATAATAAAGTAACAGAATGAAAATAAAAATCACATCAGTATTAATAGCTTTCATTTTAGCTTTTACTTTGGGAGCTAACGCGAAAGATTCTCTGGATGTATATAAGATTATAAATCCAGAGTTTGAAGTTTTGTTAGACAGCTTTATTGTTGAAGCTAAACAATATGGAGACTTTAAAAACATAATAGTTATATCTATAATGAATAATGATGGGGATATCATGGAAATTACATACAATAATTATTCAGATAAACTATCTTTTTATCCTGATGTTTTAGAATGGTATCGTATAGGAATTGCATTTTATGACTCAATTATTATTACTGTAGCAGGAAGAGGAGAGATTGTTCGAGAAATTATGAAAAAAACTGATTGTAAGATTAAAGTGGATACAAAACAAAGAAAAACGCAAAAGCACACTGAGGAGTATGTGTTTCCTATCACTTGGTTAGTCCATTTTAAGGATGAAAAATTCAAAATAATTACGAAATACGATAGAAGTGACTATGAATAGAGAAAAGGCTGGCTATTATGGAAAGCCTAGATTTATCTAAAGAAAAAGGCAGAAGTGGTGTGCTTCTGCCTTTTGTGTTGGTATTGTTTGAGTTATATTATTACTGAAATCAATCTGGATTATCGTTTAGAAAGCTATTGTTTGAGATAAGCTTTCCATCTTTAAGGCTTATGCGAGAGGTCTCTTCTTCGGAATACTTCTCGGTATAGTGGTCAATCTCTAGTCCTGCTTGTTCGTAGGCTGGAACATTGATTACTTCTTCTACGCCTGACTTGTCTCTTAGCTTTCGAGCTATCTGTTTCATGCGATTCTCCCTTGCACCTACGAAGGCTACTGGATCAGCTCCATAAGGGGTGTTGTGG
>FZPS01000051.1_pt39 | contig 29232 bp, 29 predicted proteins | sample 1817821 | NCBI WGS metagenome assembly FZPS01 (sample SAMEA104158645, study PRJEB21678) | metagenome | place: Germany | collected 2015-04-21
ATAAAGGTGCCAAAACTGGTCGGAAAGATATTAAAGGGCATTTTAAGCATCTGGCAAAAAAAAGCGCAGTAGCGCTTTTTTTTATATGGCTCTTTTTATTTTCCCGGTTTTTAAGCAGCGAGTGCAAACATTTACCCGTCGCGGGGTGCCGTTTATCAAGGCTTTTATCCTTTGCACATTTGCTTTCCAGGTTCTTTTTGTTTTAATATGTGAATGACTGATAGAAAAGCCTGTTTCCGAGCCTTTGCCGCAGACGAAACATTTCCTGGACAAGTTGTACACCTCCTTGCCTGAGAGGCGGTTTACTGGTAGTAGCTGTGAGCAGAATATTATAAAATCACTTTTACAATTCTAGCATAAAAGAGGCTGTTATTGCAAGTAATTATTTGCCGGCAGGAATATTATATTTTTTATGGAATAATAACTACTCGCAAAGACTTTCATTTTCTGTTATAATTGGTATAATTGGTTGGTAGGTTGACTTTACATTCCAGTGTATAACAGGAGGTACAAGATGACCAACAGGATAGTAACTGATCTGGGTGAAGTGGTCATATCAGAGGAGTTGATTGCCACTCTTGCCGGTGTAGCGGCAATTGAGTGCTACGGTTTGCTTGGCATGTCTACACGGGCAAAGTTAAAAGACGGCATTGCCGAGCTGCTTGGCCGTGACAATTTGAGTCGTGGTGTTGAAGTAACTCAGGTCGACAACCAGTTGAAAGTGGATTTGTATATAATTGTCTCTTATGGTACAAAAATACCCGAAGTGGCAATAAATGTGCAGGAGAAGGTTAAGTATACCATTGAGAGCCTGACGGGTCTAAATGTGTCGCAGGTAAATATCCACGTTCAGGGAGTTAGAGTGGCAGAAAAATAGGAGGCGTAGCAGATGGAGCAGCTATTGGGGGCTGATTTAAGAAGTATGCTAACAGCCGGTGCCCGCCTCCTGGAAAACAATAAAGAAATTATCAATGCGATGAATACATTTCCTGTTCCGGACGGGGATACCGGTACTAATATGAGCTTGACAATGCGTTCGGCTCTGGCTGAAGTTGAGAAAGTTGGCGGGGAATCTGTGGCAGCTGTTGCTTCAGCGGTGGCCAGTGGTTCCCTTTTGGGAGCAAGGGGAAATTCCGGAGTTATTTTGTCTCAGATATTCAGAGGTTTTGCCAAAAACCTGGAAGGCAAAGAGAGTATATCGCCGCGCGAGCTGGCTTTGGCCATGCAGGGCGGGGTGTATTCAGCCTATAAGGCTGTGATGAAGCCTGTTGAAGGGACCATATTGACAATTGCCCGGGAAAGCGCCAAAATGGCGGTCAGTTCGGCAAACCGCGGTGCAGGTTTTGTACAGATGATGCGTGACGTTGTACAGCATGCGGAGGCTGTGCTGAAAAAAACCCCGGATATGCTCCCGGTCCTGAAAGAGGCGGGAGTAGTTGACGCCGGAGGAAAAGGATTGCTTGAAATTTACAGGGGTTTTCTTTACTGCCTGTCCGGTGAAGATATTCCGGAAGTTGTTGTTGAAGTGGAAGAGGATGCACCGCAGCGTGCCATGGATGCTTTCCAGACAGAGGATATTGAATTTGGGTATTGCACCGAACTAATTGTGAGAGGAAAGAATTTGGACCCGGAGAAAATACGCGCCGAAATTAGCGGCTATGGTGATTCAACCCTTGCAGTCGGTGACGCAAACACAGTTAAAATCCACATACACACAAACAATCCGGGTATCATTTTGCAGAAATGCATAGTTTTCGGAACACTGCACAATATTAAAGTTGATAATATGCGGGAGCAGCATGCGGATTTGCTGTCTTTAAGTGAAAATGACAAACCCGCTGCTGCCGTACCTGCCGCGGGTATAGCGGTGATTGCAGTAGCCGCAGGCGGCGGTCTGACTGAAATTTTTACCAGTTTGGGGGTGTCTAATGTTGTCCGCGGCGGACAGACGATGAATCCAAGCACAGAAGATATTTTGGCGGCAGTTAAAGAAGTGCCGCAAAAAGAAATTATAATTCTTCCCAATAATAAAAATATCATTATGGCGGCAAAGCAGGTGAGCGAATTAATAGACAAGGACGTAAGAGTGGTAGAGACACGCTCAATACCTCAGGGAATTGCCGCCATGCTGGCCTTTGCTTCCGAAGGGACATTGGAACAGAATGTGGCAGTAATGGATAAAGAAAAGAATAAAGTCAAATCAGCTGCGGTGACCTACGCTGTTTGCAACAGCAGGGTTAACGGTCTTGAAATACATGAAGGGGATATTATCGGACTTATAGAGGATGATATCGTTACCGTAGTCAAGGATGTAAACCGGGTAGTTAAGGAATTGCTTGAGAAAATGGTTGATGAAGAATCGGAAGTTATAACTCTTTATAATGGGGAAGATGTACCGGGCGAGGCGGCTGCGGAGCTGCAGAGTGAGCTTGAGGAACTATACGACGGGTGCGATGTGGAGCTATATGAGGGAGGTCAGCCTTTCTACTATTATCTTTTCTCCGTAGAGTAAAGCGGAGCATCAGAAAGGATGTGACTACTTGACTGTTAAGATTGTTACTGACAGTACAGCCGACTTGCCTCCGGGACTGGCAGAGGAACTCAACATTTCCGTGGTGCCCTTAAAAGTCTATTTTGGCGAAGAGGAATTCCTGGATTGGATAGACCTTGATTCCGATAATTTTCTTGAAAAACTGGCGGGAAGCGAAGTAATGCCTCATACTTCCCAGCCTTCTCCCGCTGATTTTGTGAAGATTTACCGGGAAATTGCCGCTGAAAGCGATCAGTTGATTTCCGTTCATCTTTCAGCCAAATTAAGCGGTACATACCAGTCGGCCGTAATTGCGAAATCAGAGCTTAAACACCTGGATATTGAGGTTATTGATTCCGGTCTTGCCAGCATGGCTCTGGGGATAGTTGTCATTGAAGCCGCCCGCGCGGCCAAAGCAGGCCTGGCAAAGGAAGACATTATTCTGCAATTAAAGGATAATATGGCTAAAGTAAAGGTCTATTTTGCCGTTGATACCCTGGAATACCTGCAGCGCAACGGGCGGATAGGCAAGGCGGCCGCTCTGGTGGGAGGACTGTTGAATGTCAAGCCGCTTTTGACTTTAAGTGACGGCGTAGTGGCTCCCAAGGAAAAAGTCAGGGGAAAGGCCAAAGCTCAGGAACGCCTGATCGATATTATCGGTGAAGAATTCGGCGAGGAAGTACGCGGCAAGGCAGTAGTGCTACATGGCAGTGAATTGAACAGGGCTTTGCTTCTTAAAGAGAAGCTGGAAAGCCGCTACAAATTTTCGGAAATATTTATTTCCTCAATTGGCGCTGTTATAGGTACTCATACCGGACCCGGGGTTTTAGCCGTCGGAGTGCTGCCTGAATAAGCTGAAAAAGCTGAAAAAAACAGAAAATAATGCCTGGAAACATAATCCAGGTATTATTTTTATCCATTGGAGATATCTTATTTATTTTCAGGAGAAAAATTCTAGTATATTCGCATCCGCCGGTGAGATAATAAAAGCACAAGAAAAAAGGAGGTGAATATTGTGGCAGCTAACAATAAAGTCAATCAAACAGGGCGTAACAGGATTTTGGTCAGTGGTGCGGAACAAGCCCTGGAGAATTTTAAGTATGAAATTGCCAATGAATTAGGCCTCGACTATAGCGGTGACAAAGGCAACCTGACTTCCCGTCAGAACGGCTATGTGGGCGGCTTGATGGTCCGGAAGATGATTGCTCAGGCCGAATCACAGATGGCCGGCCTTGGTGGAGGCGCTAATAACCAGGTATAACCGATATAGAAAGCGGAAGGTACATACTACTTTCCGCTTTTTTTTATAGCGCTAAATTGCCCCTTGCCTGTTCGACAGTCGGCAGAGGGAAGATTTAAGGAAGAAAATAAAGGATTATCACTATTCAACGAGAAAACATAAACAAGCTGCAAAAATGAGTCAAAAAAATGAGAAATGCAGTAAAATTGTGAAGGAATTTGCTTATCAAAAGAGAATAGATTTAAGAATTGAATTGCTAGTAGCAAAAATCCATTCAATTCCAGGAAATAATGAATTTTTGTCAGGAAGTGATTTCCACGACTGCGATAAAATATAATTTTTTTAAATAGATTATTGAGAATATTTTCTATTCTCTTCACAAAATGCAGCACACAGCTATGCAAAAATCAATCATATAGAATAATATTTTAAAATTCTCGGGAAGGAGGAATACTGCAGTAAATGTTCATATTTTAGACTGCCGGTAAAGAGGTGATCATCGTATAGGAGACTGGTAGTAAAAAAATGTGAAAACAATCGCAGCAGAAAATAGAGCCTTCGGCATAGTAGTATTCATAACAGGAAATACCTGCTGAATTTCTGAAAGAATAACTAGTGTTAGGGGGTCTGAAATGGCAAATTACATTGTGCGCAGACTATTATGGGGTTTAGTAATACTCATCCTCGTTTCACTAATTGTCTTTTTTGCAATAAGAATGGTACCCGGCGATCCATTAACGCTTTTTGTGTCCAGAACACAGGAATCAGGCTTTTCCTTTACTAAAGCCCAGCTTGATGCGTTGAGGCGACGGTTTGGGCTTGATAAGCCGGTTATTGTGCAGTATGTTGACTGGATTTCCAATATGCTGCGCGGGGATCTGGGGGAGTCGATTTATTACAGGCAGGATGTCGCCAAACTGATTAAAGAGCGTTTGCCCGTTACACTTTATCTTGGGATAATCGGTTTCCTCTTAAGCCTTATTGTAGGTACCACTGCCGGTCTTTTGGCAGGCATGCGGCGGGCAACGTGGATTGACAATATTATTGTTGTTATTTCCTATATTGGCATTGCCATACCTGTTTTCTGGCTGGGTTACCTGCTTATTTTTGCATTCGGTATGAAACTTAGGATACTGCCAATAGGCGGGTATACTTCACCTTTTGAAGATTTCTGGTACAGCCTCAGGCAGATAATTATGCCCGTTATCTGCATGGTGTTGCCCGGCATTGCCGGTATGGCCAGGCAAATGCGCTCCAGCTATCTGGAAGTTGCGGGACAGGATTATATCCGTACTGCCTGGGCAAAAGGCCTTACCGAAAAAGCGGTTGTTATGAAGCATATTTTGAAAAACAGTTTAATTCCCATTGTCACATTGCTTGGCATGAGTATTGGCGGTATCTTTGGCGGATCTGTACTGGTGGAGAATGTTTTTGCCATTCCTGGTATGGGCCGCTTTTTAGTACAAGGTATTTTCCAGCAGGATTATGTTATCATGCAGGCGAATACCTTTTTAATGGCGGTAATGATTATTCTGTCCAACCTGATAGTCGATATTTCATACGGCTGGTTTGACCCGAGAATTCGGTATGACTAGGAGGTGGAAGCATGGCGGATACCATAGCCAATATTGATCAGATTGTTCAGTCCCAGTCCCGAGCGACTGTTAGCGAATGGCAGAGGTTTGTGAGAACTCTGACGCAGAGAAAAGTTGTTGTCTTTGCCTTGATTATTATTGCATTGACTGTTATTACGGCAATTTTTGCCCCTTGGCTGGCACCATATGATCCCAATGAAAAGAATTTTGCAGATTCCTTGCAGCAGCCTAACAGGAAACACTGGCTGGGTACCGATTTACTGGGAAAGGACACTCTTAGCCGTATTATCTGGGGTGCACGCACCTCGCTGATTGTCGGTATTGCAACCTGCCTTGCTTCTGCCATACTGGGCAGTACGCTTGGAATGCTGGCAGGTTATATGGGTGGTGTTGTAAATACCATTATCATGCGTTTTATGGACGCGTTAATGGGATTCCCAATGATTGTTCTCGCTCTGCTTTTAGCGGGAGTATTGGGCAACGGTATTCAGAATGTCATTATAGCCCTGACAGTGGCCAACCTGCCCGGCTATACCAGGCTTATGTGCGGTATGACGCTTGCTGTTAAGGAAAATGACTATATCCTAGCCCAAAAAGCAATTGGTTCCAGCAACCTACGCACATTGTTTTTGCATATTTTACCAAACTCTTTCCAGCCGATGATTATTATGATCAGTACTGCCCTTGGTGGTATCATTTTGGCCGAAGCCGGCCTTAGCTTCCTTGGCATCGGGCTTTCGCATGAAGAGGTAACCTGGGGCGGTCTGGTTGCTTCCGGTTACTCATATTTGAGCACACATCCGATGTTAGCCTTTGCTCCGGGTCTATGCGTTATGCTGGTTGTTTTCTCCTTCAATATCCTTGGAGACGGTTTGCGTGATGCCTTAGACCCGAGACTAAGAGGCGTACTGTAGTGTACAGGACGCTATCAAAGAATTGGACGAGGGAGTATAATATGGGAAGATTATTGGAAGTTAAAAACTTAAGAACCCAGTTTAAGACATTCGACGGCATAGTAAAGGCAGTAGACGGGGTTACTTTCTATCTTGACGAAAAGGAAATCATCGGTATTGTGGGTGAAAGCGGCTGCGGCAAATCCGTAACCCAGTTGTCAATTATGCAGTTGATTAACAGACCCGGCAAAATTGTCGGGGGTGAGGTATGGTTTGAAGGCAAGGATTTGCTGAAATATAAACAGCACGGGCCGGAGATGCGTTCCATCCGCGGCGGAAAGGTTGCCATGATATTCCAAGAGCCGATGACTTCCCTTAATCCCGTTCTAACCTTGGGTTATCAATTGGCAGAAAGCTTAATCCTTCACTTAAAAATGAGCAAAGAGGAAGCCCGTAAACGAGCTATTGAACTGCTTGGTATGGTAGGAATCCCCAGCCCCGAAGATCGTATTGACGATTATCCCCACCAGTTTAGCGGCGGTATGAGGCAAAGGGTTATGATTGCCATGGCGCTGGCATGCAACCCTAAGATTTTGATCGCAGATGAGCCAACCACATCTTTGGATGTGACGACACAAGCCCAGCTGCTTGAGTTAATGGTAGATATGGTTCACAAATTCAACAGTTCATTAATCCTGGTTACCCACAACCTGGGCGTCGTTGCCCGCTATGCCCAGCGCATCTATATTATGTATGCAGGAAGAATTGTGGAGGAAGGAACCTGCAAGGAAATATTCAAGAGACCGCGCCACCCGTATACAAAGGGCTTGCTCAGAAGTGTGCCGCGTCTGGATGTTGAAGGAGAAAGGCTGATTCCTATCGAGGGACTGCCTCCCAGACTGACTGATTTACCGGATCAGTGCGCTTTTCTGCCGCGGTGTCCGTACAAGACGGAAAAATGCAGCACGACACCAATGCCTGAATTAAGGTCAGTACCGGGAGAAGGGCATAAAATTCGTTGTTATGTCGACATACCGGAGGTGGACTATGCCACAGTCTAAAAATGATGTTATTTTAGAAGTTAAAGATTTAAAGATGCATTTTCCTATTGCTCGGGGGCTGTTCAGGAAAGTAGTAGGCATGGTAAAAGCAGTGGACGGAATATCCTTTGTGCTAAAAAGAGGGGAAACTCTTGGCCTGGTCGGTGAGAGCGGCTGCGGCAAAACTACAGTTGGGCGCTGTATCAGCCGCCTGTACCAGCCGACTTCAGGGGAAATATATTTTAAAGGCAAAAATATTGCTGACGTGCCTGAAAAAGAATTAAAGCCCCTGCGGCGCAACATATCGATGATTTTCCAGGATCCTTACAGCTCGCTTGACCCGCGCCAGAATGCAGGCAGCATTGTCGGTGAGCCGATGGTTGTTCACCGTCTGGTCAAGTCGAGGGATGAATACAAGGAGAAAGTAAAACATCTATTTGAAATTGTTGGGCTTAATCCTGAGCTGACTACCCGTTATCCCCATGAATTTAGCGGCGGTCAGAGACAAAGGATCGGTATTGCCCGCGCTTTGGCGGCAGATCCGAATGTAATAATTTGTGATGAACCCGTTTCGGCCCTGGATGTGTCCATCCAGGCGCAAATCATAAATTTGCTGATGGATCTGAAATCTGAAGGAGAAAAACGGCTGACGTATATTTTTATTGCCCATGATTTATCAGTTGTCAAGCACATCAGCGACCGGATTGCCGTTATGTATCTTGGGCGGATTGTTGAACTGACAACACCGAGGGAACTGTACAACAACCCGCTTCATCCCTATACCCAGGCGTTATTGTCCGCTGTTCCGGTGCCCGACCCGGAAGTGGAAGAAAACCGTGAGCGTATTATCCTGGAAGGGGAAGTGCCAAGCCCCCTGTTCCCGCCGAGTGGCTGCGCACTGCATCAGCGCTGTCCCATTGCTACTCCTGAATGCAGTAAAACAGTGCCGCCTTTGCGGGAATGCTCTGAAGATCACTGGGTTGCCTGTCTGCGGATATAGAGGAAATTGCAGCGGATAATACGGTGACGAAAGTAACCCTTATGGGTGTGGGTTACGCATCCATAAGGGTTATGTTTTTGCCGTATAAGGCAATGCATTAATGCACAAGTAGACAAAAAAGGATATCTGCAGATCAATCTTAAAGTATTATTATTAATAAGGAGGGAAGCCAAACGAGACTAAAAGACAAAGTTGCAGTTGTGACAGGATCGGCTCGCGGACTCGGCAAAGCAATGGCAATGAAAATGGCGGCCGAGGGGGCAAAAGTTGTTGTCTGTGACCTGCATTACGAAGGGTGTGTTGCGGTTAAAGATGAAATAGAAGCCGCCGGGGGTACGGCGTTGGCCCTGAAATGCAATGTTTCCAGACGAGATTATGTAGCGGGGTTAATTAATGAGACCGTCGAAAAGTTTGGTGTAATTGATATTTGGGTTAACAACGCCGGTATTACAAGGGACGCGCAAATTACCAAAATGACGGATGAAGATTGGGATGCGGTATTAGACAACAATTTAAAATCGATGTTTATCTGTATCCAGGAAGTAATTAAGGTAATGATCCCGCGCAATTACGGGCGGATTATTAATATTACTTCCATAGCTGCACAGGAAGGAAATTTCGGACAGAGCAACTATTCTGCCGCCAAGGCCGGAATTATCGGTTTAACAAAAACTTTATGCAAAGAATTGGGTCGCAAGGGAATAACAGTCAATGCAGTGGCTCCCGGCTTTATGTTGACGGAAATGACGGAAACAATTCCGCCGAAGATTAAAGATCAACTGCTTGCCCGTATCCCCTTGAAAAGGGCCGGTCAGCCGGAGGAGGTTGCCGCAGCTGTGGTATTCCTTGCCTCAGACGAAGCTTCATACATTAACGGGCATACCCTGAATGTTAATGGAGGGCTTTATGTCTGAGACAGGCAAAGAAGCGGCAACAGCGATGCAGAAAGGGAGAGTATATGATATTCAAAGATTCTCTGTTCATGACGGGCCCGGAGTACGTACAGAAATTTTTCTTTTCGGATGCCCGCTCGAGTGCCTTTGGTGCCACAGTCCGGAATCACAGTCATTTAATCCGCAGTTAGCCTGGTATGAGATCCGCTGTATCGGCACTGCAGCCTGCGGGGTGTGCCTGGCGGCCTGCCCGCAAAAAGCCATCAGCCCCGGTCCAACTAAAGTATCGCCTGCAGACAATGTTGAAATACAGTTGATAGAAACTAACAGAAAGCTCTGTGACAACTGCGGGGAGTGTACCCGTGCCTGTCCGTCCGGCGCCCTGGAAATGACAAACAGGGAAATGACACTGGAAGAGGTTATGGAGATAATAGAAAGGGACAGGCGTTACTACAGCAGATCCGGAGGTGGAGTTACCATCTCCGGCGGGGAACCAATGGTCCAATATGAATTTACTTTGGCATTATTAAAAGAGTGTAAAAAAAGAGGCCTGCATACCTGTCTGGATACAACGGGTTATTCAATGTGGTCATATTATGAAAAAATCCTGCCTTATGTTGATCTTTTCCTTTACGATCTCAAGCATATGGATTCGGACAGTTCAGTCAAACTGACCGGTGTTCCCAATGAACTGATTCTGGAAAATGCCAGGAAACTTGCCCGGGCCGGTGCCGCACTGCAGGTTCGCGTTCCCATAATTCCCGGATTTAACGATGACGAAGAAAATTTGCGAGAAACAGGCATGTTTTGCCGGGAGTTGGGGCCGGCCGTTGTTCTGGTGCAAATACTGCCCTATCACGGCCTGGGTGCTGCCAAATATGAAAGACTGGGCAGGAAATATGAATTGACCACAATTGAAGCCCCTTCGGAGGAGCGAATGGAGGAAATTAAAAGCTTCTTGGAGACATTTGGTTTGCAAGTCAAAATTCATTAAGCAGGGTACCTGCCGGCTATACTACCGGCAATGCAGTTGACCTGCAAAGTATTGACATACCGGTTAAGAAGGCAGGAAAAGAGGAGGAAAAGGGCTAACCGCAAGAAATGTACCTGCGGTTGCCCTTTTCACGATAAGGAGAAAAGAAAAATAATCCCCGGCTGTGCCGAGGAGGAGCTGCTGTCCGGCAGGGAGGTGAATAAATGTGTGTGGACGTTTCACTTTAATTCAGTGGGAAGATCTGGCGGAACGCTTCGGCATCCGGGCGCTGGACTTAATACCGCGCTATAATATTGCGCCGGGACAGGATGTTCCGGTTATTATTGGCGGTAAACAACGGCATTTGCGCCTTTTTAAATGGGGCTTTGAGTTTCCCCCAAGAAAGGGCGGGAAGAAAGGCTACCTGGTTATCAATGCCCGGGCAGAAACACTGGAGACAAAAAGTTTCCGCTATGATTTGCAGCACAGGCGCTGTCTGGTGCCTGCAGACGGTTTTTATGAATGGGCAGGGGGAAAAGGAGTGCGGCTTCCCTACCACTACAGTTTAAAAGGCGGGAAACTGTTTGCTTTTGCCGGGCTCTGGCGCATCCTGCGCACGCCGCAGGGAGAAGAGAAATTTACTTTCTGTATTATTACTACAGCTGCCAATGAGCTTGTCAGGCAGGTACATGACAGGATGCCGGCAATTCTGGCTCCCGGCGATGAAAGCAGATGGCTGGATACACGGGAAAGGGACATTAAAAGACTGAAAAAAATGCTGGCACCGTATCCGTCAGAGGAATTATCGGTAACAAAGGCCAGTTTGCTTGTCAACAACCCCGGCAATGAAGGTCCCGATCTGATTAATCCGGATTAACATCTTTGGACTCATTGATATTTGCTTTGCCGGCATAGAATTCTATTATTTCACGCCTGCGAATTATACCGATAAAAATCCCCTCATCATCCACAACGGGAATAAAGTTTTGCGCTACGGCCAGAGTGAGTAAATCACTTATTTTTGCTTCGATGCGTACCGGCTCGTTTTTCGTGTTTCGCGGGATTTCAGCCACTGTGATTTTTTCCGAGTCGGAAAAAGTAAAGTCGGGGGTGTTTTTTATTTTGCGAAGCAAATCGCCTTCCGTAAGCGTGCCGGCGTATTTGCCTTCTTTGTCAATTAGCGGAACGGCGGTTAAACCGTGGTATTCCATTTTTTCCATAGCCTGACGCATGGTGCATGTCAGCGGGAGACAGACAACTTCTTTTTTAGGTATCAGGAAAAAGGCAATATTGATAGTAATAACCCCTTTCTAAATGCAATTCTGCTATTTACTAAATTCAATACAGCTTTTTTTATTCCCTGCCATTAAAATATGAACATTTCTTTAAAATAATGCCCTGCTTTTATATATAGGAAATGTCAAATGCAAGAGATAATTGCTGTTTTTTGTATAAAAAGAAGGGAAAGTATAATCTTGGGAGAATAAATTATCTGTTAAGATTAGCAAAGTGGGGGAATCGGATGTTGAAAAAGTACTTGAAAGTAATATTGCTAGTGTTTTTGGCATCTACCATTCTTGTTTCCTGCCAGCGGCAAGAAGTAAGTAAACCTTTGGTCTGGGGCATACCGTATGATGTGGAAACGCTGAACCCGCTGTTTACAAGAATGGCAGTGGAAACAGATATTCTAAACTGTATTTTTTCTACATTAATCAAGGTAAACGATAAGCAGGAGTTTGTGCCTGATTTACTGGCGGAAATCCCGCAAATCAGCGAGGACGGACTGGAATACAGCTTCACGCTGCGCCAGGACGTTAAGTTTCATGACGGGCAAGAGTTGACCGCGGAAGACGTTAAGTATACATATGAGATGAAAATGGCGGAAAACAATGCGGTTCCCGACCGTTACATCTGGGAAAGAATTGACACTTTCCGGGTTACTGATAAATATAATTTTAAAATTAAGCTGAAATCAAAAGATGTTACCTGGCTTGAAAACCTAGCATATGCCAATGCCATGATCGTACCCAAGCATATCCTTGAAGAAGAATTCAATGCCGGAGGAAATGCTGTAAGCAAGGGCGGCGATTTTTCCAGAAACCCGGTAGGTTCCGGGCCGTATAAATTTGTGGAATGGAAAACAAATGAATACATCAAGCTGGAGGCATACGACGATTACTACCGGGGTGCTCCGGCAATTAAAGAAATCATTTTTAAAGTGGCAGGCGATAGCAATTCCCTGCTGGCGCAGTTTGCCGGCGGAGAAATAGACATATATGACAGGGCTGAGGCCAACCAGTATGGAGAGTTGTTGCAGCTAAAGGAAGAAAAGGATATAGAAGTGTATAAATATCCAAGCTATGTCTACATGCATGCCGATTTCAATTTGCGCAATCCCATTTTCCAGGACCAGAAGGTGCGCCAGGCTCTTAACTATGCTTTCCCGAAAGATAGTTTCATAGAAAATGTTTTGGGCGGTGTCGGCATCGCCGCCCATTCCTATATACCGCCCTGGAGCTGGGCTTATAATCCTGACGTAAAAAAATATGATTATAATCCGGATCTGGCTTCCGAGCTTCTGGATGAAGCCGGGTGGCTCAGGGGCGAGGACGGTGTGCGCGTCAAGGACGGAGTAAGACTGGAGTTTACCATAAACACCAATACGGGAGACAGCATCAGGGAAAAATTTGAGGTAATAGCAAAACAGGAATGGGAAAAAATCGGGGCAAAGGTTAATATCCAAAACTATGAACCGGGCACCTTAGTTGAAGATATCCTGCAAAACGTAAAATTTGATATAATTGTTTTCGCCTGGAAATCCGGTTTTGATCCTAATGCGGAGAATCTCTGGCATTCACAGCAGCGGCCCGATTTATTCGGCACTGGACAGAATTACATCGGATTTGCGGATCAACGGGTTGACGAATTGCTGGAAGCCGGTTTGCAGGAGCAAGCAAGAGAAAAAAGGGTTCCTATATACCGGGAGATTCAGCAAATTCTTTCCGAAGAAGCACCTTGTATATTCGTCTATTTCTACAACGATCTCACCGCCGTTCCTTCCGGCCTGAAAAACTTTAAACCAAATCCGACACAGGCCAATAATACCTGGAATATCTGGGAGTGGGAACTGGAAAGTTAAGCGGCAAAGCGGTGGGCGGCTGTTTGTCCTCCGCTTTTTCTTTGGGAGGATAAGAAAGATGAAGAAAAAGTGGCTGATCCGGCTGGTATTCTCGGTGCTTACTTTGCTGATTGTTTCGATATTGTCATTTATGATAGTTGAATTTGCCCCGGGCAGCCCCGTTTCCCGCTACGCGGACAACCCGAAAATCACAAGCGCAGACCGGGAAAGAATTTTCCGGCATTTGGGACTTGATAAGCCGGCCTCTGTCCGCTACTTTATCTGGCTGAAAAATGTGCTCCGGGGAGACTTTGGGCTGTCATATATGACCGGAAGGCCGGTACTGACGGAAATACTGGCAAGACTGCCGGCCACGTTGAAATTAATGCTTTTTTCTTTTTTCATTTCGGTCGCCTTTGCCATACCCATTGGGATTTATGCGGCAATGCGCCGCAACAGTTTGCCGGATGTCCTGATTAGTTTTATTTCCTATCTCGGGATATCCCTGCCTTCCTTCTGGCTTGGTCTTTTGCTAATCTATATCTTTGCTGTTAAGCTGCAGCTGCTGCCGGCGGGCGGGCAATTAACCTCCTGGTTTGATTCCTCCGCGTTCCCGCTGCCTGTACGTCCGGCGGCTGTTTTCTGGGAGCATTTGCGCCACCTGCTGCTGCCTGCAGCAACATTAAGCTTTGGCAACATTGCCCGCTGGTGCCAGTACCTGCGTTCATCGCTATTGGAGACCATAAATGAAAACTACATTCGTACTGCCAGGGCAAAAGGTCTGAACAGCCGGACGGTTGTTTATAAACACGCTTTAAGAAATGCCATAACTCCGCTGATCACTGTAATCGGCCTGAACATGCCGGCTTTTTTTGCCGGCGCCGTTATTACCGAACAGATTTTTTCCTGGCCGGGTATGGGGCAGTTGTTTATCACAGCAGTGTTTGCTAGGGATTATCAGGTTATTATGGGAATTACAATCATCACGGCTGCTCTGGTTTTGCTGGGAAATTTCCTCTCGGACATCCTGTATGCTGTTTTCGACCCCAGGGTTGAATACAGGGGCTAAAAGGAGTGCAAAATGAGAATTCTAACCCGCAACAAGCTTGCTTTTACGGCTGCCATAGTACTGTTACTAATCATAGGAGCGGCTGTTTTTTCTCCGCTAATCGCAACCCATGACCCGCAGTTGATTACCCTGGAGCCCGATAAAATCTGCCGGCCGCCGTCGGCAGAACACTATTTCGGCACGGACGACCTGGGGCGGGATATCTGGAGCCGCATTGTCTACGGTTCCCGTACCTCGCTTGTAGTTGCCTTTGTGGCCATGTTTACGGCAGTTTTGCTGGGGACGGCCTGCGGAGCTGTCGCCGGCTATTTTGGCGGCATTATAGATGTGATATTAATGCGACTTGTTGATATTTTCCTTTCCCTACCAACTGTTTTTTTCCTGATCATAATCGCAGCCATTTTTAAACCCGGCAGCCTGGGTATTGCAATTCTGTTGGGTCTAACCGGCTGGATGGGTATTGCCCGGATGGTGAGAGGCCAGGTTTTAAGCCTAAAAGAAAGGGAGTTTGTTGAAGCGGCCCGGGCTCTCGGTTATTCCGACCGGCGTATTATTTTTGCCCATTTGCTGCCCAATTTGGCCGGTCAGATCATAGTGCATGCCAATTTAACCGTAGCCGGTGCCATTTTGACTGAATCTGCAGTCAGTTTCCTGGGCTTGGGAGTACAGCCGCCACAGTTCAGCTGGGGGACAATGTTGTATGCAGCCCAGGATTTTGTGCTGCTGAAAAACGCGCCATGGACGGCCATATTCCCGGGGTTTGCCATTTTCGTCACTGTATTATGCCTGAACTATATCGGGGGTGCCCTGCGTGATGCCTGGGACCCCAAAGTAAAGAACAGCGGGGAAAGTGCCGGCTTCTAGTTAAGCAGAGGTGGAATAATGCCGGAAATTTTGCTTAATGTAAAAAATTTGCGAACGGTGTTTCTGACATCAAACAGCCGGAACACGGCTGTGGACGGGATTGACATAACCATCGGCAAAGGTGAAATTGTGAGCCTAGTGGGCGAATCGGGCTGCGGTAAAACTGCAGTCGCCCTCAGCCTGATGAAGCTGATTACACCTGATGAAGGTGCAATCAGTGCCGACAGCATACAGTTTAAGGGCAGGGAATTGCTCTTGTGCAGTGAAGAAGAAATGTGCCGCATCCGCGGCAAGGAAATGGCTATTATTTTTCAGGAGCCCATGGCTTATCTTAATCCCGCCTTTACCGTAGGGGAGCAGATTGCGGAAGCGATACTGGTTCACTCCCCGATGAAGAAAAAGGAAGCCTGGGAAAAGGCAGTGGATTTGCTAAAACTTGTGCAAATTCCCGGAGCTGTAAATTGCGCTGCCGCCTACCCGCACCAGTTGAGCGGAGGGATGCAGCAGCGGGTTCTTATTGCCATGGCTTTGGCCTGCTCACCGGAGCTGCTTATTGCCGATGAGCCAACCACCGCTTTGGATGTTACCGTTCAGGCTCGGATTATGGAATTGTTTCGCCGTTTGCAGCAGGAGAAGGACATGTCCGTTTTGCTGATAACACATGACCTGGCACTGGTTGCCGGTATTGCTTCGCAGGTTTATGTAATGTTTGCCGGCATGATCATGGAAAAAGCAAATACCAGGGAAATTTTAAGCGAGCCGCTGCACCCGTATACCCGTGAGCTATTGTCATCCCTTTGCTACCTGGAAAAACAGGAGCAACGTCCGGAGAATTTAAGGCCTGTAAACAACATCTCAGGCATAACAGGAATACAACCGGGCTGCCGTTTTCACCGGCGCTGTTCCGGGGCAATGACTATTTGCAGCAAGACCGTACCGCCACTCGTGGATTTTGGCCGGAGAAGCGTCCGCTGTTGGCTGTACGGAAAAGGGGTGGAATAATGCCGCAACTGGAGGTCAGGGATTTAAAAAAATATTTTTACCGGCCTAAAAGAGGCGGCGGTACAGGCATTGTCCGGGCAGTGGACGGGGTTGCCTTCGCACTGCCGAGGGGGGAAACACTGGGTCTTGTCGGCGAATCCGGCTGCGGGAAGTCCACCCTTGCCAGGCTGATACTGCGCCTTCTTGTGCCAGATGCCGGCGAGATTATTTACAACGGTGAAAACATCGGTAGGCTGTCCGGAAAGGAACTCTTGCCACTGCGACGCAGGATGCAGATTGTTTTCCAGAACCCCTTCGGCTCCCTGAACCCGCAAATGACGGTGGGCAGGGCCTTAAGTGAACCGCTGCGGGTCCACTGCCTGGCAAAGAGCACAAAAGAAATAAGGCAAAAGACAGAGGAGCTGCTTGTGCTGGTCGGGTTGGACAAGAGTTTTCTTGAGCGCTATCCCCATGAATTAAGCGGCGGCCAGCGGCAGCGTATTGTTCTGGCGAGGGCTTTGGCCCTGCAGCCGGAATTCATTGTCTGTGACGAACCGGTTTCCGCCCTGGATGTTACAAGTCAGGCGCAAATTATTGCTTTGCTGGAAAGGCTGCGCGAAAAGTTGGATCTGACTATGATTTTTATTGCTCATGACTTAAGGCTGGTTAAAAATATTGCCGACCGGGTTGCCGTAATGTATTGCGGCAGAATAGTCGAACTGGCAGACAAAAAGACAGTTTTTACTTCGCCGGCCCATCCTCATACCCGCTTACTGCTTGCTGCAATGCCCGGTATTTTTAAAGAAAAGAAAAAAGACAGTGCATTGTTCGCGGATGTTCGGGCAACTTTTGCGGCACAGGACGGCGGCTGTTCTTTTCTGCCGCGCTGTCCCCATGCCGTAAAACGCTGCGGGCTGGAACAGCCTCCATTAATAAATGTCTCAACAGGCCATCTTGTAGCATGCCACCTGAGGTGAACTTTTCCCAAGCGTAATTCTTGTGTCACCCCGTCTTGTGTGGTATGTTATATGGTAAAAACATGCTTGTTTACGCCAATAACCAGGAAAGGGAGTTTTGCGGATTGGACAACAAAAATGAGGAATCAGGCAGCAGGGTAATAATCAGTGTACTGGGACAGGACCGTGTCGGGATCATTGCCGGGGTATCGCAGATTCTTTCCGAGCACAACATTAATATTCTCGATATCAGCCAGACAATTATGCAGGATATCTTTACCATGATTATGATTGTTGATATGGAAAAAAGCAGCATCGACTTTGCCCGGCTGAAAGGACTGCTGCAGCAAAAGGGTGAGGAAATGGGGCTGCGGATTGATGCCCAGCACGAAAAAGTTTTTCGCTATATGCACCGTATTTAATGTGCTAAGGGAGAAGATTTTATGTTCACAATACAGGAGATTATTGAAACAATAAAAATGGTTCAGGAGGAAAGTCTGGATATCCGTACCATTACCATGGGCATCAGCCTCCTGGAATGCACCCATGAAAACCATAAAATTGCTTGTACAAAAATCTATGATAAAATAACGCGTCTCGCCAGCCGTCTTGTGCCTGTGGGGGAAGAACTGGAACGTGAGTTTGGCATCCCCATTGTGAACAAGCGCATCTCAGTGACGCCGGTTTCGCTCATCGCCGGGGCGTCTTCCCTCGAAGACTACCTGCCTTATGCCCTGACGATGGAAAGAGCGGCTGAAGAAGTCGGCGTCAATTTTATCGGCGGATTTTCCGCACTGGTGCATAAAGGCTATACTGAAGGCGACCGGCGGCTTATCAATTCCATACCGCAGGCTTTGGCGGAAACAGAAAGAGTTTGCGCCTCCGTCAACGTAGCAACTACAAAAACGGGAATAAACATGGATGCGGTTTTTCACATGGGACGGGTAATCAAGGAAACTGCAGAACTCACTGCGGACCGGGACGGTTTGGGCTGTGCAAAACTGGTTGTATTTGCCAATGTTCCGGAAGACAACCCCTTTATGGCAGGAGCGTTTCATGGAGTCGGCGAGCCGGAGTGTGTTATTAATACCGGGGTAAGCGGCCCCGGTGTGGTAAAAAAGGCCGTGGAAAGAGTGGGAGACGGGGATTTCGGGCTGCTGGCCGAGACGATCAAGAAAACGGCCTTTAAGATTACAAGAATGGGTGAATTGGTTGGCAGGGAAGCCGCCAGGCGCATGAATATTCCCTTTGGCATAGTTGATATATCCCTGGCTCCGACACCGGCTGTCGGAGACAGTGTGGCGGAAATTCTGGAAGCCATGGGACTGGAGCGCTGTGGTTCCCACGGAACGACTGCTGCATTGGCTTTGCTGAATGATGCGGTGAAAAAGGGAGGGGCGATGGCGTCATCGTACGTCGGCGGACTATCGGGCGCATTTATCCCGGTAAGCGAAGATGAAGGCATGATACGAGCTGCCAGTGAAGGCGCATTGTCTCTGGAAAAGCTGGAGGCGATGACCAGTGTTTGTTCGGTCGGCCTGGATATGATAGCCGTGCCGGGAGATACGCCTGTGGAAACCATTGCCGCCATTATTGCCGATGAAGCGGCCATTGGTGTTGTCAACCAGAAGACGACGGCAGTGAGAATCATTCCCGCTTTTGGGAAAACTGTTGGTGATTATGTCGAATTTGGCGGCTTGCTGGGAAGGGCACCGGTTATGGCCGTCAATAAATTTTCAGCCGAAGATTTCATTAAGCGCGGCGGGCGAATCCCGGCGCCTGTTAACAGCCTCGGCAACTAACCGCTGTAAGCCGGAATAAATTGTTTCCAAGGAGGGAATTTACAAGAATTGTCGAATTAATTTAACGAAGCTTTAACATATTAAGGAAGTGGCAAGCATGCGAAGTAAAACAATAGCAATTAAAGTAAAAATTGCCTTATTGTCCGCGTTATTCATTTTTATATACTTGATTATTTTTGATTTTTTACTTGCTGCGCTTTTCCAAGACGCTGCCTGGCTTGTGTACTGGCAAAGCCAAAAAAAATGGCTTTTGATCCCGCTTGCGGGATTGCTGGCTTACCTGCTTGTCAGCCTGGCAATCAAGGAAAACATAAAAAATGAGCGTATTCTACTGGTGGCAAATGAGAAGCTGGCAGCAATAATTGCCGCTTCCCCGCTTGCTATTTTGATACTGGATGCGGATAACAGGATACTGTCCTGGAACACGGCGGCAGAAAAAATGTTCGGCTGGACGGAAAAAGAAGTCCTGGGGTGCCTGAACCCTACTGTTGCCAAGAATAAGCAGCTGGAATTTTTGCATTACCTTAAACAGACAGTAACGACAAACACAAATAAGTCTATGGAAACAACCCTTATAAAAAAAGACGGGACGGAAATGGATGCGGCTGTCTCCCTGGCCTCCATCAGCAGCAAGGGAAAGGTAAACAGTATTGTTGCCTTAATCTCGGATATCTCTGAACAGAAAAAGCGCGAGAAACAATTGGAATATCTAAGTTTGCACGATGCTTTGACGGGTATCTACAATCGCGCTTACTTTGAACGGGAAATGAAACGCCTGGAAAAAGGGCGGCATAAAAATATCGGAATGATTATCTGCGATCTTGACGGGCTGAAGTTATATAATGACAGTATGGGACACAGTGTCGGCGATATTCTTTTAAAAGCGGCCGCGCAAGCAATAAAGTCCTGCTTTCGCGAGAGTGACGTGGTTGCCCGCATTGGGGGCGATGAGTTTGCCGTGCTTTTACCGGGTGCCGACCTGGATACGGTAAGGGAATCCTGTGAGCGGATACAAAGGGCGCTTAATGAGTATAATAAAACGCATAAAGAGCATTATTTAAGCGTATCTATCGGCTACGCCGCCGCAGAGGGAGAACAGATAAATATGGCTGAACTTTTCAAGGAAGCCGATAATAATATGTATAAAGAAAAAATGCGGCGCGGCGAAGCTGTTCGGGAGATATCAATGCAAATATTGCTGCGGGCGCTGGCAGTGCGTGACTATGTTTCCGGGGATCATTACAAGCGGATTGAGGAATTGGCAGCAACTCTGGCAAACAGAAAGGGGCTGAAAAGCAACCACCTGGATGATATCCGCTTACTTGCGAAATTCCGAGACCTTGGCAAAATCGCAATTCCGGAATCAATCTTATTTAAAAAGGAACCGTTAACGAAGCAGGAAAAGGAACAGATCAGAAGACACCCGGAAATCGGCAAGCGTATTGCCCAGACAGTACCGGATCTGGTACACCTGGCAGACTGGATATTAAAGCATCATGAATGGTGGAATGGCGGCGGTTACCCTATGGGGCTGAAAGGACGGGATATCCCGCTGGAATGCCGGATACTGGCTGTGGTTGATGCCTATGATGCCCTGACAAACGATCGCCCATACCGCCAGGCAAAGAGCCCGGAGGAGGCGCTGGCGGAACTGAAAAAAAACGCCGGCACCCAGTTCGACCCGGAACTGGTAGATATATTTTCGGAAATGATTATGGAAGAAAAACATTATCAACGGTAATTTCCCTGTGAGTAGCTGAATCTGAATGTAATATTAAGAAAAAGCAAAAAAACAGGGTATAATTCCTGTTTTTATTATTGTTTTATGCTTCTATCTCCCGGGGAAGGCAAAAAAAATGCAAAATACATTGACTTTTGCCGTGAATTTGTTAAAATTTAATTTGGTGTTTTGGACAGTATTACTGTCACTAATATAAAAAAAAAGGAGGCTTCAGAAATGAGTGTTTTAGGTCGTCATGTTCTGGCTGAATTTTATGGCTGCTCTGCTGAAATCTTGAATGATATGCAGAAGATTGAACGTACGATGGTCGATGCAGCCCTGGAAGCCGGCTCCGAAATACGTGAAGTGGCTTTTCACAAATTCAGCCCTCAGGGTGTGAGTGGGGTAATTGTTATTTCTGAATCGCATTTGACCATTCACACGTGGCCCGAGCTGGGTTATGCCGCAGTTGATGTGTTTACCTGCGGGACAAAAGTTGATCCCTGGGTGTCCTGTAATTATCTTAAGGAACATCTTGCTGCAGAACGATTGACGGCTCAGGAAATTGCACGAGGAATTTTTGATGATGAAGCCTCTGTAAAGGCAGCAAATTTCTAGCCGAAGGGAGGAAGCAGCTTGCATGCTCCAAACTGGAAGTGGTTTATTGAGTACACCCATCCCTCTCAGGCGCATATGTACGGCATTGAGCAATATGTGTACGGCGGCAGAACAAAATATCAGTACGTCGAGATTTTTGATACGGAATTCTACGGGCGGTGTTTAGTTCTTGACGGTAAAATACAATCTGCCGAGTATGATGAATATATTTATCATGAAATATTAGTACATCCTGCTCTGCTTTTGCATCCTGATCCTGCCAAAATTTTGGTTGTTGGAGGTGGGGAAGGGGCTGTACTGCGTGAAATACTGCGGCACCCGAGCGTAGAACAGATTACCATGGTTGACATTGACCGGGAAGTTGTGGAACTGTGCGAAAAATATCTCGGCAATTGGCACCAGGGTGCATTTGACAATCCAAAAGTCGAGCTCTTGCACATGGATGCCCGCAAATACCTGGAAAACAGCAAAGATGTTTACGATATTATTGTCGTAGATTTAACGGAACCTTTGGATGACGGGCCGTCTTATCTCCTATTTACCAAGGAGTTCTACAATATTGCATCAGAACGCCTGGCTGAGAACGGGATAATTGTTATGCAGGCCGGCTCATTTAACCCGCACTTCATAGAGTGCCATGCGGCTATTTGCAACACTCTGGCCACAACTTTTGCCATTAATCGTTCCTTTTATGCTTTTATTCCTTCCTACGACACAAGCTGGGGGTTTGCTATTGCCTCCCACAAACTGGATCCCGTTAAACTCTCCGCCGATGAAGTGGATAAGCGCTTGGCGGAAAGGGGAATAAAAGAACTTAAATTCTATGACGGGGAGACGCACCTGGCTGTGTTTTCCATTCCCAAAGATATCAGGGAGGCCAAGGAAAGAGAAAAACGCATCATTACCGATAACAATCCTTTGATTACGTACTGACAGGAGTGAAAGTTGTGGAAAGAACATTTGTAATGGTTAAGCCGGATGGCGTGCAGCGCAATTTGGTCGGTGAAATAATCGGCCGTTTTGAGCGCAAGGGCTTTAAGCTTGTCGGGATGAAGTTGATGCGGATAACACCCGATTTGGCCGCACGGCATTATGCGGAGCACCGGGAGAAGCCTTTTTATAATGACTTGATCAGTTTTATTACTTCCGGTCCCGTTGTAGCCATGGTCTGGGAAGGGTTGAACGCAGTTTCCATGATCCGGGAGATGATGGGGAAAACCAACCCGGCTGAAGCGGTTCCCGGCACAATACGCGGTGATTTCGCCATTAATTTGACCAAAAATGTTATCCATGGTTCAGATTCCTTGGCAAGCGCTAAAAGAGAGATCGGACTTTTCTTTACCGATAAGGAACTCATAGATTACTAAAAGGCCGAAGAACACTGGATTAATGGGCTGCAGACGCAGCGCTTTTTTTATTTCCTCTAGAATGGGCAGTAGCGTGAAGATGAAAGATACTGTGGTATTGAAAAAGCTAACCGGCAAGTTCTTTTGTTCTGCGCAGGTTTTTTCCACGGCGCGTGAGAAGTTCCGGCATCCTTTGCATGTACATGCGGACATCTTTAGGAGTGGCAATATTGGTCAGTGTCAGGTCAGGATTGATGATTTTGCTTGTGGCTCCGCAGCCCAGCCCTAAAATATGATGGCGCTCTTCAATCATAACTATATTGTAGAGACACTCCCTGCCCGGTTGGGCAAAGCCTATGTTTTCCAGCCCGGCTAAAATATTGCGCTGGCGGTAGAGATAATATGGTTCATAATGATGCTGTTTTAGCAATTTTAATGCCGTTTTGTGCATTTTGGCAGCTTCCTCCGCAGGAGGGAGAGAGTATTTTTCAGGTTCCCGGCGGTAGCGCGACGCCCTTTTGGGCGAAAAGACATGCAGTGTAATATTTTCCGGTGCCAAGGCCAGAACTTTTTGCATGGACTCGGAAAACAAAGCGGTATTCTCTCCCGGCAGTCCGATAATCAGGTCCATATTCAGCGTTCCGATGCCGTATCTGCGGACATGAGAAACAGCTTCCTCTATTTCGGCCACCGTGTGGCAGCGGCCTATGGCCTGCAGTGTTTGGTCGTGCATGGACTGCGGGTTGACGCTGATGCGGTCAACACCCAGATTGCTTAAAAGAGTAATTTGCTCCACGGTAATTGTGTCCGGACGGCCTGCTTCAACGGTAAATTCACGCCAACTTCCCGGAAAAGCCTCCTTTAAAGCGGTTATGATCCTTTCCAGTTCTTCCGGGAGCAGGCATGTAGGCGTACCGCCGCCCAGGTAGACTGTATAAGGTTTCATTCCCAGGCTTTCGGTCAAAAGGCCCGTCGCATGAATTTCCTGCAGCAGTGTTTCCATAAAAGGAGTGCGCAGCTTGCCCAGTTCGGCAAGGGAATGGGAGGGGAAGGAGCAGTAAAAGCAGCGGGTAGGGCAAAAGGGGATGCCCACATAAATGCTGAAAAGCTGCGGATTTGAACTTTCTTCCAGAACCGGCTTTTCCCGCAGGCAGATCTGCCAGAGGAGGGCAAACTTATCTTCCTGCAGGCCGAATTCCCGCTGCATGAATTCCTGGGCCTCGTTCCGGCTGAACCCCCGGTCTATTAGCCTGTGTATTTGTTTGCTTGGTCTTACTCCGACAAGCTCTCCCCATGGTTTTGGCTGCACTTGCAAACACCTCATCAATATTATACACTATTCGGCCGCTCTCAAAAGGCAAAAAAACCCCTTGATGCACAGCCAAATACCGGAATCCGGCAAAGAAGCTATGAACCTGCTTTTTTGCCGGCTGCATTATGGCTGCATTACTAAGGCTGCATAAAAAATAAATCCAGGGCAGTAAAACCCTGGAACCTGTTTTTAATGGTGCGAGAGGAGGGATTTGAACCCTCACAGGCCTAATGCCCACTAGATCCTGAATCTAGCGTGTCTGCCGTTCCACCACTCTCGCCTGAAATGGTGAGCCATCCGCGACTCGAACGCGGGACACCCTGATTAAAAGTCAGGTGCTCTACCAACTGAGCTAATGGCTCCTTATTTGAAAGGCGGATATTTCTTGTCCTACCGTTTTTACTTTGGCTGGGGCGGCAGGACTCGAACCTACGCATGCGGGAGTCAAAGTCCCGTGCCTTACCGACTTGGCTACGCCCCAATAAATGGTGGAGAGGGCAGGATTTGAACCTGCGAAGTCGAAAGACAACAGATTTACAGTCTGCCCCCTTTGGCCACTTGGGTACCTCTCCACATTAAAATTATTTTTTGGAGCCGGCGATGGGACTCGAACCCGCAACCTGCTGATTACAAATCAGCTGCTCTGCCAATTGAGCTACGCCGGCATTCCTGTCAGAGACAATACATAGTCTAACATATTTTACGGGGCAAGTCAACACCTGCATCCGGCAAGTTCAGGCAATACCCGGCGGGGAAAACGGTATGCAAAAGCAAGCATGTTTAACATGTATTATTTTTCAGCAAAGTGCACAAACCATGGTTGGAGACAGATTGGAAGGAGGCACTTGCAAAAGGTGAATGAAAGTGAATTTGCGGAAATATTCAGTGCCCTGAAAAAGGTTGAGAATGAATTGCAGCAGGTGGGGGCAAATCCGGAAAAAAAACAGCGGTGCTGCGACCGGCTGCTGGAACTAAGGAAAAGGATGGACAGCTGTGTGGAATACTGGCTGCGTTTTGAGGAAAAAATCAATGAACTGCAGGAAAAGTACAATTTCATGCTGCCCGATGAAATGCCGGAATTTTTCTTGCAATCTTTTGGTACTGTTTTTTCAGAAGCTAAAGCCCCTGAAGCTGTCAGTGAAAGTGAAAAAAGAGGGATTAAGATGCTGCTTCTGCAGGATAACGACGGGAACAGCATCCGCTCTTTCCGGCGGGGGCTTGGTTTTATGGAACTGGCAATGATGGATGAAGCCATTCGTGAATTTAAGGAGGTTATCAAGGAAGAGCCGGATTTAATGCTTGCTCATTTATTCCTTGGCATAGCTTATGCTGAACGGGGCATTTTTGACGAGGCAATGCGTGAACTCCGGCTTGTGCAGGCTTTAAACAAGGACAGCAAAATCAGCGCCATTATCCATAATACAATGGGAAATGTCTATGCCGACAGAGAGCAGTATGAATTGGCCTACAATGAATTTTCCAAAGTGCTGGAGATTGATCCGGATTTTGCAGTGGCATATTTTAACCTCGGAGCTGTCTGCTATAATCTGCAGCGCTACGAAGAAAGTGCCCAAGCCTTTGAGATGGTAAAGGAAAAATACCCCAGGGACTGGGAGATATACTATTACCTGGGCAAAATATACCGCAAACTTAAAGATGACGAGCAGGCGCTTGTAAACCTCCTGAAAGCTTCTTGCCTTGCCCCGCGGGAGCCGCTAGTTGCTTATGAACTAGGCCTTCTTTATGAAGACCTGGGAGAGACCAGGAGGGCTTTGGAAAACTACTATCGCGCCCGCAAGCTTTCTCAAGAAGCCAAAGGCGGGGAGCAGGAGGCATTATGAAAGATGTTTGGGCAGGAAAAAACAGGCTGATGCAGAAATCTATTGACAGCAAAAAATACTGGAGGAGGAAAGATTGAGCATTATCAGAGACCCTTTGCTAGCCCCTGAAGGAAGAATGAAAATCAACTGGGTCAAGGAACACATGCCGGTACTCGGCAAATTGGCCGGGGAATACGCACGGACGAAGCCACTGGCAGGGCTGCGGGTAGCAATCTGCCTGCACCTGGAAGCTAAAACTGCCTATATGGCGGAGGTTTTCAGGGATTGCGGGGCGGAAGTTGCCATTACGGGCAGCAACCCGCTTTCCACACAGGATGATGTTGCCGCCGCCCTGGCCGAGGAAGGCATAACTGTTTATGCCTGGTATAATGCCACAGCGGAGGAATATGAAAGTCACTTGCAGAAGACATTGGAAACGGAACCTCATTTAATAATTGATGACGGAGGAGATCTCACGGCCATGCTGCATACCCGCTTTGCCTACCTGCTCCCGCAGGTGAGGGGCGGAGCGGAAGAAACTACCACCGGGCTTAACCGCCTGCGGGCCATGGCGGATAAAAAGGCCTTAAAAATTCCGGTGATGGCCGTTAATGACGCTTATTGCAAATATCTTTTTGACAATCGCTACGGTACCGGACAGTCGGTCTGGGACGGTATTATGCGGGCAACCAACCTGCTGGTGGCGGGGAAAAATGTAGTCGTTGCCGGCTATGGATGGTGCGGCAAGGGGGCGGCAATGCGGGCCCGGGGGCTTGGCGCCAGGGTAATTGTTTGCGAAGTAGATCCTGTTAGAGCGATGGAAGCGGTAATGGACGGCAATGTGGTAATGCCTCTCCTGGAAGCTTGCCGGTACGGCGATATTTTCGTTACGGTGACCGGGTGCAAAGATGTTGTGACGGAAGCGCATTTTCTGGAAATGAAGGATGGCGCTATCATTTGCAATGCCGGACACTTTGATGTGGAAATAGATAAGGAAGCATTAATGCGCCTTGCCGATGAACATTTTCAGGCACGGCGCAATGTTGAGGCCTTCCGGATAAAAGGAAAAAATATTTATTTGCTTGCTTCCGGACGTTTGGTAAACCTGGCAGCCGCAGACGGACATCCGGCAGAAATTATGGATTTAAGTTTTGCCTTGCAGGTGGAAGCTTTGCTCTACTTAAAAAACAACTACGGCAGCCTGAAAAATGAGGTGCTGCCATTGCCGCGTGCCATTGACGAAAAGGTTGCCCGGTACAAACTGGAAGCAATGGGTATGACGATTGACAGGCTGTCGGAAGAGCAACTGCAATATCTTCGCAGCTGGGAAACAGGAACCGGAGGGGAAGCATGAGGAGACTGGCAATTATCGGCGGTACAGGTGTTTATGATGCTTTGATGCTGGAAAATGCGGAGGTTATTTCTGTCACAACCCGCTATGGCAGCGCCCTGCTGAAAAAAGGCACTTACAAAGGGGCGGAAGTGTATTTTTTAGCCCGGCACGGTGCCGAACATTCCATACCCCCGCACAAGGTAAACTACCGGGCAAATATTGCCGCACTGGTTAAACTGGGTGTAACAAGGATTATTGCCACGGCTGCCGTCGGTTCTTTGAACGCTGAGCTGCCGCCGGGAACCATGGTGCTCTTGGAGCAATTCCTGGATTTTACCAGGAGCAGGGAGAGTACTTTTTTTACAGGCGGGGAAGCGGGAGTGGTACATACGGATTTTACGGAACCTTATTGCCCAGGTTTAAACAGGGCTCTTCTTTCTGCAGCCGAAAAAGAAGGGTTGACGTTTAAATCAGGAGCAGTATATGTATGCACCGAAGGCCCCCGTTTTGAAACGCCGGCGGAGATTAAAATGTATAAACAGCTAGGAGCAGATGTTGTCGGCATGACGAATGTCCCCGAAGTTGTGCTGGCAAGGGAAGCGGGCCTTTGCTACAGCACGGTGGCCATGTGTACCAATTTCGCCGCCGGTATTTCGTCTGAGATTTTGACCCATGAGGAAGTGCTTGAAGTGATGGAGGAAAATACCGGTAAAATAAACAGGCTTTTGGCCGCGGTAATCGACGTGGTTGGAACTGACAATAAATGCCGCTGCCGGGAGTTGGGCGGCAAAATCCTTCTATAGGAGGCAGCAATGGAAACAATTCGCATAGGAGACAAGAAGGTAGCCTTTCTTGATCAGCGCAAATTACCGGAGGAAACTGTCTACCTGGAGTGCGGTAGTTGGCAGGAAGTTGCTGCAGCCATCAAGCAGATGGTAGTCCGCGGGGCTCCTGCTATCGGGGCGGCAGCCGCCTTCGGGATGGCCCTGGCGGCCTTTCAATACAGTTGGCAGGAGAAAAAGGATTTTCGGGCAAATCTGGAGAAGGCTGCCAAAGGCCTTTTGGCAGCCCGCCCTACGGCCGTCAATCTGGCCTGGGCGGTGGAAAAAATGGCCGACTCGGCGCAAAAAGCGGCAGGAAAAGAACCGGCTGCCGTGGCGGAGCTGCTTTGGCAGGAAGCGGTGCAGATTGCCGACCGGGACGTTGCCATTAATAAGAGCTTGGGTGATGTGGGGGCAGAACTGATACCCGGGGAAGCGGACATACTTACTCACTGCAATGCGGGCGCTTTAGCAACGGTAGGTTACGGCACCGCCCTGGGAGTTGTGCGCAGCGCTGCCGCACAGGGCAAAAAAGTATCTGTCTATGCCGGGGAAACACGCCCTTATCTACAGGGTGCCAGGCTTACTGCCTGGGAACTGCGGCAGGACAATATACCCGTAACTCTAATTGCTGACAATATGGCCGGTTATCTGATGCAGCAGAATAAAATAGACCTGGTGCTGGTAGGTGCCGACCGCATCGCCGCCAACGGTGATACGGCCAATAAAATAGGCACATATTCCCTGGCTGTCCTGGCGAAGGCCCACGGTATACCCTTTTATGTAGCGGCGCCGCTTTCGACTTTTGATTTGAGCATAAAAAACGGCAGCCAAATTGTAATTGAAGAACGCCCGGCCGAGGAGCTGACCCAACTGGCCGGGAAAGCAATTGCCCCGGAAGGTATTAAATGTTATAATCCGTCTTTTGATGTGACTCCCGCCCATTTAATAACGGCAATTATTACGGAAAAAGGAATAATTAAAAAGCCGTCAGAAGAAAGCATCGGACGGTTTTTTTAGGAGAAGGGGATATGACTGCTCTCCACGGACAAATTATAAAAACAGTGCGCGAAATCAGCAGGGACAAACTGGTGCTCGGAACCTGGGGGAATGTCTCTGCCCGGGAAGGTAAAGGTTTTTGGATTACGCCAAGCGGGATGCCCTATGATCAGATGACGGAGAGTGATTTGGTTTATATCAATCCAGCGGACGGCAAATTTACCGGCTGCTGGAAACCGTCGTCTGAATGGCGGCTTCATGCCGAAATTTACCGCAGGCGTCCCGACTGCAGCGCCATTGTACATACCC
>FZPS01000027.1_pt536 | contig 29216 bp, 24 predicted proteins | sample 1817821 | NCBI WGS metagenome assembly FZPS01 (sample SAMEA104158645, study PRJEB21678) | metagenome | place: Germany | collected 2015-04-21
TAATAGTTAGTATTGTGATCGAAAATTTGATAATATGGTAATGCAAATGTTTTGCAAAGTTTTTTTTATATAGATGTAAACACAAAAAAGTATATATTTAAATCCATGAAATATTTTTATTAATTTATATAAAGGAGACCGGTTCCGACATGGGCAAACAAAAGATTTTTAAAAGAATGAAAATATCAGACAAGCATATTATTGTCTCTGTAATAATAGCTATCGTGATTTTAATGGGCATATTGTTCAGAGTGCAGATAGGAAGCATGTTTCGAAGTATTTTCGGATCTGAAAGAGTGGAAAGCACAGAGCTTACAGGTACAAATATAATATTGGAAGTTGGAAAAAGCTATTCGCTTGAACATATAGATTCAAATGTTTTCAAAATATCAGACAGAAACGGAAAGTCCGTAAAATTCGCTGAAATTGAACAGAACGGGAGCGAGGTAATATTCGAAGATAAAGAGGGAAGACGCCATAAGTTCTTTGTTTCCGAATCCGCAATGTATCTTGGAACCGAAGAATAATCTCTAATTTAGTTACGCGATGCATATACTTGAAAAAGGCAAAGATACGGCCGCAATGTCGGACAAAAACATAATAATATCCAGCATACCATTTGTTTTTATCACATTTGTCATTCCTGTTATAATATGGCATATACGTGTTATGCATAATGAAGAAATGGGAATGGTTTTGCTGAAAACAACATGGTATGATGATTATTTCCATTTAATAAAAGCTATTTTTCTGTTATTTGCAGCTTTATTAATGCTTATAATATATTTATTTAAGCGGGATACGGATACTGTTTTTCCGAAAATATTCCTTTTACCCGTTTTTTATTTTGCCTGCGTTTTACTGTCGGCGTATAATTCTGAGTACCGGATTTCCGCGTTTTTTGGAATTATTGATCATTATGAAGGATGCCTGACGCAGTTTTGCTATATGTTGGTACTCATATTTTCATATTTTCTGATCCGGGATTTCCGGCAGTATATTGCAATATCTAAATTTATGTTAACAGCATCACTTATTGTCGCATTTGTCGGCATTCTGCAGTTTACAGGGGTAAATGCCACGGAACCGGCATATATGGTTTCATCCACAATCGGCAATTCAAATTACGTTGGGACTTATTCGGTTTTACTTCTTCCAAGCGCAATGTCGATGGTATTCTATGAATCGGATTTTGCTAAAAGGGCTTGTTATCTGCTTCTTTTTATTGGGTCAGCTTTGTTCCTGCTTTTCGGTTCAATGTCCGGGGCAGCTTTTGCCGCCGCATTCATGACTGCAGTTGTTTTTACTGTATTCATGCGTAAAGAAATTAAGAAGCGGTATAAATGGTACTTTGCCCTGGTGATGTATGGTATAATGATATTCCTTTTAATGAATTCGTATTCAAAAGGTTTATTATTAGAAGAATTGAAAAAGACAAATCCGTTTTATAATAAAAACACAGATAAAATACATTTTAAGGATGTAAGCCTTTTCGGCGATTCTGCGACGATTAGAACAAACAAATGGACATTGAATATAAAAAACGATAACAGCGGGTTTACTTTTAGTAACGAGCTTGGGTACCCTGTGGCGATCCAAAAGGATCATGAATTGCAGAAGCTTTATTTTAAAACTGCCCCTTATTCGGGTATAACCGGTCATTTAAGAGAAAATGAACAGTTTCAATGGCTCATGCTCAATATTGAAGGAAAGGACATAGAGTTTGTGAAATATGAGGGTAAATTACAGGTTGTCGGTTATAACGGCCTGGTAACGGATATTGAATATCCGGAGACGCTTGGGTTCAAGGGCAGGGAGTCATTCGCATCCGGGCGCGGGTATATATGGTCAAGAGCATTGCCGCTGTTAAAAAAGGCTGTTTTTTTAGGCTTCGGTCCGGATACGTTTACTTATATATTTCCTCAGAATGATATAGCCGGCAAACTGAATTACGGTGCTATATGGGTTATTATCAGCAAACCGCACAACTGGTATCTTCAGATTGCTCTTGGTTCAGGTATTTTGTCTCTTGCTTTTTTGATATGTTTTATTGTATGGTTTATTGTAAATTCTTTAAAATTTCTTCACAGAGCCCCAAAAGGCGGGGATGAAGAAAGAAGAGAGATGATAATAATATGCGCGATACTGTCTGCCGTTATCGGGTATCTGATTACCGGGGTATTTAATGACAGTGTTGTCGCGGTGTCCCCCATTTTCTGGATGACGCTGGGATTTGGCACCCGGATGTTAGTAAATGCCGGGGCAAATGTCGAAATAAAATATAACGGAGGCTTATAATGAAACTTGTATCGTGGAATGTAAATGGAATCAGGGCTTGTATCGGAAAAGGGTTTTTAGATTTTTTTAACACCGTATCCGCAGATATTTTTTGCATACAGGAAACAAAAGTGCAGCAAGGCCAGGTTCAAATAGACATGGGAGACTATTATCAATACTGGAATTATGCCGTGAGGAAGGGTTATTCCGGTACAGCACTTTTTTCAAAGGAAAAGCCGGTTTCGGTAACTAATGGTATTGATATTAACGAGCATGACAGCGAAGGCCGGGTCATAACGGCGGAATATGATAATTTTTATATTGTAACGGTATATACGCCCAATGCGCAGCGCGAGTTGGCCAGGCTTGCTTACAGAATGGAATGGGAGGACGCTTTCAGGGCATATTTAAAAAAGCTTGACAGTTATAAACCTGTAATTGTTTGCGGGGATTTGAATGTGGCGCATAATGAAATAGACTTAAAGAATCCGCAGTCAAATCGCAATAACGCGGGATTCACCGATGAGGAAAGAGAGAAAATGACCGAGCTTTTAAACGCCGGCTATACCGATACATTCCGTTATTTGTATCCGGACAGGGCAGGGGTGTATACATGGTGGTCGTACATGTTTAAAGCAAGAGAAAAGAATATAGGATGGCGCATAGATTATTTTCTTGTTTCGGACAGGATAAGGGGAAAAATAAAAGATGCGGTCATATATTCGGATATTATGGGATCGGACCACTGCCCGGTAGGGCTGGAAATTGATATATGAGCGTTTATTTGTGCCAAATGCTCGGTTTCACTTTTCCTACCAGTTCAATAGACAACATGTCAATTAAGGTGTTTATTTCAGCGGTATAGCCTGATCCATATCTTGTAAGAGGGATCCTTTTCAAAATAAAACCGTTATTTTCCCAAACAAGAATATCTGCGGCTTCGCATTCGTCACCGGAGTAGAACAGTTTGAAATCGGTTGCGTGCATTTCTGTTATATTGCTATTGTCTACAGACAGAGTTTTCAGCTTTCCGCTGAATGCATATCCTGTGTTGGACAAATACTTGCATGAATGAAAGTAATAAACATCCTCATTATCATAATGATATGTTTTTTCTTCAGCGTACTTTTTCCATGATTCATCAATTAAATTTCGTATTGTATCCGTTGTTACGCGGGTACCGCAGTAATTTGAGAATATGCTGTTGCGTGTAAAGGAAGGGTAGTCGTACCATATGTTCCCAAGCAATATAATTGACTGTTCGGGTATATTTTTTAAAAGGCCTGCATCGATTGCCTTTTCCGCAACAAGCCGGAGATATGATGTCTGGTTTTTATACTGAAGCACTTTTCTGTTTTCCTGCATGCCGAAAAGATGCAGAAACTGCAAAAGCAATACTGCTAACGCGATAAAAATTATTTTAACGGTGTTCCATTTTATATGCTGCGAAATGAATTCGTACAGAAAAAAAAACAGAAGAATAAGCCCGAAACGTATAATGTAAATAGTCAGGTAGCCTTCGCCCCACTGAAGATTTTGTTGATATTTTCGAGACATTCCTATAATAATTGCAGGGCATAAAATAAGAAGAAAAGATAATCCGATAAGGAACCTAATTCCCGGCAGCCTAAGGTTTACCCTTTTATGTTTCATAATCAGAACCGCCAAAAGGTAAATTAATATGAGGGCTGTAATAATATCCCGAAAAGCAATTCCCGTTTTTATATTGTTCACAAAGGAGCTGAATTTAAGGTTTGTACTTAAAAGCAAGCCTGAGAAACCCGGCAGCGCCGCAGCTGTCTGTTTTATTGAAGTTATTATTATTTTCCCGATGTCCGGATTGAAATTGATTCCGTCATATGAGTAAACCGCGTTCATTGAGAAATAAATGTAAATAAGAAAACAGCATACCGCTGCTGTAAAATATGGCAGGGACGTTTTTACGGTTTTTTTAATCCTGTCCTTGCCGGCGTTGTCAAATAAATAGAATGCGGCAACAGGATATACCAGAACCAAAGGGTATGAAGCTTCATATGTGAGCAGGCTTAATAGATACAGTGCCACGCTAAGCGATATATAACTCCTCTTTCCGGTATCACGGTATTTTTTCATTAGTATCAGCGATACAGATAAATAAATAACAAGTGTTTGGATAAACATATAATATCCTATTGAGGCATCGTCATAACGGGACAGTGAGAAAAAAAGAGCGGGGAAAAGAACAAGAACCGCGTAAAAAAGCCTGTCTGATCCTGAATAAGCCCTTGTCATAAGCGCGAAGCATAAAACAGTCAGAGTGTTCATAACAAGAATATAAATTCTGTATTTTGTTATTGTGTTTAAAAAATAAAACGTCAGAAAGCGCTGTATTATGTGTACCGGAAAAAATCTCCCAAGCTTTACAATATAGTATTCCATCTGATTGGCCATGAATTCGTATAGGTTTTTGTTCTCGTATTTCATTATAGCGTGAATATTCATGCTTACGACATCATCTCCATAATACCAGCAGGACAATACGGGATAAAAACACAAAACCATGAATCCCGCAAGAACAAAATGGCCTGTATGTTTACTGAAGAAATACACTACCGGATTATTTTCAATGTCCGAAAATATTTTAAAGCGTGAAAGATTCGTTTTGTTTGCCATTACAAACCACCCCGTATTATCATTGCACAGTATATGTGAAATATTCCCGCCGCTGTGCGCTTGGATAAGGTCTGACACCTCTTTTTACGCCTGTTTAGGGAACTGGAAATACACTGCTTGTACTATTCTTCATTATTGAGCATAAAATAAAATACGGTTCTTTTAACGGATTATTGTACGTATTGTTAGTCCGTATTAAAAGTGCTTTAATCATTATTTGCAGCCGGGAGGCGTCTATAATGGAAGCTTTAAGAATTGTTCCGAATGACGTTGGGTACAAAAAAAGCCCAACAGGGTTAACATACCATGAGGCAAAAAAAAGACAGGATATTTATGGTAAAAACGTATTGCGGCACAAGAAAAAACGATCATGGATAGTTATGCTGCTTTCGCAGTTTACCGATTTTATGGTTCTTGTTTTGCTCGGCGCAACAGCGCTGTCGATGATTATGGGAGAGATCACCGAAGCATTAACCATTCTTGTTATTGTTCTTTTGAATTCACTTTTGGGTTTTTATCAGGAGATCCATACAGAAAAAACAATGGAAGCTCTCGCACAGTTAGCTGCTCCTAAAGCAAAAGTTTTCAGGGATAACGAGCTGTGTGAATTACCGGCCGAAGAACTTGTTCCGGGTGATTTGATACTGCTTGAGGCAGGCGACAGGATTCCCGCTGACGGTTATCTCATAGATTCCAATGAACTTCAAGTGGATGAGTCGCTTCTTACCGGCGAATCGATGCCGGTTTTAAAGAAAGCCCTGCCCGAAGATACGGATTTCAGTGAAGAAAAAAAATCTCAGAACAGAGTATGTGTATATATGGGCTGTACGGTATCGGGGGGAACCGGAAAGGCGGTTATTACCGGAACCGGAATGGAAACGGAGATGGGCAGAATCGCCCACATGATCCAGCAGGCGCAGCCGCAGGATACCCCTCTGCAAAAAAAGCTTGAAACGTTGGGGAGCAATATTGTAACGGGATGCTTTATTATTTGCGCGATAGTATCAATAACAGGGATTATCCGCGGCGAAAATGTTTTTTCAATGCTGCTTTCGGGTATAAGTCTGGCTGTTGCGGCGGTTCCCGAGGGGCTTCCCGCGGTTGTCACAATTGCGCTCGCTCTCGGTGTGGGGCGGATGGTAAAAAGGAACGCGCTTGTTAGAAAACTGCCGGCGGTTGAAACGCTTGGATGCGCAACGGTAATATGCTCTGACAAAACAGGAACGCTGACTGAAAATAAAATGCGTGTAGTATCCGTATACAGCGGGAGAACGAGATATCAGATTGTTGTTGATAAACAACGGCATAAAGGCAGAATTACGCTCCAGGGGAAACCGGTCGATTCAAAAAAACTGATAGGTTTGGATCTTATGATGATGAACGGGATTGTTTGCAGCAATGTTAATTTACATAGAAAGGATGACGAACAATCAGACAATGCGGATTATGACGCTTTTTTCGGAGATCCAACCGAGGTGGCGTTAGTGCGGATGGCTGCTGAAAGCGGGTATGACCCGGAAATGATCGTATCGGATTTTCACAGAATCAGGGAAATCCCATTTGACTCCGAAAGAAAAATGATGTCGGTTATATGTGAAAACCCTTTTAAAGAGAAAATAATTTTCTCTAAAGGCGCACCGGAAGTGCTTCTTAAAAAGTGTACGCACATTCTTGTTGCGGACAATGAACGCGCTATTATGAACTATGACCTTGAGCGTATATTGAGAGAGAACTGCCGGATGGCGCAGGGTGCGCTGAGGGTAATTGGAATGGCTTACCGTGTCCTTGATGATGAAAAAGATATTACCGGTAATCCGGAATATGGACTGACATTTATCGGTTTGGCGGGAATAATGGATCCGCCGAGGCCTGAGGCATATGATGCCGTAGAACAATGTAAAATAGCAGGGATAAAACCTGTCATGATCACGGGCGACCACAAAGAAACGGCCCGTGCGGTAGCTGCGGAATTAAAAATTATTGATGACAGCCAAAATGTTATTACCGGCGATGAATTGGAAAACATGAACGATAATGAACTTAAAGCGCGGCTGGAGGACACTTTTGTTTTTGCACGCGTGCTCCCAAGACATAAGCTTCGGCTTGTGAAGGCATACAGGGAAAAGGGCCATATAGTGGCAATGACCGGCGACGGAGTAAACGATGCGCCGGCGGTAAAAGAATCCGACATTGGAGTTGCGATGGGCTGTTCGGGAACTGATGTTACGAGGCAAGCGGCGTCAATGATCCTTATGGACGACAATTTCTCGACAATTGTTGCAGCGGTTGAAGAAGGGCGAAACATATATAATAATATACGCAAGTTCATACGCTATCTATTGTCCTGTAATATAGGGGAAGTACTGACAATGTTTCTCGGCATGCTTATTGGTATACCTGTGCCGCTGCTGCCTGTACAGATCCTGTTCGTAAATCTTGCTACCGATGGGCTCCCAGCAATTGCCCTCAGTATGGAGCCCGGAGATAAGAATACTATGAAACAAAAACCAAGGGATCCCAATGAACATATTTTTTCGGGATTGTGGCGGTTGATAATTGTGCGGGGCATTTTCATAGGGGTGTCTACATTACTGTCTTTTTTAACGGTATATTCAGCGTCGGGAAGCGTGGAATCCGCCAGGACGGCAACACTAATTACTTTGGTTTTAAGTCAGCTAATACATGTTTTTGAATGCAAATCAGAAACAAAATCATTATTTGAAATACCATTCTTTAATAACCTATGGCTTGTAGGGGCGGTATTTGTTTCCTTATGCCTGCTTGCGGGGGTTGTATATTTACCGTTTCTTCAAAAATTATTTAAAACCGTTTCCCTTTCAGCCGATCATTGGCTGCCGGTTGCGGGATTCAGTATGCTGGCGCCGATAGTAAGCTCGTTTTTAACCGGACGATTTAAATACTTTTATCTTAATAAGTCTGTTTCTAAGAAAAAATGAATCAATATGCCCAATGCCACTTACTGTTCAAGCCCTGGTGTTCGAGCCTGGGATATGGTATATTTAGTTTATCGGAAGACCATATTATGGGAGGCAAAACCGTGAATGTATATAAGAAAATTATTGATGGTATTGGTCTGTTGCTTGAAAAGACAGGTTCTTTTTCATCGGATAATACTGAAACAACGGTATACTGCCTTTATGTAACAAATTACCTGGAAAAAAGGATCATCGGAAAAATTATTCTTGGAACTATTCCGGCAGCAGAAATATACCCCGGTGACAGTATTATGATATCGGTGAAGCCGGAAGGCACCATTACAACGGAATTTAACGTTACAAGGCCAATCGCTTCTGAAAAACCCGAATTGCTTATAACAATCCAGCTCGACGAAGGAAGTAAATTAACCGTTAGGTTCGAAGAATAGCCCGCGCTAATAATACAAAATAAGACGTTAGGGAAACGAAACATCTGAAACAAAGCTGGGCCCGAGGGTATATTGTTCAGAAATTAAAATCTATAAGTAAACTGTTTCCTTTTTAGAATTTTAGGGTTAGAATAAAATTAAAGGAGGGAACAGTTTGAAAAAAACACCACTGTATGAAAACCATATAAGGCTGGGCGGAAAGATTATTGAATTTGGGCAGTGGCTTTTGCCTGTGCAATATACGGGCATACTTGAAGAGCATGAACAGGTTCGTAAAGCCGCCGGCCTTTTTGACGTGTCGCATATGGGCGAGATACTAATAGCAGGCCCGGATGCGGCAACCTTTATTCAAAAACTGATTACAAACGATATTGAACCCGCGAAAGATGGGCAGATCGTTTACTCACCAATGTGTTATCCTACGGGGGGCACTGTCGATGATTTGCTTGTTTACAAATTCTCTCGCGAAATGTATCTATTAATCGTAAACGCAAACAATATCAACAAGGATTTTGAATGGATACTTGAAAACGTTGAAGGCAGAGCAGAGGTTAAAAACGTTTCGGATGATTATGCGCAGCTTGCGATACAGGGGCCGAAAGCGCAGGAAATACTGCAAAAAATAACATCCTGCCCGCTTAGCAAAATAAAATTTTTCAGGTTTACCGAAAGTGTTCTCCTAAATGAGATAAAAGCGATTATCTCACGAACCGGATATACCGGTGAGGATGGGTTTGAAGTATATATATCGCCTGAAAACGCGGTTTCGTTGTGGGATAAATTATTGGAAGCGGGAGAGAGCGACTGTTTGGTACCGGCAGGACTGGGCGCAAGAGACACGCTGCGCCTTGAAGCTGCTCTTCCTTTATACGGTAATGAAATCAACAGTGATATAACCCCTCTTGAAGCCGGGCTTGGGAAATTTGTAAAGCTGAAAAAGGAAGGCTTTATTGGACGTGAAGTGCTGTTAGATCAATATCAAAGCGGGGTTAAAAGAAAGCTTGCGGGCTTTGAAATGCTGGAAAAAGGAATCCCAAGAAGCCGATATTCAATACAAAAGAATGGAGAAGTTATCGGGTATGTTACATCCGGAAGCTTTTCACCAAGTTTGAAAAAAAGCATCGGCCTGGCACTGATAGAATCCGCTTATGCCGAAGAGGGCACCGGGCTTGATATTGTGATCCGCGGCAAACCTGTTCGGGCGGTTTGTGTTCCTGTGCCTTTTCGCTTTAAAAAATATCAAAAATAATAGTTGTTTGCATCGAAAGGAAGGTATTTATGAAAGAGTTTGAAATCAAAAAGTATTCAAAGGAGCATGAATGGATTGGCGTAGAAGGTAATAAAGCGTATATCGGTATTACCGAATATGCGGGAAATTCTCTTGGAGAAATCGTATATGTAGAGCTCCCCGAATTGGGAAGCGAATTGAATGCCGGAGACGTTTTAGGTGTTGTTGAATCTGTAAAGGCCGCCTCCGATGTATATTCTCCAATATCCGGAAAGGTAGTGGAAATAAACGAGGAACTTTCCGAAAATCCCGAAAAAATCAACGAAAACCCTGAAAACTGCTGGATAGCCGTATTGGAAATAAGTGACCCCGCACAGATAGACGAACTGATGGATGAAAAGGAATATGAAAAGTACAGCACCGAGGAGGAATAAAATGTCAAAATATATTCCGAATACTGATGAGCAAAAGCGGGATATGCTTTCTGAAATCGGTGTCGCTGATATAAATGATTTGTTTTGCGACATACCTGAAGAAATCCGCGTAAAAGGACCTCTTAATCTTCCAAAGTCATTATCCGATATCGAATTGACAAAACATATGCAAATGCTTTCCGATAAAAACTCTGATACTGATCATTACACATGCTTTATTGGCGCGGGAGCGTATGATCACTATATTCCGGCAATAATTGATCATCTGATATCGCGCCAGGAGTTCTATACCGCATATACTCCATACCAGCCGGAAATCAGCCAGGGAACGCTGCAGGCTATTTTTGAATACCAGTCAATGATTTGCCTTTTAACAGGGATGGATGTTTCAAACGCATCTTTGTATGACGGCGCGTCGGCAATTGCGGAAGCGGTATTACTGGCATGCAGGGCAACCGGAAGAACGCATGTTTTAGCGGCAAAAACACTGCACCCTGAAAGTCGCGAAGTTTTAAGAACATATACTAAATTCAGCGGTATAACTGTTGACGAATACGGATTTTTGAACGGTATCGCGGATTTATCCGATCTGGAAGCGCGGTTAAGTCCCGATACGGCTGCGGTTGTAATACAAAATCCTAATTTTTTTGGTATTATTGAAGACTTAAAAGAAATTGCCGAACTTGCCCATAAAAACAAGTCTTTACTGATTGCAAGCTGTGATCCGATTTCCCTCGCGCTGCTCAAACCACCCGGCGAGCTCGGTGCCGATATTGTAGTGGGTGAAGGCCAGTCCCTTGGAAACCCGTTAAGTTTCGGAGGACCATACCTCGGTTTCTTTGCAGCTTCCAAACAGTTAATGCGAAAAATTCCCGGCAGGGTGGTTGGCGAAACAGTTGATTTATCAGGCAAAAGAGGATTTGTTCTTACGCTCCAAACGAGGGAGCAGCATATCAGAAGAGAAAAGGCAACGTCGAACATATGCACTAACCATTCATTGAATGCTTTGGCCGCGACAATATACCTTACGGCAATGGGGAAAAACGGACTTCGCGAAGTGGCGGAGTTATGTGCGCAAAAGGCGCATTATGCATACTCGCGGCTGATAGAAACAAATAAGTTTTCACAGGTTTTTACTTCTCCGTTTTTCAAGGAATTTGCCGTGAAATACCGCGGGGATGTGCATGAGCTTACCGCACGGCTGTTGGAGCAAAAAATTCTTGCCGGTTATATTTTAGAACATGACTACACAGATATGGATAATGTACTGCTTGTTGCGGTAACCGAAAAAAGGACAAAGCACGAGATTGATACTCTTGTTGAAAGGGCGGTGTGTGTATAATGAAAACTGAGACTCAAACTATCTTTGAAAAAAGCCGGCCGGGAAGGAAGGCTTATTCACTGCCTGAGTGTGATGTTCCAAAGACGCCGCTTTCCGAATTGATCCCCGGCAATTTTCTGCGTGACACCCCGCCTGAGCTGCCCGAAGTGAGCGAAGTGGACGCGGTACGTCATTTTACCGAGCTTTCAAAATGGAATTACGGTGTCGATTCGGGTTTTTATCCACTGGGTTCGTGTACAATGAAATACAACCCCAAAATAAATGAAGAGATAGTTAGAATGAAAGGATTTACACAAATCCATCCATACCAGTCCGGGGAATCGGTTCAGGGATGTCTTGAAGTCCTGTATAAAACGGGAGAAATGCTTGCGGAAATAACCGGAATGGATAAATTTTCGCTCCAACCGGCTGCCGGGGCTCATGGTGAGCTTTGCGGGCTTATGATAATGAAAGCCTGGCACGAAAGCCGTAATGATACGGTAAGAAAAAAGATTATAATACCCGACTCGGCGCATGGTACAAACCCGGCTTCGGCAGCAGTGGCGGGATTCGATGTTGTTGAAGTAAAATCCGATGAAAACGGCTGGATAGATTTAAATTCGCTCCGCGAAACAATGAGCAGTGAAATTGCCGGGTTGATGCTGACGAACCCGAATACACTGGGCCTGTTTGACGGCAATATACTTGAAATTGCCGATATCGTTCATGAAAAAGGCGGGCTTTTATACTATGACGGCGCTAATATGAATGCGATTATGGGTATAACAAGGCCGGGGGATATGGGTTTTGATATAGTGCATCTGAACCTGCACAAAACGTTCAGCACGCCGCACGGCGGAGGAGGGCCGGGTTCGGGTCCTGTAGGAGTTGTTGAGAAACTTGTTCCGTTCCTTCCTAAGCCTGTTATTGAATATTCCGGCAAATCTTATTATCTGGATTACGGGCGTCCTCTTTCAATCGGAAGAGTTAAATCCTTCTACGGTAATTTTGCCGTAGTTTTAAAAGCTTATGCGTATATTTTGTCAATGGGTCCGGAAGGGCTTAGGCAGGCATCGGAGACTGCAGTGCTTAATGCAAACTACATTCTGAAAAAATTAAAAAATGACTATTTGCTGCCTTATGATCGCGTATGTATGCATGAGGTGGTTTTTTCCGCTATGAAACAAAAAGAATATGGCGTTACGGCAACGGATATTGCCAAACGCCTGCTGGATTTCGGTTATCATCCGCCGACTGTGTATTTTCCGTTGATTGTTAAAGAAGCGTTAATGATTGAACCAACCGAGACGGAAAGCAAGGAAACCCTTGACCAATTTATTTCAGCAATGAAACAGATTGCGAAGGAGGCGGAAAATGACCCTGAATGCTTAAAATCGGCACCGCATAATACTGTTGTTTCAAGGCTTGATGAAGCAAGAGCGGCAAGAAAACCAGTTTTAAATGAGATGTCCAGGACAAATAATTAAATATAAGCGCATTATAAAGCATTAGCGGCATCTTTAAGGCTTTCGAATACGAAATCGGGCTTAATTTCCGAATTTATCAGGTCCTCGGCTTTTGTTTCCCCGGATAGTACAAGCAGGCCGGCAGCACCGTGGTTATATGCCGTTGCGATATCGGTATACAGCCTGTCGCCTGCAAATACTATGTCGCTAATATCCAAACCGGTCCTGTCAAGTATAAAATCAACCGTTTCCCTGTAGGGCTTGCCGAGATATTTCGGCTTTACGCCAGTAGAAGCGGTTATGAACGCACACATTGCCCCGCAGTCGGGAATAAACCCGTCTTCTGTGGGACAGTTAAAATCAGGATGGGAAGCTATAAAATCACGGCCGTTTCTTATAAGACGGCATGCCTGGGTGAGCTTATCATAATTAATAGTCATGTCAAAGGTTAATACAACGGCATCGGCATCTTCTTTACTCAGGCGTATTCCGCTTTCTCTGAAGTGATCCTCAACAATTTGTGTCGCAAGAAGAAAAATTTTTTTATCGGAATAATATTTTTTCAGAAAATTGATTGTCACATCTCCCGATGTGGCAATCTGATCCTTATTTATTACGCATCCCATTGATGCAAGCTTATTAATATAGTAATCTGATGTTCTTGACGAATTGTTTGTAAAGAACATAAAACCTTTTCCTGTTTGCTTCAGCTTTTCAATGAATTCCATTGAACCTTCAATTAAGTTGTTGCCAAGGTAGAATGTTCCGTCCATATCCAAAACGAAAAATTTTTTGTTCTTTAATTCTTTTTTGTTTTTCATTATTTCACCTTTCTGTCGTTTAACAAGCCGTTTGTTCTTTGTCCGATACCGGAATATTACCTGTTGCAACTATGTTTATACCTGTGCCAAGCAAATTCTCCACGATTATATCACCGATTTTTACAGGGGCTTTGACACAGCAGCGGTTGATTTCTTTCATACAATCCAAAATCATCCGTTTGGGGATAGGTTTTTCCGTTTTAACAGGCACCACCGGAAGACAACCGTTTCTAACCTTAACGGTGCTTGTTACAATTCTTACCGGATTTGTGCATTCAGCCCGGGCATATTCAAGCCCGCGTTTACACTTATATCCTTTAACACTGTTTATAGTATCCCCGTCCAGCGTGACCTCCATCAGGCAGCCAATGGGACAGTTTATACAAACAAGCTCTCTCTTTTCCGGCATCTATAGTCCCTCCTTGTCTGTCACTAACTCTACAACCAGCTCTTCACCCGCTTTAACCGCCTGAAGAGCTTTATCCTTCAACTCAATAATCTCCATTTCACCGGGGGTAACTTTTATCTTTTTACGCTCAACAAGTATATTGTTTCCGCACCTTACAACCAGCCTTACATTTCTATATACATCGGCAACCCTGAAAAATATCTTCACCGTACCCCGGTATAAAGACTGTCTCCGGATTAAATGCGGAACGGTATACCGTATGCCGTTTCCCGCTGTCACAACTATTGTTTCTTTTCGATCCGGGACATTCGTGCCTAATATATAGTCGGCAGCCGATTCTCCCGCACGTTCGCTTTCATTTGACACATAGTCAACGAGGTCATGTACGTGGGCCACGTTTCCGCACGCAAAAATGCCTTCGACCGAGGTTTCCATACGATCGTCAACGACTGGGCCCGACGTGATTTGATCGATTTTAATTCCCGCATCCCTCGAAAGTTCGTTTTCGGGTATCAAGCCTACGGACAAAAGAAGTGTATCACAGGGCACAAATTCAGCCGTTTCCATTATTGGTTTTCTGTTTTGATCAACTTCCGCTACCGTAACCCCTTCAAGCCTTTCTTTTCCGTGGATTGACACAACCGTATGGTTAAGTCTTAACGGGATGTTATAGTCATCAAGACATTGTACAATATTCCGTGTAAGCCCTCCGGAATATGGCAGCAGCTCACACACCATTTTAACTTCCGCTCCTTCAAGCGTCAGCCTTCTGGCCATTATAAGCCCGATATCTCCCGAACCAAGTATTACTACCGACTTACCAGGCATATATCCGCAAATATTAACATATTTTTGAGCGGTTCCCGCGGTATAAATACCTGACGGTCTTTCACCAGGTATATTCAGAGCGCCGCGTGTTCTTTCCCTGCAGCCCATTGCCAGAATGACACTCTTTGCCTTTATAGTAAAAACACCTTCGGTACTGTTAACCGCGGTAACAGTTTTATCATTGTCGATATTCAAAACGGTTGTTTCCAGAAAATATGGAATCTTCATCTGGTGTACCCTGTCAATAAACCTTGCGGCATATTCAGGGCCGGTTAGTTCTTCACCAAAATAATGAAGGCCAAAACCGTTGTGAATACATTGATTAAGAATTCCACCAAGACTATTTTCCCTCTCCAGAATAAGAATATCCTGAATACCTTTCTCCTTTGCTTTTACAGCGGCGGCCATTCCGGCCGGTCCGCCGCCTACAACGACTAAATCAACTTTTTTCATAGAAACCCCCTGCAGTATGCTATTTTGTCCTCTTAAGCAGGAATACGGATTCTCCGCCAGATTTTGTTACTTCTTCAAAAGGAATTCCAAGCTCTTTTGATAGTATCTCAACAATTCTTGGACTGCAAAATCCCCCCTGGCACCTGCCCATTCCCGCTCTGGTCCTGCGTTTTACGGCGTCTACGCTTCTTGCTCCTATAGTCCGTCTGATACTTGTAACTATATCGGCTTCGGTTATCTTCTCACAGCGGCAGACAATTCTGCCATGCGCCGGGTCTTTTTTTACGGCTTCATTCCATTGCGATTTGCTCATTTTCCGTGAAGAGGTATATTTTTCTATTAACGGACAAAAATCAGGTTTTGCTTCAAGTTTTAATCCGCTTTTCTTAAGAAGCTCGACGACCATTTCACCTATCGCCGGTGCCGCGGTTAAGCCGGGGGATTCAATACCTGCCGCATGTATAAGGTTTTTATTGATTGAAGAATGCCTTATTATGAAATCTCCCGTGGAACCGGTTGCTCTAAGCCCGGCAAATGAGGTAATAATTCCTCTTGTGTCCAAAGAAGGAACAGATAGTCTGGCAACATTAATAATCTCTGACAATCCGCGGGATGTTGTTGCAGTATCGGATTTGTCACGGACATCTTCCGCATTCGGACCAACAAGCAGGTTACCGTCAACTGTAGGTGTCACAAGTATGCCTTTACCTTTAGCGGTTGGTAATTGGAAAATTACTCTGTTAACCAATGAACCGTACATTTTATCAAGCAGAACATATTCGCCTTTTCTTGGGTTAATTCTGAAAGAACGGTCACCGGCCATTTCAGCGACGGTATCCGAGTACAACCCCGCGGCATTTACAAAATACCGGCACTTTACAGTACCTTTTGTTGTTTCCACATGAAATGCGTTTCCGTCATAGTTTATTCCGGTAAGCTTGCATTCAAGTTTAAGCTCCACGCCGTTATCAACCGCGTTTTCCATTGCATGAAGAGTCAGTTCATATGGGCAGATAATACCCGCGGAAGGGGCGTAAAGCGCAGCCACGGCGTTAGGAGAAATGTTCGGCTCCATTTCACGCAAACGCTCCGCGCCGATTATTTCAAGATTCTCAACACCGTTTTCCAATCCTCTTATTCTTAATTCTTCAAGCCCGGAAAGGTCATCTTCGCTGAAGCATACGACTAATGAACCTATCATATTGAAAGAAACATCAAGTTCTTCGGATATATGCTTCATCATTTTGTTTCCGCGCATGTTTAAAACAGCTTTAAGAGAGCCCGGTACAGCATCATATCCCGCGTGTACAATAGCGCTGTTAGCCTTGCTGGTACCCATCGCGACATCAGATTCCTTATCAATAACCAATACCGTAAGCCGGTATTTGGAAAGTTCTCTGGCAATAAATGCACCGGTAACCCCGGCGCCTGTGACTACAACGTCATACAAAACGGCATCCTCCTTATGCGCAAATAGAAAAGCCGCACAAAACAAAAGCATAAAGCTTTTGTTTTAATGCGACTCCAAATCTCCGCATATAAACATATCATATTTTTCTCTACATAACAATAATAACATTGTTAATTTATAATATCAATAGAAAATTTACGGTCCGGCAAATCAATTAAAATACGCTTATCGCGTGGCCCAGATTTTAGCACATTCTACCGCTTTGTTCCATCCGTCAATATTAAGCTTGCGTCTCTCATCCGGCATAACAGGAGTAAATTCGCGATCCAAAACCCATGAACTGCATATCTCATCTATACTCTGCCAGACCCCGGCTGCCAATCCGGCCAGAAATGCGGCACCTAAAGCTGTAGTTTCTCTTACCACGGGACGGCTTATCGTGATATCGCATATATCCGATTGGAACTGCATTAAGAAATCGTTCGCGCTTGCACCGCCGTCTACCTTCAACTCACGCAGCTTAATTCCTGTATCCTGTTCCATTGCGTCGATTACGTCCTTTGACTGGTACGCTATTGATTCCAGAGCCGCACGGATGATATGCGACCTGTTTGAATTCCTTGATAAACCAAGTATCGTGCCGCGGGCGTACATATTCCAATGAGGCGCTCCCAATCCGGTAAATGCGGGCACGATATATACGCCTTCATTCGATTCAATCTTGTTAGCAAAGTATTCGGAATCCTCCGCATTCTGTATCAGCCGCAGTTCATCCCGAACCCATTGGATAACGGCGCCTGCAATAAAAACGCTGCCTTCTATCGCGTAATTTACTTTATCGCCTAAGGTTGCCGCAATTGTAGTCAAAAGGCCATGATCGCTTCTGCATAGTTCTTCACCGGTGTTAATTAGCAGAAAACATCCTGTACCGTATGTGTTTTTGGCCTCACCGGCATTAAAGCATGTCTGGCCGAAAAGCGCGGCCTGCTGGTCCCCAGCGCAGCCCGCTATCGGGATTCGGGCTCCGCCTATTTCCACATAACCGTATATTCTGCTGCTGCTTACAACCTCCGGCAGCATATTCTTGGGAATGTCCAGCATTGCACATATCTCCGAATCCCAGCAGAGGTCTTTTATGTTATACAGCATAGTACGGCTCGCGTTAGTATAATCGGTGACATGAACCTTGCCGTCGGTCAGCTTCCATATGAGCCAACTGTCCACAGTGCCGAAAAGCAGCTTGCCTTGCCTGGCCATTTCCCGCGCACCGTCGACATTATCAAGAATCCATTTGAGCTTTGTTCCTGAAAAGTATGCGTCTATGAGTAAACCTGTTTTATCCTTAATCATTTCCGAGTATCCCTTCGCCTTCAGGTCTTCACATATAGGCGCTGTCCGGCGGCACTGCCATACAATTGCGTTACATATCGGTTGACCTGTATCCTTGTTCCATACGATCGTTGTTTCCCGCTGGTTCGTGATCCCTATCGCAGCGATATCCCGGGCGGATAACCCGCTCTGGGCCAATACCTCGGTCATGACCGAATACTGTGTGGAGTATATCTCCATTGGGTTGTGCTCGACCCAACCGGGTTTTGGGTATATCTGATTCAATTCCTTTTGCGCTATGGAAACGATGTTCTGTTTTTCATCGAAAATAATCGCACGGCTCGAAGTCGTACCCTGATCCAAAGAAATGATATATTTGCTCATAAAAAACTCTCCTTAATGTCTATTCTCTCATTCCTATTATAGATCTTTGGCTGTGTGGAGACAACGGATTTGATCCATGCCTCCACACCATTAATAATTTTACAGCCAGGTTAATGTGTTCGTACAGGATATCAGTGTTACAATAACTCCGTTTACTATACCGGGCAGATAAGGATTGCCGGTTACCCGGTAGATCTTGCGTGACATTATCGTTGTCACAGGGAGGATGACTAACACAGGAATAAGCCAAACGATAAACATGCTGCCTGGATCTGTCCATGCCATAAAACCGGTGGCAAAGAACTTAACGTACTGGATTATCAGAATAATTAGCGGCGGGATCGCATTGAAAAATGCCACAACTGCCGTATTAACCCATTGTTTTTTTCCGAGCGTGTTGTAATTAAATGAGTTTGCAGCCACAGACTGCGCCACATAGTAGATCAGGAAAAGCACCATATAGGGGAACACTGCGGTATACACCTTAGTCGCATTAAATGCCTTAACCGCCAGAACCCAGATTCGGAAGTCCGACTTGAAGAAATAGTCTGCAAAGAAAACGCAGCCGTAGGAAACAGATACAACAATTATCGCCAGTAAAACAGTTTTGCCGAGTTTCTTCAAACCGATCTTTACTCCTGTATCGGTAAGGTTGATACCGTTTTTCTTTCCGTGAAAACGATAAACTGCGAACATACATAGAACAGCGAATATGCCCACGGCCGCAGCCCAGCAGGAAACACCCCAGGGAGAGCTTTGCGCCCAAGGTTCCTTCATTATAGTAAAGGAATTGACATTGCTTAATATAGGTAAGAACATGATCGCACCGAAAAGCGCAGTGGCACTGATACCTCCCCAGAACCATACCTTGTCACCAGTCTGGAATGCTCTGGGCATAACAGGCTCATTCGCGCGCAATGGTGAGAATAGTGGGGTGAATAGCATCAGGATAGTGAAATTCACTACAAAGATCGCGAACCCAATCAACCCTAACAGGTTGAAGAATTCCTTCCACTGCCACACCTGGCTGCCAGCGGCGATTGGACTGGGGGCACCAAATACTTCTTCAAAAAATTCGATAGTAGCAGTGGTGGAGCGTTTGGAGAAATGTGACCAGGGGTGCGTGATGGCTGGGTTATAAATTACCCGTATTGCATCTTCCCCGTTGATAGTTTCGTGATATATTGTTCCTCCAGTGCGTTTGTCAAGTCCTGCAGGGTCCTTACCAAAGTGCAGAAAGGACTGTGCGTTGCCGTACTTGACATAGTCTCTGGGAGAAGTAGGGTTTCCGTTCTCGTCTGTGTCCACCATGAAAAATTCATCATACTGTGCCGCTACAATCCCCACATCGCGGCTGCCATAAATATTCACGTATTCCTGGGTCTCCGGATCTTTATATGTAGCATCGGCGCAGTTGAAGAGGACTGCGGATATAAGCTGCGCAGGAGCCTCATTATCCGCTCCGACGGCAGCATCACAAGACCAACCGCCCAGAGAATGTCCTGTAATCCCAATCCTTTCAGAATCAACATAATTCAGCGAGGCAAGCATTTTGACCGCTTCGTACATCCCATTCAGTACATCGACAATAATAGGCACATTCTCTGAATGCCCATGGGAAGGCATGTCAATTGCCAGTACGACATATCCGCGCCTGGAAAGTTCTACGAAATTGGCGTCCTGCATCTCGCGATTATTAAACATTCCATGACTTGTCACAATGGCCGGAACTTTGTTTTCCGCAGAAACTCCTGCAGGTACGAACAGCAATCCGCTAAGTTTTACACCGATACTTGTTTCCCATTGCAGATCCTTGATGGTTACTTTACCTCCCGAAGACTGGATCACGGAGACGAATATCATACTCACAAGCATCAATAAAATAGAGACACTGATCCAGATTTTGGCTCTCTTCTTTGTTAGTTCCATACATAATACTCCCTTCTTTTTAATATAAAAATGATTTTACCAGCACCTGTAAAATAATATGAAATGAGCCAAACACACCCCCTTAAATTATTTATTATCAAATAATTCTGTCTTTACATGAAGCCAAACAAAGATAAGTCATTACGATGCTCTGATTTTGATTAGTTGCTTAAGCACTGCGGTATATATTGGATATCCAAATAAAAAAGAGTAAAGCATAAAAAGCCGTTTTTCCTACGACGGAACAGCATTTTCACACCTTACTCCATAACTCTTGTATGAAAAAACAATATTAACTTTAAAGTTAGTATATAAATATTATTGCATTTTGTCAATGGTTTACATTATGTTTATGCAACATCGTTCTGAAATATCTGATAAAAATCGACTCTGCTCCAAGCATTGCTCTCTGTTTACCATCTGCTTTGCTGTCAAAGTCAGGATAATGCATATTGGAAAATTACAGGAGCAATTCGCTGTTCGGCTGTATTCCTGCAGGAGATGCTAAAAATTTGTTAAACGGATTTTAAAAATTCTTCCAGGTAATACAGAGCGGCTCCGACAGCAGGAGTGTATTGTCCGTAAGAACCCACAAGAATTTGATTTCGCTCAATGGGGAATGGGGGGGAATTTCCCTCACGTATAATATAAGAAATATCATCTTCGGTGAAAAACGGAGCCAAATAACCGCTTATAATGACATATCCATCAACTATAACACTTAAGTTGCGTACGACAAAAGCCAGTTTATTAAGATAATCCGTCCAAATCTGAACGCAGCTGTTTACGCCTTTTCTCAAATTTTCGAAAAAGGTTTGGATATCCATACCGGATGCACTTTCGATAGTGTTTGCGGAACAGTATGTTTCCAAACAACCGCGATTGCCGCAGTAACAAAGAGGCCCATCTTTATTAATGCCCAGATGTTCAATAGCGCCTCCATGCATATTGTTGCCTTGAAAAACATGCCTGTTTATTATAAATGAGCCGCCTAAATTATAATTTAAGAGAAGAACCGCCGCGTTGTCTATCTCCTTGTTATTCCATAATTCCAAATATGCTGCGGCCTTACAGTCATGCTCCAAACGACATGGGTAAGGAATGAATTCTGTAAAGCTGGAGAGTTCCATTTCAAAGTTATTCATTATTACACCGTAGGTTACCGATTGCCCGTCAGAGGAAATTATACCCTGAGTAGCTATTGAAACACCAAGTATTGAATCCGGATTAATTTTGTTTTCCCGAATAAATTCATCAATTTTATCGCCCAGGGCTTTATAATAGTTTCTTGAAGTTTCATAAGGAAGATTTATTGTGATAGAACTTATCACCGCTCCATATAGATCAACTGCAACTATAAACACGGATTTTTTCAAAATTCCGACTCCGATTGAAACTCTGGCAGTACGTACAATCTGAATTATGTCAGCTCTTCGTCCGCCTGTTGAATCAAAGCAGCCGTTTTTTTCAACCAGACCATCATTTTCTAAAGCTTTGATGTTCTGGCTTACGGTGGAAATACCCATTTGCAGCTTTTGCACAATCTGCAGCTTGGATGTGGAAATTTCCTTATATATAAAGTTATAAACTTTATTTCTGTTGATCTTTTTTACATCCAGTGCGGTAAGACCTTTTTTAGTCACAATAATTTCCCCCTCTTTAAGATAGAAGTTACACTTATATACTAACATAAACTAATCCAACAACGCAATAAAAAAGTTAAAATTTTACATAATTACACGCTTGACTTCATAATTTTGATGTTTTATAATTGACTTACTGTTAAGATATAACGTTAAGTGTCATCTAAAACAGCGGATAAAGACAGAAAGTTATTAAGATCGAAGATTAGTTACACACTAAGTAATAAGAATTGTATTTGTGAAGTCGTTTGTACACTTTGTGGATATAATAATGAATAATTTCATTATAATATTAAATTTTCGGTTTTTCGCCGGAAATTAATATAAAAAAACAAATGGAGGAATTTTGTTATGAGAAAATTTCTAGCAGTCGTATTAGCAGTTGTGTTACTGCTCGTTATGGTGACAGGATGCTCACAACCCGGAAGCCCGTCACAAGAGGGTAATGATAAGGGTGCGGACGAACGTCCTGTGAAAATAGGTGTATCTATGGGAACAACCCAAAATCTTTTCTATTCCAAAATGGCACAAATCATACAGGAACATTGCAAAGCAAGGGGCGTAGAATGCATTGTTTCCGACGAAAACAATGATGTTAACAAACAGATTGCGTCATTCGAAAATTTCATTTCCTCGGGTTGTACTGCGATTATCGCTGTTACATTTAATGCGGATGGAATCAAAGATGTTGTTAAAAAAGCAGTGGACAGCGGTGTTTTTGTTATGACCTACGACGGTTACGTTGAAGGCGCGCAAGGCTCCTTGAACCTGGATAACTATGTATATGGATACCAGACCGGTACTATGGCAGCGGACTGGGTTAACTCAAATCCTGAGCTTAAGGAACAGGAAGTAATCGAAGCAGGTATTTTCGATTACCCGGACATTCCAATCATCATTGATAGAGCAAAAGGTATTGCGGATGCTTTGGCCGAGAAAGCTCCGAATGTGAAAATTGTCGCACAGCAGAAGGCAGGCGTTGGCAATGAAGGCAATGTACAAGCGGAGAACTTCCTTGCGGCACATCCAAATATACAGATTATCTGCGGTATAAATGATACTGGAGTCTTGGGAGCTTATGAAGTTTTTAAGACAGCAGGGCACGTGGGAGATCACATTGGGCTCTTTGGAGCGGATGGAGACCCGCAGGCTTTAAAATTAATTTCGGAAGGAACAATTTACCGCGGAACCGTAAAATCCGGAGCATACGAAGCACTGCCTAAAGCTGTCGATGTTTGTATAGCAGCAAGTAAAGGCGAAGAAGTCGAAGGCAATATGATTTATGAAACAGTGCCTGTAACGGTTGATAATGTTGAAGACTTTTTAGAAGAATAAGATGCTGAGTATTTAAAGATTTAATAGTATCTATTACCAGAACCGGGCGGCGAGTAAAAAACATCATGGCTTACTGAATTTGCAGGCATAATACTTTACTCCCGCCCGTTGAAACATGACCGGTCGTTCCGCTTCGCTGTACTGCTCGCTTATACATCATGGTGTCTTGAAATTGCTAAGCAATTTCAACAGTTATTTTACAGCAAGAATACCGATGCCGTTCATATTCATTATGATAAAATGTGTATGGTATCCATTGTGAAGTTATACGACGAGTATCTTTTGGTATCAATGATTGGAGAAGGAGCGAGATATGACTAATACAGTTAACAATGTACTATTAGTACAAAATATATCTAAAAGATATGTGGGTATACAGGCTCTTGACAATGTATCGATCGATTTTAAAAAAGGGGAAACTCATGCGTTGGTCGGCGAAAATGGAGCCGGAAAATCCACATTGATAAAAATTATATCGGGTGCGGAGGTGCCGGATTCAGGTAATCTTGTTTTTGAGGATAAAAGCTTTGATAAAATGACACCTCATCTCGCACAAAGTGTTGGTGTTGCAACAATCTATCAGGAATTTAATTTGTTTCCGACACTGTCGGTCGCGGAAAACATCTTTATGGGCGATGAAACATTATCAAACAGGAAAAGGTACTTCTATAACAAGAAAGAATATATAGATAAAGCCAAAAAAGTTCTTGATAGTATGAAAATAAATATAAATCCACTGGAATTAATCGAAAATTTGACAACTGCAAAAATGCAGTTGGTTGAAATTGCAAAGGCAATTGCAAAGAATGCCAAAATCTTAATAATGGATGAACCGACCGCTCCTTTGTCAACGAAAGAAACCGAGGATCTTTTTGAACTGGTCGGACGCCTGAAACAACAAGGTGTAACGATAATTTACATTTCTCATCGTCTGGATGAGTTGTATCGGATTTCGGATCGCGTGACAGTTTTGCGTGACGGAAAAAAGATTATAACTACAAAAACGGAAGACATTAAACGCCAGGAATTGATCTATCATATGGCAAATCGTAAAGTTGAGGAAATCGAGTTTGAATCAACATGGGAGAAAGGCGATGTTGCACTTGAAGCACAAGGACTTTGCGGAAACGGATTAAAGGATATTTCTTTTAAAGTACGCTGTGGGGAGATCTTGGGAATAGGGGGACTGCTTGGTGCCGGAAGAACAGAATTGGCACGTCTTCTTTTTGGAGCGGACAAGGCCGAGAGTGGAAAGATTTTTGTACACGGCAAGCAGGTTGAAATTAAAAATCCGGAGAATGCGGTTTCTTTTGGGATAGCATATGTTCCCGAAGACAGAAAACATCATGGAGTAATTCTTTCCCTGCCGATCAATTGGAATATAACTTTACCTATTTTGAGGAGGATTTCGAAAAAGGGCTTTTATAAAAAGAAAGAAGAGAGTACTATTGTGGATACTCTAAAAAATACTCTTCAAATTAAAGCGGCGAGCGTGAAGCAAAATGTCGAAAGTCTCAGCGGCGGCAACCAGCAAAAGGTTGTACTGGCAAAATGGCTCGCAAGCAAACCAAGTATCCTGATTTTGGATGAACCGACCAGGGGTGTTGATGTGAACGCAAAACAGGAAATATATAATCTGATCGGTGAATTTGCGAAACAAGGTATAGCAATTATCTTTATTTCTTCGGAGATGGATGAATTGCTGAATATTTCCGATAGATTGATGGTCCTTAACGAAAAAAGAATGGTTGGTTTTCTGGAGAAGAATGAATTTTCGCAAAGAACGGTTCTATCAATGGCATCAGGGATCTGTTAGGAGGGGTCGCTTTGGAACTAAAATTAACAAATTTCGTAAAACAATATGCAATTATCATTGTGTTAATTGCGTTAATAGCTGTTTTTTCTATTTTGTCTCCGGCGTTTTCTACAATAAATAACGCGATGAACATAATCAGGCAAATATCCGTTATGGGAATTGTAGCTGTAGGATTTACTTTCGTCTTGATAGGCGGCGGTTTAGACTTATCTGTCGGATCTCAAATAGCGATTATGAATGTTTCTGTAGCTTTAATGATTGTCGAACACGGAGTTAATCCAATACTTGCAGTAATTATCGGCATTGTTATGACAACTGTAATTGGTTTTTTCAACGGGTATATGATAACAAAAACAGGAATTCCGCCGCTCATTGCTACGCTGGCAATGATGACGGCACTGCGCGGTGTAACTTTCATTATGTCAAAAGGTTATCCGATATATGGAATACCGGATTATTTAAAGGTTATCGGACAGGGAAATATTTACAAAATTCCTGTGCAAGGGATAATCATGGCCGGCATTATCGTGTTAGGTATCATTCTGCTTAACAAAACCTATATTGGCCGCCATTTTTACGCGTTGGGCAGTAATACAGAAGCTACCAGACTGGCAGGTATTAACATTCACTTTACCCGCACAACAACATACACGCTTTTGGGTTTTCTAACCGGTATTGCCGGATTGGTTATGCTGACGCGCGTTGGTTCAGGTCAGCCGAATATTGCAAATGGGTTTGAGTTAAACGTCCTGACCGCTGCGGTATTAGGCGGCGTAAGCGTTAATGGCGGGAAAGGGAATATTCCAGGTGCGATAGTAGGGACAGCTATCATCGGTGTACTGAATAATGGTATGTCCATTATTGGAGCAAATGATTATTGGCAAAAAGTAATTACCGGTATTGTTCTTTTTGTTGTTGTTGTATTTGACAGCATAAGCCAGTCAAAAAGAAAGGCATAATAAATTAATATTTTAAGGATAAGCAAAAATTACACGGTGGGTGGGAGAAATGGCAATAAAAACTTATGAATTAGCATACGACCGTAAGGAGATTATACAGGGAATCCTGCATTTTGGGGTCGGGAATTTTCATAGGGCACATCAGGCTTATTATACAAACATGCTGCTGACTGATTCCGATCAGAAAAACTGGGGCATTTGCGGAGCAATGATTCTTGAAAAAGATGAGAAAATTTATCGGGGTTTAAAAAAACAGGAGAATTGCTACGGCCTGACAGTTTTTGGACGTTCAGGGCTTGATGAGTACCATCGGATTGGCTCTTTGGTTGAATTGCTCTGGGGAGTGGAGAATTCTGCGGCCATCATCGAAAAAGTGGCTGATCCGCGTATTAAGATTATCTCACTCACCATCACAGAGGGCGGCTATAATATTGATAAGAAAACAGGTGAATTTGTTTTCTCAAATGAAGATATTCTTTATGATTTGAAGTTACCTGAGAAGCCGCGTACCGTTTTTGGATATATTGCAGCAGGGTTGCTTAAAAGAATAGAGACAAATGCGGGTCCTCTGACAATTCTCAGCTGCGATAATTTGCCTCACAATGGAGATGTTTGCAGGAATTCCTTCATTTCATTCTTCAAAGAAGCGGATATGAAGCTATACAACTGGGTGGTAGACAATATAAGCTTTCCAAATTCAATGGTAGACCGTATTACGCCTGCGACATTGGAAGACGACATACCTAAGTTGTATGCCATAAATGGCCATAAAGACATTGTTCCGGTGTACTGCGAGGATTTTATCCAGTGGGTGATTGAAGATAATTTCCTGGCGGGAAGGCCCGAATGGGAAAGAGTAGGTGTCGAATTTACAGATGATGTATCAAAATATGAATTCATGAAATTGGGTTTTGTAAATTCCACACATCAAATGCTGTCTTTCCCAGGATTTCTTGCCGGATATCGTAAAGTGGATGAAGCGGTCGGCGATGAGCGAATTGCCACCTATTTGCGGCAATATATGGATATGGATGTGACACCTTATTTATCGCCGCCGCCAAATACCGATCTGGAAGCCTACAAGACAACTTTCATTGAGAGATTGGGAAACAAAGCAGTTAGTGATCAGCTTTCCAGGCTTTGCTTTGACGCGGTCAACAAGATTCCGGTATTTATGTATCCCACGATAACTGCTATGCTTAAGGCAAATGCGGATATGAAACGAATTGCATTCTTAATAGCAACATATCGGCTGTATCTTAGACGCCTTAAAGATGACAAAGGCGTACCATATAAGATTGATGACCCAGGGCTTGAGGAAACCGACAAAATATTGATCAACAGCTGCGAACCGTTAGATTTTCTAAGGCTATCCTGTTTTTCGGGCGTTTCACTCAGCTCCTCGGAACGTTTTGTGGACAGTTTCCTGAAATACTGTAACAGTATTGAAGAGAAAGGTATTCTTCCGACTCTGGAAGAATTGATAGGAGAAGTATGATGAAAATGCAGAAAATATACGATATAGTGGCGATTGGCGAATGTTTAATTGATTTCGTGCCGTCTTCAAACCAGGAACAGGGAAAACTCAATTTTAGCGGCTGCCCTGGCGGTGCGCCTGCAAATGTTCTTGCATGTGCATCTAAATTAGGACTTAATACGGCTTTTATCGGTAAAGTAGGTAATGACATTTTTGGACGAGTACTGCGTTCTACATTAAGTGACTGCGGAATTAATACGTCGTCACTAATTTTATCGGATAAATATCCCACTACACTGGCATTTGTAGCGCTGGACCAAAATGGTGACAGGGCATTCAGTTTTTACCGCAACCAGACCGCGGACTGCATGATTACATCTAATGAGATTGACAAGTCACTTTTGTCTTCAACGAAAATATTCCATTTCGGATCTGTTTCGATGACATCCGAACCAGCAAGAGGAACCACTTTATATGCGGTAAAGACCGCAAAGGAGAATGGTGCGCTTATCTCGTATGATCCGAACCTGAGAGAATTGCTGTGGGGAAGCCTTTCTGAGGCTAAAGAAGTCATTCTTAGTGCGATGCGTTATTGTGATATTGTAAAGATTTCGGAAGAAGAGTTGTACTTTTTAACAGGAATCGATCATATCGAAAATGCGATGCTGCAGTTTATGAAACAAAATAATGCACTGAAAATATTGGTTGTTACAATGGGAAGCAGGGGCTGCAAAGCGATTTATGGACAAAACATATTAACGGAAGCAGGCTTTGACGTAAAGACTATTGACACTGTTGGTGCAGGTGACACTTTTTGGGGGGCTTTTTTGTATCAGATTATTTCCGGTAATCTTAATATTGAATGCCCTGATAAAAAAATACTATCCAAAGCTTTAATATTTTCAAATGCTGCCGGGGCATTGTCAACTATTAAGCATGGAGCAATTCCTGCCATGCCTGCGCTTGATGATATTCTTAATTTGATTAAACAAGGTATCGGATGAATTTTTCAAGTTGGTACTTAAAACATTAAGGATTATCGCGTTCAATCCTTAAAGAATATTAATCATAGAGAGGAGATACATTATGATACAAGCATTAATGACAAAGCCGGGTGAAATTATCTACCAGGAAGTGGATGTACCCGTAGTCGGGCCGGAACAAATAAAAGTAAAGATGAAACGTATCGGAGTGTGCGGATCGGACATTCATGTCTATCACGGCAAACACCCCTTTACCACGTACCCTGTAGTGCAAGGCCACGAGGTATCTGCAGAGGTAGTGGAAGTGGGAGACAGCGTGAACGATTTTAAGCCGGGGGACAAGGTGACAATACAGCCGCAGGTGGTTTGCGGGAAATGCTATCCCTGTACTCATGGAATGTACAATGATTGCGAAGTGCTGAAAGTTATGGGATTTCAAACAACAGGAATGGCAAGTGAGTATTTTGTAACAGAAGCTGCAAAGGCGCTAAAGCTGCCTGATAATATCAGCTGGGATCATGGTTCAATGCTAGAGCCGTTGGCGGTGGCGGTGCATGCGATAAGGCGTTACGGTGATGTGCAGGGTAAGAGCGTGCTTGTGCTGGGCGGAGGAACGATCGGTAACCTTGTAGCACAGACAGCAAAAGCAATGGGCGCAAATAAAGTGCTCATTTCC
>FZPS01000027.1_pt226 | contig 29197 bp, 29 predicted proteins | sample 1817821 | NCBI WGS metagenome assembly FZPS01 (sample SAMEA104158645, study PRJEB21678) | metagenome | place: Germany | collected 2015-04-21
TTATTATACTAGCCTTTAGTACTTCTGTCAAGTGTTTCAGCGAATATTTTCACTTTTTTTATGAATTTTTTATATTTTTCACGTTAATTATTGCCTAATTTATCTTGTAAATCATTCTAATGCCATTTATGATTGTTTATGGCAAAATAGGCTTTAAAAGGCTTGCGTTGTTACTAATGTTTGTTTGCCGTATAAAAAACGCTTTACATAAATGTCCGGTATTGACAAACCGCAAACATATTTTTGTTACGTTCTATTATTTCCATAATTATGTTTTTTAATTCACTAATATAGAAATTGACATAAGCGAGGTAAAAAACGGTTGTTATGTCTTTTTCAATTCAACCTCTCATTCTGCCGTTTAATTAGTAACTGCCTGAACTTTGATGCATGCATACCCTCTTCCTCTGCAAACTTTTTAAAGACCTCCTTCAGTTCATCATCATCAACTTCTTTAGAGTATACCTCAAAATCCCTTGTCAATTCCATTGAATTCTCCCATGCCCTTAAAAGCCTGTCGTAAGAGGTTATTTTTATATCCCCATGCTTTTCCAATATGATCACCTGCCTGCCAAATCATATATTCAAAAATATTAAATTCAGTTCCCTAAGCAAAACAGCGGAAATTAACAATTAGTATCTGACGAATAAAGAAAAAATATACAAACTTGAATTTAATTTTTTTTGTTTGATATAATAAACGTAAAAAATAAACGTAAAACGATCGGAGATTAAATATGCTTACAGACATTGAGATTGCCCAAAAAGCAAAACTAAAGCCAATTGAAGACATTGCGGAAATATTAGGGATAAAAAGGGATAGCCTTGAGCTGTACGGTGATTACAAGGCAAAACTGAAGCCGTCTCTTTATGACTCCGTTAAAGACAGGCCTGACGGGAAGCTGATTCTTGTAACAGCCATTAACCCTACCCCCGCGGGTGAAGGCAAAACCACAACAACGGTAGGCCTTGGACAGGCCATGGCAAAGATAGGTTTGAAGTCGGTAATCGCTCTGCGGGAGCCTTCTCTTGGCCCCGTTATGGGAATAAAAGGCGGCGCCGCGGGCGGAGGTTATTCGCAGGTAGTTCCAATGGAAGATGTTAACCTGCATTTTACAGGAGATATGCACGCTGTAACAACTGCCAATAACCTTCTTTCAGCAGCTATAGACAATCATGTCCATCACGGTAATCAATTAGGCATTGATGTCAGGACAGTCGTATGGAAGCGTGCTATGGATATGAACGACAGGGCGTTAAGAAAAATAATCGCGGGACTCGGCGGAAGAGTGAATGGTTTCCCCCGTGAGGACGGGTTTTTGATAACCGTTGCTTCGGAAGTAATGGCAATACTCTGCCTTGCCAATGATTTATCCGATTTAAAAGCACGGCTTGGGAGAATTATCGCTGCTTACGATTTTGACGGGAATCCTGTTACAGCAAAGGATTTGAAGGTTGACGGAGCGATGGCGCTTCTTCTTAAGGACGCGTTAAAGCCAAATCTAATACAAACCATTGAAAACACACCCGCTTTTATGCATGGAGGCCCGTTTGCAAACATTGCACACGGATGCAACAGCGCGGCGGCTACAAAACTGGCGTTAAAGCTTTCGGATTACGTTATTACCGAAGCCGGTTTCGGTGCCGACCTCGGCGCGGAGAAATTCTTCAACATTAAATGCCGCTCCGCCGGGCTAACACCTTCCGCTACCGTTCTTGTTGCGACAATACGTGCTCTTAAGCATAACGGCGGCGTCAGCAAGGCAAACCTTCCACAGGAAAATTTACCCGCGCTTGGAGAAGGCATTTCCAATCTTGAGAAGCATATAGAAAACATACGCAAATTCGGTGTGCCTGTTTTAGTAGCGCTTAACCGTTTCGGAACCGACACCGAAGCCGAAATTAAATTCGTTGTTGATTACTGCAGCAATCTTGGAGTTGATGTAGCTATAAGCGAGGTATTTGAGAAAGGCGGGGAAGGCGGCATCGAACTGGCCCAAAAATTATGCCGGCTTATTGAAACTACGCCGTCGGATTTTAAATTCCTTTACGATGTAAATCTGCCGATTAAACAAAAAATAGAGATCATAAACCGGGAAATATACGGCGGAGGGCAGGTTATTTATACCGATTCGGCCGAGAAAGCGATAAAACAGATTGAAGCGATTAACATGGACAAAATTCCGGTTTGCATGGCTAAAACGCAGTACTCCCTTTCTGATAACCCCGCACTTTTAGGGCGCCCAGCGGGATTTGACCTTACAGTGAGGGATGTGCGTGTTTCCGCCGGCGCGGGTTTTGTTGTCGCATTAACGGGAGATATAATGACAATGCCAGGACTTCCTAAGAAACCCGCTGCAAATCAGATTGACATAAGTATTGACGGCACTATAACCGGTTTATTCTGATAAAATGAGATTATCTCAAAAAGTCGTTCCCTGCGCACGGGGTAAAGGATATCTTTACCCCGTGCGTATTTCACAGCTTATTATATTTATTCATGAAAGCTATATGCGTGTCCTTTTCAAAGCTTATCAAATTCGTTCATGAAAGCTATATGCGCGTCTTTTTCGTTTATGACCTCTTCAAGCATAATCGTGAAATTTTTTTGCGCCCAGCAGCGCTTACTGTTATAGTAACGGTTTATTATCCTCCAGAATTTTTGCGGGAATTGCAACATGCTTTTCATTACCTTCATTTCATCCGGTTCCAAAGGTTCTATCATTCTGTATATATCAAGAATAGCCTTTGCCTTTTTTATATCCCAGTTGCATTTTCTCATTCTTCTTCTTAACATATTTACTATGTCGTATATTTTTAATTCCAAATTACAGTAATCAAAATTTATAATGGAGGTTTTGTCACCTTTAATTATTATATTCTGATATGAATAGTCGTGATGGCATATCATGCCTTCTTTCAGTGTCGATTCAACAAGTTTGTTGTATTTTGAGCCATACAGTATTTCCAGGCTGTCATATCCGATTCTGTAAAAGTCGTCAAAATGCTCAATAAACAAATAATCAAAACCGTTACGTTCCTTTTCGGCTTTTCTTTTCAGCTTGCGAATTTCTTCAAGACGTTTTTTGAAACTGTGCGGCAGTTTGCCAAGGCTTCTTGGAACAAATCTTGAATCTTTCGGTAAGAAGCCGCGTCCCGCCTTATGCATTAAAGCCAGGGCTTCAGCAGCCATCGCTACATCCCGATCATCATCAAACTCGCACTCCCTGCCTTCAATAAGGCTGACCATCGTATATACATTTCCGTCGGTTTCAATATACGGCTGATTGTTTTGCGTAATACAATAGGGGTCTATCCGCGGGAAATTATTGTTAATGAGATGCAGTTTTGCCTGATGAATAAATTCAACACGCTCTTTCTGATATTGGCATGCTTTTATGTATTTCCTGCCCCCGGAGGTTTCCAGGATATATCCCGCACGGTAAGGTTTGATCCCCAAAATATGAATACCATAACTTGTTTCAATTAATCCCTTTGCTTCATGCATACGGTTCTCCCATCCAGTCTCTAAAACAACGGAAGAAATTGCCCGGCAATTTCATCACATGGCTGAATTAACCCTTTGCCGACGATGAGGTTCAGCTGGGTTTGCATAATACCCGTAAGACAAACATGAAGGTATGTTGTCTACTGAACAATTATATGCCGTTAAAATATTGAATATACCAAAGCCCTGAAAAACACCAGTTCAGACAAAAAAAGACACCGTTACAACAAATACTTCAATATAATCAGCAGTATAACGCCCGGCAGTCCAAGCGTCCCGACAATCAAAGCGGAAAACACATTTAATGAGATATGGAATTCAAAATACTGTCCTAAAAGATTTATAAGAAGGATGACAATGCCGCCGATAATTCCGTTTATTAAAAGTTTAATGGCAAACTTAAGCGGTACTTTCAAAGCCTTGCCGAACGCAAAGACGATAATAATGCCCGCTATCCATGCAAGCAGAATAATTAAATTATTACTCATACCAGCCACCTCACGTTTGACGGCACTTGTTTGTCCGGTATTATTTTATTCAAAAAACTAAGCTTTATGATTCTAACAAGTCATTCCCTGAAAATCACCTCAGACTTCTTTGTTAAATTTTTAAAAGCCGTTTTTGCCGCTATTTTTTTACTTCAATTTGCGCTATTTTTTCAAAATACTGAATAATACCACCGTGATCATGCCCGGCTTTACCGTCTACCTTTAGGGCCTGCATGATTTCCATAACCTGGCTTGTCAATGGCAGCGGCACTCCGACTTCATGTCCTGTTTCGAGCGCGTTCATCAAATCTTTGATATGAAGCTCTATTCTAAATCCCGGTTTAAAATTCCTCTGCAAAGCTAACGGTACTTTAGCGTCCAGCACTGTGCTGCCTGCAAGCCCGCCTCGGATGGCCCGGAATACCTTTTCGGGATCAACTCCGGCTTTAGTTGCAAGTACCATAGCTTCGGACATCGCGGCAATATTCAGCGCGACGATAATTTGATTGGCAAGCTTTGTCGTGTTCCCGCTGCCAATCCCGCCTATATGGACAACTGATGAGCCCATCTTTTTCAAAATATCTTCAACTTTTTTAAACGCATCTTCCGGACCGCCTACCATTATTGATAATGTTCCGTCGATTGCTTTTGGTTCACCGCCGCTAACCGGCGCATCTAACATAACAACGCCTTTTTCCGCCGCCTTTTCCGAGATTTCCTTCGAAGCCAGCGGAGCAATAGAACTCATATCGACAAGTATCGTGCCCGGCCTTGCTCCCTCAAGCACTCCGTTTTTTCCCAATACTGCTTCCTTAACATGAGGAGAATTCGGAAGCATTGTAATTATAACTTCGGCTTTGGACGCAACATCCGCGGAAGACTCTCCCTTTTCCGCTCCGGCATCAATTAGATCTTTCACAGCCTCCGGAACAATATCATAAGCTACGACCGGATACCCGGCCTTCAGCAGGTTTTTCGCCATCGGCTTTCCCATTATTCCCAAGCCTATAAAACCAATCTTCATGTTGACAACCTCCTTGAATATTTATTTATTAATCAACAGGTTTCAGTACAACCTTCATCGCTTCCCTGCTTTCGACAAGCCTAAAGCCTTCTTCCCACTTATCAATTGTGAGTTCATGGGTTATAAGCGGCTTAAGATCAACCTGCCCTTTTGAAAGAAGTAACAGGCACTTTTCCCATACATCCCACGTATGGCTGAAATGTCCTTTCAGTGTAACGGCTTTTGATATAATCGGGTCAAGAGAAAATCCGACGGGCTCCGGACCCCATCCTATTTTCGTAATCTGGCCACCGGGCCGGACGATATCCATTGACAGCTTAAGTGTCTGCGATACACCTGCGGCATCGACAACAAGATCGGCGCCGTAACCGTCTCCCATCGAATCGATTACCGATATAACATCATCGCTGTTGATGTTTAACGCCATTGTCGCGCCATAGCTGAGTGACATCTTAAGGCGTTCTTCATCCCCGTCCGCACCAATTGCTATAATTTCACTCGCTCCGCAGATCTGCGCCATTTTAATACAAAGCATTCCAATAGGCCCGGGACCTATCACAACTACCGTATCTCCCGGGTTTACCGTACTGTTATGTACCAGTGCTTTATATGCCACACAAAGCGGCTCGGTCAGCGACGCTTCTTTCAGCGATACATTTTCGGGAACTCTGTGCAGTATTCTGGCCGGAACCTTTACATATTTCGCAAATGCACCGTGTGATTTAAAACCAAAGCCTTTTCTATCCCTGCAAACAGGATACCGGTTGGTCCGGCATAATTCACACTCTCCGCAGTAATCCGCGTGTGTTTCCGCCGTTACCCTGTCGCCTTTTTTGTATCCTTTAACTTCACTGCCGACCTGTTCGATCGTACCTGCAAATTCATGTCCAAAAATAAGGGGAACATTCATTTTAAACGAAACCAGATTTTTATGCATATGCGGATCCGTACCGCAAACACCAATATACGCAACCCGTATAAGAACATCCGTCGGACCTGTTTCCGGGACCGGCACTTCGCGAAGCTCCGTAGCATTGGCTACATTATCATATTTGACAACCGCTTTCATCGTCTTTTCCATTGTATTCTTCCTTTCTAATAAAGAGCTTTTGCGTTTTCGATTATATTATCCGCCGTAAGCCCGTAATGTACAAGAAGCTCATCGTATGTATTTGCAGACTGTCCGAACTCGTCGTTTATTCCTATTGTTTTAATCGGTATTCCTTTTCCTCTAAGCGCATAGGTAACGGCACTTGCCAATCCGCCTATAATCGAATGCTCTTCAACTGTTATAATTCCTTTCACATCTTCCGAAAGCCTTATAATCGATTCTTCATCAAGTGGTTTTAAAGTGCTTACATTAACGACCCTAACCGAAATACCCAAGCCGCTGAGCCTGTCTGCGGCTATAAGCGCTTCATATACCATCGTGCCCGTCGCGAACACCGTTATGTCTTTGCCTTCGCGTAAAACAACCGGTTTACCGATAACAAACCTGGCGTCTTCCGGGAAAATATCGGGAACATCGTTCCTGCTGACCCTGATATAAACCGGGCCATTGTATTCCGCGGCAAACCTGACGACTTTTTTCGTTTCAATCGCGTCACATGGGGAAATAACAGTCATATTCGGTATAGCGCGCATAATCGCGATATCCTCGACAGACTGGTGTGTCGCGCCGTCGCCGAAGTCCGAAAGACCCGCGCTTGAACCGATAATCTTAACATTCATCTTTCCTATCGCAACACCCTGCCGGATCTGATCAAACGGACGGCCTGTGGAAAACACGGCAAAAGAATTCGCAAACGCAATCTTGCCTGTCAGCGAAAGCCCAACAGCAAAAGAGATCATGTTGGCTTCCGCAATACCCATTTCAAAAAACCTTTCCGGAAATTCCTGTTCGAAAAGGCAGGACATTGTGCTCTTGCTAAGGTCGGCATCAAGTACGACTATATTTTTATTCTCCCTGCCAAGCTCCACAAGAGTCTCTCCGTATACCCTTCTTTGATTCTGCATCCTCATGTTACATTGCCCCCTGTTCCGAAAGGATTTTTAACGCTGTCTCATACTGTTCCTGTGTCATTACACCGTTATGGAAAGCCGCGTTGTTTTCCGCAAAGGGTATACCCTTTCCTTTAATTGTATGGGCGATAATGATTGAGGGTTTGCCCTTTACCTTTTCCGCGATGTCCAGGCTTTCGACAATTTCATTCATGTCATGGCCGTTAATTTCAATGGTGTGCCATCCGAAGGCTTCCCATTTTTCCCTGACAGGATTAGTGTTTAAACGCTCGTCAATTCGACCGGTAGCCTGCAGTTTGTTGTAATCCAGTATAGTTGTAAGATTGTCAAGTTTGTAGAAGGACGCCGACATTGCGGCTTCCCAAATCTGTCCTTCGGCAAGCTCGCCGTCTCCGACAATACAGTATACCCGTGGTGCGCGGTTTTTGTCTATCTTTAAACCTGCCGCAATACCGCAGGACATTGACAAACCCTGGCCAAGCGATCCCGTGTTTGCTTCGATTCCGGGGGTTTTATGCAGATAAGGATGTCCTTGCAGCATCGAACCCAATTCCTTCAGGTTCCACAGTTCTTTTTCGGGAAAATACCCGCACATTCCCAAAGCCGCGTACTGGGCAATCGCCGCGTGTCCTTTGCTGAATATCAGCCTGTCACGATCAGGCCACTTTGGGTTTTTCGGATCATGTCTCATTTTGTAAAAATATAATGCGGCAACCACATCCGCTATAGAGCATGAGCCTCCAAAGTGCCCCTGTTTACCCGGACCAACCATTTTTACAATAGTCAACCGGATTTCTTTCGCCTTCTTTTCAAGCTGTGGAATGGTCATCAGGATCATCCTCTCCATTGTTTGTTGAATTCGCAGTTGCGCCATCAATTTTGCCGCCGCTTTTTAATTCGTTCATTTTATCTATGGTCACATTGATATGCTCACTCATTGTCCTTACCGCCGCTTCTTCGTCCCTTTCTTTGATTGCTTCAAGGATTTTTCTGTGATAGTAAAGTCCTCCCGTATACCCCGTAATAGCAACAATTTCTTCCATCATTTTTTTCAACATATCATGAATGATGGCATTAACTTTGATAATAACACTGTTATGCGTCGCCATCGCAACAGCAACATGAAAATTCAGATCGGCTTTGGCGAATTCCCTGTTATTACCTTTACACCTTTCCATAACCTGGAGGACCTCCTCCATGCGGTAAAAATCCTGCTCATCAGCTCTTCTTGCGGCCAGCCTTGCGCTTTCCACCTCAATTATTGCACGAAATTCAAGCATTTCGGAAAAGCTTGAACCCTCTATCATCAGAATCGGAAGTAAGGCATTCATATAATTTTCCGGAAGCATTTCAGTAACAAAAGTACCTTCTCCCCTCCGGATTGTCAAAACACCCATGCCGACCAGCCTGTGAATCGCTTCTCGAACAGAAACCCTGCTCACGTTAAACAGTTCAACCAATTCAAGCTCGCCGGGTATCTTTTTCCCCGGAGCCCAATCGCCTGAAATAATATGCTCCTTCATTTGTTCGAATACTTCATCGCTTATTCGTTTTTGTTTAATTGCTGTAATTGCCATATTTCCTCCCGCTGCTTGTATGATGTATTACAACCTTAAAACCAGTATACCACATTATAATAAAGAACACAAGAAGCTGCTCAGCAATTTTAAAACATCAGGCTGCTGTTTTATATCCCTGAGCCGCATTCTGCCATAGTTTTCTTTTATCGTACAATGTCTCCCTGAAATCCTGGTACGTTTGAAAAGTCAAGCATATTTTTACTAAATTAAGAAGAGAACAGATAAAACACCGCGATTACTGCGCTTCGTGCAAATCATTGCGCAGCCCCAGTTCCTTTGCTCTCTTCAGCAGATAATTGTACCTTATCTGGCAGGCTTTCATTTTGTAGATATAGTAATCAATCATATCGTCGTTTTCCGCCTGCTCGAAATTTTCAACAGCAATAAGCCATTCCTGACGCGCCTGCTTAAGGCATTTGAGTATACAATCGTTTTCATCATAAGATTCTCGATGCTCATCTTCGTCATAAAAAAGCTTTAAAACAGAAAACCTTTTAAATATACCGGGACCTTTAATATCCGTATTCCTGAATGCCGTATTGCCATCCATACCAATAACACCCTTTCGGATTATACGCCGGCTAAAGCGATAAACCATAATTTTACTATCTAATGAAGTATAATCTTAGAAAGGGTATTTTATACAATCATAAAGAGAAATATTTGATATTGTTTTTATTTCATGTCACCGCGGACAACACGTTCCGTTCCGGCAAGATCCCGGTAAACCGACGCGGAGAGGCCGCAGCTTTTAAATATGTCTGACACAAACCGTGCTTGCCCGGCTCCTGTCTCAACAAAAACAGAACCTCCCGGTTTTAAAAGCTTTTCAATTTTTTTTGCGATTTCACGATAAAATATAAGACCATCAGGCCCTCCGTCAAGTGCCGCGGCAGGTTCGTACCCGGTTATACCCACCGGCAGCAGGCTTATTTCACTGCTTGGTATATACGGGGGGTTAGATAATACAATATCATAAGGCAAATCGGGCTCCCAACTGAAAAAGTCCTTTTGTAAAAAATGTACCCGGTTATTTACCTTGTGAGTTTTGGCATTTCGCTTAGCTGTTTCAATAGCTTCAAGTGAAATATCAACGGCATCCACCACTGTTTGAACCGCATAGAAAGCTATACTGACAGCTATTGCTCCCGAACCTGTACCGATGTCAAGAACCCGGATTTTACAACTGTTTTTATCTAATATAACCGACAGCGCTGCTTCCACAAGGATCTCTGTTTCAGGTCTCGGGATCAGACAACCGCTGTTTACGAAAAAGTCCAAAGACATAAATTCCTGATTTTGTGTAATATATTGATACGGCATTCCGTTAGCCCTTAAACAGACTAAATCCTTATACTTTTCATAATTTTCGGGGGAAAGGGAACAATTGTGATGCGTGTAGACATACGATATGTCCTTTTTCAGAACATAGCTCATTAAAAGCCCGGCTTCCCATACAGGATTTTCAATCCCCTTATTTTTCAATATGCCGGCAGCGTTTTGCACTGCTTCAAAAAGATTCAAACAGCTTCTCCTTTAGGTTCGGGGTCTTTATCATTCTTATGCTCTTCTTCCGGGTTGTTATCCGGTACAACGACTGCTTTAAGAGCCGCAAGCGCAACTTCAAGCTGGCTTTCGTCCGGAGGCTGAGTTGTGATCTTTTGCAGAAGAAGGCCGGGATAGCTTATTGCACGCAGCGGCTTGAAGCCGGTTTTTGCCGCTAATTTGAAAACCTCGTATGCAATTCCGGCCACCAAAGGCAGAAGCGCTAAACGTATAGCCATATTTATCAGAGGGCTCTGCCAGCGGATAAACGAAAACAGCAGTATACTTGTTATAATTACCACAAACAGATATGTTGTCCCGCACCTTGGGTGCAGCGTCGTATGGTTTTTTGCGTTTTCGGGTGTTAATTCCTCATTGTTTTCGTATGCGTAAATTGCACTGTGTTCTGCGCCGTGGTATTCAAAAACCCTCTTTATTTCCTTGTTTCTGGATACAAGAAAAATATAGCTTATGAAAATTATAACCCGAAGGGCTCCTTCAATCAGATTCGCAGAAATTGAGCCAGCAGGCGTGCTTTTATCAAAAGTGAACCAGCTTGCTATCCAGTTAGGCAGCAGCATAAAAATGCCTATCCCGAAAACAAGCGCAATTGCAACGGAAAAATACAACATTACGCGGAACATATTATCGCCAAAGATCTTTTGAAGAAATTTATCTACTTTCGACTCTTCCTCCTGTTCGATATCAACTTCCTCCGCGGAATCCATTAAAGCTTTCATTCCAATTACCATAGATTCAAGCATATTAACAGCTCCACGAATAATCGGAAGTTTAAACAGAAAGAACTTTTTCGAAACCGGTATATGTTCATAGGTTTGTACAACTATTTCACCATTAGATTTGCGTACTGCCGTCGCCATTTTATTGTTTCCGCGCATCATAACGCCTTCAATAAGCGCTTCTCCGCCAATATTACACTGCCTGAGCGGTTTTTTCCATATTTCTTTTTCCATATGTTGTCCCTTTCCATCATAACCTAAATGAATACCACCCACTAACTGGCCGCATTAAATTTTGATTCTTTCTCAGTAAACCGTATAGCAAGTGTACCTATTATTATACATGATGGGTAAAAAAGTGACAAATGAAATTATTACGTAAAAAACTTTTTAAGTTCATGTATAAAAAACCATATAAAGGTTATACTTCTAATGACCTCACAATACATTTTGACCCCCTTTAATTTTGGCTGGCGCACTTCTTAATACGTCGGCCATTTTTTTTGCCGAAACAATAGATGTTATTACCTGGTATTTCCGGCATATCCTGTTGAATTTTTTTATCCCGTCTTTATGCGCAATAATGTTAAAGAGTTTTTATATATAAAGGGAACCAACCATACAGCTCTTGCAATTGAAGCTCTTGTTTCCGTTATTGTATAGAAGCTAAAAAATCCTGATTTATGATTTTTTACAGTAAATATCACTTAAACAGTCTTAACTGCATATGTACTATACGTTTGATTTCTTTAGTTTGATGCGGTATTATATACTTAATCCATAACTGGAGTGGATATGCATGAAAAAAATTATTTATATATTGCTTTTAATAACAATCCTTATGAATGTTATGATAGTTGTATCCAAAGCCGCTTCATTGCCCGCTCCGTCCTATGTAAATGCGTTTGTATACGGAACCGGAAGCATCCGTATTAATTGGGACAATGAAGTCCAGGGGGCTTCGGGTTTCACCATACAAAAGAAAACGGATACAGGTGAATTTACAACAATTGCGCGGGTATCATCAAGTGTTTCCACTTATAATGACACGCGCGTTTCGAACGGGCATACATATACATACCGTGTTTTTGCCACAAGCGGCACTCTGTTTGGATATTCTGCCGACTCATATCCGGTTGAATATCTACATCCTACCACATTATCTATTAACGCTCTGTCCGATTCTGAGCTTGAATTGTCGTGGTCGTATCCTGTTTCGAACAGGATCCCTGAATCCAATTATCAAACCGTTATTGAACGCAGGCTTGACGGGGCAACTACCTGGCAGACAATAGCCAATGTACCGGGCAATCAGAATACCTATATTGACAATGGCCTTTCCGAAGGTACGCGTTATTTTTACCGTATCCGTGCCGTTACTGCAACTTCGGCGGCATATATGTATTATCCCGACAATAATGTCGGCAGGTATGCGTATACCCTTTTAAAAGCGCCCACCAATGTTCAGGCAAAGATAATGTCAACCTCAGCAATAAAAATCACATGGCAGGATAATTCTTCAAAGGAAACCGGATACCGTATCGAAAGGAAGACGGGCACAGGCTCTTTTAGATACCTGACGTCCGTTAAGGAAAACGAAACAAGTTATATTGATGGTTCACCGGTAAACGGTGAACAATACACATACAGGATAGTACCAATCAGCAAGACTTACAGCGGGATGCCCAGCGAAGAAGTAACAGTGCCTTTTCTTTTCCCCGTGTCTTTCCGAATAACTGATATTTACAGCACACAGATGACACTTACATGGGGGTATCCGGGCTCATCTTATATAAGGGCTGATAACAGCAGGGTAATAATAGAGCGCCGGGAAGCAGGGGATACAACCTGGGAACAAATACACATAACCCGACCCGGCGAAACAGAGTATACCGATGACGGGCTGACACCTGGTACAAGGTATTATTACAGAATACGTTCCCGGTATGATGATGATTTTACGACCGAATACTTCCCCTCCGCATCAGGTATTTCCGATTATACGAAGCTTATACTGGATACTCATTTTTATGGTTATGCCCTGTCGGACAGCGAAATCCTGCTTATGTGGGATGAGTCTGCCGTCGGTTCTTCAACGATAGTAATTGAAAAAATCGGGGATTCCGGTTCATATGAACCTTTCGTCACCCTTTCAAAAACGGGTTCATATATTGATACGGTTAAGCCGGGGTCACTAAATACTTACCGCATGAAGATACGATCACAAAATATTGAATCGGATTACACAGCGGAAATTGACGTTACCGCGGAAACGCTCCCGACCGTTAAGAAACTGACTGTTAGAAGCGTTACCCCCGAACGTGTTTTCATTACATGGGAATATGACGCGGCAGTGGAATCCGGTTTCGAAATATGGCGCCGCGCACAATCCGAAGGAATATGGAGGCATGTCGCAACAATAGAACGCGGAAAATACATGTATTCCGACGAAAACATAATAAATGGCGAAACATATTCATATATGGTGCGGGCAGTGAAAGTAAACACTACCTTTTCCCCATTTACTCTGCCGGTATACATTAGAGTTTCCTTTACCGAGCCTGATGGCGTTTTGGTTATTTCAAGAGACGGTAAATACATTTACCTCGGGTGGGATGATTTTTCCGATTATGAGCGGCATTACATTGTTGAGTATAAGACTACCGTATATGGTGCATGGCAGATCCTTGACACGCTTTATAAAAACACTACTTTATACCGTTTCATTCCGGATCCCGAGGTTGATTATACGATTCGTGTCCGAGCATACAGTGAGTACCCGATATATGAAGCCTGCACAAATGAAGTGTTTTATTCAACAAGGCTGCCTGCAATACCAAGCCTTTCGTATCCCACCATTATAGGTTCAAACCGGGTTGTTTTAAACTGGGTTGATATGTCGGACAATGAGGACGAGTTTGTAATATACAGAAAAAGTTACGGTAACCAGTTCGCCGCAATAGGCTCCGCCGATGAAAACACAACCGTGTTTGTTGATGATTCCGTTTTACCCGGAAGGGAGTATACATATATCGTTAAATCCAAAAACGCAGCGGGCGAATCTTTTAAGAGCAACGAGATTACCGTTGAAACGCCGCTGAAAACATTATTCAATGATATTGAAAGCCATCCATGGGCTAAGAATGCTATTGAAGCCCTTGCTTCAATGGGTGTAATAGAAGGTGACGGCAAAGGAAATTTCAATCCTTACGGAGATATTTCAAGAGCTGAATTTATTAAACTTTTGGTGGCAAGCTTTTCTTTCCCCGAAACTCCATTAGGCAGCTTCAGGGACGTAACACCGAACGACTGGCATCACCGCTGGATTATGACCGCCTACCGGCGCGGAATTATTGAGCCTGACGAAAATAGGAAGTTTTATCCCGACACTCCAATAACACGTCAGGATATTGTGTACTATTCATCAAGAGCCATGAGAGCGGCTGATCTCAGCCTTGACCAGCCCCCGTTGTATATTCTTTACGAATTCGACGACTTTCGGGATATTGCCCCATACGCGCAATCGGCGTTTGCGGCTATGAAATACGCAGGAATTATTAACGGGATTGGCGATAACAAACTTGGGCCCTCCGCTACCGCAACAAGGGCCGAGGCGGCAACAATCATTTACAGAATGCTTCAGGCGCTTGACAGCAACCGTCCTGTTACATCAGATAACCAGACAGATAAATAATAATGCCAATAACAGATCCGGCTAATGAAATGATGAAGGATTTCCTTATCCGATCAGTGCTTCTTTTCAGTCGTTTAAAATTCAGAAAAATCGAAAATGTGCTGAACAAAAACAGGAACACCAGAAGGTGAAACGCTGTTTTCAGTTTATTATTATCCCATGTTTCCCTGACCTCGATTTCAAAGAACCGGTCAAGGAAGATTTCCACCTGCGGCCTCGCGTCCTGATAAAAAACCAGTACGCAAAACAGTATAATCCACGCGGCAATGCTTGCAATTTCCAGCCACATGCATATGGCATCCGGTTTTTTTCTCCGTTCTTCTAAAAAAATGATCGGTTTGTTGCTATACATACACATTTCCTCTTTATTTTTTGTCTGAACTGTTTTAAAGCGGGGCATATTAGCAATATACAAGCATAACATAATTAAAGGCCAAACATGCTCTTGCGTAGATAAAAGCTCAGGTGAAATGCGTAAATAAATTTTACCACATTTTGCATGCATTTAAAAGAGTTAGACAAGGGGACGGATTTGAATTGCAAATGAAGTTTTGTTTCCATTACTGCGCAATAGCACGAAAAATCAGCCCTTGAATAGCAGCAGATTGATTTCTTTAAATTTGAAATGGGTATACTGTTACAAAGGTATTTAAAGAGGTGTGATTTATGGACATTGTTATTAATGAAAATGTCAAAGAAGCCATATTATCGGGATACTGTAAAAACCCGCATGAATTATTGGGGATGCACTGTTCAAACGGTAAAACCGTTATATGCGCTTACATACCGGATGCCGCGGAGATTGATGTTATAAACCCTTTGAGCGGACTGCGGGAAAAAATGCATAGGTATGATGAGCGCGGCTTTTTTGTCCTTGTCCGGAATGAACCGTTTGAATCGAATTTATACAAGTTCAGGGTTCAGGATCACACTGGTCACATTTTCGAAACATACGACCCTTATTCTTTCTGGCCCACGATTTCCGATTATGATTTGTATCTGTTTAACCAGGGCAACCACCATCGCATATATGAAAAGCTTGGCGCACACCCGCGCGAAATAAATGGAGTAAAAGGTACCTCTTTTTGTGTTTGGGCTCCCCATGCAAAAAGAGTCAGCGTTGTCGGAACATTCAATCAATGGGATGGACGCCGACATCAGATGAGGATGATGGGAAGCTCCGGCGTATGGGAGTTGTTTATCCCGGGTGTCATAAAAAACGATATATATAAATACGAAATAAAAACGCCGTTTGATGAAATATATCTAAAAGCCGATCCGTATGCGTTTTATGCTGAGAAGCCTCCCAAAACAGCTTCGAAGGTTTATGATCTGGACAATTACGAATGGACGGATGGTGCCTGGATGCGGCGCAGGAATCAGGAAAACACATTCGATAAGCCTGTAAACATATACGAAGTACATCTTGGTTCGTGGCGGCAGGAACCAGATCCCGATCCGGATTCCGAAACAGGCTTCAGACCTCTTTCTTACCGGCAGCTTGCGGAACAATTAATTCCGTACGCAAAAGAAATGGGATATACACATCTTGAACTGCTGCCGGTTATGGAGCATCCGTACGCAGGCTCGTGGGGATATCAGGTAACAGGCTACTTTGCTTTGACGGCGCGCTATGGCACTCCGGAGGAATTTAAGTACTTTGTTGACACCTGCCATAATAACGGGCTCGGGGTTATTCTTGACTGGGTTCCCGCTCATTTTCCGAAAGACGGACATGGACTTGCCCGCTTTGACGGGACAGCGCTGTATGAACATGAAGACAAATTGCGCGGGGAACATTGGGAATGGGGAACACACATTTTTAATTACGGCCGGTATGAGGTTATAAATTTTCTTATATCAAATGCGTTATACTGGTTTGATATCTATCATATTGACGGATTGAGGGTTGACGCGGTTGCTTTTATGCTTTATCTTGACTACGGGCGCAAAGAAGGAGAATGGATTCCTAACCGATACGGCGGACGTGAAAATATCGAAGCAATAGATTTTTTACGTCACCTTAATACAGTGGTTTACAAATACTTCCCAAATGTTTTAATGATTGCCGAAGAGTCCACATCCTGGCCTCTGGTGACAAAGCCGGCACATGATGGGGGTCTTGGTTTTTCACATAAATGGAACATGGGATGGATGAATGATTTTTTGAAGTATATGAGCATGGATTCGATATACCGTAAATACAACCAGAACCTGATTACATTTTCGTTCATGTACGCCTGGTCGGAAAATTTTATTCTTGTTCTTTCGCATGATGAAGTGGTACACGGAAAATGTTCTTTGCTGAACAAAATGCCCGGCGACTACTGGCAAAAATTTGCGGGATTAAGGGCTGCGCTATGTTATTTCATAGGGCACCCCGGCAAAAAACTTTTGTTTATGGGCGGTGAGTTCGGGCAGTTCATAGAATGGAAATATAAAGAAAGCCTTGATTGGCATCTGCTTGATTACCCAATGCATAAAAAAATGCATGATTACGTAAAGGACCTGAACCATCTTTATATCACGGAGCCAGCCCTGTACGAAGTCGATTTCCATTATGAAGGCTTTGAGTGGATAGACTGCAACGATACCGAACACAGCATTGTATCGTTTATACGGAAAGGAAAAGACTGGCGCGATATGCTCATATTCGTGTGCAATTTCACTCCCGCGGTTCACGACAATTATAGAATCGGAGCGCCTGTTGATGCAGCCTACATTGAAATATTCAACAGCGACAGTGAAAAATACGGCGGCAGCAATGTATTAAATGTCAACGAAATAAAAGCCGAAAATCTGCCGTATCATCAAAAACCGTATTCTATTGTTTTAAAAATCCCTCCTCTTGCGGCGGTTATTTTACGCCCGTTGATAAAGTGAATGTTACGCCCGTTAATAAGGGTTACTCTGTTCGTCGCTGTTTGGACAAACATGGGATTCCGACAGGGGACTTTTATCCATCTTAAGCAGGTTTGAAAAAAGTTGTTTACAGCGGTATTTGTATTAAATTATGGCTTTTTGTGAATAATATAATTAGATAAAATTATTACCGCTTTCAGCAAAATCCTCTGCTCATGCCTTGTTAAAATGGCCGGCTGTTTCGCTTTGCATCACTGCTCACTCAACGGCCTTATGTGTTGAAATTGCCAGGCAGTTTCTTCCGTTATTAACGCAAAGTTTGGGGGAATTGCTATGAAGTTGGATCATATTTCATTATCCGAAATGCATAATGATCGGAGTAATGAATCCTGGTACAGGATCAGGGCAGAGTTGAAAGACATTCCGGGAAAACAATGGTTTGACGGACTAATGTTCGTATGGTTAAATTCGCCCTTTTATATTTGCAGCAAAAGCGAATTGACGATAAAGGGGAATATAATCGAACTGCATCTCAAATACGGCAATGATATTCAAAATGCCATAGACACATTAAGCCAGTGCATCATCAAAGCAGACAAAATGGTTCATTGATGGTAGTTCAGTGTCAAGCCATCTAAAAAAGGTAAAAAGGAGGGGTATATACAAATGATATGCCTATTGCTGTTGGCATTATCCTTGTATAACCTGCCATTGATACAGGCACCCCGTCGACTTCCAAAACATGAAACTTTTTTGCTGATATATGATAGCGATAAATCCTTCCGCCTGATATGGGTCTGTTCATGGATGAGTATATAATTTTGTTCCTCTTTGCTCAATCCGACCGGCAAATATATCCTTGGGTTTATTAACCCAAGCACAAAAGGCGTTCTTAGATTTTTAGCTTCAAAAATGTTTTTCTCTAACAGCCGCGCACCTTTCAGTTGTCTTTTTAACAACAAAACAGATACAAGACTATAAACGAGCAATGCTATTATACCTAAAACCCAGATGTATGACCCTATTTCCACATAAATCTGCAGCGGATTCGCACTTGCTCCCACAGCCGGCGCGGGAAGTGATTGGTTTACAAATGAATCTACCGCTTCTATTCCGCTGTTAATCTGCGGACTTTGCTGATAGATAATGTCATGCGGTATCGGAACGGTATTCGTATTCCTGGGCATAAGGCTGAATATGCTTTCAAAGGAAAAAGGTAATACAAGACGAAACGCAACCACACTCCATAAAGCATAGGAAACGGCTTTGGGAGCTTTTTTAAGTAACAGCCTGACAGGTATCACAAAAAGGATTACATAGCTCGCAGTAAGGCTCATATTTAAAACGGTAAGAAACAGTTCACTCATTACTGTACCTCCTTGTGTTCATCAATCAATCTTTTCAACTCTTCGGCCTGATGTTTGCTTAATTTCTTACCGCTTATAAAAGCTGTCAGAAACTTCGGCAAAGACCCTCCAAAGGTATCCTCTACAAAACGTATACTTTGCCTGGCATAATATTCATCCCTTGTGATTAAAGATGAAACTATCGCATTCTCATTTTTAAAAATGCCCTTTTCACATAACTTTTTCAGTACCGTATATGTCGTGGATTTTTTCCAGTTCATCTCTTTTTCACATAGCTTTACAAGATCACCGGAGCCAATCGGCTCATACTGCCAAATTAAATCCGCGAACTTCTCTTCACTCCCGGTAAACTTATATTCTTTCATAATAAACCCCCTTGGTCTATATGATATCGACCTTGCATTATAAGTCTATATCTTATAGACCAAAATGTCAATGTGAATTTACTAAGAACTTTGCATATTATTTAAATGTCGAAAAAAACCGCCAGCAAGAGAACGTATCTCATGTTGGCGGCTTTAATCATTTTTCATCGGTGTTTTAAGAACTCCTGATTTTTGATTTTATGAGGGCCATCTTCCTTTGTTTGAGGGAAACATCATGATTGTTATTATAGAATCCTATCAGTTCAAATACTATTCCTAATCCGCATAAAGCGCCTCTGACAAATTCGGGAATATTGCCCACAAATATATATGACAGGAAATTAAACTTTCTGTCCAATATAACAGCCGCTATACACAATAACCCTATCATAAAATACCTGTTCAGCTTTCTTTTCTTTTTCTCTTTTTCCGTGTTCGTATAATCCGCAACCTTAATCAATGTTTCTTTCACATCGTTATTCATATTCTCGCTTCTCCTTTCTCCATCAATAATTTCCCGGATATCAACATGATAGAAATCAGCAATTTCTATCAATATGCTCAAATCCGGCATATTGGTTCCGGTTTCCCATCTGGATACAGTACGGTCGGAAACATTAAACTGCTCAGCCAGTTGCTCCTGCGTAAGTTTCTTTTCCTTGCGGAGCTCTTTAAGGAATAAGCCTGTTTTCTTTTGATCCATACTGCAGCCTCCTTTCATTTCCAGGATATTAAAAAACCCGAATAAAAAACACGACACAAAGCGAGAAATGACATGTTTTTATCAATCAGACACGTTATGTCGGGTTATAGAACACATGGGTATGCGTGGGTTAATCATTCAATTCCTTTATAGCCGTTCTTTTCTGCATGCCCCAGCAGATATAAGAATGCAAATGCCGGAATCCGTATTATATCCTTTCCGGACTTCGTATTGTGAATTCCAAAATCGCTGGAATTCCTGGTCACAACGATTGCAGCCGATGCCTCTTCGCACAGCTCGGAAATCGCTTCGTCATCGGAAATTGACACACTCTCCCGATATTTGACCTCTATAAGAATATTCTTAATTTTGGGGTAATCCACTACAATATCAATTTCCTTTCCTTTTCTACCGCCGCGGAAATATCCAACGGACGCAGCCTGTTGGTAATAAAATGCTGCAACATGCTTGTAAATTGCCGTTTCAACAATCTTTCCCATCTCTACAGGATCAGTGAGCAGCGAATCGTCCATCAGAACAGCGTTTCGAATAGCAGCGTCTGCAATATATATCTTGGGTCTGGCTTTCAACACTTTTTTTCCCGCCATATCTACGGGCCAGCTCTGGTAAATCAGGTTCGCGCTTTCCAGGTATCGAATATAGTTTTCGACTGTAGGCCTTGATACACCGCCAAGTTCTTTTGCAATAGCCTCTATTGAAACTATCCCTGATGATACATTGCATAGATACAGGAATATCCGCTCCAACTCAATGGGGTTCCTGATGTTATAAAGCGAAGGAAGGTCACGCTTCAACACCTTGTCGACCACGTCTTCCCGCATTATATGCTGTGCCATTATGTCGTTGCTCGACAGCGCAAGTTCCGGAAATCCACCCACCTGCAGATATCGATTGAAATGATTCTGCACCTTGGAAAGCTGCATAATCACGCTATGTCGCTCCTGCTGAGTCTTATAGGGCAGCAATGTAATCTTCAGGTTTTGAGGAAGCTCCGGACGATCAAGCTCCAGCAGTTCGCAATACTCATAAAACGACATGGTGGGAACTCGGATAACGGTCCAACGCCCAGCGCCGCTTTCCTGATTGCCTTTTATGAGTGCAGGGCTGGCTGAACCTGTGGCAACCACCTGCGTATCCGGCTGCATATCGTAAATTACTTTAAGCCATTTGTCCCAGTCCTGGGCGTACTGAACTTCATCAAAGAAGTAATAGCAGTCCCGTTCGGCGTATATGTTTTCATGATAACATTCCAGAATCTCGTTGAAACCAGCAAGCTTTAACATAGGATGATCCATGGAAATAAAGACTATTTTTTGCGGCGCCACACCGCGGTTGAGCAGCGTTTCAATCATCTGGTACTGGATAGTGGTCTTGCCGACTCGACGCGCACCGGTCAGGATAACTGTGCGGCGCAGATCCTTTTGCTCCAGCCGCTTCATTGCCTCATAAAACGCAAATCTCTTATACGTCTTGGACATCTTTGGATTCATTATTCCGGTTTTCCACCATGGATTATAGGCTGTCAGCACTTTTAGAATGCCTTCTTTGCTTGTAATCGCCATAATCCCACCTTCCTTTGTTTACATCATAGCGCTAATATTCATTTTTGTCAACAAAAATTGAAAGTATACTTATAATCTTATGCTGTAAATATTTATTTTATAATAATAAACTTTTAAATAATGAAGATGGGGTCTATATAGGACTCATAGCGCTTTTATACCGATATTTTATGCTTTTATTGCCTGGAAATCTTTCCACAACCTGATATATATTATCTGACATATATACTTAACTTCCCTTAATAAGAGCCAACATTGTCGGATATTTACTCCCATAATGATACCATAAATTGGTCATATAATACAAAAATAACAAATCAGCATGGTCATTCATTGAATACGGGTAAAATACAGATAAAATTACCCACGTTTTATACGTGGGTAATTTGGTTATAATAGGTGAGGGGGGCAGGTTTGATAATAAAGCCATTTTGCCGGAGGTAATTTCACGTTTATCAGAGCAGCAAGAGGAACAAATACCCTGTTCCAACCATCATTACATTACTGATACTGTGCATAAACATAGGATATATGACGCTTCGACTGTCCTGGTATGCTTTGCCTGAAATAACTCCTTGCGCAAATGCATAGAACAATTGGAAATAATCCGCTTCGATAACAAATGGAGATATTGACCATTTAATATGTGCAATTGAAAACAGGAAAGCGGCAATGATTGTTTCTAATGTAACGCCCCACTTTACTTTTACGGATTTCCCCAATACATAGACTAAAATTGTAATGGGCAGCGCCCGATATAACATCTCCTCGGCCGGTCCGGTTAAAAACAACTGAAAACAAAGCGTACCGATAATATTGTTTTTATTCAGCGGATAGTCATATACCGGTAATGAGTTATTTATCATCATGAGTATATGGACAACAAGTGTAATCCCTGCAAGAATAATAGTGTACATAACAACAAATTTTGTTCCTATTTTTCTGTCACCAAGACTTAAACCGAAATCGGCTTTGAGAAGCTTGGTTAGTACCAGGCTCGTAATCAGGGCAAGAAGCAACATGGTTATATGGTGTACGGAATTCCCCGCGTAAGCATTATAGGGGTCAAATTTCCCGTATGAAAACATATCCGCGATAAATCCTCCCACCCTGCCTGATATTTCCTGGAAAATGAACAACAGCAGAATAATGGCTCCATATAACAAAACATTTTTCCATCCGGCTTGTTTCTTTTCAAATTTCATAATATTACTGCTTCCGTAGGATTCCTTCTTTATTACCGACCTCATATATTCTTCCTCTACTTTCTCGTTTAGACAGAATTCTCTTAACCGGTCATATTCTATTTTGCTGCGATTCCAATTTTCATAACTATAAAGATGCGTAAGCTCACCCTCTTTTGCTATCCATATACAATGAATTCCCGAAGCATAACTTTATTTTGCACGAGTATTTATAAGCACCTTACAACAGTCCTCGTTCATTAACGTACTTGCAACAGATATGCTTCCGGTATCGATTTTACCCGCAGCAGCGATCATGGCAATCATAGGATTGAGGCACCAGCCATTGCATGGGTTTGCCCCGCCCATCTTTTTTGAAAGCGCACAAAGCTTACACGATGTTGCTGCGGCAACATAACCATCTTCAGTTTTCTTCACCGACCAGTCGGCACAGCCATAGATTTCGTAAAGAGTGCGGAAAACATCCTCAACGCTTTGAATGCCCAACTGCTGATTCAAATAGAGTGATGTTTGCTCCTGCCTTTCTTTTCTCTTTTCTACAATTGTGTCCAATACTCCAAGCTTCTCATAAGTGTTTACAGCTTCCGCAACGGATGCTGCATATGTGTTTTGCAACACGGCGAGTCTTTTTTCGATTTCCATATGATTCACTCCTTTTTAAATTTAATTAAACGTTCGTTAGGTTATTGATATATATAAAACGGCAATTTTCAATGCCGTAATATATTTATCCGAAGTCTCCGGTTAGAACCAACTACATGCAGCCCTGTAAAACAACGGAGATCTCCTCTCTTATTTCATCCTCCGGCAGATACCGGTTTTTTACTACAATGTTTTCAATCATCGTCTCTAATAAATGCACAAGTGTTCTTACTACCGCTTTTTCATTTTTCATATTATTCGTATAAGGTTTGAGAATCTCAAGATGCCTGGGAAAAATACTTTTCTCCCACTCATCCATAAGATTCATCAGTTCCTCATCTCCGTCGAATAACAGATAAACTTTGATGCCAAGACGATAAACTTGTTTATCGTAGCTGCTCAGGAAGTTCAAATCGTATATGAACTTAGTATAAAAATCAATGACATTGTCAATTTTCAAGTTAGATGCCTGCTTTTTTATAATATTAAAAAATTCCTTTTTAATAATTTCATCAAACAGCTCTTTTTTATTTTTGTAGTAATAATATATCATGGGGAGAGAGCAGTTTACCTCTTTGGCGATATTGCGTATCGTTGTTCCATGATAACCGTTGGCGTTGAATTGCTCAACTGCAACCTCCTTTATCCTCTCTCTTAAATCCGTACCTGCCATAATAAAACTCCTTTTATTTTAACGTTCGTTAGAATTATAACACGCCGATCTTTTTTTGTCAACAGTTTAAAATACAAATGGAACAATTAACGAAATTAATCGCTAATTGTTCCACTTGCCGGAATAATCTTTGCTAAAATTTGATTACCTTTGGTTCGCTGGTAAATGAATAAAAGGTGGCTGTCGCATCTTTAAAGTAGAGAACCTCCGTATTGTCATCCTCCGCTGAATACCTGGATTTAAGCTTCGGATAATTGTCAAGCATATGCTTTTTAGCTTCAACCCTGTCATCCCTGATAAGCTTACCAGTTACTCTAAGCCACTTTCCATCATCACAGGCACAAATCTCTGCTTTTGGGTTTGCCTGGAGCTGCTTGGATACATCCTTTACCTTACCTGTCTGGATATAAAGTTTGCCTTCAAAAATATCCACTGTTCCGAACGGTCTGACTCTTGGCTGATCTCCTTCGACCGTAGCCAAATAATATGTTCCGCATTTCTTTAAAAAGTCATAAACTTCCTGCATTTTTATTTCCTCCCGTTGGTCTCCAGCCATTTTTCCGGTGTCCATGATGTCTACCCAACGAAAATTTTATGCAATAATATTATTAATGTCAACATAACTTGCTTATATTTAAAATATTTTTCAAAAATCCATGTCCTTTTTTTCGCAAATGAAAAGAAACCACCTCGGATAGAGATGGTTTTTTTGCATCAACTACGGTCGATAGATTTGTCTAATGACTCAATAATTGATACAAATTTATTAATTTCCTTTGCCGGAGTCAAAGGGGATCGAGTTGATGGAATTGATGTCAGCTGACAATTTTACACCGTATTTGTCCGTGCTTATTACAGCTCGACACTAAACATATAAGCGGTGCTGTAATTATCGTATCCATTAATAAACACTTCCGCTGTCCAGTATTTATCCGGATAAGGGATGTTCACATCCTGACCAAGTATTATGTTTCGGGTGATTTCATACATGGCGCCGCTGTCATATCCTGCGTTTTTATGCATTGCTTCCATATCGCCCGAAAAAACAGCAAATGCAAACTGTGAAATGTATGGCAGTCCTGCGACAAAATAGCTTTCGTTTCTTTGCGATGTGAAATCAAAGTAAACAAACCCTTCAGGTACGGGAGCATCAGCCTTCATAAAACGTCCCCAGAAGCCATGGCATGGTTCAACATCCACTCCTCTGCCATAATGGTGCTGAAACAAAACATCATAGTCAAAGCCTGATTTGTATTCGCTCATGGTATCCAGGACACTGAATATTTCCTTAAGGTCCTCGGCAGTATCGTAATGGTGCAATCGACCAACTGACGTGTGCGAAGGCAAATAATATCGATGCGAGTATGACCTCTAAGGTAAAGCTGCCTTTGATTTCAATGCTTTTCCCAAATACATAAGTCAGCAGAGTAATTGGCAGTGCCCGGAAGACAATTTCTTCAGTCGGTCCACTTAATAATAACGAGAACCCTAGAGTTCCGATTATGTTCCTTCCATCCAGCAGAAATGTATAAACAGGAAGCCGGTTGTTCAAAGCCATAAAGGTGTGCAACACGACAGAAATCAAAGCAATAGTAGCTGTGAATATACTTAAATATTTTATTCCCTTTTTTTTATCGCCGAGTTGAAAATAGAAATTGAGATTCATCTGTTTGCGCAACACGAAAATAATCAACAATGCGATTATTAATAGAGCCGTATGATGGAACGACCATACAATGCTTTCTGTGTTTTTAAGAGCATATCCATTAGCTGGTTTATACGAATTTGCTGAGATTCTACCTTCTCTTCCAGACTCGTAATATATTCAATTTGATCCGGCGAAAGCCCCTTCATATCTATCTTTTGCATAATTTTATTATACCACTTCCGGCCTCAAAAATCTAGCTCAAATGTAGTAAAATAGACACTTCCACGCACTTTTTTGTTAGTATATTTCACCCGGTTTTACTTTCTTAATTGCCTTTGGTTGTTCTATAGACAATCCTTCCATTAGCCAACGAAATTCCTGTACCGTAAGCATCCTTACTTGCTCCGGGGTACGAGGCCATTTGTATCTTCCGTTTTCTAATCGCTTGTACAGAAGGACAAATCCATCCCCCTCCCAAAAGAGAGCTTTCATACGATTGCTGCTTCTTCCGCAAAACAAAAAAAGGCTTGGAGAAAAGGGATCCATGTTAAATTTCTGTTTGACTATAGCAGCAAGTCCATCGATAGACTTACGCATATCCGTATAACCGCAAGCTATATAGATATTTTTTACGGTTGTAATATCTCCTAACATATTTCTTTTAGCACCCTGAGCACAGTTTCAATTGTCTGAGGGCTGGTTCCATCCCTAACTTCAATTGTGGCAGATTGAAATTGAATTGTAATTGCTGCAGCAGAAGACTGCTGTGCTTGCAGCTCAACTTTGGCAAAGGAAACAGGTGTATTCTGTTTTGATATGGCAGGCAATATTGACTGACATGCTTTCTTCCGGATCTTGCGAAGCCAGTAGTAGTATGCATGACGACTTATTTGATTTTTTTCACACCACTCATCTACCTGAAGCCCGCTGTTCTGCCGGTCGTTAATTAATCTTTCCCACTGCTCCATACGGTATTTGGTTTTAACAAAAATTACTTCATCCATGTTTCACTACTCCTAACTCGAGTTTCTCAACTTGAATAACTTGAAAAACTTGAGTAAATCTTGGACAATATTATCGCATGGATGAATTGGCTAATAACAGGCACCCTAAAATTAAGCGCTTACGGTTTTCGGATAAATTATGGTCGGGGTGTTCTTACAGGACTTTTTACGAAACACTGATAAATTCAGTGGTTTATAGGTAGTCGTTAAGCAGTATTTACTTCAAAATATCCAATCAAATCTAATTCATGACCTTATCCTTACCATGAATTAAGTAAAAATTACACCCGTACTTTTTAACGTCTAAAGTTAAATGGCTACAGCACTTCAAAGTTTTTAAAATATGAATGCTACACCATCCGTGCGCCACAGAACTTTATGGTAATTCGAAAAGGGCGTGATAATTACAACAAAACAGTTTAAAGACAGGCGATTGGGTCAATTTTTAACCGGCGATTTGAGTCAAAAATAGTCCGGCGTTGACAATAGATAAAATTACCCACGTTTTTTTATACGTGGGTTAATTAGCTTATAAATCTCAAGACTTTATTAGCTTAAATAAATTATCGCAGGCATCTTTGGAAGAACACATCGTCCAGTAAAATTTGTGCATCGGAATGATGCTTAAACTGGAATAGATTCTGTCCTTGTACTCCTACGACTATAACGCTTTTACCAATAGTATTCAAAATATCCATGACAGGAATATAATCTGTATCTCCACTTACAATTACAGCGGTATCATAAGCATTTAGAATTCCTTTAGCAATTGCGTGCGAGGCAAGATTTATGTCCGTACCCTTTTCTTCAACATAATATGATGCAGGATTTGTGATATCCATAGTTGAATATGTAAATCCTGATACGGGGCGTGCCGAATGTGTGCCTTCGATAACAGTAAAAAAATTTTGATTTTTCATTCCATTTATCCAGTTATATGTACCTGCTCTTCTGGTGTCTTGCATAAGAAATGAATCTGGTTTTGGTGCAAATAAAAAAGTTTTTATGTAAACATGAGGGGTTGGAAGTAACGCAACAATCTCTTTTGGTAATGCATTGAAATCAAGTTTAGGATTATTAAAAGGTGCTGATGTTGGTATCGGTTTTCCCGCTTCCTGCGCCGCCGATTGTGTTTCACGAAGTGCTTTTGCCCTATAGTATTGTAGTTTAGCAATATCAAAGTTCTCGAAATCAATAAAAACCATAACTCGCAACATAATATTACCCCCAATAAGACTATAGGGCCACCTGCTCGAAAGCCAGACGACTCCTGATTTAACTACTAATGAGCTTGTGCTCAATTTTATTATATTCAATTTTAGAAAAAAATCAACATAAATTTTTGGTTCCAGTTCACGGAATGTTAAAATATAGTATCTATTCTAAAATCTGCTATGTATCAAGTTAGCAGTTATTGCAATGGCACAATCAAACAAGTGGCAATTAAGCAAGGTACTGACTTAATAGAATTTATTCAAAATAGGTTTTGTATATTTTCTTTTTATTATCAGAAGTAAGTTTTATATTGTATGTTTTTGAAGTTTTAGAATAATCTTTATTACCTAATAACGTCTGTAATATATTCATAGGTAACCCTTTTTCCAGTAGTGTTTTTGCAAATGTATGTCTAAATATTTTTGGAGATATATTTTTATTTATATCGGTCCTGGAAATTACGCCATCAAGTATTCTTTGTATAGATCTGTTATTTAGTTTTCGGTATGGTTTTCTTTCAGTAATTATTATTTCTTCACAGGCATCAGATCTTGTATCTAGGTATTCTTTTAGATTAAATATAGCTTTGGGCGATAAGAAAACTACCCTAGTACCTTTACTATTATTGATCTTCAATTCTTTATTAGTCCAATTTATGTTTTTAATTTTTGCTGATGCTATTTCGCTTAATGTACAACCTGTAGATAAGAAAAGTTCAATAACTGCCTTTTCTCTGAGAGTTCTACATGCTTCTCTTATTTTATCTATTTCTATAGAAGATAATGGTTCTAAATAATTATCTGGAATAGTAAAAGGTTTTATTTTCCCGACGGGGTTCTCAATAATTATCCTTTCATTAACCAGCCAATCAAAAAATACTTTAACACCTTGTCGACGATTTGATTCTACAATAAAATCTTTTTTGTTGCAATAATTTTTCAATTAACACTATTTACTATCTTTTTGCGATTTTTTGAATCAAATAACGAGAATATATAAAGATAGCGGACAATATATCGAGTTATAAATTAATTTAAAAACGAGAAAAAGGGTATCCCCGGGTTATTCTAGTACAAAAATTTCAAAAAAATAAGAGTGGTCATATGAGCTTAAGATTGTCAACTTTTATACCTTAAGAAAGACCACTCCTTTTGGTCGGGGTGAGAGGACTTGAACCCCCGGCCCCATGGTCCCAAACCACGTGCGCTACCCAACTGCGCTACACCCCGACAGAAACTGCGTTATCTATTTTACAACATATCATCAGGTTTTGCAATGGAATAATTTTTTTTGCAGTTAATTGGTTGACCGGGTCAGTTAAGAGGGGTT
>FZPS01000062.1_pt4384 | contig 29177 bp, 19 predicted proteins | sample 1817821 | NCBI WGS metagenome assembly FZPS01 (sample SAMEA104158645, study PRJEB21678) | metagenome | place: Germany | collected 2015-04-21
ATCGGGTAGTGGTACTTGGGCGTAGAACCCTGCAAACCTTTCCAGGTGGGGAACCTTTGGCTGGCAGAACAAATATCATATTAACAAGGCAAAAGAATTTTTCTGCAGAAGATGCAATTATATGTCACTCCTTTGCCGAACTTTTCCAGCAGCTTGCTATCTATAAGGATGATGATATATTTATTATAGGTGGCGGAGAAATATATGACAAGCTAATCCCCTATTGTAAAACCGGGTATGTCACAAAGATCCACAAGAGTTTTCCTGCAGACACCAGTATAATAAATCTGGACAACGAAAATAATTGGAATCTTATTAAGGAAGACGGTCCTCATCACTTTAAGGAAGATATATATTATAGTTACTTGGAGTACTATAATAGCCGGGTATTGCCTTTACCCTGAAACAGCAGAGAATATCCATTATACTAACGAACATCTCCAATGATGGTGCATATAATGTAACATATCCTATTGGAGGTGAAATTCGTATATGTATGATGGATATGATATTTATCAGACCTGTCCCAGCGGCACACAGCCCTATACCGTTCGTGCCGGTGACACCTACTATTCGTTGGCCATACGTTTCAATACAACAGTAGAGGCTATTATGGCCGCCAATCCTGGTGTTGATCCCAATAGATTGATTATTGGTCAGCGCATTTGTATTCCTGGTGCTCCCGCTCCTGGTCAATGCCCTGCAGGTACACAGCCTTATATAATCCAAGCTGGTGATACCTTCTACTCTCTAGCTATTCGATTCAACACAACAGTAGCCGCCATTATGGCTGCCAATCCCGGAGTTGATCCCAATAGATTGATGATTGGTCAACGTATTTGTATTCCCGGAGCTCCTGCACCTGGTCAATGCCCGGCAGGTACACAGCCATATATAATTCAGGCTGGGGATACCTACTACTCATTGGCCATACGCTTCAATACGACAGTAGCCGCTATTATGGCCGCCAACCCCGGAGTGGATCCCAATAGATTGATGATTGGTCAAAGGATATGTATTCCCCGTCCAGGTGTTCCACCATGTCCCGGAGGTCAGTATTATACCATAAGAAGTGGCGATACGTTGTTTGCCCTTGCAAACAGGTTTAATGTTACAGTTTCAGAAATAATTGCTGCTAATCCTGGCATTGATCCCAATGCCTTGCGGGTAGGACAGATTATATGTATTCCTGCGCCTTCCCAAGATAGATGCCCTAGTGGCTCCAGTGAATATGTTATACGTGCGGGAGACACTTTCTTCAGTATAGCAGCAAGATTTAATATCAGTGTGCAGGCTTTGATAGATGCCAACCCAGGCGTCAATCCCAATGCACTGCAAATTGGCCAGGTTATTTGCGTACCTCGTGCATAACAATTAAATTTGAAATATCTACAGCGAATATGTAACAGTTGACAAAAAAATATAGTAAGAAATAATAAGCAGCAATCATGTCAAAATAGGCACAATTGCTGCTTCCTTATACTCTATTTTCTTATCTCTTATCTGCCAGAAAGAAAAGGGCAATAGTACCCGGCCCTGAGTGAGCTCCAATGACTGGGCCCACATTGTTGATAATAATATCCTTAACATTATAACTTGCCTTAATCAGTTCGGCCAGATACTGTGCATCCTGCAAGCTGTCACCATGACTGATAAATATAACCTGTTGCTCAGGATTAACAATGTTATCCCGAAGCTTATCAAATAATGCCCGAATAGATTTTTTTCTGCCCTTTACCTTTGAAAGTGGGATCAATCGACCTTCGTTGTCTACATGCAGAACTGGTTTAATATCTAATATTGTACCAATAAAGGCTGTTGTTCCAGAAACTCGACCGCCTCTTTTTAAATGATTCAGATCATTGACAGTGAACCAATGGGCAACCTTCAGCTTGTTGTTTTCCACCCATTCAACTATTTCTTCTTTTGTGGCACCCTTTTCCAACATTTCAATTGCATACCAAGCAATTAAACCAGATCCTAGGGAGGCAGCTTTGGTATCAATTAATGTGATGTCCGCTTCAGGATACTCTTCCAATAAAGTGTCTTTAGCAATCAGGGAACTATTATAACTTCCGCTAAGAGCAGATGAAAAGCAAAGGTAGATAATAGCCCTTTTTTCTTTCAGAAACGGGCGGAAAACTTTAATATACTCCTCAGCATTTACTTGGGATGTAGTGGGCATTTCGCCGTTGCGTACGTCATCGTAAAAAGCTTTACTACTCATACTTTGAAAAAAGTCGTCGATATAATCTTGTCCTTTAAAGTGATAGGTAAAATTGACTACGGGTATATTATTTTTCTCAATATATTCGTATGGGAGATCGGTGCACGAATCGATAATAATGACTGGTTTGTTTGTATCCATGGGGTTCCTCCTGTTTTTTAATGTGCTCATTATAGTATAGAAAATTCATGAAAACAAGGTACAATTTAGGTATTCTACTACTATTTTAGTTATAGTAACTCAAGAATTTAAGGGAAAAGCACTCAGTATATCATCCAGGGTGTCCCGATACCTGATTAATCTATGTGTACCATCTTTTTGAATTAACACTTCAGCAGGTCGAAGTCTATTATTATAGTTAGATGCCATAGAATAACCATATGCACCGACATCCATTACCCCTATTACATCTCCTAAGCTAAGAGCAGGCAGATTCCTGTTACTAGCTATTATATCTCCACTTTCACATATATTGCCAACTATTGTGACTGTCTCCATTTTTGAATAATCACTTTGAACGTCTTTTGGATAGACTTCTATATCATGCCAGGCATCATACATAACAGGGCGGGCAAGAACATTAAACCCTAAATCAGTGCCTATATACTTAATACCGGCATTTTCCTTTCGGGCATGAATTGTACCTAGAAGAACCCCGCATTCTGCCACAACATAACGCCCTGGTTCGGACATAAACAGAATACCAGGATTGTAACGAGAAGCCCAGTCGCTTATAATTTCCGCCACTTGATGGCCAAATAATTTTAGTTCCAGTGGTTTTTCGCCATCTTGTTTTTGATAGGGAATACCAAACCCGCCTCCCATATCTATAAAACGAAGTCCTTCAAATTGCTCTGCAATGTTAAGAAGGGTTCTCACACTTTGAATATAGGGTTCACCTTCCATAAACAAAGAACCAATATGTTGATTGATACCAACAAGATTGAGATTGTATTTCTTAATTAGCTCTTTGATTTCTCCTATGCGATCATCATTGATCCCAAACTTAGTTTTCTCGCCGCCTGTAACTACATTTTCATGATGTCCGATTCCAAACCCTGGATTAATACGTACAGCTACATTCCCGCCGGGATTATACCGTCCATAAGTTTCTAATTGGGATAGAGAATCAACACTGATAGTAATACCGAGTTTTGTAGCATACATCATTTCTTCTATTGATACATTGTTACCAATGTAAAATATTTGTTCAGGGCTAAAACCAGCAGCTAAAAGCACATAAATTTCTCCTGGGGACATAGCATCCGCATGAAGGCCTTCCTCTCGTATAATTTTCAATAGTTCAAGATTGGAGTTTGCCTTTGTAGAATAATTTGCTATATAGTTAGTATAGGGAATAAAATCTGCCATATCTCTACAACGTTGGCGCAGAATATTCTCATTATACACATAAAGAGGGCTGCCATATTTATCAATCAACTCATGTGGATCAGTATTGCCATAAAAATTTGTAATCTTCGAATAGTAGTGATCCATTTAATTTCCTCCGACGTTATAAGATAATGTATTATTATATAATTAATCCATTTAAAATGCATTTTTAAACCATATTGATCTTATAAAGATCAAAGACTACTGATTTAGTATAAGCACTTATTTGAAATTATGCTCATTTTTTTAATATACATTAGTTAAGTCTGCCTGTCAATGATATTAGCTAATAGCAAATGTTTTGTGCATAGTTATGCATAAAAATAAAATCATAAAATTAGTATTAATCTCAAAAACGTTTCATGGACGCGGCTTTTATGGTAAACTGCAAAATATATAAAGAATGTAAAGAAAAATGACACGTGTAAAATATGGAGGAAACTATGCAAAATATTCCAACTTTGTTAGCTAAAGAATTTAATATCAGTGAACATCAAGTGAAGAATACGTTAAAATTAATTGATGAAGGCAATACAATACCGTTTATCGCCAGATATCGAAAAGAGTTTACAGGTGGTCTAGATGACAGTATTTTAAGAGAATTAAGCGATAGGTTGATATATTTGCGTAACCTGGAGAATCGTAGACAAGAAGTATTAAAACTAATAGATGAACAGGGGAAGCTAACAGATTCACTTAAAGTAAGTATCAATAAGGCTCAGACTATGACTGAGCTGGATGATCTTTACCGTCCCTATCGTCCAAAACGTAGAACAAGAGCTATAATAGCAAAGGAAAAAGGATTGGAACCACTTGCTGAAATCATTTTGAGCCAAGATCTGAATAAAGGAAGCATCGTAGAACTGGCAAAAGATTACATAAACCCGGAAAAGGAAGTGGAATCGGAAGAACAGGCTATAAATTTGGCTTTAGATATTATAGCTGAAATAATATCTGATAATGCAGAATATCGAAAGCTCATCAGGGATTACACTTTCCGTTATGGAGTGTTGGAAACCAAAGTAGCAAAGCAGGAGTCATCGGTTTATGAAATGTATTATGATTATAATGAAGCGTTAAACCGAATTGTTCCTCATCGGGTCTTAGCTATAAACCGAGGAGAAACCGAAGAGTTTCTATCAGTGAAGATTAGGGTTGACGAAGAGCAGATAGTGCAGCTAATATGTAATAAATTATTTGTTCACACCAGCAATAGCTCCGAGTTATTGAAGAAAGCTGTTATAGATGCCTACAAGAGACTAATTGCTCCGTCCATTGAACGGGAATTACGCAATCATTTAACTGAAAAAGCAGAAGAGCAAGCAATAAAAGTATTTGGTGAAAATCTCCGAAATCTATTGCTACAGCCGCCTGTAAAAGGAAAAGTGGTAATGGGTGTAGACCCTGGTTTCCGTACCGGAAATAAAATTGCCATTGTTGACGAAATTGGCAATGTCCTGGATACATCAGTAGTATATATGACCTTGCCCAATCACAAAAAGGAGCAGGCAAAACTCAACTTAAGAAAGCTAATTGAAGAACACAAAGTGAATATAATTGCGATAGGAAATGGAACTGCTTCCAGAGAAAGTGAAATAGTTATCGCAGAATTATGCAGAGAACTGAACAGACAAGTACAATATATTATAGTTAATGAAGCAGGGGCCTCTGTATATTCCGCTTCTAAGCTAGGAAGTCAGGAATTTCCAGATTATGATGTGGCACTCAGGAGTGCTGTTTCCATCGCCAGGAGGTTGCAGGATCCTTTGGCAGAACTGGTGAAAATTGACCCTAAATCCATTGGCGTTGGTCAGTATCAGCATGATGTAAACCAAAAACGCCTTATTGAAGCTTTAAAGGGAGTAGTAGAGGATTGTGTAAACAGTGTAGGGGTTGACCTAAATACGGCTTCTCCTTCTCTTCTCCAATATATATCTGGAATTACACCTACTATTGCTAAAAATATTGTAGCTTATCGTCAGGAAAATGGAAGATTTACAAATCGTAGTCAATTGATGGAGGTCAGTAAACTAGGACCCAAAACCTTTGAACAATGTGCAGGTTTCCTTCGGATTCCCGAGGGTGACAATATTCTGGATAATACAGCAGTACACCCAGAATCCTACGGTGCTGTTATACAATTGTTGGAGTGGAAGGGTGGACTTGACTCATTAAATAAAGATAACTTACGAAAAATAGCTACAGAATCTAGAGAATGGGATTTAGATGAACTAGCAGAAGTTCTGGGTATTGGTCTTCCTACGCTTAAGGATATCATTCAGGAGTTACAAAAACCTGGTCGGGACCCCAGGGATGAGCTACCTCAGCCTATTCTGCGTACGGATATTATGGAGATGAAGGATTTAAAGCCTGATATGGTTTTGACCGGTACTGTACGTAATGTTATTGACTTTGGTGCATTTGTAGATATTGGGGTACATCAGGACGGGTTGGTTCATATTTCCCAGTTGTCAGACAAATATGTTAAACATCCTATGAGTGTGGTCCAAGTAGGGGATATTGTTAAAGTCAAGGTACTGGATGTAGATTTAAACCGAAAACGGATTTCATTAACCATGAAAGATATTTAGATATCAATCATAACCCGTTCTCAGTATAATTTGTATAAATTATTTAATTCAGCTAAATATAGTTTGCTTTTTAACAAACTTTAGGTTATAATGTTAGTAGAAAATAAACAACGAACTTTCAGGGCAGGGTGAAATTCCCGACCGGCGGTATAGTCCGCGAGTCCTTATAAGGATTGATCCGGTTAAATTCCGGAACCGACAGTAAAGTCTGGATGGAAGAAGGTACGTTTATCGTTCTGATTTCATATGCCCCTGAAAGTATTCAGGGGTATTTTATATGCAATCCGATAGTTCATTGTTTATTTCCCTATAATTTTTAAGGAGGAATATCATATGAACAACCTTACACATACCATGCCTTTACAGGATATTTTTAGAATCGATTTAAGTACTAGGAATTTAGTAAAAATTGCCATGTTGTCTGCGGTGTCATTTGTATTGATGTTGCTTTCTTTTCCACTTGCAGCATTTTTCCCGCCTTTTCTTAAACTTGATCTAAGTGATTTACCTGCTTTGATGGGTGGCTTTGCTCTGGGACCGGTTGCTGGGGTTTTAATTGAATTTATAAAGAATATACTCAACATTTTTATTAAAGGAACTGATACCGGAGGTATAGGCGAATTGTCAAATTTCATAGTAGGCAGTTTTTTTATTGTTCCTGCGTCAATTATATATATGAGAAACAAGACTAAGAAGAGCGCAGTTTTGGGCTTACTGGCTGGAATTATATTTATGACAGTAAGTGCTTGCTTTTCCAATTACTTTTTAGTTTTACCCCTGTATCAGAAATTAATGCCTCTAGAGCAGGTTATTGCTTCATCACCACTTGAGATTGTAAAGGATATGAAAAGTTTTATTTTATTCGCTATTGTCCCTTTTAATTTGATAAAAAGCTCGATTGTTTCCTTAGTTACATTATTGGTTTACAAAAAGCTCTCTCCTATATTGCATAAGTAAATATAGAACATTTTCAACAAAAATCGGGCTTTCCCGATTTTTTTCTTTTTACAGCATATTAACTATTCAATCGTAGGTTATTTATGTGATACAATACGGTATAATATATACAAGTAATGCAATCAAGATAAGACCCAAAAGAAAGCACGCTGTATGAGGTGAAATATGCTAACGGTGCAATCCTACTCGGAAGAGCAAACATATAGATTAGGTAAATTGGTGGGCAGAAATGTAAACCCTGGAGATATAATTCTGTTGTTTGGAGATATGGGGAGTGGCAAAACTGTGTTTTCCAAGGGCATAGCCCATGGAGCAGATGTTTCCGGAACGGTTACCAGCCCTACATATACTATAATGAACACTTATATTGGCCGGATACCAATATTTCATTTTGATATTTACAGGCTAAATGAGCCAGAAGAATTATACGATTTGGATTATGAGGAATATTTTTTTGGTAGAGGTGTCTCCATAGTTGAGTGGCCGGAGAGATTGGACTATTTATTACCAGAAGAGTATTTTAAGGTTACCTTATGCAAAATGCAAGAGGAAAACGGCAGAAAAATAGTATTTGAAGCGGTAGGTAACAGATACACTTCACTGGAGAGGGTGTTATTAAACTATGAAAGTGTTGGCTATTGATTCTTCATCAGTAGTTGCAGGTGTGGCAGTTTTGGATGGAGAAAAATTGTTATATGAAGCTTATCATCACCATAAAAGAAATCACTCAGAGATACTAGTGCCGCTTATAGAAGAGGCTCTTCTCTCAAGTGGAGTACATCAAAATGAATTGGATTTATTTGCAGTTTCCAGTGGTCCCGGCTCGTTTACCGGTTTGCGTATAGGAATTTCAACTGTAAAAGGGCTTGCACAAGCTTTGGACAAGCCAGTAGCTTCTATACCTACATTAGATGCTTTGGCTTGGAATGTTGTAACTTTAAAAGGTTTAATCTGCCCCATTATGGATGCCAGACGTGAACAAGTGTATACAAGTCTTTATCGAAGAAGGGGTGAGGAATGCAATAGGCTGATGCCCTACTCTGCCCTTGCCGTTACACATCTGGCAGAACAATTGGCTGAATATAATGAGCCGATTTTCTTTGTAGGAGACGGGTTGTGGGTATATCGGGAAAAATTAAAAGAACTTTTGAAAGATTCTGCATTGTTTGTGCCTACTTATCTTGCTTGTCAAAGGGCATCAGCTATAGCCTGGTTGGGCAGAAAAGAGGCTTTATCAGGGAACACCATTCATTATCGTGACCTAAAACCTTATTATTTAAGACAGTCTCAGGCAGAACAGAAAAGGAAGCAACAGATGGAGAAATAATTATGGATTATCAGGTTATGCCTATGAAGGGGAAGGACATAGATGAGGTACTAAATATAGAGAAACTGTGTTTTCCCGTTCCCTGGTCCAGGGATGCATTTCGTATGGAAGTAGAACAAAATCAATGCGCCAAGTATTATATAGTCAGGGAAAACAATAGCCTGATTGGCTATGGTGGTATGTGGCTTATACTGGATGAAGCACATATTACAAATATTGCTGTGCATCCGGGGCATCGAAGACGTGGAGTGGGTCGACTCTTAATGGAAACTCTGATGAAGGAAGCTGTAAGATTGAACATGGAGCGGATGACGTTGGAGGTAAGGGTATCTAACAAGGAAGCTATTTCTTTATATAAATCACTGGGTTTTGAAGAAGGTGGTATACGCAAGGGTTACTATTCCAATAATCGGGAAGATGCACTTATCATGTGGAATTTTCATATAGGGGGATGGCTAAATGAACACCAGAACCATGGCTAATTATATCATTGCATTTTTAATATCTGTTTTGCTGTTTCCAATTTTTCTGGTAGTTGGAATTGAACTGGTTACTTTTGATCAGAATTTTTATTTGCAGCAATATGAGAGGTTAAACACTGCAGAAGAGATTGGTATGTCTGACGAGGATCTTACTCGAGTTACCTTACAGCTTACAGAATATATTCGTGGTAGTTGGGATTCACTTGAACTGATTACTGCAGAAATTCACGGCGAAAATAGGCAGGTTTTTAATGAGCGGGAAATTGCCCATATGGTAGATGTAAAACATTTGTTTCAATTTTCAGCCAGGGTACGCAACATTTCCCTCATATTTATCGCGGTACTTTTAATACTTCTTTATTTTTCAAGCGATAGAAAGCCGCTTCGTTATTTGGCAGTTTCTTATCTAGTTACTGCTGGTTTGCTGCTTCTTTTACTATTTATAGCAGTTCCGATTATACAAAATAATTTTACATATTATTGGGATCAGTTCCACTATTTATTTTTTGATAATGATTTGTGGATATTAAATCCAGAGACGGATATCATGATTCAAATGGTTCCGGAATCCTTTTTTAATCAGGCAGTACTAAGGGTTATTTCCTACTTTGGAGCAGGGGTTTTACTAATCGGGCTGATTTCCTTTTGGATACTTCGATTTCAACGAAAGAAATTTTGATTAATTAATGTACACGAGGGAGTTAACATGACTTATTTTCAACAGATGAAAGAAAAAGCAATTGAATTAAGAGATAAGAAAGAAATATATATCCTGGCTTTAGAAAGTTCATGTGATGAGACTTCAGCTGCTGTTGTTAAAAACGGAAGGGAAGTGATGAGTAATATCATCGCATCACAAATTGAAACACATAAGATATACGGAGGTGTAGTTCCAGAGATAGCATCTAGAAAGCATGTAGAAGTTATTAACGAAGTTATTCGATGTGCTTTGGAAGAGGCCAATATTACCAAAGAAAGGCTGGATGCAATAGCTGTTACTTATGGCCCTGGTTTAGTAGGAGCTTTGTTGGTAGGGGTTTCAGTTGCCAAAGGTTTGGCTTTTGGCTTATCTGTTCCATTGATTGGAGTTCATCATATTGAAGGGCATATTAGTGCCAATTATATTCAGCATAAAGAGTTGGAGCCCCCCTTTGTATGTCTTATTGTATCAGGAGGCCATACACAGATTGTACAAGTAAATGATTATGGCTGTTATGAGCTAATAGGACAGACAATGGATGATGCTGCAGGTGAAGCTTTTGACAAGGTAGCACGAGTTTTGGGTCTGGGATACCCCGGAGGTCCTGCGATAGATCGCATCGCTATACAGGGTAATCCTCACGCTGTTTCCTTTCCCAGAGTTAACTTAAAGGACAGGCCCTATGATTTCAGTTTTAGTGGTTTGAAAACTGCAGTTATTAATTATCTTCACAACCTTGAACAGAAGGGTGAATCATATTCTACTGAGGATATAGCAGCCAGCTTTCAGGAAGCTGTAGTAGATGTATTAGTAGGGAAAACTATTGACAGTGCTCGCATGTTGAAGCAGCGGCAGATAGTAATGGCAGGCGGTGTTGCGGCTAATTCATCCCTTAAGAAACGAATGGAGGAAGAAACTGTAAAGCATAATATCCAGCTATTTTATCCTGCACCAATTCTATGTACTGATAATGCAGCAATGATTGCAAGTGCAGCTTTTTATCGCTTGTTGAAGGGTGAAATTTCACCCTTGTCGCTAAATGCAATTCCATATTTACCTCTCACTAGCTATAAATAATGATTAGAGGAGCCAAATTAGATACAAGTTAAAACTAAGATGAAGGAAATCGAATGTTAGAATTCAATTTACAGATTTGAAGAGTTGGGTACAAATACTTTCGGGATTATGTGGAAAGCCTATGTTATCCCTAACAACATAGGCTATATGTTGTGGATAAACCTGTGCATAATGTGGATAGCAACATATCGATAATATTCTAACAAATGAAATATTATATATTTTTACATCATATCATATAAAAATACAAAATATGACAACAATTATATCAAAGAGGCATAGTTTTTCGTGTAATGGTAACCCTAATATAGAATAATTCTATTATTAGGAGTGATTTTACCATGCAGGTAAAAGAATTAATGACAACTAATATAGCGGCTTTGGCGCCCGATAATACAATACTGGATGCTGCTAAATCAATGCAAACTCACAATATAGGTTGTATGCCGGTATGTCAGCCTGACGGGAAAGTAATAGGCATTATAACAGATCGAGATATTGTGGTACGTAGTCTTGCCAGCAATGGAGACCCTAAAACCACTTTGGTAAAGGATGTTATGACAAAAAATGTAATAACTGCACAACCAGACATGGACGTTAACTCAGCTCTGGAGGCTATGGCTACAAATAAGATGAGAAGATTACCTGTGGTACAAAATGATACTTTAGTAGGCATGATCGCTATAGGTGATTTAGCTACTAGGAATATTCTCAATAATGAAGTTGGTCAGGCACTGAGTGAAATATCCCAACCATCCCAACCTATGAATATGCTGCAATAATCTAATACATTGTTTAGGATAGTTTTGATAAAGACGGAACATACTATACTTTGCCTTATCATAAAGAATCAATGCTTAGCCCAAGCGGTTGATTCTTTTTTTCAACCGGGTATAGAAATTTCCGCTTATTTTAGCATGCAAAGGAGTATTTTCGGTTATGCCAAATCTGGAACAATTCAAGCAGCTCGCAGAAGAAATAGCGACTCAACATAAAACTGCTTTTAGCAATAGAAAGGCTCGTTCTAAACTACCTAACCTGGAAGAAAATTATCAAAAATTAATAAAAGCATATCAATCAACAAATGAGGAAATTAAGTCTAGAGTCAATATTGTTCCTGCAGCTGAATGGCTGCTGGACAATTATTATATTATTGAAGAACAGTATAAGGAGATTCTGTACAATATTAAAAAGGATTTTAATCGAAATCTTCCACTTATTTCAGAGGGTAAATATAAGGGCTATTCCCGTGCTTATGCAATTGCTGCAGATATGGTAGATCTCTTTGACAGTAAAATAGAAGAAAATACTATTATTGACTTTTTGGAGAGTTACCAAAAACTTTCTCCTCTCACCTGTAAGGAGTTATGGGTGTTTCCGGTAATGCTACGGGTATGTTTATTGGAACGAATTAAAGATATTGCTATCTATATTTCTGATACTATTTCAATGCGCAAACAAGCTGATTATTGGGCAGATAAGCTTTTGGACAGTCTCAAAAAGTCTAAGGAAGATAACAGTAATATTGAAGAATTCAAGAAAGTAATATTAGAGCACGATTCTAAAATTGGAGTCATGAAGCCAGCATATGCTGAAAAATTGTTACATCGGCTAATGGATGAGGGTGCTGATGCGGCTCCCATTATTCGATGGCTTGATGGTAAACTTGCTGTTATACATACCGATGCAGACGAAATTGTAAATCAAGCACATCAGGAGCAGGCATATAACCAGAATTCTATGGGTAATGCAGTAACTAGTCTTCGAACCATTTCCAGTCTTGACTGGGAAGAAATATTTGAAGAATTAAGTGTGTTGGAACGTATTCTAAGGCAGGATCCAGCGGAGATATATTCCCTCATGGACTTTGCTACCAGGGATCATTATCGTCATGTAGTGGAGAAGCTGGCCATTAAACATGATTTGGATGAATTTCAAGTGGCAGTTAAAGCTTTGGAATGTGCCAGGGAAAATCAAGATAATTCCTTGAAAAAATTCAGTCATATAGGGTATTTTATTATAGACCGCGGAAGAGAACTGCTGGAGACAAAACTAGGAGGAAAAAAATCAAAATTCATAAGCATGGCACGAAATGCTGCTTTGTATTTTGGTTCTATCGGTCTGTTAACTTTAGTTGGTTGGTTCACCTTTTTGTCTGGAATTCTGTACACTTCCGAAAAACCTGATGCAGGAAGACTAATTTTGGCTGCCTTAGTATCTTTACTTCCTATTTTTAGTATTGCAATTGGTTTGGTTAATTGGGCAGTTATTAGAATTTTTAAACCTTACCACATTCCTAAGCTTGAATTAAAGGATGGTATTCCAGAAGAATATAGAACAATTGTTGTTATTCCCACCCTTTTAACAGATGAAAAACGGGTTGTTGAACTGGCAGAACAGATGGAGGTATTTTATCTTGCCAATCAGGATGATAATATTCACTTTGCTCTTATAGGCGATTATAAGGATGGGCCTGATGAGCATATGGAGAATGACCAGGCAATAATCGATACTGGAAAACGCTTGATTGAGGAATTGAATCGGCGTTATAGCAGAAAGGATATTTTCTTTTTCTTTCATCGTCATCGTCAATGGAATGCCAATCAGAACTCATGGATGGGCTGGGAAAGGAAAAGAGGAGCACTGACAGAATTCAATGAGTTATTGGCAGGAAACAATGATACAAGTTATTCCATACAAATTGGGGACTTATCAGTTCTGAAAAGTATAAAATATGTGATTACCTTAGATGCGGACACTCAATTACCCAGAGATAATGCTAAAAAGTTAATTGGAGCCATGGCGCATCCATTAAATAAACCAATTTTGAATATGGAACAAACAAGAGTTATAGATGGATACGGATTGATGCAACCTAGAATTGGGGTATCAGTTGACAGTGCCAGCCGCTCCTTTTTCTCACTTACTTTTTCAGGGCAGACAGGCGTTGATCCATATACCACAGCTGTATCCGATGTTTATCAGGATTTGTTTCGAGAGGGGATCTTTACTGGAAAGGGCATTTATGATCGTGAAATATTCAGTAAAGTATTAAATCAAGCAATTCCAGAAAATGCAGTCTTGAGTCATGATCTTTTGGAGGGCTCTTACGTTAGGGCAGGTCTGGCAAGTGATATTGAGCTGATAGATGGATACCCTGCCCATTACATCAGCTATTCACTTAGGCTACACAGATGGGTACGGGGAGATTGGCAATTGTTGCCTTGGCTGTTTTCTCGGGTTCGGAATTATAAAGGGGAGAAGGTTATAAACCCTATCAATGCTGTGTCTAAGTGGAAGATTGTGGATAATATGAGGCGCAGCCTACTTTCGCCTGCATTATACCTGGTAATAGTGTTGAGTTTTCTTATTCTGCCCGGCTCAATAGGTCTTTGGTTAGGTTTAACTGCATTTACATTTTTACTTCCATTGGTAACTGACTTAGCAGGCAAGCTGGTAGCTAGTGGAGGAAACCGCTATGGTATTACAGTTTCATCCTTTTTTGAAGGTACCAGGAATGTGGTTACTCAAATTGCATTAAACTTTGTTTTTTTAGCTCATCAGGCTTTACTGATGATAGATGCTGTCATACGCTCTATTTGGAGAGTAAGTATAAGCCATAGAAATATGCTAGAATGGGTTACTGCTGCAGATTCTGATAAAAAATTCCGAGGTGAACTTACGGATTATTGGCTCAAAATGAAGGAATCTGTTATTTTGTCAATAGTTTTATGCATAGTGGCGGCTATAGTACGTCCTGAAATTTGGTATATAAATGGGATTGCCGCAGTAGCCTGGGTACTATCACCTTACATTGCTTATCGGATAGGAAAACCAAAAGAAAAGCGTATCTTCATGCTTTCAGAGGAGCAAATTCTTCGGATTCGCCAGACAGCAAGAAGGACGTGGAAGTTTTTCGATGAGTTAGTAAATGAAAAAGAAAACTGGTTGCCACCAGACAATTATCAACAGGATCCTCCCATAGGTATTGCACATAGAACATCTCCAACTAATATTGGATTGCATTTAATGTCAGTTTTATCTGCCAGGGACCTTGGTTTCATAGGTACGTTGAACGCAATTGAAAAAATAGAAAATACCGTTCGTACTATGTTTAAATTGGAAAAGTGGAAGGGTCACTTTTATAATTGGTACAATACAGAAACTTTAGAGCCTTTGAAACCTCTATATGTTTCCACCGTTGATAATGGGAACCTGATAGGATATTTAATAACCTTGACGCAAGGACTGGATGAGTTGTTAAGACGTCCGATAATCGGCAAAGATAATATTCTTGGATTGAGGGATACTATCTTAGATGAAATGGGCGAAGAAGATCTAGAAAATTTAAGTCTGCTTAATATGCTGTTGGTTAGTGAAAAAGTCAGAATAACCGAATGGCAGATTTTATTGGATGATTTAAAAGGAAATAGTGAAGTATTAGATCGCCGTATAAATGAGTATGATAGGGAAGTAGAGCTGTTTTTACCATGGATAGAACAGCTTTCAAATATACCTACAACCTTGTTGAGCGAAAAGGGCGTTTATAAGAATGCTTCACTTAAGTTGAGAGAGTTAATAAATAGTTTGGATTACTCTGTTTCAATTCAGTATTTACATGATCATTATTTGGAAATACTGAAAAATCTATCTGAAATCATAGCTTCACTTACTAGGGATGCAAACAATTCCACCGGTTTTTCTGCAGCAAGAAGGTGGTTGAAGCAACTGGAAATTTCCCTTGGAAAATCCTATTCAGCGATAAAAGATTTTATTATTCGCTGCCACCGGCTGCAAGAAAACATTGACAAACTTATAAATGGAATGGATTTCAAGCTGCTTTATGATGATAAGAAAGAATTATTTGCCATAGGCATGAATGTCGAAGAAGGGCAATTGAGTAAGGTGTATTATGATCTACTGGCATCAGAGGCTCGACAGACCAGTTTTATAGCTATAGCTAAAGGAGATATTCCTCAAAAGCATTGGTTCAAGTTGGGCAGAGCTTTGTCTTTGGTAGGCGACCTTCGTGTTCTTGCATCCTGGAGCGGCACCATGTTTGAGTATCTCATGCCGTTATTAATTATGAAAAACTATGAATACACTCTTCTGGATGAAACATATACTGCAGCGGTGAGAGCACAAAAGCAATACGGAGAACATCACCGTATTCCATGGGGAAACTCTGAGTCAGGTTTCTATGCTTTTGACCTTCACCTAAACTATCAGTATAAAGCTTTCGGAGTTCCTAAACTAGGTCTACAGCGAGGCCTAGTAAACGATTTGGTTGTTGCCCCCTATGCTACGGTTCTGGCTTTGCCTGTAGAGCCGCAGATAGCTTATAAGAATATGGAAGCGTTGGAAGCTGAAGGTTTGACTGGTTCTTATGGATTTTATGAGGCAATAGATTACACGTCAGAACGTTTACCCAAGAAAAAGAAAAGTATGATTGTGAAGAGCTTTATGGCGCACCATCAGGGTATGGTTTTAACCGCGATTAACAACTTTCTTAATGATAATATAATGCAAACACGGTTTCATTCTGTACCCATAATCAAGGCTACTGAATTGTTACTGCAGGAAAGAATACCAAGACGGGAAATCATTATCAAAGAGCATGAGAGTATTATGTATCATGAACATGAGGAAGACAGGCAATTCCAGGAAATACAGGCTAAACGAACTTTTAACACTGCAGATTTCATTCATCCTGAGACTAATATTTTTTCGAATGGAGCTTATAGTGTTATGCTTACTGCCAGGGGTGGTGGTTTTAGTAAATATTTGAATCAGGCTATCACAAGATGGAGGGAAGATCCAATCCATGATGTATGGGGCATGATGTTTTACATCGCTAACCTTAACTCCAATAATTATTGGTCAGCTGCTTACCAACCAACCTGTATTGAACCAGAAGATTATAAAGTAGTATTTAAGCCCGATAAAGCAGTATACAGCCGAAGAGATGGAAATATTGAAACCATAATGGAGGTTGTGGTTTCGCCAGAATTTAATGGTGAAGTTAGAAACATTACTCTTATTAACCATAGCAGTAGTGGTAGAATGATGGAAGTAACAAGCTACTTTGAAGTTGTATTATATCCACAGGAAGCAGATTTAGCACATCCAGCTTTTACCAATCTGTTTGTTCGGTCTGAGTATCTGCCTGAAAGAAATATTATTTTAGTAAATCGAAGGCCCCGAGATAATAAGCAGGAACATTTATGGCTTTTTCACACATTGACAAGTGAAACTGAATTTATTGGGAATATTCAATATGAAACTGACCGTTCCAGGTTCATAGGAAGAAATAGAAGCTTAAGTAACCCTCAGGTGATGGATCCAGAGTTTCCTTTGTCCAATACGGCGGGTGCAGTTCTTGATCCAATAGTAAGTATTCGAGCCAGGGTATTTATTCCAGCAGGCGAAACAGTACAGATTTCATTTATAACTGGTGTATCAGAATCCAGGGAGTCAGCCTTTTCCCTGGCAAAAGAGTATCAGAATAGCAATATGTCCAATCGCGCTCAGGAGCTTGCATGGACCCATTCACAAGTAGAGTTAAGATATTTGAATATCTCAGCAAGTCAGTCCAGCCTTTTTCAGATAATGGCATCACAAATTCTTTATGCACGGCCGCCGGAAGAATGGAAGAAATATTTAATTCAAGAGAATAATAAAGGACAAACTGCCCTTTGGGCGTATGGAATATCAGGTGACTTACCTATAATTGTTTTGAGGATAAGAACAATAGAGCATATGGAAACGGTGAAACAGATACTAACTGCCCATGAGTATTTTAAGTTAAAGGGTTTATCATTGGACTTAATACTATTGAATGATTTCGGAAACAGTTATGAACAGCCTGTTCAGGAGCGGTTGCAAGAAATGATCGCTGTTAGCCATGCCCGAGAGATGATTGACAAGCCAGGCGGTGTATTCATTCGTCAGACTACTAATATACCTGAAACTGATTTAAATTTAATATTTGCAGCTGCCAGACTAGTTTTGGATGCAGAAAAGGGTAGTATAGCTGATCAATTGAAAGTAGAATATCAGCCTTATAAGGCACCACTGTTGGAAACTAAGGAAATTGATTACCATATCGATGATGATCAAAACGTTCAGCTGCCTAATGATTTAATATTCCAAAATAATTTGGGTGGATTTTCACAGGACGGAAAGGAGTATATCATTTATTTGAAAAAAGGAGATAGTACACCGCTGCCTTGGAGTAATATAATCGCTAACCAGGATTTTGGTTTTTTAGTAACAGAGTCTGGTTCAGGTTATACATGGTGTCAGAACAGCAGGGAGAACAAGCTTACACCCTGGTCCAATGATCCAGTTCAAGATCCACCGGGAGAAGCACTATATATACGAGATGATATAACTGGTGAATTTTGGACTACAACTGCATTGCCTGTCAGGACGGATTCAGCATACCTGATACGGCATGGCCAAGGATATTCCATATTTGAGAATTCATATAAAGGAATCAGATCAAAGCAAAAAATGTATGTACCAATAGAAGATCCGATCAAAATTGTGAAACTTTCCTTGGAAAACAAAACGGATCAGAAGAGAAGTTTATCGTTGTTTTTTTATGTAGAATGGGTATTGGGTGTTAATAGGGGAGAAAGTTCCCGCTTTATTGTAACCGATTATAATGCTGAAGCTAATTATATGCTGGCATATAATCGATATAATGAAGAGTTTGGCAGTAGAGTTTCCTTTATATCCTGTAATTTGCCTGTTTTTTCTTATTCTTCCCTGCGAAGTGAGTTTTTAGGTAGTAATGGTTCCATTGAGAATCCTAAAGCAATGAAAACGAGCTGCCTATCCAATCGAGCTGGTGTATGGCATGATCCATGCTCAGTTATTCAGATTCAATTAAACCTTGCTCCTGGGGAGAATAAGGAGGTGTATTTCCTGCTTGGACAAGGAGAAAGCAGGGAACACATAGAGCAACTGCTCAATATCTATCACTCTGGTGATCAAGCAGAGCATGCTTTTAGAGAAGCTAAAGAATTTTGGGATGACAGGTTGAGTATATTGAAGGTTTCTACCCCGGATACCTCTATGGATTTGATGCTTAACAGATGGCTTATTTATCAAACATACTCCTCTCGGCTGTTGGCAAGAACAGGTTTATATCAAGCTGGAGGCGCATATGGATTTAGGGATCAATTGCAGGATGTGCTGGCCCTCGCGTATTGTGAGCCTAAGATGATGAGGAATCAGATTCTTTTATCAGCTGCACACCAATTTCTTGAAGGAGATGTACAGCATTGGTGGCACCCTCCATATAGAGGTGTAAGAACACGAATTACTGATGATTTACTATTTTTACCCTTTGTTACTTCAGATTATATTGAAAAAACAGATGACTGGAGTATCCTGGATGAGGTGGTAGGTTTTCTGGAGGATGAACCTTTAAAGCCCGACGAACATGATAGGTATTCCATACCTCAAGTGTCTGAAGTAAAAACAAGTGTCTATGATCATTGTATACGAGCTATTGAAAGAGCGATGAAATTTGGAAGCCATGGATTACCTCTCATGGGTGGGGGAGACTGGAACGATGGAATGGACAAGGTTGGGATTAAGGGTAAGGGTGAAAGTGTCTGGCTTGGATGGTTCTTATATACTGTTCTAAATCAATTTATACCAATTTGCAAGTTCAGATCAGATATGGAACGGGCAGCCCGCTACCAAAAAGCAGCCGAAGAGTTATTAAACTCCATAGAAAAGCACGCATGGGATGGAGGATGGTACCGCCGTGCTTTCTTTGATGATGGAACACCACTTGGTTCGGAGGATAATGAAGAATGTAGAATTGACTCTATTTCCCAGTCGTGGGCAGCCATATCTGGAGGTGGAAAGATAGAAAGAGTCCAGGCGGCTATGCGCGCTGTTAAACATTACCTTGTTGATGAAGAAGCTGGCTTGATCAAGCTTCTTTCTCCACCATTTGATAAGTCTGATCTTGAGCCGGGCTATATAAAGGGCTATGTTCCTGGTGTAAGAGAAAATGGCGGCCAATACACCCATGCAGCCGTTTGGACTGTGATGGCATTTACCAAGCTGGGTGACGGAAATCTGGCTCATAAGTTGTATAACTTAATAAACCCAATTAATCACACTAATTCCCACTTAAATATTTCGACTTATAAAGGAGAGCCTTATGTTATGGCAGCGGATGTTTATGCAATACCCCCACACACAGGCAGAGGAGGATGGACCTGGTATACAGGCTCCGCCAGCTGGATGTATCGTGTTGGAATAGGTGAAATACTAGGATTTAATAAAATAGGAAATAGCCTCATTATAAATCCCTGTATCCCTGAAGAGTGGCATGGTTTTGAGATAACATATCGCTATGGAAACTCTAAATATAAAATTGAGATAAAGAATCCTCAAAAGGTACAACGAGGCGTAGTGAAGATTACATTAGATGGCCGTAATTTGGAAGCATCATCTATACCCTTAGAGGATGATGGAGAAGATCATCATATTATAGTTACTATGGGAACCGAGCTTTGAAGCTCGGTTCTTATTTCAATATTTTTTCAAATAAATTCACTAACTCCTGAGGATATTTTGTTTTTTCATTCCTTAATATCTTTACCGCAACGTCTATGTTCTGCGGTTTCCTGTAAGGACGGTAGGAAGTGATTGCATCAACAGCGTCAGCTATCATAACAATTTTTGCATTTGGACATATTTCATCTCCCATTAAACCGTTTGGATATCCGCTTCCATCAAGTCGCTCATGATGCTGCAGAACTATATCCGTATACTCCTTAGGAAGATTAAATCCCTTTAGTGAACTTACACCTAGCACGCAATGTTGTCTAATATACGATACTTCTCTATCGGTTAAAGGTCCTACTTTCTCTAATATGGGCTTTGGTATTAGCAGCTTTCCTACATCATGGAGTAATGAGCCCAATCCTATATTCCAAAGTTCATCCTCTTTGTACCCTAGTTCCATGGCCATCATTAATGAGATCATTGCTACATCAATCGAATGAGTGTAAAGCCAATCTATGTAGTTACTTAAAGCGTTGACATAAATCCACCATGGTTCGGTTCTTGACTCAAAAATAATTGCACCTAATATTTGGCTTGACAGTTCAAGGGTACGAGATCTAGGGATATTCTTTCTAATTTCGAACGACTTAGTAATCGATATGAGATCATCGTTATGACTGTCATTTAGTTCAATCATTTCATTTAGTTTATAGTGTCCGCGTCTTAATAACCTTCTAATAATTCTGCTAGTCAGTTTTTTACCTTTACTTATCAATAATACGCCATTTTCATCGTAAATATCATTCTTTGCAATATAACCAGGCATATTTCTGCCTCCTCTCAGTCAGTTGTCCAATAGTACAAATAATTAATAACGTATTTATATATTCAGTACGACATTATACTGAATACCTGTTATGCTTTTATTGGTGTAGCTCTATTTAATCAATTGTTAACTATAGAAAAGAACAATGCCTATCCGAAATATTACTACTATCAGTACCCAATTAATTAAAACTATCATCATATAAAAGCACCAAATATTTATACTAACACAAGGAGACTTAGTATTCAATATATCAAAGCTTGAGTTTCCGCATAATACAGTCCGGCTTATCTACAGGTTATAAAAATGCTACTTTTTAGTACGAAAATGTCCAAAAAATAAGGAATTCTCCCCTTTTTTGTAGTAAAATTAAGCTACCAAGAAAAACCTTACTAAACAAAAAAACGGAGGATTCCTTATGGCTTATTCTACTACAAATACTTACACTTTGAAACGGGAAATCTTAACATTTTCAAATAAAATCTCTCGTAAACTTTCCAAGCCCGACAAGAAGTTTGCTGCTGACATAACATACGGTATGTTAGCTTCTGGTAGTTGCCTACTGACTGACGTTGTAGATCAGCTTCATGAAGATTCTAAAAAAATAAATAGCGTTGATAGACTTTCGCGACATTTGAGCAAAGGCATCCCAGTAGAAGCTGCTCATTCCTATCTAGATACCATACGCACGTGGGTCCCAGAGGAACCGGTAATTTATATCGATGATAGTGATATTGTTAAACCGAAAGGCCATAAATTTGAAGCACTTGGTATTGTTCGCGATGGTTCTAAAAGCACGGACAGCAAAAATGTCTACGGAAAGGGATATTATGTAACAGAGGCCTGTGTCCAGACAAAAAGCAATCATCCGGTTAGTATTTATTCCAGGATACATTCCTCTCAGGAAAAGAATTTCACCTCCGCCAACGATGTCACTTTTGAAGCGATGGAACGAGGAAAAGCGCTGTTTGAAAAAGCGACGTATGTTATGGATAGGGGTTATGATGACAACAAGATGTATCTGAAACTCGATTCTATGGGACAGGATTATATCATTCGTCTGACTGCAAGAAGGAAGCTGCTTTATCACAATAAGTGGGTTCCGGCTACTGAACTACGAAACCGTAGAAAGGGTAAAATAAAAATGCCTGTATTCTACAAGGGCAAGAAGCAGGAAGCATATTTATCCCATGTAAAGGTTCAGATAACAGCATCCAGAAAAAACATTTATTTGGTCCTAGTTTATGGCATCACAGAACATCCGATGATGCTGGCAACAAACAAAGAATTAAAATGTAAAGACGATGTCATTCATATTGCCAGACTCTATCTCTCGCGTTGGCGCATCGAGGAATATTTCCGTTGTAAAAAGCAGGTTTTCCAGTTTGAAAATTTCCGTGTGCGAAAATTAAAAGCAATCAATGCTCTGAACTTCTATATCACTTTGTGCATGGCGTTTTTGGCATTGATGTCAATGAAACCACAAGCAAATGCGCTGAGGGCTTCCATTTTACTAACGGCTGCTCCCATTAAGAAGAAAGTTCATTTTTACTATTATCGGCTAGCCAAGGGGATTGCAAGCATCCTTTCTTATGCAAAAGAAGGTGTTCGGCTGTGGTTCAAAACAAAGCGTCCTAGATACCGCCAACTCAGTTTTAAGCTAATCGCTTGAACTTCAAAAAGCATATTTCCCAATAAGTCCAGTTTCAGGCGGGGCTTGTTTAAGCTGCCTATAATACTTACAATTCATTCCTCTGCCTTCTTAAACACCTGTTTAACGGTAGAAAGCTACTTTGGGGATAATGATTCTTCTTTTTTTATGCATTCTGCGGAAACTCAAGTATTGTTATTGTGTAAATTTCACACAGAAAATGAACTTAATTTGAATGTGAGCGGTGATTAGAATTCGTAGGCCAAATGTAAAACTAAAAGATGTTGCAATGCTTGCAAATGTTTCTGTAGGTACTGTTTCCAGATATATTAATAAACATCCCTCGGTAAGCAAAAAAAATGCAATTAAAATACAGAAAGCTATTGATAAGCTTGGTTATATACCCAACCTGATGGCTCAGAATCTGGCTAAAGGGGTTTCAAACAATTTACTTCTCTATATACTTCAGGAAAAGCCTATATTGGAATCAACATGGCTTTATGAATTACCGATTATACAGACGGTATATGATTATATTAAGCCTACCAATTATTCCCTACAGTTAGCCATGGATTATTTGGAAGATAAACTTGAGATCAGTAGGTTTTTTAATGAATATGTGAATAACAAGCGGGTAGATGGTATTATAATTTTATCTACGTTTGAAATTGGCGATGCTAATATCTTAAGGTTGATAGAATCAAAAATGCCATTTGTCCTCCTTGGTAACCAGACCAATATTCAATCTACAAACCAAATTTTATTCAATAACTATGACGCCATCAATGAGATTATGGATCATCTATATGAATTGGGTCACAGGCGTATTGCTTTTATAAATGGATTCGCAAACCAGCAGCATATGATACAAAGAGCAAAAGCTTACTTCGATAGCGTGCAAAGACTGGATTTAGAGACCTATGATGAATGGGTGAAAAACGCCAATGTGCCGATAACTTTAGATGCTGATGGAGAGGGCAAGTTATTATCTGTCAATATCGACGATGAAGGTTATACTCATTTAGAGCTGAAGTTAGGTGATATAGACGAAATCTACATTGTAACTTATACAAGTGTAATAGTAGCTGAATCAGGAGTTAAAATCACGAATACAGCAGCACTGGCAGGCTTCGAAGAAAAGGCAGGCAATTCAAGCAACAAGATTTTTACTGCCAGGCAATCATCTTGGGGAACCGGCTCAGGGAGGGAAGACAGAGGACAAATTCAGATCATAAAGGTTGATAAAGAAACTGAAGAGACGATTGAAAATAATCCTGCACAGTTCGAGCTCTATTATATACTAAATGGAGAAAAGCGTATTGTTAACGGAGCGGCACAAACAACTGAAAAAGGAATGCTCCAATATGGAAACCTGCCATTTAGAACCTACTATTTGAGAGAAATGGAAGCACCAGAAGGATATGTTCTCACAGATGGTGAGCCCATGGAAATTATAGTAGATCGTGATAATAAAAGTATCGAGCTGGAAATTGAAAACACCAAGATAAAGATGGATGTAACGGGCACGAAAAAGTGGATTAACGGAGAATTGAACAGACCGGATTCGATATACCTCCAGCTTTATCAAAATGGCGCAGCTTATGGTGACCCAGTGCAATTAAGCAAAGACAATAAAAGTTCAGACGATCCAAGTCAATGGGTTTATACTTGGGAGGATCTTGACAAAACTGATATAGATGGGAAGGAGCATATCTATTCAGTAAAAGAAGTAGATGAAGAAGGAAATGATTTTGTACCCTCAAACTATGTAAAAGAGGAAGACGGCCTGAAAGTCACAAACACCTATGTTATTCCAACAAAGGGAAGTGCAGCTGCAACAAAAAAATGGGCAGACGGGCCATCAGAAAAGCCGACTATTTGGTTCAAACTGTATCGATATATTGTCGCTGCAGATGGCGGAGAAGCAGAACCGGAAGAAGTACCGGGAGCAGAAATCAAAGAATTGGCAGATGGTGTAACAAAAGTCGTATGGACCGGGCTTGAAGAGACGGATATAAGCGGTAAACCATATAACTTCCTGGTAAAAGAGGTAGACCAAGACGGGAATGATTTTGCACCAACCAACTATGTAAAAGCAGAAAACGGTATGGATGTAACCAATTATTACGTCAGTCCAACAGATGCCAGTGCAAAAGCAATAAAGGTTTGGGAAAATGGTCCATCAGAAAGGCCGACTACCTGGTTTAAGCTGTATCGACATATAGAAGCAGAAGGTGAAACAGCAGAAATAGGGGAAGTATTTGGAGCAGAACTGGAAGAAGTACCAGAAGCAGAAATCAAAGAATTACCATGCGGAGTCACAGAAGTAGTTTGGACTGGACTAACTAGGACCGACAAGTATGGCAATGAATATAACTTTAGCGTAAAAGAAGTAGATGCAGAAGGTAATGACTTTGTTCCGGAAAGCTACGCAAAATCAGAGGATGGCCTCACTGTAACAAATCGATATGTCATCCCCGAGATTTCAGTAACAGGTACCAAGGTTTGGGAAGGCGGACCTAAGGATAAGCCCGCAATAGAGCTTCAGCTATATAAGGATGGGGAAACTTTTGGTGAGCCGGTAACATTAGATGGTACGGAAGAAACTCCATGGACCTATACCTGGGTCGGTTTGGAGGCAACCGACATTAATGGAAAAGAATATATATACACTGTAGATGAAGTTGAAACTCCCGAAAATTATGTAAAGACCCTTTCGGAGCATGGCCTCACCGTAACCAATACTTATGTTTCACCAAAGATTGAGATAACAGGCAATAAAGTATGGATTGGTGCTCCTCTGGAAAAACCCGATATTGAACTGCAGCTATTCAGAAATGGGGAAGCCTATGGTGATCCCGTTCCTTTGAAAGATGGAGCAACTAGCTATACCTGGACTGACCTGGACTTAACGGACATGGATGGGGTTAAGTATGTATATACCATCGATGAGGCAGTTGTACCGAGAGCCTATTGGAAGACCTTGTCCGAAGATGGTCTGACAGTAATCAACACCTATGACATAGAGCTAGACAACAAGGTGCCGGGAGGAAGCGGAAGCGGTGGAAGCGAGGAAGATGGAGACAGCTTGCCGAAAACAGGAATGGTGTCCAGCCTGAGATTCTATATACCAGGTATGTTGTTGTTAGTATTAGGAACTTTGGGTATGTTTTACAACAGGAGAAAGAAAGCATTAGACAGGAAGTAAACTGAAATTCAAATATTTGCATTATTTGTGTTAAATATCTGTATTTGGGTATGTATATGGTAACAGGTTTATCTATAGTAAAAATAGGTAAACATTAATAAAATATATTCAGGGGGAATTAAATGCATAACAAAAATCAACCCAACGATGGGCGAAACACTAATCCAAAAAAACCACTAACTGCAGTAAACGGCCGCCCTATTGCACACAATGAAAACATCAAGACCGCTGGAAAACGAGGCGGAGCAATGCTGGATGATACCTGGTATCTTGAAAAGATGAGCCATTTCAACCGCGAAGTGATACCAGAGAGGCGAATGCACGCAAAAGGCTCCGGAGCCTTTGGAACCTTTACCGTTACCCATGATATTACTAAGTACACCAAAGCAGATCTATTCTCTGAAATCGGAAAGCAAACAGATTTATTTGTACGTTTCTCAACAGTAGCTGGTGAGAGAGGTGCAGCAGATGCAGAAAGGGATATTCGAGGTTTTGCAATAAAATTCTACACCAATGAAGGAAACTGGGATCTTGTTGGAAACAACACACCTGTCTTCTTCTTCAGAGACCCCATGCTCTTTCCCGACCTTAACCATGCTGTTAAACGAGATCCCCGCACCAATATGCGCTCCCCTCAGAATAACTGGGATTTCTGGAGCATGATACCGGAAGCCCTGCATCAGGTAACCATAACAATGAGTGACAGAGGCATTCCAAAGAGCTATCGTCATATGCATGGCTTTGGCTCACACACCTTCTCATTGATTAACAAGGATAATGAAAGGGTATGGGTAAAGTTCCACTTTGTATCCCAGCAGGGCATTGAAAATCTTACAGACCAAGAGGCTGCAGAGATTGTTGCTTATGATCGTGAATCCCATCAGCGGGATCTTTACGAAGCTATTGAACGGGGCGATTATCCAAGATGGACTATGTACATCCAGGTTATGACCGAGGAACAGGCAAGAAACCATCCCTACAATCCCTTTGATCTGACTAAGGTTTGGTACAAGAAAGATTTTCCACTCATTGAAGTTGGTTACTTTGAGCTGAACAGAAATCCGGAAAACTATTTTGCCGATGTTGAGCAGGCAGCCTTCAATCCTGCCGACGTGGTGCCAGGCATCGGCTATTCACCGGATCGCATGCTGCAGGGTCGCTTATTTGCCTATGGTGATGCTCAGCGTTATCGTCTGGGAGTTAATCATCACCAGATACCGGTTAACCGTCCGAAGGTAGAAACCAATCACTTCCATCGTGATGGTGCTATGCGGGTGGATGGCAACTATGGCAGCTTCCTGCACTATAATCCCAACTCATATGGTATGTGGAAGGATCAGAATGAACTGGCGGAGCCCCCTTATGATGGTGATGGACCAGCAGACAACTATGACTTCCGGGAGGATGACGACAACTATTATGAGCAGCCAGGAAAACTATTCCGGCTTATGACAAAAGAAGAACAGCAAAGGTTATTCGAAAATACCGCCCGAAATATGCAGGGCACAACAGAGCTGGTGCAAAAGCGTCATATTCGTCATTGTTATCTGGCTGATCCGGCTTATGGTGAGGGAGTAGCAAAAGCTCTAGGAATTGAAATTAAAAGCGTGGACATGAATGATACATATGGAGCGCGTGCTTAGACAAATTAGGCAAAAGTATTAAGTTTAGAATCTTGATTAATTAGAGAGTTCTAAATGCCAACCTAGTTTCTGAAAACAGCTTAGCTTTAGAAAGTTAAAAGCAAATAAGAAAAGAAACTAGAACTAACAAGCAAAATAAGGCAAAAAAATAGAAGAAAAACAGGAATTTTTTATGACATGATGAATTCCTGTTTTTCTCTTTTTTAACTATACCTCGGCATCATCGCTTTCATTTGATTTATTTTCCAGGTTCTGCAGAACATTGCCTGCAAATTCTCGGCCGCCTATTCCAAATGCAATAGCAAAGGCAACGGCAATAGCACCCAGGACAATAATAAAGGCTGAGTTAACAATTGAGGTAGCTATTCCAAGCTGGTTTAATGTCATAAACGCAGCCAGTACAATAATAGCAGCTTTTGCAGCCCATGCCAATAACTTTGAACCGGAAAACCGCTTGAGTATCAGGCTTTCTACCCAGGAAGCAGCAAACAGAGCAACACCCATAATTATAATGGCGCTGATAGCTAGTGGCAGATAGGCTATTATTGCTTCCCCTACAAACCTTAATACTTCCAGATTTAGTACATTAACGGCTTCTACAACAAATAGCAGTATGAGAATATACTTTACAATTTCTCCTATTGCTTTGGAAACTGAAAAACCCTGCAGCCTGGATTTTTCAACCGGAACTGCTTTCTGAAACAGGTTATCTGTTCCTACTCCGGAAAGAATGTCGGACAGCAGCTTTCCTGCTATCCTTGCAATTAATGCTCCAATAATGACAATGGCAATAGCATATAAAATATTGGGTAGATAGGAAATCATCTTTTCCAGCATAGATATTGCAGGTGCCGAAATTGCTGTGATATTCAGAACCTGTAGTGCTGCAATAACAACTGGAATTAAGATCAATACATATACAATATAGGAGAGTACAGAGGAGATAGAAGTTTCCTCTCCAGTAGCAATGCCTGCCTTTTCCTGAACCTTGTCAACCTTTAGTTTCTTAAGTACCGGTACGAGCAATTGTCTAACCAGCCTTGCAATAAACAAGCCTGCTACCAGGATTACAACTGCTGCAATTAAATTGGGGATATAGTCCAGAAATTGAGATACCAGAGATGCAATCGGTGCGGATACATTTTGCATGCCCAGCTTATCCAGTACACCAGGCAGGAACAAGAGAAAGACAATTAGAAATACAAGTTTCCCTAAAAATTCAACTGAACTTCCAGTTGCTTCATCAGTAATTCCAATCTTGTCAGTATACTTGCCTACATTCAACTTTTGCAAAACTTTAACAACAATACTTTTTGCAATGGCCGCTACAATGAGTGCGAGAACGAGCAGCAGTATGGCCGAAATCACGGAGGGGAGGGATCCAAAAACCGAGTTCCAAAATGCTTGCAAATAAATCATACATCAACCTCTTTCTTTTTATTTAATGTAACAGGCCAAATGATTAAGTCTGTATAATGGTGTAAAAAGAAGTTGAGCCAAAGCTCATACCTCGGTTAGAATATAAGTGTCACCAAATACCAAACCGAGGAGGATGAACC
>FZPS01000229.1_pt246 | contig 29149 bp, 25 predicted proteins | sample 1817821 | NCBI WGS metagenome assembly FZPS01 (sample SAMEA104158645, study PRJEB21678) | metagenome | place: Germany | collected 2015-04-21
CGGCATTTTCCTCGCTATCGTAAATCAAACTACGGGCGTGAACACGGTCATGTATTACGCGCCAAAGGTCTTGGAGTTTGCCGGAATGTCCACCTCCGCTTCCATCACCGCGCAGGTGGCGAACGGCGTGATGAGCGTACTTGGATCGGTGCTCGGAATCTGGCTGATCCTGAAGTTCCGCCGTCGCCAGATCCTGATTGCGGACGTGACGGGTGTTGGCATTTGTCTTTTGGGTATTGCCGCGACGTTCCAGTTCGCGATTGCCCCTCACATGAAGGCAGGCACGGTGCCTCCAAGTTGGGCTTCGTTCTTGGTTTTGGGCCTGATGGGCGTGTTCATGCTGATTGTGCAGTCGTCGAACGGCACGGTTGTGTGGACGATGATGGGTGAGCTTTTCCCAGCAGACGTGCGCGGCGTCATGAACGGGACAGCGATTTTCTGCATGTGGATCATGAATGCGCTGATTACGTGGACGTTCCCATCAATGATGGAGAACCTCGGCGGCGGCCTCACATACACAATTTATGGAGTGTTGAATCTGGGGATTGCCGTGGCGCTGTTGAAAGTGATGCCGGAAACCGCTGGCCTTTCTTTGGAGCAGATTGAAAGCGAAATGCAACGCCGATACTCCTAGATTTCCCCGATTCCGTTAGCAGTTTGCGCGCGGATGGACGATTTTTGTCCGTGAGGCCGCCGCTTGCACATTAATGTCCGAGGCCGCGGCTAATATTGCGTTAGGTACTTAGGGAGGCAATGTGGCTACCGCACTTTCACTCGATGAGATCCGCAGGCGCTGCACGAAGGTCGTTGCAGATTGGGCCGACGAGCCTGGCGATGAGCGCCAGCAGGCGCAGTCGTTTATTAGAGATTTGCTCGGGGCTTTCGGGATTACGCAAACCAAGGCAGCTTTGTATGAGAAACGCGCGAAGCGGACCTCCACGGGTCGGCAAGGTTTCATTGACGCATTGATACCGGGTTTAGCCCTATTTGAGATGAAATCCGCGGGTCGGGACTTGAACGCCGCAGAAGCCCAGGCCCTCGATTACATGGAAGACCTGGGCGACATTGAACGTCCCAGCCGCGTCATAACTTCCGATTTCAAGACAATTCGTATACTTGATATCGAGGCCGAGGACGGGGCTGACACTGTTCAATTCCCGCTCGAGGAACTACCTTTGCACGCCGAAGATTTGGCGTTTTTGGCTGGCTTCCAGACCCGTGCTTTTGGCTCAAGAGAGCAGGAAAGGCATCTATTAGGGCCGCTCAAATCATGGGTCGGCTGTATGCGGAGCTTGAGAAGACTGGGTATTCAGAGCACGAGTCCTCCATATTCTTAGTGCGTCTTCTTTTTGCCCTCTATGGCGATGACTCAGGTATGTGGGAACGCGACCTGTTCTTTGAATTCCTGGAAAACCGAACGCGTGAGGACGGTACGGACCTCGGTGCACAGCTCGTCATGCTGTTCCAGATTATGAATCAGCCGGAGACTGCCAGGCCGGTGAACATGGATTCACTGCTTTCTCGGTTTCCATATGTAAACGGTGGGATTTTCGGGGAGTCAACGTCGATTCCGTATTTCGATTCGAAGATGCGGGACCTCTTGATTGAGGCTTGCATGTTTAACTGGTCTGAGATCAGCCCCGCAATCTTTGGTTCATTGTTTCAATCGGTGAAGAGTGCGAAAGCTCGGCGTCAGCTGGGTGAGCACTACACGACTGAAACCAACATCCTCAAGACCATTGAGCCTCTGTTTCTTGATGAGCTTCGCACAGAGTTCCAGACTTACTACCACGACGTAAAGCGACTTGAGAAGCTGCGTGCCGAGATCGGCCAGCTACAAATCATGGAAACTTCGAGCATGGTTTGGATACAAATTGGCGGAACCTACGCGCTGGCTGCATAGGGGGTAGTTTTCGAATGGAGGGGATACTTTGGTCGGCGAAACGCTTCTGTCTAGCTTCGGTTTCAAATTTCGAAGCGTTGTAAACCTCCTAGTCTCCGTTTACGCAGTTGCGGTCACGGTTTCATTCTGGGACTACGGATCTAGTGGGATCGAAAACGTGGCTAGTGCGCTTGTGGAGTGCCCTAGGTTTTTAGGTCCGGGTGACTTAAGTGTTGTCCATTGATGCCCTGCCTGTGGGTGGGGAGAATGGATGAATGGTGAAGAAGTTCAGTAAACACACTCCCGAACAGATTGTCCGTAAACTCGATAAGGCCCGGGAGATGAAGGAATCAGGCTCGACCACGGCTCAGATTCTTACCGAACTCGGGATCAGTGAAGCCACGTTGAATCGCTGGCAGGCAACATATGGGTCGATGACCAAGAGCGAAGCCAAAGAGCTACAGCGCCTGCGTGAGGAGAATACGCGTTTGAAACGCCTGCTAGGTCAAGCGGAGCTAGAGAAAGCGGCATTGAAGGAATTGTCGGAGGGAAACTTCTAAGCCCAGCTCGCCGTCATGATGCCGTGTGGCATCTGGTGGGGCTGGGCTACTCCCAAAGGCTTGCCTGCCAGATTGTCGGGCTCTCTCGTAGCGCTTATCGGCGTGCCAAGGCCTGCGATGGTCAGCCTGATAAATACGCTTCCCTGCGTGCGTGGATGCACAAGTTCGCCAAGGATCACCGCAGGTGGGAACACCGACGCGCCTGGAGGAGCGCCCTCGCCGAGGGGTATGGGGTATGTCGGGAGACCTTCCGGCGCCTGTGGCGTGAAGAGGGCTTGCGCGTCCTGCCCAGGAAGAAACGCAAGCGTCTAGCTGCCGGCACTCATCGTGATGTTCCTGCCGGCCAGTACCCGAACGACGTGTGGGCGCTGGATTTCCAGTTCGATTCAACATGGCACGGCAAGACGATCAAGATCTGCAACATCATCGATGAATACACCCGCGAGCACGTCGCCTTCACGGTCGACAAGAAGATCGACGCTGGCTCAGTGATCGAGCTGCTCGACCTGGCTTCACTCGAGCATAGTGGGCGTCCAAGAGTGATCCGAATGGATAACGGCCCCGAATTCATCGCCCACGCACTCCACGCGTGGGCTGAGGAGGATGAGACAATCCAAGCGTTCATCCCGCCCGGTCAGCCCTGGCATGACGGATTCGTTGAGTCGTTTCATAACCGTATGCGAGACGAACTCCTCGAAGACAACAGTATCGAGAATCTCGAGCACGCCCGCCTGCTCGTGGCCCAGTGGTCACAGCGGTATAATGACTTCCATCCGCATTCCTCGCTGGGCTACCTCAGCCCGCGGAAGTATGCGGAACAATGGAAACATGAAAACACGGTCAACGCTTAAACCGACTGGACCTAATTCTTAGGCCGCTCCACTCCCCACTAGTAGGTGCCTGATTTCTCAGTCCAACAAATGGGGAGCAGTTCAATCTCGGTTGTGGCTAGGCGCTAGCCGGCTATGCCACACTTGAACCATGATTATTTTGGCGGCAACACCTCTTGGTAACGACGACGACGCCTCCCCGCGCCTTCGAACCGCGCTTTGCGAGGCAGATCTGATCGCCGCCGAGGACACCCGCCGGCTCTTAAACCTTGTCGGCCGCCTCGGAATCGAGATCCACGCTCCAGTGGTCCCTTATCACGATCACAACGAGGCTCAGAAAGCTCCGGACCTGATCGCCGCCGCTGAATCTGGCAAGTCGGTGGTGGTGGTGACCGACGCGGGCATGCCATCCGTTTCTGACCCGGGCTACCGATTGGTTTCTCTTGCCGCCGACGCCGGTGTGCCAGTCACAGTCATTCCGGGCCCTTCGGCAGTCCTTACGGCGCTTGCTATTTCTGGTCTTGCCTCGGATCGGTTCACTTTCGAGGGGTTCCCGCCTAGGTCAGGTTCCGCGGCGTTCTTCGAATCGCTCGCGAGTGAGGCACGAACGATGGTTTTCTTCGAATCTCCGCGCCGCCTTGCCGGCACTCTGACGTCAATGGGCAGAGCATTGGGTGTGGAGCGGCGAGCCGCAGTTTGCCGTGAACTCACAAAGACCTTCGAAGAGGTCCGTCGCGGAACGCTTTATGAGCTTGCCAACTGGGCAGCGGATGGCGTGCGCGGTGAAATCGCTATCGTCGTCGAAGGTGCCGAGTCCGTCGCGGGTGATCCAGCACCCGAACAAGCCGTTGCCGAAACGCTCGCGCTCACGGAGTTGGGGCTGCGCTTGAAAGACGCAGCTGGCCACGTCGCAGCTCGTGATGGCCTCCGGAAGAATGACCTCTACAAGGCTGCACTCGCAGCCAGAGAATCCTAGTCAAGAAGAAAACCACAATAGGGAAATATTGCGACACCTGTCTTACAGCCCACAAAAGGCGCGGGCATGTGTTTTCTCGGCTACGTTACCGTAGGATTTCGTCTGTAATATTCTGTCGTCCAAGGGAATACCATGTCCGAAGAAAAGAGCGGCGCGGATCTCAAATCACGCAGCGCGTCTGCAACGAACGAGCGTACTTCCGCATCAGCGCAGGCTGAGCCGAAGGAACGCGGCCGGAAAGACTCGAAGGTTCTTGCAGTATCGGAGTTTCTGACGTCGCGGAAGGCGATCCCGGTCCGAATTCTGCTTCTCATTTTCTGGCTGGCCGCACTCGGATTTGGAGGCATGGCGCAGGGCCAGATCTCAACGGTGTCGGAAAACGATCAGGCGTTCTTCCTGCCTGAATCTGCAGAGTCGACCCAAGCATCTGAAGCAGCGGCGGAATTCCAAGAGGGTTCCGCCATTTCAGCGCTCATCATCGCGGTCAATGAGAGCGATTCGGAGCTCACGGCAGATGAACTTGCGGTTCTTGAGCAGGTCGCACAGACGCTCGGTGATGCCCAAATCCCCGACGACATTGCGCTGTCCGAACTCATTCTTGGGCCCGTTCCGGTAATTCCATCGGAGGATGGATCGTCGGCGCTCCTGCCTGTTTCCCTCGATACGGCTCTCACCAACGAGCTCGATGCGAACGAAAACAAGCGTATCAACTCCACGATCGAGACCATGCGCACCCACATCCAGTCGATTGTTGACGACGCCGATGGCGACGTGAGCGATCTGCGCGTTTACGTTTCGGGTCCGGCTGGTCTCGCAGCCGATCTAGGCGGCGCCTTCGCCGGCATCGACCTCATTTTGTTGCTCGTTGCAGTGGTACTCGTCTTCATCATTTTGGTGATCGTCTATCGCTCGGTGTTCCTCCCCATCGCCGTGCTGGTCACGGCGATTGCTGCCCTGTGTGCTGCCGTGTTCGTGGTGTATCACCTTGCTCGTGCTGAGGTACTGGACCTTAATGGCCAGACTCAGGGAATTCTTGCGATCCTCGTCATCGGCGCAACCACCGACTACTGTCTGCTGCTTATCGCGCGTTACCGCGAGGAGTTTGCGATCGTCGACGAACCAATGCAGGCGATGGCGAACTCGCTTCGCGGTTCATGGGAACCGATCCTCGCATCAGGCGGCACGGTGATCGCGGGCCTCTTAACGCTTCTGATCTCTGACCTGTCATCGACTGCGTCGCTTGGACCGATCGCCGCGATCGGAATCGTCTTCGCCATGATGGCGGCGTTTACACTCTTGCCGGGAATTTTGCTCCTCCCGGGTAAGCACGCACGAATCTTCTTCTGGCCCGCAAAGATCCCGCATTACGACTCCCATGAGGAAGCGAATGCCCACGGTATTTGGTCCAAGGTTGCACAGTTTGTTGGCCGCAACGACCGTAAGGTTTGGATCATCACCCTGATCGCCCTCGTAGCACTTTCGGGCTTCGCACCTCAGTTCCGCGCATCTGGCACCTCCCAGACGGAGCAGTTCGTTGGTAACCCCGATTCAGTCGTTGGTTTCGACCTTATTGGAGAAGAGTTCGACGCCGGATCCGTACAGCCGACGACGGTGGTCGTTTCCGAAGAGAGCGCTGGCGAAGCGATCGACGCCATTTCCGCTCTTGATGGGGTCGATTCGGTCTCCGCGCAGAGCGAGGGTGGAGGGATGCCAGCAGGCATGCCGTCCGACGCCATGCCGGAAGGTGCACCGGAGGGCCAAGAGGGCCCGCCTGCAGACATCGAAGGCGCACCAGAAAGTGAAGCTGCAGAAGGTGAGGGCCAAGAAGGTCCGCCTGCGCACGTAGCCAATGCCGAGGAAGCTGAGCCCGTCGTCGTCGATGGCCGTGTACTCCTCAACGTCACTACCACAATGCCGGCCGAGGACAAGGCTTCGGGCGATGTAGTTCGCAATATTCGCGACACCGTCCAGGAGATCGACTCGGAGGCTCTCGTGGGTGGCCCTGCTGCTCAGAACCTCGACACTCAGGAGACGGCGAACCGGGACTTCCTCAAGATCTTCCCAATCGTTCTGATCGTGATCGGCATTCTGCTCATGATCCTGCTCCGTGCGATTGTTGCGCCGCTACTGCTGCTTGTAGCTAACGTCATCTCGTTCGGTACAGCCATGGGAATCTCGGCAATCCTCTTCAACTGGGTGCTCGACTTCCCGGGTGCGGATGCGTCTGTTCCGCTGTACTCGTTCGTCTTCCTCGTTGCTCTTGGCATTGACTACACCATCTTCCTGATGTCGAGGGCGCGTGAAGAATCCATCAACATCGGCACACGACGCGGCATGGTTCGCAGCGTCGCGGTGACCGGGGGCGTGATCACCTCGGCCGGAATCGTGCTTGCTGCGACGTTCGCGGCACTGTCCGTGGTGCCCCTGCTGTTCATGCTCCAGCTTGCGATCATTGTGGCGATGGGCATTCTCATCGATACGTTCATCGTCCGATCGCTTCTTATCCCGGGCGTTGTTCACGACATTGGCCGCAAGGTCTGGTGGCCGTGGACGATCACAAAGGTTCCGGCTGATGAGGACGTGACGGACGACGATCTGCACGATGACTCGGATAACTTTGTCGCTGAGGGTGCAACCCCGCGCAAGGAGACCGAGGACGCGAAGTAGTCAAATGGTCGAGACTTCTCGCCCCAACTAGCAAAGGGCCCCGAACTGACGTGAACTGGCCCCCCCGAAAGTTGGGCTGGTTTAATTTTAAGTGGTTAGGGGTTCAAGGGTCTGGTTCCGATATTGCATCGGAGTCAGGCTCTTGAGTCGTTGTTGGATGCGTTCGTGGTTGTACCTGGAGTGCCCTAGGTTTTTAGGTCCGGCTGCCGACTTTCGGCCTCAATCCCACCTACCCCTGAGATACGTTTCCCTTAGTAACAAGCCTAAACCTCTGACACGCGGTAGCCACCGCCCACCAGGATTTTGTATTAAATCCGTACGCTTTCCCGACCCCGCTTGCGGGTGTGGAAACTTCTTGGTGGTTTCATACCGGGAGCTTCGTCAACTGGACCTTGAAATTCTGAAACGTCTGGAAGACCTTGATCCGAGCGCTGGCGGAACCCTGTTCTTCGAGCGCGAGAACCTAAACGTTAGGCTCGAAAACTTCGCAGGCATTGAGATAGAGGAGTGGCCCGCACGCATCGCCCAGACTGCTCTGTACCTGGTTGATCATCAAGCTAACCAGAAACTTGCGATGTCCCTGGGGGCTCCTCCGAAAACCCTTCCGCTGGACAAGGTTGAATGCATTCACGTAGGAAATGCTCTGCGGACAGATTGGGAGCGCATTTTCTCGCCTTCTGATCACGTGCGCATTGTCGGAAACCCTCCGTTTATTGGGCAGTACTGGCAGGGCGTTGATCAAACAGACAACATGAAACTTGTGTGGGGTGATCAGTATGACGGCTATCTCGACTACGTGACGGGATGGTACAAGAAGGCGTCAGATTACTTCAGGTTCGTGAACGATGGCCAGTTCGCGTTTGTGTCTACGAACTCAATCACGCAAGGACAGCCGGTGCCTGCACTATTCGGTCCGCTCTTCAGCAATGGTTGGCGCATTAAGTTTGCTCATCAGACGTTCTCATGGACCTCTGAAGCTGCAGACGCTGCTGCGGTGCACTGCGTGATCATAGGCATGGACAAGAAACGTCGCGGAGGTGCAACCCTATTTACCTATTCAGATATCAAAGGTGAACCGACCGCGGTTCCAGCCAAGAACATTAATGCCTATCTTGTAGACGCACCTAATCTGGTCGTAAGGAAGCGTTCAAAACCGCTCTCAGCTTCCGTTCCATGAGTTTCATACGGTTCGAAACCAACGGATGCCGGAAACCTAATAGTTGAAGTAGACGAATACGCCGACGTGATCAGCGGTGATCAGAATTTCACCGCTGTCGACCCAGACGAATACCTCTTCGGAATAGTCTCGTCTTCCATGTTCATCACTTGGCAGAAAGCAATTGGAGGCAGACTCGAATCTCGTCTTCGCTTCTCTAACACAGTGGTCTGGAATAACTTCCCACTACCGGAAGTATCTGAAAAGTTGCGTGCTGAAATCATTGCCGGTGGCCAGGCCGTAATAGATGCTCGAAACCTACACCCTGAACGCTCACTAGCGGATCACTACAACCCACTTGCAATGTCGCCAGAACTCTTGGCAGCTCATCGCAAACTCGACAAAGCCGTAGACCGAGCATTCAGAACAAGACCGTTCAACTCAAACGAAGAACGCCTACAAACACTGTTCACTACCTATCTCGAAATGACGGAAAACGACGCACTCATAAAAACCAAGCGTCGCCGATAAACCCAAGAAAAGCCGTGCATTCTCCGAGGAATGCACGGCTGTTTCGGCGTAACGCGCAAGATATACGCAAGAAAATTTCGAGCACGCGAGCAGCCACCGCAATGTCTGCGTCGCCGCATCACGTCCCGGCGCTTCTGCGCGTTACTTCTGCTCGTAGCTCAGAGCGCCCGACGGGCACGTGTCGATCACCCGCATGACCTCCTCGGCGCTTGCCTGCGAAAGATCGATCCACGGCCGACGCTTCGGGTCAAACACAGCTCCATTGCCGCGCACACAATTCCCAGAATGCTGGCAAATATCCGCCTTCCAAAACACTCGTAGCTCATCAGTTTCGTGAGTCTTAGTTTCAGCCATTTCAAATACTCCAACTAGGGGACTTCACAAATAACTTTGCTCCTAATGTCAAAAGTTTTACGAAATCTTTTACCCTTTCCGGAGAATGCCGCTCCCGCAGATTCCTAGTCAGGCACTTACCAAATCCGAAAGTTCCTCACCAGTTACAAAACGGCGACGCTTCCTTAACACCAGGTGGCCGACGAAATGCGATTGTCCAAACAAATGAGCTAGGGGATGCGCCCTCGGCCTTCTGCAACGACAATGACTATTGCTGTTGTCTCCGACACGGAATGCACCAGTGTTTCAAGACGAAAGGTACAAGTTGAAAAAGATCGCACCAGTTGCGGCCCTCCCATTAGTCTTTGGACTTCTGGCAGCGCCCGCCGCATACGCCGCACCCAGCGAGGTCACCGACATTGATGACCTCACCCTCCTAGCCACCACTGATCTACACGGAACCTTGGTGGACTACGATTACTTCACAGGCCAGCCCTTTGGCGCAAATAAGCCTGAAGACGCTCGCGGCCTTGACCGCCTATCCACCGCAATCAAGGGAGTCCGCGCCGACAAGGGTGAGGAATCCGTAATCCTTCTGGACAACGGTGACGCCAACCAGGGCGCATCGATCGAAACGGTTTACCACGCCAACCGCACTGCTGACACCATTGATCCGATGGCCAGCGCGTTCAACTACCTGAACTACGACGCAGTTGTTGCAGGAAACCACGAGTTCAACTACGGCCTCGAAGACCTCAGCCAATACATTGGTTCGCTGGACATGCCGTTCCTCGCCGCTAACGTTGATGATCGCGAGACCGGCAACTTCGCTTACGACCCGTACACGATCATTGAAAAGACCACCGCTGACGGCCACACCGTTAACGTCGGCGTTGTTGGCGTCGTAACTCCGGGCGTGCCCGGCTGGGACGGAGACAAGGTCGCGTCCCTGGAGTTCAACGACACCGTCGAAACCCTTAAGCAGGTCGTCCCGTTGGTAAAGGCTGACGGTGCAGACGTCGTCATCGTCCTCGCGCACACTGGTGAAGATCCAACCGACTACGTTTGGAACCCGGCCGACCTACAGGAAAACGCGGCCCGCTCCATCGCGCAGAACGTGTCCGGCATTGATGTGATCGTCGCCGGCCACTCCCACGTTACGAACCTCGAGCAGAAGTACTACACCAACCCCGACGGACGTGAAGTACTGCTAACTCAGCCTGGTTACCACGCGCGCGCCCTTTCCGAAGTCAACATTCCCCTCAGCCTGCAGGATGGCGATGTCGTAGTTGACTGGACTGACGAAGTGAAGCCGTCCGCAAGCCATCTCGCGGCTCCTGACTTCGCACAGGATCCCGAAATTGAAAACGTCATCGCCCCGTGGTTCGAAGAAACCAAGGACTGGGTCGGAACTGTCGTCGCACAGTCCACTGAGGAAATGAAGTCCGAAACCTCTGCGTGGGAAGACACCGCGATCCTCGACTTCGTCAACAAGGTCCAGGTTGACGAAATCACCCGCGCCCTCGAAGGCACCGAATACGAAGGCCTGCCGATCGTCGCGGAAGTTTCCCCGTTCTCGCGCACCGCAGTCTTCGACAAGGGTGACGTCACCATCGCCGACATGGCCTCCATTTACGTGTACGACAACACCCTGTTCGGAATTAAATTCACCGGCGAGCAGCTTCGCGACTACCTCGAATGGTCCGCACGTTTCTACATCCAGCAAGATGAGGGCGCCGAGGTCGAAGATTGGTCAACCGTCACCAACGCACAGTACGAAGGGATGACTCGCGGTCTACCGGACTACACCTACGACGTGCTCTCCAGAGTTAACTACCACATCAACATTTCCAAGCCCGTCGGCGAGCGCATTGATCTGCTCACCTTCCCTGACGGCACGCCGGTACAACCTGACGACGAGCTCATCCTCGCCCTCAACAACTACCGCCAGTCGGGTGGATCCGCCTACCCGCACGTAAAGACCGCCCCGGTCATTTACGACGAACAGAAGGCAATCCGCGACCTCATGATCGAATGGGCACAGGAAAACGGAACCATCGATCCGTCCACCTTCTTCGAAGTTAACTGGTCCGTTTCCACTTCCGCTGCCGAGGGCGGTGCTGAGGAACCTACCGAGACGCCGACGGACTCCACGGAGACCCCGACGGATGGAACCGATGAGCCGACCGACTCGACAGGTGAGCCGACCAAGCCGGGTGACTCTGACTCCTCTGACGGCACGGACGACTCCGTAGTGGAGCCGACCAACGGTGAAGGTGGAAACCTTGCCAAGACCGGTTCAAGTGACATCTTCGCGCTCGCAGGCGCAGCACTTGCGATGCTAATCGCTGGATCTGTTCTTGTAGTCAGGCGCATGAAGGCATAACTCCGCGCACGCGGAAGCTTTGAGGCCGGAGGGTGGTCCCCTCCGGCCTCAAACAATTCGGAAAGACTTTTTGAGGGTGGCATGCGCTTAAGACTGATCTCAGTTTCCGCGCAAATAGTCGCAGTTAGCGCATCCCAGCCTCGCCCTCGAGGATGAAAAATCGCCGCAAAGGTGGTTGGAGGATTCCGGATAGCTAACGTTAACGCCGTTTTAACTTTCTCCTTCCCGGCGCATCACTTCCGCATGGTTGTCTAGCGTCATACAACTGTATAAGTGCGGAGCTCTTTCGCTGGAAGGGGTCCTCTTTTAAGGAGAATGTATGCGGCCCATTCGCGCAGGCATTGCTGGCCTGGCTACGGTAGGATTCCTGGCAGTCCTACCAGTTCAGGCAATGGCAGCCCCCGATTCCTCAGGGGTTGTCATCAACGAGATTGTTTACGGAGACGCGCTGGTTCCTGGAACTAACGACTCCATTGAGCTGTACAACGCTGGAACCGAAACTGTGGACCTGACCGGCTGGTCACTCCATGATGACAAGGATTGCCCGGGCGAGGCGGATCTGAGCGGTTCGATCGCTCCCGGTGAATTCAAGGTCCTAGTTGAAGGCACCGACTTCACGTTCGGATTCGGCAAGGGCGACACGGCCCGCCTATTCAACGGTGAGGAGATTGTCGATTCCTACACCTACGAAGTTAACGCCAACGAAAACTGGTCTCGCTGCCCTGACGGCACCGGCGATTTCGCGCAGGGAACCCGTCAGACTCTAGGCGAACCGAACGACTGCACCGTAGAACCGGAACCTGAGGTCGAGACTCAGCTGGTACTAAACGAGGTCGATTCCGGCCCCGCCGACTGGGTCGAGTTCATTAACCCCGGCTCGGAAGCCCTCGACATTTCCGGCTACGAGATCCGCGACAACAGCGATGATCACCGCTGGCGTTTCCCGGAAGGAACCGTAATCAACCCGGGCCAGTACCTGGTGGTTGATGCGGACGCAGTCGGCCTCATCTACAACGATCAGACGGGCGAATACGAAGAGAACACCTTCCAGGCCGCGATCGGCATTGGATCCGGCGACTCGATCCGCGTCTACGATTACCAGGGCGAACTAATCGAATCCGTTTCGTGGACCGCCCACGCAGCCATTGATGGCGACGAGGCAGCCGCAACGATCGCTCGTTGCCCCGATACCACGGGCAACTTCCAGATCGCCTTGGCAACCCCGGGCGAGGCGAACGTATGCCCCGAACTGCCGGTCGTAATCAACGAGATCGAATCCAACGGCGACGTCACCGACTGGGTCGAGATCATGAACATCGGCACCTACCCGGTAAACATCTCCGGCTGGTACATGTACGACGACGGTGGCGAAAGCCGCGTCAACGACGTCACCCCAGTTGAAGAGGGCACCATTCTCTGGCCGGGCGAACTGTTCGTATTCGACCAGAACGTCCACTTCACCTTCGGACTTGGGAAGAATGACCTCACCAGCGTTTACACGGAATCCGGCATCCTCGTTACCGAAGAATCAACAGGTGTCGAACACGCCGCCGGCTCCCTGTCCCGTTGCCCGGACGGCACCGGCGAGTTCGTTGACGTTGCGGTCACCACGAAGGGCCAGCTCAACGCCTGTGGCAACCCCGTTGTTCTAAACGAGGTCGAGTCTAAGGACGCCGACGGTGGAGAGGACTGGGTCGAACTGGCTAACCCGCTGGATGAACCGCTGGACATCTCCGGCCTCGTTATTCGTGACGACAAGGACGATTCCGAGTACGTAATCGCTGAAAACACGGTGATCGACGCACGCGGATACGTCGTGATCGACGACCTCGGTTTCGGCCTGGGCGGCGCGGATTCCGTGCGCGTCTTTGACGGCGACATGCTGGTTGAAGAGTACAGCTGGACCGAACACGCAGACCACACCTACGGTCGCTGCCCGGACATGACTGGCGACTTCGCGCAGACGCGTGAGGCAACGCCGGGTGCACGCAACTCCTGTGACGGTATTCCGGACCTGCTTCAGTACTACTCGACTGGTGAGCCGCCGGTCGTAGTTGATGAGGCTCCGATGTTCCTGGAGGACTCCTCCGGCCTTGACTACGCCGACGGATTCCTGTGGGCGGTAGATAACGGAACGGGTAAGTTTTGGAAGCTCGCTCCGCAGGCTGACGGATCCGTGCAGTTTGCAGACGGCTGGGAAGACGGGAAGCGCGCCCGCTTCATTAAGGACGCGGACAACCCGGATGCTGCCGGCCCCGACGCTGAAGGAATCACCATTGCAGGTGACGGCAACGTTTACCTAGCTGTTGAGCGCGACAACTCCAACAAGGGCGTCAACTACAACGTGATCCTGCAGGTCACCCCGAACGCGGAAGGCCCGGACGTAGTCGCATCCGCCGAGTGGGACATCACCGACCTGCTTCCTGAAGTCAGCGCAAACATGGGTATCGAAGCTATCGAGTGGATCACGAACGCTGAAGCCAAGGGCCGCCTGTTCGACGAGAACACGGGCGAGGCTTACGATCCCGCAAACTACCCGAACGCGGTAGCCGACGGCGTATTCGTAGTTGCCCTGGAAGATAACGGCCACGTTTATGCCTTCTCGCTCGCAAAACAGGGTGAAGTTGCACCATTTGCTGCCGGATCGAACGCGACTCTGCTGACCTCCTACGACTCCTTCATCGGTGGCGCTATGGGGCTTGATTACAGCCGCAATACCCTGCGCATCATGTCTGATGACGGCTACGAGGGCGTAATCGCCGAAGTCTTCTTCGACGGCACCAACAGCCCACGCGTCGTTCACTACGAGCGCCCCGACGGTATGGATAACCTGAACAACGAAGGCTACGCCGAATCTGACTGCATCGATGGCAACAGGTACGCATGGTTCTTCGCGGACGGCTTTGAGTCCGGTGCTCTGCGCGCAGTTCTTATCGATCCCGAGTCTGCCGAGCCTTGCCTGACGGATCCGGACGAGCCGACCGATCCGACTGAGACAACCGAGCCGACGGAACCCACGGAGCCTTCAGAGCCCACGGAACCGACTCAGCCGACCGAGCCCACCGATCCGACGGAACCGACCAAGCCTGTCGAGCACACCAAGCCTTCAGAGCCGTCTGAACCGGGCGAGCCCAGCGTGCCGAGTGGTGGCAAGCCGGGTGACCTGGCAAAGACCGGTGTTGAGACCGCTGGCCTAGCCGCGATCGCTGGTCTGCTTCTAGCAGCAGGTGGCGTTGCAGTTTGGAGCAGGCGCATCAACTCCTGAAGTTGGTCGTAACACAACTCAATAGATAGGTAGTTCCCGTGCACCTTGTGTGCACGGGAACTACTTTTTGAAGCCGGGGGAGGAACGCAAGCCTCCCAATCCCGCGCACGAAGAAGCCCGCTGGTATTTCTTACCAGCGGGCGCTTTGATGAGTTGATTTCAGTCAGCGATGCCGTGACCATCGGAGTTGCGAGCCACGTCCTCGTTAATTTCCTTTGGAAGCCGGACTTCGCCCATGGTCCATTGCAATCCTGACGTAGCGAAACGTGCGATGGGGCGGCGGAAGAGTGCGTCCTGCAGGCTGACCCGCGACGGATCGTTAGAATCTGCCAGACCTAGCAGCTGCCTTGCAGAGCCGGGTAGGAGCGCGATTGCGCCGTTTTTGAGCATGTCGTAACCCCACTTCATCGGGGGCGGCAGCGGCGGGTTGTCGATTAGGAGGTCGATGACGTCGGCGGTGGCTGGGGAGAACTCGAGTTCGGGGCCGTAGGCGGCCATCGTCCTGTAGAGCTCTTCCACAGTTTGGGGAGGATTCGTAACGCCCAGCATCTTTGCGGAAATGGCGGTTTGGGCGACGTACGTGTCGCATTCTGTGGGCGTCAAGGGGGTCGGGCTGAGCTTTTGGTAGGAGGTCAGGAACGACTCGACTTCCGCGCAGTGAACCCAGGTTAGAAGGTGGGGGTCGGAAGCCGCGTAAGGACGGCCGTCGGGGAGCTCGCCCTTAACGTAGGAATGGAAGCGGCGCACGTGTTCGATCATCTTCTCCACGTCCACCTTGCGTGCGAACGTGGTGGTCACAACGTACTCCGCGGTTCGTTGCAGGCGTCCCCACGGGTCGTCCTGATAACCGGAATGGCCAGCGACTCCAGCCATTGCCAGGGGATGCAGACTTTGTAGCAGGAGGGCGCGGATTCCGCCGATGTACATGGTGGGCGCGCCGTGGACCCTTACGATGGGGTCCGCGTTCGAGAACCACCGCTCCCCGGGTGCACGCCAAATGACATCGGCGCGCTCTTTCCGGTCGGAGCCGGCCACCCTCTTGCGAATGGCCTCGGCGAACTGTTCACGAACTGTAGAAATCAACATGACGCCAGTATTTCAGCCAAGGCGACAAGCCACGACTTTTGGGTGGCTTGCTTGGCGTATCGAGTGCGTCCAAATGCGGTGTTTGGTGTGGCGATTGCATCAGTTGCTTGGCGGTAGCACAAGAGCATTTAGCTTTGCTAGGTCTTGCGGGTGGGAGTCGTAGTATTTCCGGTGGTTGTCGTAAGCACTCCAGGCCAGATCGTTCCGTGTCGATTGTGCTACGTCTTCCCAAGTGGGATCGTCCGGGGATACTCCGTGCAGTTTGAACCGGCGGTGTTGGAGTTCTTCGAGTAGGCACAGGAAAGCCAGTGTGTAGTCAAGCGGCTTACTGAACCGACAGCCGCGAGGGTCATGATACCGCCCACCGGAATCCCGTAGCCAAGCATGACTGCCGCCCGGTTGAATTTCCGTGGACCCCTAGGCTTCCAACTCTTCTTCCGCGCCCGACGGCGTTTAGGTTCCTCGTCAGTTGAGGGCGAAAGGTCAGGGTACGGCTCGAACTGGACCGGCTCAATCATCTAGTAATTCCAATCTACTTTCTGATCGGGCATCCCTTGTACCCTTGATGAGCCCATCATTTCCCATTTTTCCCTGGGCGCAACCTATGCTTTCACTCCTTGAGAGAAGCCCGCACGATTGCCTTTCGGATTTCCTCCACAATAAGAATCGTGAACGAGGCCGCAATGCACACGCCCCACTGCTGAAGCGAAAGTGAAGCTGTGCCGAACGCAACCTGCATGACAGGAACCTCGACAACGATTATTTGCAGAATCAAACCGCCGGCAACGGACAACCACAGCCACTTGTTGTCGAACATTTTCTTGAACGCTGACGAGGTTGTTGATCGCGCATTGAAAGCATTAATCAGCTGCATCAGCACAAGCGTGGTGAACGCAGCCGTTTGCGCGTATTTCAACTCTTCTTGCGTACTTACAACCATGTGCGAAGAGTTCACGAACCCGCCGGGCATGTAGAAATCAAGGACGAAGAGGACGACCAACGCCATCACCAGGCCGATCCAAATGATCTGCAACCACATTCCCTTAGAAATAGCCTGGTCATTAATCCCGCGCGGTTTTCGCTTCATGACATCATCCACCGCTGGGTCCACACCCATCGCCAGGGCCGGCATCGAGTCCGTAACAAGGTTGATCCACAAAATCTGAGTCGCCAACAGAGGGGTCTGCAGAATATGCGCACCGGATTCTGGCTCAACCAGGTACAGCCCGATCACAGAGGCAAGCGAAATACCCAAGAACATGGTGAAAACTTCACCCATGTTTGAAGACAGCAGGTAGCGCAAGAACTTTCGAATGTTGTCGAAAATCTTTCGACCCTGCTCCACTGCGTACACGATCGTCGAGAAGTTATCGTCCACCAGGATCATCTTCGCCGACTGCTTGGAAACTTCCGTGCCTGTAATGCCCATAGCCACGCCGATATCCGCAGACTTCAAGGCAGGAGCGTCGTTCACACCGTCGCCAGTCATTGCGACGATCTCGCCCTTGTCCTGTAGCGAATGCACAATCTTCATCTTGTGTTCAGGTGCAACGCGTGCATAAACCGAGGTCTCGCTAATCGCCTCATCGAACTGCTCACCAGTTAGTTCATCCAGATCGTTTCCGGTTAGCACAGCCCCGTCCTCGGGAATGATCCCAAGATCAACTGCAATACGTTTCGCTGTGGACGGATGGTCGCCGGTAATCATCATGACTCGGATGCCGGCGTCGTGTGCACGCTTGATTGAGCGCTTCGCGGCGTCGCGCGGCGGATCGATCATGGCTACCAGGCCGACGAAGACGAGGTCGGATTCCCAGTCTTCGGAGATCTCCTCGCCGGGATCGTCCTCAATATCGCGGTAGGCGACGGCCAGCGTGCGGAAGCCTTCCGATGCGAGTTCGTGCAGGTCTTCCTCGATCTCCTTGTGGACATCATCAGTCAGTTTGTACGCGTGCTTTCCGCGCTGCAACTGCGTGCACTTCGCGAGCAGTACATCCGGTGCCCCCTTGGTAAACATGAAGGCGTCGTCGCCAAAAATGTGGCCCGTAACTGACATGAGCTTTCGTTCAGACGTGAAGGGAACTTCGCCGGTGCGGTCAAAAACGATGTCAGCGACTTCGTCAGTGTTCAGGTTGTTTGAATCGAACTTTCGATCCGCAACAATGAACGCGGCGTCCGTCGGGTCGCCCTGGATCTGCCAACCATCGTCACCATTTTCAAGTTGCGCGTTATTCGCGGCGGCGCCACCTGCCAGCAGGAGCTCCACCTCCGCCAACTGATCCCCAATCAGCGGCCCATCTGAGCCGATGACCTGCCCACGAGGCGCGTAGCCAACGCCCTCAAGGATCGCCTCTCCGTTCGAAGTGATCACGCGCAGAATCGTCATTTCGTTCTTCGTAAGCGTGCCCGTTTTGTCCGTTGCGATAACCGAGGACGAGCCTAGTGTCTCTACGGAAGACAGGTTCTTCACGATCGCATTTTGCTTGGCCATCTGCTGGACGCCGATGGAGAGAACAACGGAGAGGATGGCCGGCAGGCCTTCAGGAACAGCGGCAACCGCCAGGGAAACGCCCATGATCAACACGTCAATGAACGTGTCTATATTTCGGTTGGGACGCATGAAGAACACGGTCGCCATGATGATTAGCGCGATGACGATAACGCCAATACCCAGATACTTGCCGAGCTGGTCGATTTCCTTTTGAAGGGGAGTATCCTCAGACTCTGACCGCGAAAGCATCTGCGCGATCGAGCCCATTTCCGTGTGCATACCCGTCGAAGTCACGACGGCTACGCCACTGCCCTGCGTGACGGCCGTACCCTTGTAGACCATGTTCACGCGGTCGCCCAATGTGATGTCGGCCGGCAAAATGTCCGGGTTCTTATCGACTGGAAGCGACTCTCCGGTTAGCGAAGATTCGGCAACTCGAAGCGAAGAAACCCACAGTAAGCGTGCGTCAGCACCGACCTCGTCTCCCTCGGAAAGAATCAAAATGTCGCCGGGGACAAGGTCTTTGGATTCGATCACGATCCGCTTTCCACCCCGCATAACTGTGGAATGGGACGTCGTCATCGACGCGAGCGCGGCGACGGCGTCGGCGGCGCGGCCTTCTTGGATATAGCCGAAAACGGCGTTAACGACGACGATGATCGTGATTACGATTGCGTCGATTGGCAGGCCCTGGCGACCTTCGAGGGCCCACGCGGCAAGCGAAATGGCGATCGCAGCCAGCAGCAGGTAGATCAACGGGGAGTTGAACTGAAGCAGAAAGACTTTCCACTTGGGGATGGGGGCCTCGGACTTCAGTTCGTTGGGGCCGAACTTTTCGAGGCGGGAGGACGCCTCGGATTCGGAGAGGCCGTCCCCATTAGATTCGAGCTGGGTGATGACTTCCTGCGCATCAACCACCACTGGATTCACGTCAAGTGCGGGTTGATTGCCGGAATGATCATCGAGGGTCTTCGTTGTCGCCATACCCTCATGATCGGATGTTTTGCGGTGACTCGCATTATATTGGCGGGATTACTGCGGTTCGGATGGGATTTTTGACAGCCAGGTGAAGTGCTTGCGGTAGACGTTAACGAACAGTCCCACCAGGATTGCGGCAAGTAGAGTGCCGAATCCGATTCCGCGCAGAGTGCCAAAGAAAACAAAGGACAGAATGATCCCGACGGTAACCAGCGAGGTATCAAGGGCGATTTTCATTGTGCCGAATCGCTTCTTGGTGACTATTGAAAGCGCGCGTGTGATGCCTTCGCCGGGTACGACCAAAACGTTTGGCTGGATTTGGATCGTGATTCCGAAACCGAGCACGGCAGACCCGACGGCCACCGTTGCTAGTTGGAGGGCGAGGTGCTGGGGCTGGTACCACTGCAGGATGAAGAAACCAACGTCAATGACGCCCGAGAACAGAACAGCCACACCTAGTTGGAACCATTGATATTTCTCGAAGTCGTCCCGTAGCAGGATTGCCTGCGCAACGACAAAAAGCGCGTTCATTATGAACGTGAACATGCCAACCGTGGGTGTGAAACGCATCGATAGAACATAGACCACAGATGTGATCGGCGTGGTTCCAAGCGCGCCCTTCGTCACCAGGACGATGCCGAATGCCGTGACTATGACACCGAGCGTGAACCACAGGTGCCTAAGAATTTGCGTCTTAATGGCTGGCTCCATTCAAAAAGGGCAGCAGCTCAGCGGAATATTTCGAACTGTGCCTCACATTCAGTACGGGCGAAACTCCGTACTGCCTCAAGCTAGAAGTATCCTAGCGGAGGTCTGCGCAAGTGGGCATAAAAGTCTCCCCATTAGAGAACCGGGCTGTTCGCCGGTGGTCCTCTAATGGGGAGTTAGTGTTTGCGGTTTGTCTACGCTCAAGCGTGCGCGTACCTGTGTCCAGGCGTCGCGCTAGCTCAGTATCAGGCGCAGACTGTTAGTTGTTTCTAGTGCTCGTTCGGATCGTTTTCGGCGTCCTCCTGAGTCGGATGGACGGTGCCAGGTACGTGATCGACCGGGCCGTAGATGGTGTAAAGCTTCAAGGGTACGTCACCAACGTTTGTGACGTTGTGCCACTTGCCTGCCGGTACGAAGATTGCGAAGTCATCCTTGACTTCCTTTACGAAGTCGAGGTTGTCCTCCGAATCGCCCATCTCGCACTTACCCGTGCCCTGCTCGATGCGTAGGAACTGGTCAGTGTCGGGGTGTACTTCCAGACCAATGTCGCCGCCGACAGGGATGTCCATTACGGTCATCTGAATGTGTTCGCCGGTCCACATGGTGGTGCGGAAGTTCTCGTTCTTTAGGGTTTCAGATTCAATGTCGAGGACAAATGGCTTCTTGCCCTGGTCATCGAACTTTCCTGCGTATTCAGACATCAGCTACTCCTTCTAAGTCTGACTAGCGATCTAGGGTTATCAGTTTCAACTGCGAACGGAATCTACTTTTATTTTGATGTGGCGTCCGCGACTCTTCTATTGTCTGTGAGGTCGCCTCGAATTTCATTAGATCTTGCAATAACGTCTGCCAGGCTGATTGTGTTCAGGTAATCCAGCATCCGTTCTTGAATCTCGAAAAAATAAGTTCGAAGCGCAACATGCATGCTCTTTCCCAAGCTGCACTCCTCATTGATCTTGTGCTGCACGTGCAGTATTGGCTTGTCGCCCTCCACGGCCTCGTAGATCATCGCGAGTGTGATGTTTTCAGGTTCCTCCGCAAGACAGGGGAGTGGTTGCCCCTTGTTTGTTTCAAGGAGCATCGCTTTCCGAAGCGATGACATGAGCTGGCGGACAGTTCCAGGATTTGTCCTAATACTCGTTGCAATCGCGTCACTAGAAAGGTCCCCGTTCGGGTTCTCAGCAACATAGGCCAGGACGTGTATGGCACGAGACATTTTTACTGAATGCTGCACCGCCAGGCCTCCTTCACCATTGCTGAAAACGCGAGAACTTGAATCACATCTGTGCACACAAACAGATCGTGCGATCCCGTCCGACCTGTTACTACAATAATAACAGCAAGCCGGTTGGGTGTCAACCGATAATCGGAAATTTAGCCCTAATTCTGAGTGAAATTCTGGCGGCCGCGAGACTCCGTTATAGAGGTCCAAATGACCGCGATGATCGCGTAAAGAACGCCTGCGGTTGGCCAGATCGCCCACGTAATATCCGCGTTGTCCCAGTTGTTCCAAAAGCCAAGAACCAGGTATAGCAGGACCGTGCTCAGCCAGTAAACGCCGGAGAAAGCTTCGAAAATCGGATCCTTTTCCTTCTTCTCTCGCGAGAAATCTTCCTTCTCAAGCAGGATCTTGTAAGAGTTGTTCACCGACTGTGCGTGCGCAATCATCCAAACGCCGACAGCTACAGTCATAACCGCTGCGCCAAAGATAATTGTGAACCCAAGTTCGCCCCACAGGGAGTCTGACCCTACGGATGCCAGAATGATCATGAACAGCGCCATCAGAAGTAGCCCGATTCCGAAAATGGTCTTCAAGCGAATTCCGCGAGCGTAGTGGTAGCGTTCCTCTAGTACGGCCATCTTCGCGTCGTAATCCAGTGCAAGCGGATTTTCGCTGAACTTTTCGTACTCGTCACCATAGGGGTGGTCTAGGAAGAAGAACAGTGCCGCCGCAACTAGCACCAGTCCGATTCCGAAGCCAAGTGCCGTCCCTAGGACTTCAGAGAACAGCCCGATGTCCGGATCTGACAGCATGGTCAAGGTTGCCAGAGCGCCACCTCCTGTGGTCGCCAGAAAAGTTCCGATCGCAATCGCGCCTGCGCGTTCGCGCCGGTGCGCCATGAACTCGCGCGCGGTGGCTGCGTCCACCTACATGATGGGCGTCCCGGCAGCGCCCTCGGAAATCGGTTCGGTAGGAAGGTTTAATTCCTGCGCGACTTCTTCAAGGTTGCCGAAATCGGAAATGACCTGCGCGACCGCTTGGTGCTCGGGCATGCCTTCGTTGCGAAGTTCGGTGTATTTGTCCTCCATCATGGCCAGCAGGTCAGCGCGCGCCTGGATGGCCTGCGGGGTTGGGGGCAGTGTGCGGAACATGTAATCGAGGTACTGCTTGATGGCGTCCATGTTGGCCTCCTATCAGTTCAGGATAAAGCGTTCGACCAGGATTTTGGTCTCGTGCCACTCGTCGATTTTTTCGTTGTAATGGTCTCGACCTGCGGCCGTAACCGTAAAGTAAGTTCGTGGTTTGCCGGACGTAACTGTTCCGGGATAAGAACTGATATGTCCGTTTTTCTCCAGCCTCTTGAAGGCTGAGTAGAGGGTCGTTTCTTTCATTACGTACGTGTCGTCCGAAATCTCGGTGATTGCCTTCGAGATCTCATACCCGTAGTTGTCCCCGTCCAGCAGGACACGAAGGATCATCAGGTCCGTATATCCGCGAAGGACATCGCTACTGATCATGTGACCTCCTAAGTACCATGACAGGCGTACTACGTCTGATGTAGTAAAGCCTAGCACGTTTACTACGTCACGTAAAGTACTTTCGATTTTCGAGGGCGATGCTGGGATCTCAAGCGGCTGAACTGCTACCGTATGCCGTGGCGACTCGCAATCATCGCTCGATCGGGTGCGGTGCCTGAGGAAGAAATCGCTGTGAACCGCGGCGCAGCTTGTCCAGAAAACCCACTTGCTACTTGTTGATTAGCATTTCGTGGGAAACTGGGGGCATGTTGCTAAGTGATCGAGACATTCGCGCACACGTTGAGAAGGGCAAGATCGCCCTGGATCCCTGGGATGCGGACATGGTGCAGCCCGCTTCGATTGACGTGCGTTTGGACCGGTATTTCAGGCTTTTTAACAATCACAAGTACCCCGTGATTGACCCGGCGGCGGACCAGTCAGAGTTGACGAAGCTTGTGGACGCCGGCAATGAGCCATTCGTACTTCACCCCGGCGAGTTCATCCTGGGATCCACCTACGAGCAGATCACTCTTGACGACGATATTGCTGCCCGCCTGGAAGGAAAGTCATCGCTGGGCCGCCTCGGACTGCTGACCCACTCCACAGCCGGGTTCATTGACCCGGGCTTCACCGGTCACGTCACGCTAGAACTTTCAAACACAGCAACCATGCCGATCCTGCTGTACCCGGGCATGAAGGTCGGCCAGCTGTGCTTCTTCCAACTGTCCTCAGTCGCGGAAGCCCCCTACGGTAAGGGCGCTCGCGGATCCAGGTACCAGGGCCAGCGCGGCCCCACTGCTTCGCGTTCCCACCTAAACTTTGAACGCGTCGAGGTGGAACCCGCCCCCGACTTCGGCGGAGAAGTGCACCAGCCATGAATCAACCCAAACGCGTTCCGATCGCTAAGCGACTCGAGGAACTCAACAAAGAGGGTCGTCCTCCTTCCGAAACGTCCCCAACCGCGGTGGACGCCGTTTCCACTGAAGCCTTTTCTGACTTCATTAACAACGTCAACGCCCCGCGCACACCCGCTCTGACAGTCACGCAGGCGGGTCGACTCGATGAAGTCAAACATCGCGCCTCCGTTGACGTGGCAGTTCAATCTTTCGAGGACGCTTCTGACCTCAACCCCGAAGTTGTGGAAAACCACCACCTGTTCGTTATGGGCCCGGACGTTGACCCGCGTGAACTCGAGGCTCTAGCCGTCTCAATCTGGGAGGACGCCGGCTGGACCGCCCCCGGAATGCTTCGTCTAACCGAGGGTGCAACGCTTTCAGGGCCGTGGAAAATCAGTAAAGAGACGCGCACAAAAATCGGCACGCCCGCACGCATGGAGCAAGCCTGGATCGTTGATGTAGAGCCCACTCGGACTGATCCCGCACCCGACTTCCTCAAAGAATCCGACGACATCGCGCGAGCCTTCCCTAACGGGATGCCCGCCGGCAGAGAATTTGAAGTCATTCAAGCGTTTCAGCGCATGGCTCGCCGCCTAGCCGGCGCCATACGAGTGTCGCCCTCGGGAGAAATTATCGAACCCGACGCGGACAGCGCCGTTTCAATCCTGGTTTACGCGCCCCGCTGGGTGGATGAGGACGACCTCGCGAAACTGTTGAAACCGTACTTTCCAGACATTGTTGACTCCCAGGACGCGGACCAGCTGGCCCCGATCGATTCGCCCAACCGGGCGCAGTCGCGCGAAGAACTTGCCAGCAAGATGGACATTCCCGAGGACGAGATGGAGCGCATCGCCGAAATCACGCGTGCTGCCGATGAAAAGGCGATGGCTGAAGATTTTGTGGTGCACGGGTACTCGCTGATTGCGTCTGCGGGGAACAAGTCGCGCGTCCACATCACCGTGTCGCCCGCGCAATTCACGCCCGCGTCACTTCGGTTTGAACAGTGGCCGCAGGGTAGTGCAGTGGAGTACGGCATCCACTGGATCGCGCCGCAAATCTACCTGGAAAAACTCATGCATCCCGGCCGCGCTGTGCGGTTTGAACGCAACCGCGTTAAAGACCAGATCGAAATGATCGCAACGCTCATCGCGCGGTCCACCAACGGACACATGCTGGACGAAGACCAGTTCCTGCTATCCGACCCGCAGTAGCCGAGCCGGAGGTCGAAGCGCAGTAGCCGAGCCGGAGGTCGGCCAGCAGTAGTCGAGCCGAGCATCGACGCGCAGTAGCCAAACCGGGCTTCAACCCGCAGTAGCCGAATAGTAGTCCGCGAAACTAGCGGGTCTCACCCTCGCGTTTCACGGCGTCAAGCATCAGGACTGCGACGTCTTGGATTTCGATTTGCTGTTCGGAGTTTGACGGCACCGGTGTGGATCCCAGCATCTGTGAACAGAACGGGCAGCCAGTAGCGATAACTTCCGCTCCGGTTCCGGCGGCTTCATCCACGCGCGCCTGCGAGATGCGGGTTCCGCGTGATTCTTCCATCCACGCCCTCGCGCCTCCCGCGCCACAGCAGAAGGACATGTCCTTTGAACGCGGCATTTCCAGGACTTCCAGGCCCTGATCTGCACCCAGAAGTTCGCGCGGAGCCTCGAAAACCTGGTTGTGTCGGCCCAGGTAGCACGGATCGTGGAACGTGACCTTGCGGCCCTGCGCAAGATCCGCCGGAGCAACCGGCTTCAAAGCGCCTTCCCGAACCAGACGATTCAGCAGCTGAGTGTGGTGAACGACCTCGAAAGTCCCCCCAAGTTCGGGGTATTCATTAGCGATAGTGTTGAAGCAGTGCGCGCAAGACACCACGATCTTCTTCACGTTCGCTTCATTTAGCGTCTCGATGGCCTGCTCCGCAAGCATCTGGAACAGTAGTTCATTACCCGCCCGGCGCGCGGGGTCACCCGTGCAGGTTTCCGCGTTACCCAAAACGGCGTACTTCACGCCCGCCCTGTACAGCAGCTCCGCGATGGCCTGCGTCGTCCTCTTCGCCTTATCGTCATACGCTCCCGCGCAGCCGACCCAGAAAACCCAGTCGACTTCGGACGCGTCCTCAACATCTTCGCCGATGACGGGGACATCAAAATCGAGGTTCTTCGCCCAATCCATGCGCTTTCGCGGCGACTGGTTGTACGGGTTTGCCTTGGATTCCAAGGATCGGAACGGCCGCTGCAGTTCACGCGGGAACGCCGATTCCATAATCACCTGGTGGCGGCGAAGCCCCAGAATGTGGTCGATATGCTCAATGTCGACCGGGCACTGATCCACGCACGCGCCGCACATCGTGCAGTCCCACAGAGCGTCATCAGCTACAACGTTTCCAACCAGCGGCTCCGCCGTTAAGGCTACTCCGGTGTCCCCGGTGTTCTTAGACGCGATCAGCGCGCCCAACAGGTCGCCAGAATGCGCAGTGTCCGGGACGCTTGAATGCACGAGGACGTTGCCATCCTCGTCCTCTTCCATGGCTTGATCGCCAAGGCCTTCCATAAGTTCGACAGCCGCGGTGTGGTCGCGAAGCTCCATCATCAGAAGCTTTGGCGAAAGGGGTTTTCCGGTGTTCCACGCGGGGCAGAGCTCCTGGCAACGACCACATTCCGTGCAGGTCATCAGGTCCAGGCGCTGCTTCCAAGTCAAGTCCGCAACAGTTCCAATTCCGAGGACGGCGTCATCATCCAGTTCGTCTAACTGTTCCTCGCTAGTGAACGGAACCCCGTCAATCAGCATTGGGGAAGCCGCCCCCAGAGTCTTCGAGCCGTCGGCCTCGCGGCGGGCGTAAACGTTAACCAATGCCAGGAAGCGGTGCCAAGCCACGCCCATCGTGGTTTGAACACCGACGACGGTCATCCAGGCCATTGAAATGACGACCTTAATTAGGGACAGGATCGTGATTGAGTTCAGGATCGCAGTATTCGAAAGGCCCGTAAGCATTGAGCCCAGCCAAGCCGTGGTGGGGAAGTGCAGCCAGGTTGCCACACTCGGGTCAGTCACGACCCGACCAGCTTCGTCAGCCACGCCCTCGACGCCCGCTGCATAGGACAGTGCGCGAAGGCCGATAACTGCGAAAACGACGCTGAAAATTACGAACTCAACGAAGTAGGCCTGCCACCTGGTTGATCCTAGGAAACGGGAGGGGCGGTGGTCTGCTTTTCCTACGCGGCCTTCGCCTTCGGCTTCTGCCACGGATCCGTGGCCCGCACGCAAACGCACGATAACCAGCCAAATGATGCCGATGAAACCGCCCCACGCGAACAGTTCAACCAGCCACTCCCAGGGGATGAAGTGTTCCAGTGCGCCTAACGTGTAGGCGGGATTTCCGAGCTTTCCGTAGCCCGTCTTCAAAGTCAGGGCAAGGATCGGGAAGGACAGCATCACGAACCAGTGAGCGACGCGCACAGCGGGGCGATGCTTGAACTCGCGGTGAGACAAAATCGTCTTAATCGTCATCCACAGGCGTCTACCCACCGGACGTAAACGACCAGGCTGGGGGCCACCGGCAGCCACACGGGTGTACAGCACGTAAATCGCACGCCCAAACGCCAGCACTCCAATGATGGTGACTATGATTGCGATGACGAGCGAAGTTAAACGAAGATCGGCAGGGGACACTGCCTCACGCTCCTTCACGTGTGGGAAAAGCTCCTGTCCGTATTATCGCTAGAAAGGGCTGGAGTCTCAAAAATTAGTTAAAGTTGAGATTGGCGCTAAGCCAACTGTCAACATCCGCAATCTATGGAGGCATAAGGACGAAACGTGCCAACAATTTTGCTTCTCCACCTCGTCGCGGCATGCTTAGCGCCCATCCTCGTCCGGCAAATCGGACGTAACGCGCTACTCGTCTTAGCTGTTGCCCCCGCAAGTGCGGCAGTGTGGGCACTTTCGTATTCGCAGCAGGTCTTTTCAGGAACGCCACCCGAATTTAAGTGGCACTGGGTGAGTGACCTTGGCCTGACCGTAATCTTCCGATTAGACCCACTGTCATGGTTGATGACACTGATCGTTGGTGGGATCGGCGCGCTGGTAATGATCTACGCGTCGCGTTACTTCTCTGAAAGAGCATCCAACCTGGGGCGGTTCTCCGCAATCTTCGTCGGTTTTGCTGCGGCCATGCTGGGCCTGGTTACCGCAGATCACCTGATGATCATCTACCTGTTTTGGGAACTAACAACAGTCTTTTCATTCCTGTTGATCGGACACCACTTTGACCGCCGGGTCGCCCGCGCGGCCGCACGCCAGTCCATCCAGGTAACCGGCTTCGGTGGCCTGGCGATGTTCGCCGGCTTCGTGATGGTCGCTCACGCGAACGGAGGCACCTACTCCGTTTCACGCCTGGTTGAACGCATCCAGTTTTCGTCATATTTCCCAACAGATTCGGCGCAGGTCATCATTGGCGCCCTGCTGATTGTTGTTGGTGTCGCAACCAAGTCCGCCCTCGTGCCGCATCATTTTTGGCTACCGGGCGCGATGACTGCGCCAACACCCGTTTCCGCATATTTGCACGCCGCCGCGATGGTGAAGGCGGGCGTGTACTTGATTGCGCGTTTGACACCTGGCTTTACGAATATTCCGGGATGGTCGCCGGTGATCGTGGTGCTCGGTATGGCGACGATGATTGTGGGCGGTTACCGCGCGCTTAGGCAGTTCGACCTGAAACTGGTGTTGGCGTACGGAACGGTTTCCCAGCTCGGCCTGATCGCGGCCGCGGTCGGCTACGGAACTGCGGCAACTCTGGCTGCCGGCATCGTTATGTTGATCGCGCATGCCGTGTTCAAGTCCGCGCTGTTCATGAGCGTCGGCCTCGTCGAAAAAACCACCGGAACCCGCGATCTACGCGAGCTCAACGGACTGCGCTTGCACAAGCCCGTCCTCGCAACTTCCGCCGCAATACTTGCAATTTCGATGGCCGGCGTGCCCCCGCTGCTGGGCTACCTCGGTAAGGAAGCCTTCATCACCAGCTTCATCGACGGCACCGGCGCAGTTTGGTTGACCGGCGGCGCTGCGCGCACCGTTGACATCATCGCGCTGATCGTCCTCGCGATAGGATCCACGTTCACAGTCGCGTACTCGTGGCGCTACTGGTGGGGAGCATTCGCAAAGAAACGCACCCGAATCGAAATGAACGTCGACTCCACGCCAGTCCTTTCCGCATTTCCGATCGTGCTACTAGCGGCGGCCTCGTTCGCGGGCGTATATCCCGTTTGGCTACAAACGCTTGTAACCCACATTTCCGAGGGCGCAGTTGGCGAACCCCACATTGCTCTGTGGTCGGGCTGGATGCCGGCCACGGTAACTGCACTTATCGTCGCCGCCGGTGTTGGGATGGCTTACAAGCGTCCTACGGTTGCGCGAATCCAGCGACACTTGGAGCCCAAGCGTCTGCACGCGATTGACATCTACCGCATGATCGTGCTTCAACTTGAGGTGGTCGCGTCGCGGGTGACGGCCATGTTCCAGCGCGGTTCTCTGCCGTGGGATATCACGACGATCCTGATGGTTTTCACCGGCGTGGTTGCATACGCGCTGTTCCAGGTGGAGCACGCTGAAATGCGTCTGCGCCTGTGGGACTCGCTGGCGCAGGTCGGAATCGTCGCACTGGCGATCGGTGCCGCCCTGGCGA
>FZPS01000153.1_pt42 | contig 29134 bp, 27 predicted proteins | sample 1817821 | NCBI WGS metagenome assembly FZPS01 (sample SAMEA104158645, study PRJEB21678) | metagenome | place: Germany | collected 2015-04-21
GTTCGATTCCGGTCCTCGGCACCAGTTAAAAGTTAAGTAGGGTAAAAATAGCGCGGGATGGAGCAGTGGTAGCTCGTCGGGCTCATAACCCGGAGGTCGTAGGTTCAAGTCCTACTCCCGCAACCATATTTTTTACAGTCGAAGCCATAGGCGGAGACACAACAATTGGGAGCACCCCAGGGTGCAACCATAATTTACACCGTAGGTGCAACAATCCGGAGTACTCGGAGAGTGCAACCATAATCTTTATGTCAAAGCCATAGGCGGAGACACAATAATAATATGGCGGCGTAGCTCAGATGGCTAGAGCATGCGGTTCATACCCGCAGTGTCAGCGGTTCGATTCCGTTCGCCGCTACCAATAATACAAGGCCCTATGGTCAAGCGGTTAAGACACCGCCCTTTCACGGCGGTAACCCGGGTTCGAATCCCGGTAGGGTCACCAATTTAATTTTTCAGTAGTTAATTGTTTATAGTGTCCATAAGGACCATATTCGGGCGCATAGCTCAGCTGGGAGAGCACCTGCCTTACAAGCAGGGGGTCATAGGTTCAAGTCCTATTGCGCCCACCATGGCCTGGTAGTTCAGATGGTTAGAATGCCAGCCTGTCACGCTGGAGGTCGAGGGTTCGAGTCCCTTCCAGGTCGCCATTAAGTTTATATATCACAAGTTGCTGGCGTAGCTCAATTGGCAGAGCAACTGACTTGTAATCAGTAGGTTGGGGGTTCAAGTCCTCTCGCCAGCTCCATGTATGGAGGAGTACCCAAGTGGCTAAAGGGGACGGACTGTAAATCCGTTAGCTATGCTTTCACTGGTTCAAATCCAGTCTCCTCCACCAAAAAATCTTTTCGGTCGAAACCGTAGGTGGAGACATTACAATTGGGAGTGCCCCAGGGTACACCATTAAATCTTAATAGTCAAAGCTTTAAGCTAAGACATAATATCTTGCGGGTGTAGCTCAGTGGTAGAGCCCCAGCCTTCCAAGCTGGTTGCGAGGGTTCGATTCCCTTCACCCGCTCCATAGAAGCTTTACAGTCGAAGCTTTAGGTGGAGACATTACAATCGGTAGTACTCGAAGAGTACTCTATTAAAGCGAATAATCTAAGTGCCCAACAGGTGCTCCACTAGATCCTAACGTCGAAGCCCTAGGCGTAGACAAAAGTAATAATTCAATAATATGCGCCTGTAGCTCAGTAGGATAGAGCAATGGACTTCTAATCCATGTGCCGGGGGTTCGAATCCTCCCAGGCGCGCCATTCGTTGGGGTGTAGCCAAGTCGGTAAGGCAACGGACTTTGACTCCGTCATTTCACAGGTTCGAGTCCTGTCACCCCAGCCATTTTTTCAGATCCATTAGCTCAGTCGGTAGAGCACCTGACTTTTAATCAGGGTGTCCCGCGTTCGAGTCGCGGATGGATCACCATCTTATGATCATGAATAATTTGGAGAGGTACCGAAGTGGTCATAACGGGGCGGTCTTGAAAACCGTTAGGGTGCAAGCCCACGTGGGTTCGAATCCCACCCTCTCCGCCACAGTTAAATAAGGTGATATATCATGGAGAAGTACTCAAGAGGCTGAAGAGGCTCCCCTGCTAAGGGAGTAGGTCCTTTCATAGGGGCGCGAGGGTTCAAATCCCTCCTTCTCCGCCAAGGGGCCTTTAGCTCAGTCGGTTAGAGCGCCCGGCTCATAACCGGTAGGTCCGGGGTTCGAGTCCCTGAAGGCCCACCATTACCTTATAGAATTATGCAGAAACCAAATTTCCTGCTTAAGTACAGCTTTATTTTACATACTGCTGAACTTTCAATTCGGGAGTGCCCGATGGGGCAATTTTTTTGTTTAGTTGATATGCAGGCCCGGATAGCTCAGTCGGTAGAGCAGTAGACTGAAAATCTACGTGTCGCTGGTTCGATTCCGGCTCCGGGCACCATCATACTCCCTGCAAGTCAAACTATAAAATATTATATTAAATATGATATAATAGAAGTGGCGTAGGGATGTAGTTCAGTGGAAGAACGTCGGTCTCCAAAACCGAATGTCGTGGGTTCGAATCCTGCCATCCCTGCCATATTTTCTGCTATTATGAAGACCTTGATGTGGGCTTGTAGCTCAGGTGGTTAGAGCGCACGCCTGATAAGCGTGAGGTCGGTGGTTCGAGTCCACCCAAGCCCACCACATAAACTTCAATTTAATAGTACAAGCATAGTAATATAAAACAAACTTGGGCTTGTAGCTCAGGTGGTTAGAGCGCACGCCTGATAAGCGTGAGGTCGGTGGTTCGAGTCCACCCAAGCCCACCAGGTTTACTCAGCAATTGGAATATTTAGGTATATATTATAATACTTGGGCCTTTAGCTCAGTCGGTTAGAGCGCCCGGCTCATAACCGGTAGGTCCGGGGTTCGAGTCCCTGAAGGCCCACCAAGTAGAAAGCAGACAAGAATCTTGTCTGCTTTTTTATTCTAAAGTCTTTTCAATTAGGCTTGATATAACTAGTTTGATATTTTCAATATAATAGTTATTTTCAACTGACAGGAGAATAATCCCCCTGGGAGGCTTATATGGACCATTCCTGTAATTACTTTTTGGTAAGCAAAAATCAGCTATCCTTATAAATATACAAGCCTCTGTAGGCGTAATCATACCCTTCATAACTTCTAGCGAAATTTCAAAAGTATTATCCTTGCCAATTATTACTTGGAAATTGTCTCCAAAGTACTTGGTATAACCAATATTATTCCTCTCCAAAAAACCCCGAATAGACAAGTAATCCTTATTTTGATCCATAATATCGATAGTAAAAGAATTATCTCGGTCCTTATGTCTAAGTGTAAAGGTTTTCTTAGCTTCTAGAATATTTATTATCTCTATCACATCTAATAGATAATATATGTCTTCATAATTATGGAGCAGGATGTTTTCTAATGCCTGAGAATCTTTACTTATTAAGTAATCAGCATAGAATTTAATACAATCTTTGCCTGAGTACTTGTCCTTTCTGTATATTCCTAGATATTCTTCTACAGTTTCAAGTCTATAATTTTTTAATCCCAATATATTCTTATTAGCCCTTATAATCCTATACAAATCTAAGGATTTATCCAAGTCCAAGGAAAAATCTGTTTTGTAGAAGTTTAACTTCTCATTAATAAAGGGGATGTCAAAGGTTGATCCATTATAATTAACAATCATATCGAAGCCATCCAAGATCCTGTAGGCTTCAAATAAGATATCAGCTTCTTCAGCTAGCTCTTCGGCAAAGAGTTGGACTATTCTCCAATTTCCTAAGTCATCATAGAAAGCTAGCCCAATTAAATAAATACTATCTTTACTTCTACTTAAGCCTGTGGTTTCAATATCTAATAAACACAGCTTTTTATTCACCAAATTAGAACTGATTCTTATGTCTTTGTCAATTGTCCTTTCAATTATCTTCATTTACACTCACCTATATAAATCTTATCCTATTAAAATCCTTTTGTATAGTTATATTTATCCTTTCAATTGTGAATAATATAAGTTGGACGAAAGGAGGATTTAATGAAAAAAATAGGCATACCTAGAGGGATGTTATATTATGAATACTTTCCAATTTGGAAGGATTTTTTTGAGGGAATTGGTTTTGAGGTTATAAGTTCTAATAGAACCAATAAGGAAATAATGGATAGGGGGATACTATATTCAGTTGATGAAGCCTGTTTACCAGTTAAGATAATCCACGGTCATGTGGATTTTTTAAAAGATAAGGTTGATTTTCTTTTTATACCAAAGATTATGAGTATCTATAAGAGGGAATATTGCTGCCCCAAAATAATAGGCTTGGCTGAGATGATTAGAAACAGCTTAGATGATTTACCTGAAATACTAGATGTTGTTTATGATTTCAATAAGAGGAGGGGTCCTGAAAAAGCCTATAAGGAGATTGCCAAAACCCTAGGTGTAACTGAAAGACAAAGCTCTAGGTCATTAAAAAAAGCAGATAAAGGCATGGATAGACTTTTGGATTGGCTTAAATCTGATATCTTACCTGATAATTACGCTTATAGGAAAGACTTTAAGGATCTATTATTATTAGGTCATTCTTATATACTATTTGATGATTTTATTAATATGAAGGTCGTAGAAAAGCTTATAGATAAAGATATTAATGTCCATTTTCCTGAGGATATATCTGATGATATTGCTCGTAAATATTCAAACTTTACCAAGAAGAGGATGTTTTGGACTCATGGAAGGCGGATAATAGGAGCATCCAACTATGTCATAATGAATCATAAGGTAGATGGAATAATTTACTTAAGCTCCTTTGGATGTGGCTTAGACTCGGTGTTTACCCATATGGTATCCAGGCAGGCAGCTAAATATGGGATACCTTTTATGAATCTGACTTTGGATGAACAGACAGGAGAAGCAGGGATAAACACAAGGCTAGAGGCGTTTTTAGATATGATGAAGTGGAGGGATAGTCATAAAGATCACATTTCCTCATTTAGGTAATATCTATTTTACAGCAAAGGCATTTCTTGAAGAACTTGGACATGAAGTAATACCACCTCCCATATGTAGCAGAAAAACCCTTGAAATTGGTTCAAAGTATTCACCTGAGATGATGTGCTTACCCTTTAAGATGTTTATAGGTAATTATATTGAGAGCATCGAAAGAGGGGCGGATACTATTGTAATCACAGGTAGCTGTGGTCCCTGCAGATTTGGCCTTTATTCCTTGGTACAGGAAGATATTTTAAAGGATTTAGGTTATGATGTTGACTTGATAGTTATCGATGCTCTTAGGGAGGGATATAGGGAGTTTGGATCCAATCTAAGGAAAATAACCAAGGCAAGGTCCCTCTTAGGATTATTCAAAAGTTCCAGATTAGCCTTGGAGTTAATCAAAAGGGCAGACAACTTGACTGATATATCCAACTACATCAGGGCCCATGCCATAGATAAAACCCAGGTTAACATGATTATGGATAACTTTTATAAGGCTTCACTTGAAATCCATGGGGCAAGGCAGTTAATGGATTTGATTGACAAAACAGAAAAGGAGTTGCATAAGGTAGAATTAATCAAAAATTATGACCCCATTAGAATAGGGATAATTGGAGAGATCTATACCATAATAGAGCCCTTTGTGAATTTAGAAATTGAAAAGAAGCTAGGTCAACTAGGTGTCCTAGTAGACAAATCCCTAACTCCAACCAAATGGTTAGAACATCATGTCATGAGCTATCCCTTGGGGTCTAAATCAGAAAGAACAAAATATAAATTAGCCAAACCATACCTAAGCACTATGGTAGGAGGCCATGGTAGGGAAACCATTGGTAGTGCAATTTATTATAAAAATATGGGTTATGATGGTGCTATCCAGATATTACCCTTGAATTGTATGCCAGAAATCGTAGCCAAAAGTATATTAAAGAATGTTAGCAGTGATTATGATTTCCCTATTATGACCTTGGTAGTGGATGAGATGACTGGTGAGGCGGGATATATAACTAGGTTAGAGGCATTTGTTGATCTAGTAAGTAAGCGGAGGGAGAAACAAACAATTGGATAATTATTATATGGGAATTGATGTTGGTTCAGTTAGTACTAACTTGGTTTTAATAGATGAGCAAGACAATTTAGTTTATAAGAGCTATTTAAGAACTCAAGGAAGACCATTGGATATTTTAAAGAAGGGAATTAAGGAAATCTCAGACCAATATGGAGAGTATAAGATAGCAGGTGTAGGGGCCACAGGAAGTGGAAGATATCTTGCTTCAGTTTTAGTTGGAGCAGATGTGGTAAAAAATGAAATCACCTGCCATGCAGTAGCAGCTCTGGCAAACAATCCAGAGGTTAAAACTATCATAGAAATTGGTGGCCAAGATTCAAAGATAATTATTATAGAAGATGGGATTGTAGTGGATTTTGCGATGAATACTGTTTGTGCAGCAGGGACTGGTTCCTTTTTAGACAGGCAGGCCCTGCGCTTAAATATGGAGATCAGTGAATTTGGGAGGATTGCCTTAAACTCATCTAATCCTGTAAGGATAGCAGGAAGGTGTGCTGTTTTTGCTGAGTCTGATATGATTCATAAGCAACAGCTAGGTCATAATCAGGAAGACATCGTAAAAGGTCTCTGTGATGCCCTAGTCAGGAACTATTTGAGTAATGTAGGGAAGGGCAAAACCATAAAGTCCCCGATCCTATTCCAAGGTGGAGTAGCTGCAAATGAAGGCATTAGGGAGTCCTTTAAAATGGAGCTGGGAGAAGAAATATATGTTCCTAGAAACTTTGATGTTATGGGTGCAATAGGGGCTGCTATTCTATCGAGGGAGGAAGTCTCATCCAAAGGATATACAAGATTCAAGGGGACAGACATCTATAAACAGGAATATAAGGTGAAACCAATTGACTGCAATGGATGTTCTAACCTTTGTGAGATCTTAGAGATAAGGGAAAACGATGAAGTACTTGCCCGTTATGGAGACAAATGTGGTAAATGGTCTTTATAATAGGTTGAATTAGTGGTATCTTATAGGTAGTAGAGGAGAGGGGGATTGTTATGAATAAGGAAAAACTTGTTTGTACCAACTGTGGTGAAAGCTATGATAAGGAGACCAAGAACTTTAGATGTGACAAGTGTGGAGAACCTATAGAGTTAGAAGAGGTTAAAGAGGGTAAGATATCAGATGGAAATCCATTAGGCCAGACCTTATTGGAAAGGTATAAGGATTTTTATCCTTCTTTGAGCACTGAAAATAATTTTAGTCTTAATGAAGGCTTCACATCCCTGGTTTCAGTTGATGATATGGCTAAGGAATATGGAATTAGTGGTCTATTTTTCAAGAACGAGACTCAAAACCCCACCTGGTCCTTTAAAGATAGGGGAACGGTGACAGGCGTATTGAGGGCTATGAACCTAGGCTACAAGAAAATCGGAACTGTTTCCACAGGTAACATGGCCACATCTGTAGCAGCCTATGGGGCTAGGGCAGGCTTGGATACATATATCCTAGTTAAGAAGGGTATCGCAGAAGAAAAACTAAAACCAATAGCAATTTACGGAGCCAAGCTAATAGAAGTAGAAGGTGATTATAGCAAGCTATACGACGAGAGTCTGGCGATAGGTCATGAAAATGATATATATTTTATCAATTCAGATGTCCCCTATAGGGTAGAGGGCTATAAGACCATGGCCTTTGAAATTTGTGAACAGTTAGGTTTTGAAGCACCTGATTATGTAATAGTACCTACAAGTGCAGGTGGTGACATCAGGGGAATAGAAAAGGGCTTTAGGGAATTCTATAAGCTAGGACTTATAGATAAGTTACCTAAGATGGTTGCTGTACAAGCATCAGGGTGCTCTCCTATATACAATGCCTTTAGGGAGGGTAAGCTTGAGATAAGTAGAGTAGCTGATCCTGAAACAATAGCTCATGCCATAGAAAACCCATATCCACCTAGTGGCAACCAGGTTTTAAGAATGTTGAAGAAAAATGGTGGCCTGGCCTTAGGGGTAGATGATGTAGACATTTTGAAATCACAAAAGAAACTAGCCTCCCTAGGATTATTTGTTCAACCAGCGTCGGCCACATCTCTAGCAGCTGTTGAGAAATTGTATAAGGAGAAGTTACTAAAAGAGTCAGATAATGTAGTTTGTGTTTTAACAGGATCTGGTTTAAAATATACGGCAGCCTTAGACGAACACGATTTGGATGTATATACTTGTAAGTTAGAAGAGTTAAATGACTTTATAAAAAAAGTAGGTAATTAAATACCTACTTTTTTAATCCTCTAGGAATTCATCATAGCCTTCATCATCTTCATTTTCTATCTCTAAGGACCTAGGTCTGGTTTCATCTATCTGTTTTGGGAATAGACTTGGGAAACTAGAGCAGATAGGTGATGTTTCAGGTGATAATTGTGGGAAGCCTGTGGAAAGCACACAGAGTTGCGCTGGAAGAACTATCTTCTTTTCACAGCTTATACATAAAGCAATTATCAGGTCTAGGTTTATAGCTCCTGTTTCGGAATTCACCATTATATCCCTTCCAATGCTGTTGGTAGCCAACCTAGTTTCACAATTTATGTTACAGAACTCTATAAATCTAGGGAAAAATGCTGAATCCTTAATAGAAGGTATACAAAGCTCAAAGAAGTTAGTTAGAACAATAGGTGTATTAACCGAAGCCACTGGTATATTTGCAGAAGCTGTGAAGGTAACCCTCCTATCCCTTGAATCCCTAATCAAGAAGTCTATTTCTACTACTACATTTCCCTTGACCTTTATATTCTGTGTACCAAATACTGGGGTGCCTAAGTTTTCTTCATCGCAATCAGTAGTGTCCGCATATATCAATTTTTCGCTTATTAAGCCATCAGGACCTACAACCTCAATATCGCGACCCTCCTTATCCTTAACGAACTCACCGCCAGACAAGATTGTTTCAGAATCAACAACAAGATTTCTAGGATCCTTTATATTAGAAGGATTAAAGAACCTCCTACATCTCATATTTACAATACCAAGAATCCTGCTACCCCTAGGTAAATTAGGTGTAAATCGTATATTATTTACAGAGCTTAGGGCTTGTAAATTAAATAAGGTAGCATCATATACTTTCTGTACAAAGACTGGCTCAGTTACCACGCTTCTTAGGCTTCGATCCCACTCGCAGCCGGTTGTAGCTGTACAACATCTATCACTAATAGGTAGGATAGGATCTGGTTTGCGATCTGGTTTTTTCTGGGAATTCATAAAATACCCTCCTTTCAAATCAATCATTACTCATAGCTAATATATTCAAGGGTAAATAAATTGGTTACTACTCTTAGGTAATAATAATGATTTGAGATTAATATCATGATAAAAAGAGATAAGTGGAAAAGGATGAGTAAAATGGGTTTCTATAATGATAGGGTTGCAATAGCGGATGTTAATGGAAAGGAAATATACCTAATAAGAAAGCAAAAAAACAAGCTCCTGCTTCATTATTATTCATCAGAAGGGGAGATTTTTGAAAAAGTACTAGCAGATAATTTATTGGGTGAATTTGATATCCTTATTCAGGATGATAATTCCATTTATTTGATATATCAAGATATAGATAAGGATTTAAATCAAATAAAATTTAATAACAAGGAATCAGAGACCCAGAAAATTACAAGAGGGGATTTTCCTGAAATATATGAGTTGAATCTAATCAATAATAAGGGAATTATTAGTATGATTTATCTATATCCCTTGGATAGTTTCTATAAAATCTTTCAAATAGAGCATAATATCTTAAAGGAGAATAAATGGGAAAGTATCTTAGTAGACCAGGTTAGGATAAGCCAGGTTCTAAACCCAATAAAAGTAGTTAATAATGAGGTGGTTATTTTTCTAGCATATTATTATGAAAATCAAATCTGCTTAAAGACCTTTAATATAGATGATTTAGAGTGGAAGGAGTCCATAGTCTTAACTGATAATAAGGAAAAGCTATACTTGGATTTTTTACATGAAGATGGTAGGTTACACTTGGTTTATTCAGAAGCCGTTGATGGTAACTATGTAATCAAGTATAAGGCATTTAAAGAAGATCCTAGTTTAGTTGAAATGTATGGGGCTGATGTCTCCCGAAAATCGAATTCGTCAAATCCGACCCTTATATTAAACGATGGTTTACTCTGGACTATCTGGAATGAATCATCTAGAATCTATAGCAGGGTCAGTAATAACAAGGGAGAAACTTGGGGTGAGATTAAATCCTGGGAGGGAACTGTTAATAAGAAGATAGTGAGGTACAAGTATATTTCTAATGAGAAAAGGAAGGATAGGATACTCCATAATTCATTTGGGACCATCTATCCTGAGATTAGGTTCGTAGGATTTGAGTAAGGTTAGTTGTGTGTATTCGGTTTATTTCCTCAGTCGTATCCTAGCTAGTTAACAACCTCAGTGTACCCCGTAGGTAATAGTTGGGGCGCACAACCTTAATCTACGCCGTAGGCATCAATTTGGGAGTGCCCCTGGGTACAACCTTAATCTACGCCGTAGGCATCAATTTGGGAGTGCCCCTGGGTACAACAGTTCATTCGTTATATTTATTCACTGTGCTAGGTCAAAAAAAGAAGACTCCATTTAGGAGTCTTTCATCCTTTATACAAAGGATGGAACAAAATCGTTCAAAAGGGGTATTGGGAATAGAGATCTTTCTTAGGTTATCAGGGGGATAACCTATTGTTTATTATAGCAAAACTCGACATCCTTTGCAAGAATTTCTATTTTAATTCCTAGTAAAAATCTATGATATTTCCTTGGTAAAATTTATGAATTCCTATATAATAAGTAATAGAGTCTAATAGTATGGAAGCTAGGTTAAGAGCTTTAATGGAGAGTTAATGCTTGTAATACAATAGATGAGGTGGAAGAATGATTTACTTGGATAATAGTGCAACTACAAGAGTACGAGATGAGGTATTAGACAAGATATATAGTAGTTTTAAAGAAGACTTTGGAAATCCTTCATCCCTACACAGACTTGGGCTTAATTCGGAAAAGAAGATAAATGTAGCTAGAGAGACAATAGCAAGGTTCTTGAAGGTGGACAGTAGGGAGATCTTCTTTACATCAGGTGGTACAGAAAGTAACAATATAGCCATTCAGAGCATAATAAATGCATCTTTTAAAAAAGGAAACCATATCATAACTAGCAAGATAGAGCATCCCTCAGTGGCAAATATAATGAAGAATTATGAAGAAAAAGGTTGTAGAATAACCTATCTTGATGTAGATAATCAGGGTAGGATTGACTTAAATCAATTAGAAGGTGCGCTAAATGAAGAAACTATACTAGTGGCTATAATCCATGTTAATAATGAAATAGGCACCATTCAGGATATAAAGAGGGTTAAGGAGATACTCCAGGAAAAGGACTCCAAGGCCTTGCTCCATTTAGATGGGGTACAATCCTTTGGTAAAATAGATTTCAATTTAAGAAGCCTAGGCGTGGATACATTCTCCTTTAGTGGCCATAAGGTACATGGTCCTAAGGGTGTAGGCGGCCTATATATTCGTAAGGGACTTAATATTAGCCCTATAGTATTTGGAGGTAATCAAGAACTTGGTTTGAGGTCTGGTACCGAGAATGTTCAAGGTATAATTGGTTTTGGTCAGGCAGTGAAGATTCTGGCTGAAAACTTTGAAAGGGAGAGTTCCCAGGTTAAAAAAGTTAGAGAATACATGGTGGAGAGAATTAGGGAGGAAATCGACCATATTAGAATAAACACTCCCCTAGATGGTGATAGCTCGCCCTATATCTTGAATGTATCCTTCTTAAACACTAGGGGAGAGGTCCTACTTCATTACCTAGAGGACAGGGATATCTATGTATCCACGGGTTCCGCTTGCTCCTCCAGGGGGACAGATAAAAGCCATGTATTGTTAGCCTTAGGACTTTCAGATGAAGTAATAGATGGAGCTATAAGGATAAGTTTTTCCTATGAAATAAGTATCGAGGATATAGATTATGTAATTAAGGCTATTAAGGAATCGGTAGAAGAAATAAGAGAGATAATGATGAGGTGATTGGTTGAAAAAGGTAATAAGCGTCAGCATGGGAGAGATGGTCCTTAAGGGGTTAAATAGGGGCTATTTTGAAGACAGATTGATTAAACAGATGATCAGAAGTATTAAGGATATAGGATATGAAAAAATATATAAGGAAGCTGGTAAGATATATGTAGAAGCAGATCCAGTTGATTATCCTGATATTATAAACAGGCTCAAGAAGGTATTTGGGCTAGTATATATCTCTCCATGTATTAGGGTTAACAAGGAGTTTGATGATATCAATAGGGCAGCAATATTAGCTATGAAGGAGGCAAGGGAGAGGACCAATGTAAGGACCTTTAAGGTGGAAACTAGCCGTTCAGATAAGAGCTATCCCTTAAAGTCGCCAGAGATATCTAGAAAGGTAGGTGGGCTTATCCTAAGGAATTTTCAAGATGTAAAGGTAGATGTTCATAATCCTGATGTCTACCTATATGTGGATATCAAGGATAATGCCTATGTCTATACGGAAAGGATTAAGACCCATGGTGGTCTACCAGCAGGTACAGGTGGCAAGGGGCTCCTATTACTTTCCGGAGGAATAGATAGCCCAGTGGCTGGATTTATCATGGCCAAGAGGGGTTTAACCATCAATGCCGTCCACTATCACTCATATCCCTTTACATCTGAGAGAGCTGAGGAAAAGGTTAAGGATTTGGCTGAAACTTTAGCTAGGTATACTGGTAAGATCAAGTTTTTTAGTGTAAACCTTTTGGAGATTCAAAAAGAAATCAACTCCAAATGCCCAGAACGAGAAATGACCATACTATCTAGAAGATTTATGATGAGAATTGCAGAAAGGATTGCCAGTGATAACAAGTACCATGCTCTAATTACTGGTGAGAGTCTGGGTCAAGTGGCCAGTCAAACTGTTCAGGGAATAGCTGTAACTAACAACGCAGTAAAACTGCCTGTCTTTAGGCCTCTTATAGGCATGGACAAGGTAGATATAGTCCGTATAGCCGAAGATATAGAGACCTATGATATATCTATCCGCCCCTTTGAAGATTGCTGCACGGTCTTCCTGCCCAAGCATCCAGTAACGAAACCAAGGGTGGAGGATATAGTTAAATCAGAAGAGGCCTTGGATGTAGACAGTCTAGTGGAAAATGCGGTTAAGAATATGAAGGTTTATACAATAGAATAGGGTTATTAATATTTAGTATTAATTCCAAGTAGTAGAGAATCTTTCAATAGGCGATAAGATTTTCTGTTTACTTGGAATTGTTTTTTTAAAAAGATATTGACATCATTGGTTAATTTATTTATAATAATTAAGTCGATAAAAGTTTAGTAATTTTAAACATTTTGTTAACCTATAGTTAACTAATTGAAGGAGAATTTGTATGAATATTGGAGAGAAAATCAAAAGATTAAGAAAGAAGAATGGCTTAACCCAGGAGGAGCTGGCAGATAGATGTGAGCTAACCAAGGGTTTTATTTCTCAAATAGAACGAGATTTGACTTCTCCCTCTATTGCTACCCTGGTAGATATCTTAGAAAGCCTAGGTACCAATCTCCAGGAGTTTTTTAATGAGGACTCAGAGGAAAAGGTGGTATTTACAGCTGAGGATGTCTTTGAAAATGAAAATGAGGACTTAAACTATATCTTAAAATGGATAATCCCCAATGCTCAGAAAAATTCCATGGAGCCCATCCTCATGGAATTAAGCCCTGGTGGCAGGACCAAGGAGGACCACCCCCATGAAGGAGAAGAGTTTGGCTATGTAATTAGTGGAACTGTGTTTTTACACCTAGGCAGGGACAAGTATAGGGTAAAAAGGGGAGAAAGTTTCTATTACAAGGCAAATTCTAATCATTATCTTGAAAACACAGGAAAAAGTGTTGCAAGGATAATTTGGGTTAGCACACCACCAAGTTTTTAACATAAGGAGGAAGTTAGATGAACATAATAGACTTAGAGAATATAACAATGGAATATGACGGGCTTAAGGTATTGGATGATATAAATCTATCTATCCGCAAGAATGAATTTTTAACCCTCCTTGGACCTAGTGGCTGCGGCAAGACCACAACCTTAAGGATAATCGGAGGTTTTGAAGAACCAACCCAAGGTAGGGTAATTTTTGAGGGGAAGGATATAAGCAAGCTCCCTCCTTATAAGAGAAGAATTAATACTGTCTTTCAAAAATATGCCCTCTTTCCCCACTTAGATGTATTTGGGAATATTGCATTTGGGCTTAAGATAAAAAAAGTCCCTAATCATGAGATAGAAAAAAGAGTTAAGGAGATGCTTAGGCTGGTAGATCTTCGAGGCTTTGAAAACAGGAGTATAGAGTCCTTGAGTGGAGGACAACAACAGAGAATTGCAATAGCAAGGGCCCTGGTGAATGAGCCAGAAGTCCTCCTTTTAGATGAACCCTTAGGAGCCTTAGATTTAAAGCTAAGGAAGGAAATGCAGATTGAATTAAAGAACATCCAACAAAGGATAGGTATAACTTTTATATATGTAACCCATGATCAAGAAGAGGCCTTAACCATGTCAGATACCATAGTTGTTATGAACCAAGGCAAGATCCAGCAAATTGGTAGTCCCATTGATATATATAACGAGCCTAAGAATGCCTTTGTAGCCAAATTTATCGGTGAAAGCAATATAATCGACGGAATCATGCATAATGATTTTATTGTCGAATTTTCAGGAAAAACCTTTGATTGTGTAGACAAGGGCTTTAATAAGAAAGAGAAGGTGGAAGTGGTAATCAGACCTGAAGACTTGGAAATTGTCCCGGACTCCCAAGCAAAGCTCAAGGGAACTGTAGAGTCAGTCACCTTTAAGGGGGTTCATTATGAGATGTTCGTTAAGGTGGATGATTTTCATTGGATGGTTCATTCTACAATTATGAAGGAAGTAGGAAGTGAGATAGGATTAAATGTCTTGCCTGAAAATATTCATATTATGAAGAAGGTGGTGGACTAGGATGAAAAGGATAGCATATCCATACCTATTATGGATCCTAATATTTACAATTATACCCTTGCTCTTGGTATTATATTTCGCCTTTACCACTGGAGATAGCCAAAACTTTAATACCTTTAACCTTAGTTTAGAGAATTTCAAGAAGTTTTTTACTCCCATCTACCTGAAGGTATTACTTAAGTCCATTAACCTTGCCCTGGTATCTACAATCCTCTGTCTAGTTATAGGTTATCCCTTAGCCTATATTATTTCCAGGGAAAAGCCTAAGAATAGGAATACAATGATTCTCATGTTTATAATTCCAATGTGGATGAACTTCCTCTTAAGGACCTATGCCTGGTTGACCCTCTTGGGAAGAAATGGACTTGTAAATACTGTTCTGGCAAGACTAGGTCTTCCAGTCCTAGACCTTATGTTTAATGATAAGGCGGTAATGTTGGGTATGGTATATAACTTCTTACCCTTTATGGTTTTACCCATATATTCAGTATTAACTAAGATAGATAAGAGGTTATTGGAGGCCTCAGAGGATTTAGGTGCAGATGTAGCTACCACCTTTAAAAGGGTTATCTTCCCCTTGAGTATACCAGGTGTTATCACCGGAATCACCATGGTCTTCGTTCCAGCCATGAGTACTTTTGTAATATCCAGTTTACTAGGTGGGAACAAGGCAAACCTAATAGGTAACCTAATTGAGCAACAGTTCAGATGGACAGGGGACTGGCATTTTGGCTCATCCATGTCAATAATATTGATGATTTTTATCCTGATAACCATGGCCATTACATCCAGGTTTGATAAGGATAAGGAAGAAGGAGGAAGACTATGGTAAGTAGAGGTTTGAAGAAATTATACGTTTTTCTTATTTTTTTATTTCTATATGCTCCAATAGCAGTTTTAATAGTTTTCTCCTTCAACGATGGCAGAACAAGTGGAACATGGTCTGGATTTACCCTAAGATGGTATGTGGAGTTATTTAAGGATCCAGCCATTCTTAAGGCTCTTTACTATACCTTGTTAATAGCAATTCTAGCTTCTATTATTTCAACAATTATTGGTACATTTGCAGCCATAGGGATTCACAATATGCCTGGTCTGAGTAAAAAGGTGGTTTTAAACCTTAACTATATACCTGTTTTGAATCCAGATATTGTTACTGCAGTGTCTTTGATGGCCTTATATAGATTTTTCAAATTGGATTTTGGATTTACAACCATGTTACTATCCCATATAACATTTTGTATACCCTATGTAATCCTATCCATTTTACCAAAATTAAAGCAGATGAATAAGCACTTGGCAGAGGCTGCCATGGATTTAGGAGCCACACCCTTTTATGCCTTAAGGAAAGTGATTATACCTGAAATCATGCCTGGTATAGTAACAGGAGGCTTGATGGCCTTCACCCTATCCATAGATGACTTCGTCATAAGCTTTTTTAATACAGGCAATGGCGTTTCAAATCTAAGCATCGAGATATTCTCCATGTCTAGAAGGGGAATTAACCCAACCATCAACGCCTTGTCAGCTCTCATGTTTGTCAGTCTACTGGTTCTTTTATTAATCATAAATAAAAGAACAGAAAACCATTAAGTTGAAAGAGGTGGTAGGTTTGAGAAAAGTTAAATCATATATTTTAATTCTAGTGTCCTTAATGCTTATTTTTACCGTTGGCTGTGGTGATGATAGACCCAGTATCAATGTCTTTAATTGGGGAGATTATATAGATACAGATGTAATTAAGGAGTTTGAAGAGGAATTTGGTATAAAGGTTAATTATTCAACCTATGAAACCAATGAAGATATGTATATTAGATTAAAGCAGGGTGGTAGTAGTTATGATGTAGTGATTCCATCTGATTATATGATTGAAAGAATGATTAGGGAAGGTATGCTATCAAAGTTAAACAAGGATAATATTCCTAACCTTTCAAATGTAGATGAAGCTTTTTTGAATCTGGATTATGACCCCGATAATGACTACTCAGTTCCTTATATGTGGGGAACAGTCGGAATCATCTATAATAAGACTATGGTAGATGAGCCTGTAGATAGTTGGGATATACTCTGGGATGAGAAATATGATGACCAGATCATAATGTTAAATAGTCAAAGAGATTCCCTTGCTGTAGCCTTAAAAAGATTAGGTTATTCTATGAACACTAGGGATGTAGTTGAATTAGAAGAAGCAAGAGATGAATTAATAAAGCAAAGACCACTCGTATATGCCTATTTAGGGGACCAGGTCAAGTACACTATGATTGGTGGTGAAGCAGCTATAGCAGTTGTGTGGTCTGGAGACGCAGTAGCTATGATAAGGGAAAACCCTGATTTGGAGTTTGCTATCCCTAAAGAAGGAACCAACTTATGGTTTGATAGTATGGTAATCCCAAACTCTGCTAAGAACAAGGAAGGAGCAGAAGCTTTTATCAACTTCATGGCAAGGCCTGATATAGCAGCTAGGAATACCGAATATATTGGATACTCAACACCTATAACTGAGGCTATAGAAATGCTACCCGATTATATTAGAAATTCCAAAGTAGCCTATCCAGATCCTGAGGATATAAAAAATACCGAGATTTTTAAGGACCCAGCTGATATAGTTGAAGTCTATGATAGGATATGGACAGAAATACATTCCAATTAATTAAACTGCACTGACTAGATGTCAGTGCAGTTTTTATCTACTCTATATGTCAATAACTTACTCATGTCTAGGATTTTCATTTACGACTTTTATTCCCTTGGCAATAGCTGCCACAACATCAGCGTTAAACTGTTGGTTAAAATTAGGTATTCTGCTATATAGAAGGCCTTTTTCAGTAACTATGTATTTAGGTGGTAAGGAGTTTAAGGCAATAGCCATAATATCCAACTTACAATGTTCACAACTACATTTTACATCCTCTGTAGTTTCTAGGATATGGTTAAGGGTGTATTTTACTTCATACTCCATCAGGTTATGTAGTTCCATAGGCTCCCTCCTCTTATTTTGTCTTAATTATATCATATTATTTTAGTATTTCATATTTTGGATAAAAGAAAGAATTGGGAGTTGATAGGAGATTGCTTGAGTTACTTATAATTCTCTGGGTATAAAATATATGGGCATAATCACTTTAAAGAAGGTATACTTATTATAGATAGACCTTTTGCATAAAAATACATATGGAGGGATTAGATGGATATACAGTTTTTTGGTGCCGCTAAACTAGTCACAGGATCAAATTTTTTATTGACAACTAAAAACCATAAGATATTAATCGATTGTGGTATGTTTCAGGGAAATAAAGAAAAGGAAATGATGAACTTTGAGGATTTCCCCTATGATGTAGGAGAAATTGATTATCTTATCTTAACCCATGCCCATATAGACCATAGTGGTAGAATACCTAAACTGGTAAAAGATGGATTTAGGGGTAAGATTATTAGCACCAAGGCTACCTATGATCTTTGTAGCATAATGCTCCTGGATAGCGCCAAGATCCAAGAGTCTGATGCAGAGTGGGAGAACAAGAAGAGGACTAGGGCAGGGAAACCTCCGATAGAACCTCTTTACAATATGAAGGATGCTGAGATAAGTTTAAACTATTTTGATCCCTATCACTATGACCAAAGAATAAGACTCAGCGAGGAAATAACCATAAGGTTTAAGGATGCAGGACATATTCTTGGTTCCTCTATTGTTGAGTTGTGGGTTAAGGAAGGGGATGAAACCACAAAGATTGTCTTCTCTGGTGATTTGGGGATGCCAGGAAGACCAATTATTCGGCAACCTGAATATATCAGGGAAGCTGACTACTTAATATTGGAATCTACCTATGGGGATACCAATCATGAGCTTTTTGAAGAGAGTACAGAGAAGCTAATGGATATAATTAATAGAACTGCCTTAAGGGGCGGGACTGTAATTATCCCTTCCTTTGCAGTAGGGAGAACCCAGGAACTCATATATGAATTAAATAAGTACTACGAATATAATCAAGATATACAGGAGCATATGAAGATACCTATATACATCGATAGTCCATTAGCTACCAATGCTACAGCTGTATTTCAGAAGAACTCCAGCAGCTTTAACGAGGAAGCTAGAGATTTAATTCTCAAGGGTGATAACCCATTTTCATTTAGCAATCTTCGATATGTTAAATCTACAGAAGAGTCCATGTCATTGAATAAGGCCAATTATCCCAAGGTTATTATCTCATCCAGTGGTATGGCTACTGCCGGTAGGGTAAGACATCATTTGAAGCATAATCTATGGGATCCTAGAAATAGTCTTGTTTTTGTGGGATACCAGGCTGAGGGCACCTTGGGTCGTATCTTACTAGACGGAGCAGACAAGGTAAAGCTCTTAGGAGAAGAAATAGATGTACAACTGGAAATCTATGACTTGAAGGGATTTTCAGGCCATGCAGACCAAAGGACCATTTTGGATTGGCTAGATAAATTTAACTACAAGCCCAAGAAGATCTTTCTAGTCCATGGGGAAGAAGGTCCAGCCACCACCTTAAGGGAGCGTATCGAGGAGAGATTTGGAATTGAGTGCATCATTCCCAACATGGGAGATAAGATGAGTATCACCAAGGATAGGGTTGAGGTTAGTAGGGGCTTGACTATAGATCCAATCCTTTTACAAGAGGATATAGCCATGGAAATAGAAAATATATCTAGAAAGATTGCAGCACTACAGGATAAACGTGATATGGAAGAATTAAATACCATGGTAGTTAAGAACTACGATGAGCTCAAGAATAAGCTGATAGACCTAAAAAATGATCTCATGGACTTAAATATCCTAATCAGTAAATAGGACTAGTGATTACAATGCTTCCAATACAAGAGTTGTTCAATAATAATACTTAATGAAGAAAAATCATAGACACGGAGGGGGATAATGAAATATATAGAGAACTACTCAAATGATCCAAGATATAACCTAGCCTTTGAAGAATATTGCTTTAAGTATTTACCCAGGGATGAAGACTACCTACTCTTATGGATAAATAGCCCGGCTATCATAATTGGAAAGAACCAAAACACAATAGAAGAAGTTAACTCAGAATATATTAAGATGAAGGGCATCCAGGTTGTTCGGAGAATCACAGGTGGTGGAGCAGTATACCATGATCTAGGCAATCTTAATTTTTCCATAATAACAAATGCAGAGGGAAGCAAAATAGACTTTAAAAAGTACAATATTTCCATACTCGAGGCCTTAATAAAACTAGGAGTCAAATGTGAGTTATCAGGTAGGAATGACATTACTATAGAGGGTAAAAAATTCTCAGGAATAGCCCAATCCATTTGGAAGGACAGGGTGCTTAATCACGGAACCCTACTATTCAATACGGAACTAGATGTCCTAAATAATGCCTTAAATGTAAAGAAGGATAAGATTGAATCCAAGGGGGTTAAATCGGTAAAAAGCAGGGTGACCAATATAAAGGATCATCTAAATGTTGATGTGGACATAGAGGAATTTAGGGAAATTCTCGCAAGATCCATTCTTAATACAGATGATGTAGAAGCTAAGACTTTGAAATTAAATGAAGAGCAGCTACAAGAAATAGACAAGCTCTTCCAGGAAAAATACTCAACCTGGGAGTGGAACTATGGAAGTTCACCTCCTTTTAACTATAAGAATTATAGAAGGTTTCCCTTTGGATCAGTTGAAGTAAGATTGGAAGTCAAACATGGAAGTATTAGTGAATGCAAAATATATGGTGATTTTTTTGGTACTGAGGATATTAGTATATTGGAGAAGAGGTTAATTGGGCAAAAATACGAAAAGGAAGGGTTAGGTAAATTTTTGAAGGAAATAGACCTGAAGGAATATTTTGGGGGGATTAGAAAGGAAGATTTCCTAGATTTATTAATTAACTAAAAATTAACAAAAATAATTAAATGTTTTTAAAAAAGAAATATTGCAAGTTAAAATACCAAAACTTGCAATATTTCTTTTTACTTTTTAAATTGTCTGATAAATTAAAAGCGATATGAAAGATTCGAGACTCGAAACTGCAGAATGGCTTGATTTAGCATTTTGGTAACGCTTGCAGAGAATAAAAATCACTTGTTTTTAAAAAAAAATATGATATTATTATGTTGAAGATAGGTATTTTTGTGACAATAAAACTAATTGAGGAGGTATTATGATGGAGAAAAAAACCGTCGTACTGGGAGTAATTGGGTCAGATGTCCACGCAGTTGGAAACACAATTCTCGATTATTCCTTAACAAATGCAGGATTTAATGTAGTCAATATTGGAGTGTTATCATCACAGGAAGACTTTATCAACGCAGCAATTGAAACAAATGCAGATGCAATTTGGGTTTCATCCCTTTATGGTCATGGTGAAATAGACTGTAGGGGCATGAGAGAAAATTGCGAAGAAGCAGGCCTAAAGGACATACTTCTTTATGTAGGAGGTAACATTGTTGTAGGTAAACAGGACTGGGATGTTGTTCATAAGACCTTTAAGGATATGGGATTTGATAGGGTATATCCACCTGGAACCTCAGTAGAAGAAGGTATTAATGATATGAAAAAAGACTTAGGCATAGCTTAGGGGGATATCATGGATTGCTACCTATTTATTGACTTTGGAAGCACCTATACAAAAGTTACTCTAGTAGATATTGACAAGGAAGAAATTGTTGCTACTGATAAGGCTTATACAACTGTACAGACAGATGTAACTATAGGTTTAAATAATGCCTTGGATAGACTATTTACTAAAGTAAAAGACGATGTAAGGATAGTTAAGAAACTTGCTTGTTCATCTGCAGCGGGTGGTTTAAAAATAATTGCCATAGGTTTGGTACCAGAGCTAACAGCTGAAGCAGCTAAAAGGGCTGCTCTAGGAGCTGGTGCTAGGGTTATTAAGACCTATAGCCATAACCTAAATAATAGTGAAGTACTTGAAATCAAGAATTCAGATGTAGATATGATCCTTCTAGCAGGGGGAACTGATGGCGGTAACAGTGAATGTATAATGCATAATGCAGAAATGCTTGCAAAACATGAGATTGATGTACCTGTTGTAGTAGCAGGAAACAAATCGTGTGCCGATAACATAGTTGAAATCTTTCAAGACAAGGTTGAATACTATATCACTGAAAACGTTATGCCCAACCTAAAGAGCATCAATGTTGAACCTGCAAGGGAGACCATAAGAAGCATCTTCATGAGACAGATAGTCAATGCTAACGGCATGGAGAACGTAGAAAAATCTATATCTGGAATATTGATGCCAACTCCAGCATCTGTTTTAAAGGCAGCAGAAACCTTATCCCTAGGCACTAAGGATGAGGACGGTATAGGAGACTTAGCTATTGTTGATATAGGTGGAGCCACTACTGATATCCATTCAATCGGTGAAGGTGCACCAAGTAGAGCAGGTGTATATTTGAGGGGCCTAGAAGAACCACTGGCCAAGAGAACTGTCGAGGGAGACTTAGGAATGCGTTATTCTTCATTATCAGTTTATGAAGCAGCTGGAAGCAAGGTCCTCAAGAAGTACTTAGATATTGAAGAATACGATTTAGAATATGAATTTACCAAGAGACACGAGCATACATCTTTTATAGCAGAGACAGACAAGGATATCAGATTCGATGAGGCTATGGCAAAGGTATGCGCTGACATATCGATGAAGAGGCATGCAGGAGTGGTAGAGGAAATCTATTCTCCATTAGGAACAATCCTGTCCCAGACTGGTAAGGACCTTATGGAGCTCCCCTATGTAATAGGAACAGGCGGGGTAATAGTAAATAGCAAGAATCCTCAGGCTATATTAGAAGCAACAACTTTTACCATGGACGATCCTACTTCATTGAAACCAAGGAAACCAGAATTTCTGATAGACAAGGAGTATGTTCTATCAGCAATGGGTTTACTTTCAATGGTTGACAAGAGTATGGCAGTAAGGATGTTAAAAAAATATATTGTAAAGTGTGGAGGGAATACGAATGGAATTAAAGAATAAAAGATGGACAGAAGAAGAATTCTTTAAGGTTAGAGAAGAAGTTCTTAACTCCTGGCCAACAGGTAAAGATGTAGACCTACAAGAAGCTGTAGACTACTTAAAGAAAGTGCCAGAAGAGAAGAACTTTGCAATAAAATTAAAAAAGGCAAAGGAGGCGAAAGTTACATTAGCTCAACCAAGAGCTGGAGTTGCATTAATTCCTGATCACATTGAGTTGTTGAACTTTCTAGACAAAGAAGGCGGAGCTGACTTCTTACCTTCTACAATTGACTCCTATACTAGACAAAACAGATATGAAGAATGTGAAGTCGGTATCGAAGAATCAGAAAAGGCCGGTAGGTCACTACTTAATGGATTCCCAGCAGTTAACCATGGGGTTAAGGGCTGTAGAGAAGTATATGAATCAGTAAATTTACCAGTTCAAGCTAGACATGGTACACCTGACTCTAGACTATTGGCAGAAATTATCCATGCTGGTGGATGGACATCCAATGAGGGTGGAGGAATTAGTTACAACGTTCCATATGCTAAATCTGTATCAATCGAGAAGAGTTTAAGAGACTGGCAATACTGCGACAGACTAGTTGGTTTCTATGAAGAGCAAGGCATTACCATAAACAGGGAGCCATTTGGACCATTAACAGGTACACTAGTGCCACCATCAATGTCAAATGCTATAGGTATAATAGAAGCTTTACTAGCAGCTGAGCAAGGCGTAAAGAACATAACAGTAGGATATGGACAATGTGGTAACCTGGTCCAAGACGTAGCTGCTGTAAGGGCTCTAGAAGAGCAGACAGAAGAGTACCTAGAGCACTATGGCTACAAAGATATGGTAATTACTACAGTATTCCATCAATGGATGGGAGGATTCCCAAAAGACGAAGCTAAGGCATTTGGAGTAATATCCTTAGGTTCTATAGCAGCTGGTTTAGCTGGAGCTACAAAAGTTATAGTTAAGACACCACATGAGGCTGTTGGTATCCCAACTAAGGAAGCTAATGCTGCAGGTATCAGGGCTACAAAGATGGCTCTTAGCATGTTAGGTGGCCAAAGAATGCCAGATGCAAAGGCTATAGCAGACGAGAAAGCAATTATCAAGGCTGAAACCAAGTGCATCCTAGACAAGGTATTAGAACTAGGAATGGGAGACTTAGCTATAGGAACAGTTAAGGCCTTTGAGCAAGGTGTAATAGATGTTCCATTTGCTCCATCCAGATATAATGCAGGTAAGATCTTACCAGCTAGAGATAACGTAGGTTGCGTAAGGTACCTAATGACTGGTAATATTCCATTCTCAAAAGACCTACTTGACTTCAACAGACAAAGACTAGAAGAAAGAGGAAGGTATGAAGGAAGAGAAGTTGGATTCGCAATGACAGTGGACGATATTTTTGCTGTAGGTAAAGGAACTCTAATAGGAAGACCGGAGGGGAAATAAATGAAAATAGTTGATATCGTATGCTCAGCAGGTAAAACTGGATTTTATTTTGACGACCAATTAGCCATCAAAAGAGGGGCTAAACATGATGGTATGTTCTACTTAGGAGAGCCAATGATCGAAGGATTCTCCCAAATAAGACAAGCAGGAGAAAGTATTTCAGTAATGCTTATACTAGAAGACGGACAAATAGCTCATGGAGATTGTGCTGCAGTACAATACTCAGGAGCAGGTGGAAGAGACCCATTATTCTTAGCAGAAGATTTTATACCTATAATTGAAGGACCTATCAAGGAAAGACTAGTTGGTAGAGATGTAGTAGACTTTAAGGAATTTGCAGAAGAAGTTGACAAGATGGTTATCGATGGTAAGAGACTTCACACCGCAATTAGATATGGTGTAACTCAAGCCTTACTTGATGCAGCAGCTAAGGCTAAGAAGGTTACAATGGCTGAAGTTGTTCAAGAAGAGTACAATACTGGTGTAGAACTAAAGGCTATCCCAATATTTACGCAATCAGGCGACGACAGATATACTAATGCTGACAAGATGATTATTAAGGAAGCAGACGTACTTCCTCACGGCCTATTCAATAACGTTGAAGAAAAATTAGGTCTTCAAGGTGAAAAACTAAAGGAATACATCGAGTGGTTAAGAGATAGAGTTCTTAACAACAGGGCCCGTGAAGACTACGTTCCTGTATTTCATATAGACGTTTATGGAACCATCGGAGAATTATTAGACAATGACATAGAAAAAATGACTGAGTACCTAGGAGAGCTAGAAGAAGCTGCTAAACCATTTAAGCTAAGAATCGAAGGTCCAATGGATGTTGGTTCAAGAGAAGCTCAAATGGAAGCTATGAGAGATTTAAGAGCTAGCCTAGAAGCAAAAGGTATCGGAGTAGAGCTAGTTGCTGACGAATGGTGCAACACTCTTGAAGATGTTAAATACTTTGCTGATAACAAGGCTGGACATATGATCCAAGTGAAAACTCCAGACCTAGGAGGAGTAAACAATACTATAGAAGCCCTAGTTTACTGCAACGAAGTAGGAATAGGATCATATATAGGTGGTACTTGCAACGAAACCAACAGGAGTGCAGAGGTTTGTGCAAATATAGCTATGGCTTGTGGAGCAACTCAAATCCTAGCTAAACCTGGTATGGGTGTTGATGAAGGTATCATGATTGTAAACAATGAAATGAACAGGGTTTTAGCATTAGTAAATAGAAGATAACATAACATAATGCAAAACAAATAAAGGTGGGATATAGTGAAACAAATTGATGCAGGGTTAATAACTAAAGAAGTAAAACGATTGGTTATGGAAGCAAACTATTTTCTTCCTGACGATGTCATGGAAGCCTTAAAGAAGGCAAAAGAGGAAGAAAAATGGGAATTGGCTGAAGCAACCCTAGACAAGATTATCGAAAATGCTGAAATAGCAAAGAATGACGTTGCCCCAATGTGTCAAGATACGGGTATGGCTATCGTATTTGTGGAAATGGGTCAGGACGTCAGGATTGTAAATGGATATATTGAAGATGCTATAAATCAAGGAGTTAGGGAAGGCTATGAAGAAGGTCTTCTAAGGAAATCAGTAGTTGGAGATCCCTTAAACAGAGTAAACACCAAGGACAATACACCAGCAGTAATCAACTATTCAATAGTTCCTGGTGACAAACTAAAGATCACTGTTGCTCCTAAGGGCTTTGGCTCTGAGAATATGTCAAGGTTAAAGATGTTAAAACCTGCAGAAGGACTAGAAGGGGTTAAGGACTTTGTCTTAGAGACAGTTGAACTAGCTGGGCCTAACCCCTGCCCACCTATTGTTATAGGTGTTGGAATTGGTGGGTCATTTGATAGGGCTGCCTTACTTGCTAAAAAATCCCTTATGAGATCATTCGATGATTATAATAATAATCCATTCTATGCCGACCTGGAAAAAGAGTTGCTTGAACTTGTTAATGAGTTAGGAATTGGACCTCAAGGATTTGGTGGAAAGACTACAGCATTAAGAGTGTTTATAGAATACTACCCAACTCACATTGCTGGATTGCCAGTAGCTGTAAATATCCAATGTCACGCCACTAGACATAAAGAAGTAGTGCTTTAGGAGGGTAAATATGAAGAAAACTTTGACTACACCTTTAAAAGTAGAAGATTTGAAAGATTTAAAAGCTGGTGACGATGTTTATATAACAGGATATATCTATACGGCTAGGGACGCTGCCCACAAGAGGCTAGTTGAGTTATTAGAGCAAGGTAAGGAATTGCCTATAGATGTTGAAGGTGCCATTATTTACTATGTTGGACCTACGCCACCAAAGGAAGGAGAGCCTATAGGTTCAGCAGGGCCAACCACTAGCTACAGGATGGATTCTTATGCTCCACAGCTCTTAGACCAGGGCTTATTAGGGATGATTGGAAAAGGTAAGAGAGGCCAAGAAGTTAAAGATAAGATAGTAGAGAAGGGTGCTGTTTATTTTGCAGCAATCGGTGGAGCTGCTGCCCTAATCAAAAAGACAATCAAGTCTGCAGAGGTAATAGCTTATGAGGATTTGGGCGCAGAGGCTATTAGGAAGATTTATGTGGAAGACTTTCCAGTGACTGTGATTAATGATGCACATGGAAATGATCTATATGAATCAGGTAGAAAGGAATACTTAGAATGGCTAAAGGAAAATTAGAAATAAAAAAAATGGCAACCGCTGGTTCTGTTGAGTCAAATGACATTTTAATTATGATTTCTCAGGGTGAAGGAGACATAGAAATTGAGCTAGAAAGTGTCGTTGAAAAACAGTTCGGTGAAGACATAAAAAATGTAATACGCGAAACTCTTATAGAAGAAGGAATAACAGATGCCAAGGTAATTGCTAAGGATAAGGGTGCATTAGATTTCACCATAAAGGCAAGGGTCAAGGCATGTGTTCAGAGAGGAGTGGAAGCCTAATGAATTATAGATCACTACTCTTTATTCCTGGGAACAATCCTGGTATGCTACAAAGTTCAGATATCTTAGGTGCAGATGGTATTATTATTGACTTAGAGGATGCTGTTGCATTGACTGAAAAGGATGCAGCAAGAATCCTAGTCAAGGAATATTTAACCACATTTGAACCTAGAAAAGGCGTTTTTATTAGAATTAATCCTCTAGATAGTCCGTACTTTTATGACGATTTAGATGCGATTAAGGATTTAAAGATAACAGGTATAGTGCTTCCCAAGGCTGGAGTAGAGCCTATGACCAAGTTGGAAGAGTACTTAGATGAGCATAATTTAGATTTAGATGTTATTCCTTTGATAGAAACAGCCATAGGTCTAGAAACTGCACTAGAAATAGTGCAAGTTTCTGACCGAATTATTGGTCTGTTCTTAGGAGCTGAGGACCTGACCTTGGATCTAGGAGCCAAGAGGACCAAGGAATCAAAGGAGATAGAATATGCTAGATCAAGAATTATAGCTGCAGCTAAAGCCTATGGTATCCAAGCCTTTGATACTCCATTTACAGATACTGATGATATCGAAGGACTTAGGATTGATACCAAGAATGCTAAGGATTTAGGAATGACAGGTAAGACTGCCATCAGTCCTAGACACGTAGATGAGATTAATAAGGCCTTTTCACCTACTGAAGAAGAAATTGATTATGCATTAAGGGTTGTGGAAGGTGTTAAAGCGGCAAATGAAAAAGGATTAGGGGCATTCTCATTAGATGGTAAGATGATAGATGCACCTATTATTAAGAGGGCTTTAAATCTTTTAAAGACCAGTGGAGACTATAAGGAGGAATATGATGAACTACTTAAATAATATTGATGTAAGAACTGTAAAAGTTCTAGACCAATCAGAATTTCCTTCTAAAAGTCAACCTAAAAACAAATTAATCGAAAATGCTGAAGAATTAATTAGAGGTTTGGGACTAAAAGACAATGCAGTTGTGTCTTTCCACCACCATTTAAGAAATGGTGATAAAGTATTAAATACAATCATGAAGGAAATTCAGAGGACTGGAGTAAAAGGGCTTACCCTGGTAGCAAGCTCCCTCTTCCCAGTTCATGCTGAGATAATCCCACTTTTACAAGATGGTACAATAGAGAATATTGTAACCTCCTATATAAGTGGGGATCTAGCCAAGGCAATCAGCTATGGTGAATTAAAGGGAAACATAATTATGCAAACCCATGGCGGTAGAGCAAGGTCAATCTTAAATGAGGAAATAGATATAGACGTTGCTTTTATTGCCTCACCAAGTGCTGACAAATATGGCAACATATCAGGAGTAAATGGACCTAACTCCTGTGGTACCTTGGGCTATGTAATAGCAGACAGTATCAAGGCTAAGACAGTTGTATCAGTAACTGACTGTTTGGTAGACTATCCAAACTACCCTGCAGATATTACTGAGGATTATGTAGATTGCGTTCTTCTAATTGATTCAATAGGACGTAAGGAAGGTATAGTGTCAGGAACTACTAAGGTAACCAAGGACCCCATTGGCCTCAAAATAGCCAAAGATACCTTAAAGGTCATGGAGGCTACTGGCCTATTAAAGGATGGTCTGAGTTATCAAAGTGGAGCCGGAGGTATCTCCTTAGCTGTGACTGCCTTCTTAAGGGACTATATGATTGAAAATAACATTAAGGGCAGTTTCGCTTCAGGTGGTATAACCGGATACTTAACCAATATGTTGGAGGAAGGTCTTTTCTCATCCCTCTTCGATGTACAGTGCTTCGACCTAGAGGCTATAGAATCATTAAAGAGGAATCCTAACCACATTAGGATGAGTGCATCCCAGTATGGTAACCCTGAAGTATCAGCAGTAGTGGATAACCTAGATATAGTTATACTAGGGGCTACGGAGATAGACACGAACTTTAACGTAAACGTAACTACAGGGGCTGACGGAGTTTTGATGGGTGGATCTGGTGGACACGCTGACACTGCAGCAGGTAGTAAGGTATCTATAATAGTATCCAAGCTATTCTCATCTAGAATCCCCTTGATAAAGGATAGGGTAGATGTAATCACAACACCAGGTACAACAGTAGATGTATTGGTTACTGAAAGAGGAATATGTGTGAACCCCTTGAGGACGGATTTAATAGAAGCCTTCAAGAAGGCTAAATTAGATATAATAGACATAAAGGATCTAAAGGCATATTCCGAAAGTA